>Ga0307471_100001018_pt1 | contig 15000 bp, 10 predicted proteins | sample atmos_gasesAM3C__2_FD_204566 | JGI IMG/M metagenome (GOLD analysis project Ga0307471, IMG submission 204566) | Hardwood forest soil microbial communities from Morgan-Monroe State Forest, Indiana, United States - atmos_gasesAM3C_515 | ecosystem: Environmental > Terrestrial > Soil > Temperate... | reverse complement strand
GCGCGGCTACGCCGATGCAGGTGTGGACGCCAGTTGTAAGCGCGTGACGAATGGTTCGGTACACGTGGATCATGATTCTGTGGGAGTGGTATCGCCAAGAGACTACGCGCTGGCGATGATAGCGCTTGCAGGAACTCCGCGTTACATGTACTCGCATGGCGAGCAGATAATGAGGGCGAAATGAGCCATATCATGCGCATTGCACGATCGAGGTTTCTGGTGTTGGTGGTGGTCGTTCTACTGTTTGGCTCAGTGACCCTTTGGGCTGTGCTGGCGCGTCAACAGAAGAAAGAGCCGCCGACTCAGGGACCAATGCTGGAACAGGGATATTGGGATTTGGATACTCCTGCGTTTTCCCTACGCTTGGTGCGTTCTTCGCAAACGGCCGCCGCTTTGAAACCCAAAGGTGCGGGGGATTTCGATTTTACTCCCGGAGACTTGCTCATTGAGCGATCCAAGGACGGCTATTACCACCTGGGCGACATTGACCTGCGCTTGCGCGAGGGCACTTCCGGCGAGTGGAAGAGTTACTCCACGGCGCTCGCTCGCAAACCCGTTGCGGCTTTGCCCTCAATTTCGCCGACTCTGGCGGCAGCGGACCTTGCACCCACATTACCGTCGGACATTCCCTTGCAGATCACAAGAACGTGGGCACTTGAGGACGGCAAGCTCACTCTTCGATTCGCACTAAAAAATAACACTGCAGGCAGCGTGCAGATCGGTGCGCTGGGCATTCCGATGATTTTCAACAACGTGCTGAACGACCGCTCCCTCGAACAAGCGCATGCGATTTGCTCTTTTTATGATCCGTACATCGGCGAGGATGCGGGATATCTGCAAGTGACACGACTGAGTGGACACGGACCTGCGTTGTTGGTTTTGCCAGACGGGAAGACTCCTTTCGAAGCTTACAACCCGATTCTTGGCGCACGCCGCTCGACGGGCGCTTCTATCTTTCGCGACCTCACGCCTCGCGGTATCACCTTTGAAGGCTTCTCCGACTGGATGGCGCACAGCGCAGCATTCGCGGAGAACGAATGGAAAAACGCAAAGCCCTGGAATCCGCCAACGCAAGCCACGCTTGCGCCCGGCGAATCAAAGACGTATGGAGTAACTTTCGTTCTGTCGGACTCGATCCGCGACATCGAGAAAACACTTGGGGAGAATCATCGCCCTGTTGCCATCGGGATTCCTGGATATGTTTTGCCGATGGACGTGAACGCGGAGCTCTTCTTGAGCTATTCCGCGGGTGTGAAGTCACTGGCCGTGGAACCTGCGGGAGCGGTTTCGATTCAGGAAAGTGCGAGCTCACCGGGGAAGTGGAAGAAATACTCGTTGCGAGGAAAGTCCTGGGGACGAGCGCGGCTGACGGTGACTTACGAAGACGGCCTGGTGCAGACCATCCACTATTTTGTGACCAAGCCCGAAGTCCAGGCGCTTGCGGACCTGGGCCATTTCCTCGCGACCAAGCAATGGTTTGTGGATCCGCAGGATCCGTTTCATCGAAGCCCTTCCTTCACGACCTACGACCGCGAAGAGAACAAGATCGTCATGCAGGACAGCCGGGCGTGGATTGCCGGACTTGGCGACGAAGGAGGCGGAGGCGCGTGGATCTCGGCAATCATGAAACAACTGGGTGAGCCGAACAAAGACGAACTGGACAAATTTCAGCAGTTCGTAGACTGCGTGCTCTGGGGCGGGTTGCAGTATAAGGATGGCCCGAAAAAGTTCGGCGTGCGAAAAAGCCTTTTCTACTATCAGCCGGATCAAATGCCGCCAGACTTCTACAGAAAGGATCTTGATTGGAGGTCGTGGACCAGTTGGAACAAAGCGGACTCCGAACGCGTGGACCGCTCTTACGATTATCCTCACGTGGTCGCCGCGGATTGGGTTTTGTATCGGCTCGCGCGCAACTACGAGGGTTTGGTGACGAATCATCCATGGGACTGGTATCTGACAAACGCGTACGAAACGTCCGTGGCGATGGTGAAGCTCGCGCCGGGATATGCCGTTTTCGGCCAGATGGAAGGAGACATCTTCCTTCAAGTGCTGGAGGATCTGCGGCGCGAAGGATGGAATACGCAAGCGGATGACCTGGAAGCTAAAATGCGCGTGCGGGCCAATCGCTGGAAAGAGGAAGCGTATCCTTTTGGGAGCGAAATGCCGTGGGATTCGACCGGGCAGGAAGAGGTTTACGCCTGGATGAAACATTTCGGGTTTCAAGAGAAAGCGGACGTGACGCTCAACGCCATCCTAGGCTACGATCCCGCGATTCCGCATTGGGGATACAACGGCAGCGCGCGGCGCTATTGGGACTTCATATTTGCGGGCAAGCTTAGGCAGCTGGAACGCCAGTTGCATCACTATGGTTCGAGTTTGAATGCCATCCCGCTTCTCGCGGAATATCGCGAGCATCCCGACGACTTTTATCTGCTGCGTGTCGGATACGGCGGCACGATGGGCACTCTGACGGACATCGATGAAGAGGGCTTCCTGGCTCCCGCCTTTCATGCGTTTCCTGACTTGCTAAGACCGGACGGGATTACGGGCGACGACGGTCCAAATCTTTTTGGTCATGCCTGGAACACCGCGACCTATGTTGTGCATCACCCCGAGTTTGGCTGGGTCGCGTTTGGCGGCAACATTCGCGAGGAAGGCCGGACTGTGAAGGTCACGCCGCTCGACTCCTTCCGCATGCACGTGTATCTGGCGCCGGCCGGATTGTGGCTAACGCTTGATGCCGGGCAGTTTGAAGCGCTCGAACTAAACGAGAAGACGGGAGCGATTCGCGTCGGCCTTGCGTCAGCGACCCAATACCTGCGCGCCGCGCGCATTCGGATCGAGCGACCTGGCAAGGTGGGGGGCGCGAAAAGCTACCATCCCGCCAAATCTTGGAAGCAAGAACGCGGTGCTTACGTCGTTCCTCTCGGAACTGGAACGACCTGGGTCGATCTCGCCGCGAATCCCTGAGTTCTCGGTGAGGAAGAGCGCTGTCGAAACAGCTCTTTCAACAAGCCACGTCAGAGGCCGACCCGGGTTAATCCTTCGAATTTGCCGAAGTTAATTCACTACAACGATTGGCTGGGAGGCCTGGACTCGAACCAGGATAGCCAGATCCAGAGTCTGGAGTCCTACCAATTGGACGACCTCCCATCCGTGGGGTTCGCCCCGAGTCACCCAGGGCAGCACCGGGAAGGAACAAAAAGAAATCGCAGCAGGACTCCCGAGGATCGGGACAGCCGCGATTCTACTTATCTAATTTAATCGGGATTGCCCATGCCGTCAACCGCGCACGGGTCGTGCGAGTTCATACTTTGGCCAGCGTCACAAGCTGGAGGAGTGGCGCGTCAGGAGCAGCCGCTCGCCACGCATGTCATCGCCGCGAAGCTCGCGCAGCGCGTAAGTCACGAATTCCGCGGTCACGCGCTTGCGCCAGGTCATGTCGAAATCGGTGTTGTCCAGCGGCTTTGCGATGCGCGCTGCCAGAGACGCTGCTGCCGCGATGGAATCCTGATTCAACGGCCGGCCCCTTAGAAAGTTTGAAGCTTCCGCGGCCGCGAGCGGAAGGCAAGCTACGGAGCCAACCACAATGCGAGCATCTTCAACGACGCCGCTGGCGGAAATTTTCGCGGCTGCAGCCACGGAAAGGACCGGAAAATCGAAAGAGCCCCTGCGGCGAAGCTTCCAGTACGCGCTCTTCCAACCGTGCAAGGAATCCAGGAGCACTTGTGTGAGCAGTTCGTTTGGCTGGCGCTTCATGTAGTGAATGCCGTCGTTTTGAAAAAGCTCAGTAAGCGGAACTTCGCGCTCGCCCAAGCGCGACTCCAGCCGGACGCGCGCGCCAAGCGCCATCAGCGCTGGCGCGGTGTCGGTTGACGAGACAGCCATGCATTTGGAACTGCCCGGCGCGACCCAGCACGTGTCTCCATCTTTTTTCAGACAAAAGCCGATGGATTTTCGCCATTCGTAATTCTGGTCGTAATAATTGCAGCGTGTGTCGAGACAGAGATTTCCGCCGAGCGTAGCCATATTGCGGATTTGCGGCGTGGCGACAAAAGAAGCAGCTTGCGCCAACGCTGTCAGCTCATTTCGAAACCGCGGGTCCGCCGCAATTTCAGAAAGCGTGACGCAGGCACCGAGCCGCGCGCCTGAATCGCTGAGCTTTGCCTGATGTAATTCGTCAATGTGGTTCAGGCTCATCAAAGTTTTTGGGACTTGTTGTCGCCGCTTCATGTTCGGGAGCAAGTCGGTGCCGCCCGCGAGCGGCATCGCCTGAGAACTCTCGCCGTCCAGGATGCGCACAGCTTCCGCTACCGTCTGGGGCGCGCGAAATTCAAATAGCGGCAAGCGCATCATGGCGCGAGCACCTTCTCTTTCGTTCGGCGCGGGCCTTCGCGGTGAGTGTCGTTTACGGCATTTCCGTCACCGTCCTCCCAGGGAGGAGGAACGCGCAACGCCTCCGGCCAATTCATGTGCGGAAAATGGTCTGGTCCAAAACGTGGTTCGCGGCCCGCTTTCTTTTCCGCGAGCGCTTTCATGATTTTTTCCGGCGTGATGGGCACTTCGTCGATTCGCACGCCAACTGCGTCGTAAACAGCGTTGGCGACCGCAGGCATAATCGGTAGCAACGGCCCTTGGCCGACTTCCTTCGCGCCAAACGGTCCGCGAGGATCCGGCTCTTCAATCAACTCAGTAACTACTTCGGGCATGTCCAGCGAAGTCGGGCTCTTGTACTCGAGCATGGAAGGAAATTTGTGAACCAGCGCGTGAGAGAGCCGTTTTGGTAAGCGGCGGAACTCCTGCTCTTCCATCAGCGCTTCGCCGAGGCCCATATAGACGCTGCCTTCGACTTGGCCGCGCACGAGTGTTGGATTGAGCGCCCGCCCGATATCGTGGGCAATCCACACTTTTGACACATGCACCCAGCCAGTTACGGGATTCACTTCCACTTCGACAACCGCTGCGGAGTACGAATAGGTCGGCGACGGCCCCACGCCGCCGCCCTTGTATAAAGCAGGCGATTTCGGCGGAGTGTACGAGCCGACTGTGCCGATCGTGCCGAAGCGCGCCTCCGCGAGGCAAATCGCTTCGGCGAAACTGACGCCTTTATCCGGCGCAGTGGAATCGAAGACGCGTTTGTCCGCGAAGCGCAATCTCTCTTTGGGAACTTCCAGTTTCATCGCGACGGCTTCCGCGAGCAGCGCCTTCCCCCGCTCCGCTGCCTGCAACGCCGCGTTTCCCGCCATCAACGTTACGCGGCTCGAATACGAGCCTAAATCCACGGGGCCCAAATCCGTGTCGCCCGTGAACAATCGAATATCAAACGGGTCAATGCCGAGAACTTCCGCCACAATGCCCGCAAGAACATCGTCGGAGCCCTGTCCGATTTCCGTCGCTCCACAGAAAACGCTGACACCGCCGCCGCGATCGAATTTCAGTTGCACCCCGGAATGCGGCATCTTGTTCCAGTAGATGGGCAAACCCGCCCCAGTCAAATACGCGGAACAAGCCAACCCCACGCCGCGCCCTTCGGGAAGCTTGCGGAATTTGTTCTTCCAATCCGAAACTTTTATCACCCGCCGAATGCATTCCCCTAGGTTTACCGTGCCAAGCCGCAGAAAATTTGCCGTCACTGTGTTTGGCGCTTCCACGATTCGCAAGCGCAATTCCGCAGGATCGAGCTGAAGCTTCTCTGCAATTTTGTCGAGCTGCACTTCCTGGCCGAAGCGCGGCTGCGGAGTGCCGTGTCCGCGCTTGGGCCCGCAAGTCGGTTTGTTGGTAAACGTCCGGCACCCTTCGTAGCGGTAGCGCGGGATGTGATAAGTCGTCGTTTGAAGAGCGCCGGCGTAATACGTGCTGGCCACGCCGTACGAGCCATAGGCGCCGCCATCAATCAGCGTTTGCAGATGCACGCCGGTGATCGTGCCGTCTTTCTTCACGCCCGTCTTGAATTTCATCAGCACCGGGTGGCGTCCTCGGTGACAATAGAAGACTTCCTCGCGCGTGAGGCAAATTTTCACAGGCCTGTCGAGCAGCAGCGCTGCCTTGGCAACGACAATTTCGTGATTGAAGGGATCGCTCTTGCCGCCAAACCCCCCTCCATTCGGCGTGGCAATCACACGAATGTGCGCGGCTGGCATTTCGAGCACCTTCGCCAGGGCGCGATGCAAATAGTGCGGCGTTTGCGTGCTGGACCAGATGGTCAGCTTGCCATCGGGGTCCTTGATCGCCACGGAAGCGTGCTGCTCAATGGGTAGGTGCGTGTTGCCCTGGTAGAAGAATGTGTCCTCGAAGATTTCATCGGCTTCTGTAAATCCCTGTTCCACGTTTCCGAATTCCAAGGCCACCTGCTTGTGAATGTTTCCTTCCTCGCCGTATTCGTGGATGCGCGGCTCGGGAGTTGTCAGTGCCTCTTCTGGATTTGAGATGGTCGGGAGAATTTCGTAGTCCGCTTCGATCAAATCGAGCGCTTCAAATGCCGTCAATTCTTCGCGGGCCACCACTGCCGCGACCGGATCGCCCACATGTCGCACATGATCGAGGCAAAGCGCTTGCTCATCCTGGCTGACCGGGAGAATCCCGTACTGGATAGGCAGATCATTCCCTGTGAGAACCAGATAGACACCCCGATGGGCCAGGGCGCGTGAAGCGTCGATTTTTCGGATACGCGCGTGAGGATGCGGCGAACGCAGGAGTTTGCAATGCGCCATGCGAGGCAGGAAAATGTCGTCCGCAAAACGCGTCTGCCCGGTCACCTTAGCGCGGCCGTCCACTCGGCGGCGCGGGACGCCGATGATGCGCAAGCCCTCGCGATTGGGCTCGGAATCCCTGAGCTGTGAGGATTTCTGTGATTCTTTTTGCTCTGCCATCTGATTTCTCAACACTGCTTCACCCCAACGCTGTGCCGGACTTCAACGCGGCTGTTTCCCTTCTTCCGCGATCTTGGCCATCGCCGCCTCGACGGCTTCGAAAATCTGCAGATACCCCGTGCACCGGCAGAGATTCCCGGAGAGCGCCTCGCGGATTTGGTCGCGGCTCGGATGCGGATTCGCATCGAGCAGAGCTTTTGCAGTTACCAGGATTCCCGGCGTGCAGTAGCCGCATTGTGCGGCCCCAAGGTCCGCGAAGGTATCCTGTAGCGGATGGAGTCTTCCATCGTTGCAGAGCCCTTCCACCGTCAGGACTTTTCTTCCGCTGCATTCCAGTGCCAGCACGAGACAGGAGAGCACGGGCTTGCCATCCAAGAGAACGGCGCACGCGCCGCACTCGCCCAACTCGCAGCCATGCTTCGTGCCCGTGTGCCCGAGATCCTCGCGCAGAACTTCCAGCAACGTCTTATATGGTGCAAACGACACGTCGACTTCTTCCCCGTTCAACATGAACCGGATCTGCCCCGTCTTTTGCGATTCAATTGGGAGTGTCGCCACTTCTCATCACCTTTGACTGACTACCCGACTGCCGCGCGTTTTCTCTCATCCGCGGTTCTTTCTTCACGTACGACTCGCTGCACTTCTCTTTCGCCAGCCAACCGTTTGAAAGAGTCCGTCTTGGCCAGCAGGCCGCGGAGCAGATAATTCGCCAATTTGTCCGCGATTTCTTCAGCGGTCATGGGTCCATCCGGGCTGAACCACTGCACACTCCAATTCAGGGCCCCAAGGATTGCGCGCGCCATAAGCGCTGCGTCGCCGGAAACAAACTCGCCGGCCCGCATGCCAGACGCGATTAGATTGCGCACCCCCAATTCATAACGATCGCGCTTCGTCACAAGGTATCGTTGTTGTCGCGGCGGTAAAGCACTGGTCAAAAGATGGGCGGCGGAACCTTCCACCTCGTCGAGAAGACACCGCAAGTGGGAAACGATCACCAGATGCAGTCTTGCAGCCGCACTGGTCTTTGCACTGCGCGCCTTTTCCAACGTCGCAATCATGCGATCGAGGGAACTGTCCTGGCAGAAGAAGAGAATGTCGTTTTTGCCCTGGAAGTAGTTATAGAGATTCGCTGGCGAAAGCTCCGCGGCTTCCGCGATGTCCCGCATTCCCGTTTCTCCAAAACCGCGGGCGCGAAACTGCCGCCCGGCGGCGCGTAAGATGTCGAAACGCCGCGCCAGATACCGACGGTGCTGGCGGCCATTGCGAGACCCGATTCGATGTTTAGGAGCCATGGTGTAAGGAAAGGGAATCTCCTCTTAGTGCGCTACTAAGAGAGTTTCACCTTTTCTGTTGCTTCTGTCAAGATATTCTGAACGTGTGTTCAGAAAACGAACAGACGTTCAGAGAATCTCGGGGACATGCTTTTCGCTTTACTTCGGAAACAACCGTGCGGCGTTGTCGTGCAGAATCTTTCGTTTTGCGGCTTCGCCAATCGGCAGCGCGTTGAATTTCTCGATGTTGCCTTTAATCTCCGGAACGCCAGGCCCGGGCCAGTCCGTGCCCCACAGGACTTTGTCGGCGATGTCTTCGATGCGCGGAAAGTATTCCATCAGCTTTTGGGGAGGGATTCCGGAGATGTCCATGTACATGTTCTTGTGGCGGCGCACGAGAAAGAATGCCTCGTTCATCCAGAGCGGCCGGCCCCCGTGCGCGAGGATGACCACGAGATTCGGATAATCGACGCAGACATCGTCGCAAAGCATCGGTTGCGCGTGCAGATTTCGGGCTCCAGGGAAAATCGAAGTTCCGGTGTGGATCATGATTGGCATGCCGTTCGCTTGCGCCCGCTCGTAGATGGCGGCGAGGCTGCGGTTGCCGTCCATGTAGTCGTTCGGGGAAAGCGCCTGATGCGAAGGATGCATCTTGATAGCGCGAATGCCCAGTTTCGCTAGGCGCTCCACCTCCACGCCAGCATCCGCAACGGTTCCCGGGAGAACGCCGCCGAAGGCGATAAGGCGATCCGGCGCCACGCTGCAATATTTCGCGCTCCAGTCGTTCACTTCGGGCGTGAAGCCGATGATTTTCGGCGCAACGTAGTTAATGAGCCCTGCGCGCTCCACTCCAAGCGAATCCAAAAATGCGAGAAACGCTTTGGGGTCCGCGCAATAGCGCTCCACGTCTGCATAGTCCTTGCGCCCCTTTTTCATCAACTCCATCGCAGACGGCTTCATCATGCTGTAAGGCATGATGTGAACATGGATGTCGATAATCGGCTGCACAGAACCTTACCCCCGCGGAAAACCCAGGCTTGCAGCTTATCAGTTGAAGCGCACGTATTCGAAACTCAGATGATTGTTGTTGATGCCGCGCAGCGGTGGCGCAATCCAGTTGGCGAATTTTCCTGGCTCGGCCACGCGACCGGTCATGAGGGACTGCACGAATTCATAGTCCTTCGAGCTCGGCAGCCATTCGAATTCGTGCTTCTTCGACGCTTCCTCCGATAACACTTGGCCGTCGATGCTGATGAAGTGTCCAGCAAAGTTTCCTATCTCGCGATGAAAGCCTTTGTGCGGCAGGGTTAAGCGGAAGGAAACCCCAGCTTGATCGATCACTCTTTGCCAGCGGCTGACACCATCAGCAATCTCGTCGATGTAATCGTCCCGCAGCCGTTCGTTCAGCGCGGTCAAAGCGGGGACGTTCTTAGTAACGATTTTCCCGTCCAGGACCTCCGAAACTGGATAGGAGGCGTCGGCCAGCACATGATCATCCTCGAGCTTCGTTTCCCGGAAGCGTCCTTTCAGGCCGCTGGTGAAGTAATTCGCCGCGTTGGAGGAAACATCCGAGCCGTAGAGGTCAAGTGTCACGCTATAGTGGAAGTTCAAGTATTTCTGGATCGTCTGCAAGTCGATCACACCCAGCGCGCGCACATCGGAGGGATCTTCCACGTTGTGTTCTTTCATCACCTCACAAGTGCGCTGAATGATGCGGCCCACGCCCGTCTCCCCCACAAACATGTGGTGCGCTTCCTCGGTCAGCATAAAGCGGCAGGTTCGTGAGAGCGGGTCGAAACCGGATTCCGCCAGCGCGCAGAGCTGGAACTTTCCGTCGCGGTCAGTGAAAAACGTGAACATGTAGAACGCCAGCCAATCCGGCGTTGGTTCGTTGAACGCGCCCAGAATGCGCGGATTGTCCGTGTCGCCGGATCGCCGCGCCAGTAATGCTTCCGCTTCTTCGCGGCCATCGCGCCCGAAATAGCGGTGCAGCAAGTAAACCATGGCCCACAGGTGTCGCCCTTCCTCGACGTTCACCTGGAAAATATTTCGGAGGTCGTACAAAGACGGGCACGAAAGCCCCAGCATCTTCTGCTGTTCCACGGAAGCCGGCTCGGTATCTCCCTGCGTCACAATGATGCGCCGCAGCGTCGAGCGGTATTCTCCCGGTACCTCTTGCCAGGCGGGTTGGCCCTTGTGGGTACCAAAATTCACTTGCCGCTTCTCATCGCGCGGCTGGAGGAAAACTCCCCATCGATACTCCGGCATCTTCACGTAATCGAATTGCGCCCAGCCATCGGGCTCCACGCTGATTGCCGTGCGCAGGTAGACATCATAGTTGCGGCTCTCGGTGGGTCCCATGTCGTACCACCAGCCCAGGAATGCCGGCTGCCAATGCTCCAGCGCGCGCTGCAAGACGCGGTCACGACCCAAGTCCACATTATTTGGAATTTTTTCCGCGTAATTGATCATGACGGCCCCTCAGCTTTTTGTTGAAATCCTTCCACTAAACCTTTTCCCAGTCGAATTTCACCGGCGCGCCTGTGCCATAAACTTTCAATGCGCCGTTGGGACCAACCGCATTCGGCCGGATGAAAATCCAGTTCTGCCAGGCGGACAACCGGCCGAAAACGCGCGTTTCCGGCGTTTCGCCGGCGCCAAACCGCAGATTTGCCTCCAGGCCCGTCAACGCATCCGGTGATTGTGCGGCGCGCGATTCCATCGCCTGACGAATTTCATCATCCCAGTCGAGTTCATCGGGCGCAGCGGTGACGAGCCCTGCCTCAAGCGCTTCGCGCGCTGAAAGCTTTCTCCCAATCAGCCTGCGATGCGATTCGATCTGAGCGGCGTCCTGATAGAATCGCGCCGACAGCCGCGAAAGGTGATTGACCATCGGCAGCGGCCCGAAGTTCATCTCGGAAAGCGTCATGCTGGCCACGCTCTCGCCTTCTTCGGTATCCCGCATATAGATGCGGTCTGCTGCCAAGGCCAGCTCGAGCAACGAACCCGCAAAGCACGCCCCCGGCTCCGCGATGGCGTACATCGAGCGCGAAGTTACCTCCAACCGCGCAAACGTGCGCCTCATCATCCCCAGCACTTCGCGCACGAACCAATTGTCCTGACGGCTCAGGATGAACTTGTCCATCGCAAGAACGGCATCGGGGTTTCCAGCCGTTTTCATGACCCAAAGACCCAACTCCAGTTCGTTCGTGCGCAAGCTGAGGATAGCGTCATCGAGTTCGCGTGCCATTTGCAGGGGCCACCAGTTCGCGCCCGCCGCAAGAGCTCTTTCGACGGTTTGTTCGTCCACCAACTCCGGCGCATGCGCCGTAATCGTCGCCGTGCGAGCTGCCCGATTGAACTGTACATCCAGGTATTCGTAATGCAGCCCCGCGCCGTCCGCCCTTTTCTTCAGCGGCGTCAGTGCCACGCCTTTCGCCCCCACCGGACGGTCGGACAATTCCGCAAGTTTCAGAGCGCGCTGCTTAATGTGTTCGGCAAACTGCTGCGGCTTGACGATGTCATCCACCAGGCGCCAGTCTTTTGCTCTTTGCCCGCGAACGCCATCCTGGTTGGTGCAGAACATGTCCGCCAAGTCTTTGCGGACTCTTCGCTTGTCGGTCAACCGCGTAAGCCCGCCAGTTCCCGGTAAAACACCAAGCAAAGGCAACTCCGGCAAGCTCACCGCGGACGAGCGGTCATCTATGAGGATGATTTCATCACAAGCGAGCGCGAGTTCGTATCCTCCGCCCGCGGTCGTTCCGTTACATGCGGCCAAAAACTTCAGTCCCGAATTCCGACTCGCATCCTCGATTCCAATCCGCGTTTCATTCGTGAATTTGCAGAAATTGACTTTCCACGCGTGCGTGGAGAGTCCCAGCATGTAGATATTGGCGCCGGAACAAAAAATCCGGTTCTTCGCGCTGGCAAAGACCACGGTACGAATCTCAGGGTGCTCAAAGCGGATGCGCTGCAGCGCGTCGTACAGTTCGATGTCCACGCCCAGATCATAAGAATTCAGTTTTAGTTTGTAGCCCGGACGAATTCCGCCGTCTTCCGCCACATCCATCGTGAGAGTCGCCACCGGGCCATCGAAGGAAATCTTCCAGTGCTTGTAGCGCGCAGTCTCCGTCTGGTATTCCACGACAGGTGCTTTCGCTTTCGCCTCTTGAGTCACCGCTACGTCCACGCCGTCCTCCTATTGCAAACGCGCTTGCATCGCCGCTTTCAGTTTCGCAAAACTTTCCTCGACGGAAGTTCCCGAAGTGTCCAGCAACAAATCCGCTTTTCGGTACAACGGTTCGCGGTCTTCCAGAATTCTTCGCAGCTCTTCCATCGCCTGGTGATTCGCGGCCATGGGGCGAAAATCCCCCTGCGCCATCACGCGCGACATGTGTTCTTCCGGCTGCGCCTTGATCCATACCGTGTAGCAGTGCGACAGCAGAAAATCAAAAGTCTCTTTTTCGGTGACCACGCCGCCGCCCACGGAAATCACCGCGCGCTCATTCTCCTTCAACACTCTTTCCAGCATCCGCTTTTCAATTGCACGAAAACCAGATTGCCCGTAGAGCGAAAAAATCTCGCCCAGCGGCATTCCCGTATCTTTCTCGATTTCGTTGTCGAGCTCCACAAAATGGTTCTCCAACTGCTTCGCCAACATCGAACCAAGCGTAGACTTGCCCGCGCCTCGCATGCCGATCAACGCAATGCGCATCCTCCGTATTTTTTCTTCATGGCCAAAATCACGCATTAAGCGCGACACCACATCTTCAAGGCGATTCTGCGGCAGCCGCTCGAGAAATCTCTGAATCATCCCTTTCTCGCCGCGCTCTTCGGTATGCGGCGCAAAGAGGTCTGCGATGGAAACATGGAGCGCGTTGGCAATCCGCTGGAGCAGAACGACGGAGATGTTTCCCTCGCCCGCTTCCAGTTGCGCGAGATGGCGCTCGGACACGTCTGCTCCCAGGGAAACTTGCTTGCGAGTCAGGCCTCGGCGATTCCGTAGCTCGCGAACGCGGCCGCCTAGAGACCTCAGAAAACGCCCGTTCCCGGGAGGCGATGGGGAATGCGGAGTGGCTGCCCTGGATGGTGAGTTGGTTCGCATCATAGCAGGAATCAGGCTGTATGCATTATAATACAGGGCGGCCGATTCCGGTCAAGTTAGAAGAACATGTAGGGCCATTTGATAAGGATGACTGCCGCTTTTTCGTGGCATGCATTATAGTGCATGCTGGCAGTTGATTTTGCCTTGAAGCCTCGCGTTTGGTATTTTTGCTGGGTCATTTTGTCAATTAAGCGGGGGATGTCGATGAAACTGCCGAACTATATTTCTGGCCAATGGATTCAGGGATCAGGCGACGGCGTTCCGCTCGTTGATCCCGTGACGGGAGACGAGCTCGCCCGGATCTCTTCCGATGGTGTTGATCTCAAGGCCGCGCTGGAGTTCGCCCGGTCCCAGGGCGGACCGGCTCTCCTCCAACTCACCTACGCGCAACGCGCAGATTTGCTAGCCAAAATTGGCGAGCTACTCACCGTGAACCGCGATGAATATTTCCGTCTCTCCCTACTAAACCTCGGTGCCACGCAAGCGGATGCATCCTTTGACGTGGACGGCGCGCTGTACACTATGAAGTATTACGCGAAGATTGGCCGCGCCCTCGCCGACGGAAAAATGTTGAAGGAGGGTGCGGCCGCTTCTCTCTCAAAAACAGGAATATTCGGCGGCCAGCACTTTCTCGTCCCCTCAAAGGGCGTGGCGGTTTTCATCAACGCCTTCAATTTCCCCGCCTGGGGCTTTTGCGAAAAAGCCGCGCCTGCGCTTCTCTCGGGCGTTCCCTTCTTTGTGAAGCCCGCCTCGCCGACAGCTTGGCTCGCTCACAGAATGGTGGAAGATGTCGTCAAATCCGCAGTCCTGCCACCGGGAGCAATTTCTCTCGTTTGTGGCTCGGCCCGCGAACTTCTCGACCACCTGCGGGAAGAAGACATTGTATCCTTCACTGGTTCCGCCGATACAGCAGCGCGCGTCCGTACTCATTCGAACGTGGTGCATGGCTCCGTGCGCGTGAACATCGAGGCAGACAGCATCAACTCTGCCATCCTGGGACCGGATTGCGCGCCCGGAAGCGATCTCTTCGATCTCCTCGTCAAGGAAGTCCTGAAAGAAATCACACTCAAGGCTGGCCAGAAGTGCACGACCATCCGGCGCGTTTTCGCTCCACGCCAAATTCTAAAAGCCTTTGGCGAAGCCGTTTCGTCCCGTCTAAGCACCATGAAAGTAGGGAATCCCCGCAATTCCGAAGTGAAAGTCGGACCTGTGGTCAACAAAGTGCAGCAAAGCGCCTGCCTCGAAGGCCTGAAGAAGTTGCGCTCCGAATGTTCGGTGATATTTGGCGGAAACGATCATTTCGAACCGGCCGAAGCCGACCCGCAAAAGTCCGCCTTTGTTCAGCCCACGCTTCTCGTCAGCAATGACGGGCTGGCTTCGAAATACGTTCACGACGTCGAGGTATTCGGCCCTGTAATGACCTTGATTGGTTATGAGAGCGCGAAGGACCTTATCGCCATGGTTCGCCGCGGAAGCGGGTCGCTGGTAGCCTCGGTTTTTTCCAACGATTCGGCTTTTTTGCAGGACGTGGTTCTGGGCATCGGCGACCTTCACGGCAGAATCCTGGCCGTGGATTCTTCGGTCGGCGGTCAGCATACAGGCCACGGCAATGTGGTTCCGAGTTGCCTGCACGGCGGCCCCGGAAGAGCGGGCGGAGGCGAAGAACTTGCCGGCTTGCGCGCGCTTCTGCTCTATCACCGTCGTTTTGTGGTGCAAGGCCCCACGAACTGCATCCTGAATTTGTCCAGGTTATGCG
>Ga0307471_100001017_pt1 | contig 15009 bp, 11 predicted proteins | sample atmos_gasesAM3C__2_FD_204566 | JGI IMG/M metagenome (GOLD analysis project Ga0307471, IMG submission 204566) | Hardwood forest soil microbial communities from Morgan-Monroe State Forest, Indiana, United States - atmos_gasesAM3C_515 | ecosystem: Environmental > Terrestrial > Soil > Temperate... | reverse complement strand
ACCGGGGCGATTTCAAAGCCGCAAGCGCTCAGTACAAGGACGCCTACGACGCCGCTGCTCGCACCACCGACCGCGAGATCATGCTGACTAGCAGGTTTAATCTCGCTAAGCTCCCGGTCGGCGCAGAAAATGCGCAAAATCGCATCGCCAGCTTGGAATCTATCCGCGAATCAGCAAACACCATCGGGCTGAAATATCTTTCGCTTCAGTGCACCATTTATCTCTCGAAAGCTCTGATTCAGTCGAAGAAGCACGCACAAGCGCACGTTGAATTGCAGCGCGCTCTCGTAGCTAGCGAAAAACTGGGTGCGGACGAGCTTCTCGCTCAATGTCACGATCTTCTTGGCCAATTAGCAGCGCTGGACGGTAACACCGTGGAGTCTCGGCGCCAACATCAGGAAGCCGTCCGGATCCTTCGCGGCATCCAGGAAGAAGCCCAAAGCAACCTCGAAGGACGCAACGATATCGCCCAGATCTTGTCGGCCAAAAGCTGATTGCCGTAACAATGGCCTACGACTTGACAAAAATTTAGCATGTTGTTGATTGGTCAAGCTTTTTCCTATGTCGCAGCAGCTGGTTTACGACGATATATGGCAGGTTTTGTTCTCGCCGCATTGTACAAGCGGCAGGCTTCGGCCAACTGCACCTCCAGCCGTTCGCTTTGGTGGCGGGTCGTGAATAGCCGGGTCCGTTTTGAGTTTGCCGACCGGCACGGAGGGGAACCGACTAAGCTCACGCGGCCCGCGCGCCTGGCCTCGCTCGTGAGTCGTGACACGTCACCATCGGAATTCAGTCGAAGCGTCATTCCGGCGCGGTAGATCGTAGGAGAAGACGGACCGCGGCCCCCTCCCACGCGATAACAGATCAGTGACAGAAGGTCGTAATAACGGCCCCCGCACCGGGATGACCTGGGTTGGGGGCGTACCCGTGGTTCGTCTCGACTACGACGATCCTTGGGATATCACCAGAAATGCCTGAGCCGGATTTGCTCACTTTGCTGGAGACGAGAACGCCCATGAAGGAAGGCAATGACTGGGGCGGCTTCCCGCTGTTTCCAGGTCGGGCTGTCCACGTTCCACCGCACGAGGGCGGCGAAGTACTGGCGTTTGTGGCGAACCCCTTGAAACTGGCTGGAGCAGGACCACCAGTGAGTGAATTAAGCGTCGACCAACTCGCCGAATCACGAAAATCGCTAAACCGCCATTTTGATGACGCTCACCGGAAGACGACTCTGAATGTGATCGGCTGCACCCAAGCGCTCTGGGGGACTCCGGTGGTCTTCTGGAAGGCTATGCCATTTGCGCAACGGGAAGATGAAAACTTCGCTGGTCAGATGCCATTCAGTATGCGAGAAACGTGTGGCCCTATCTATAACTGTTGTTAACAGGCCACAGCGCTTACGCCCCGGACTGGCTGGTTTCCGATTCTGGGCGGATGACGGGCAACTCTTCCCTTATCGATAAAGGAAAGGTTGCCGACGATACGCCCGGAATGTGTCGGCGTGCGAACGGCACTTCCGGTATAGTCGTTCCACAAAGAGGAGGGCAAGTTATGTGCCGGGCCTCATTTCTAGCTTTGGTCTGTGTTCTTCCGTTGGCAGCAACAACACTAGCTCAACATGAACATCATGGTGATGAGGATTCCGTGGGATGGGTTCCGCGCGAGGTCCTGCAGCGGCCTGTAGCTTTGCGCGAAGGCATTGGAAAGATCAACGACCCGGTCACCACATCTTCACCCGAGGCGCAAGCGTTTTACAATCAGGGACTCGCGTATCTGCATTCTTACGTTTGGATCGAAGCTGCCCGTTCGTGCAATCAGGCGCTGCGTTCCGACCCGAAATTGGCTTTGGCGTACATCTGCCTTAGCCGGGCGTATTCTGGTCTCGAGGACCAAGCAGCGGCGCAGAGTGCTCTTGAGAAAGCTCAATCGCTCGCGGCCAGCCTCACTGATCGCGAGCAAATGCGGGTCTCGATGAGGGCCAAACAACTGGAGGCCATAAACGACATCCTCAACAGCAGCAAGCACCAGGCCTACATAGCAGCGATTGACGCCGCGTTGACGAAATACCCGGATGACGCCGAACTCTGGCTGCTGCGCGGAAACGCCGAGGAGCCCAACGCGGCGGGCCGCGGCCAACGCGGGCTGGTGGGAGCCGTTGCCTACTATCAGGCAGCTCTGGCGATCTCTCACGACAATTTTGCTGCCGAGCATTATCTGGTGCATGCTTTCGAGTCGATCGGACACCCCGAGGAGGCCGTGAAACACGGTGAGATTTACGCGCGGCTGTGCCCCTCTGTCCCCCACGCCCAACATATGTACGGCCACGACCTGCGCATTACCGGAAGGAACGATGAGGCTATCGCGCAGTTCCAAAAAGCCAACGCCTTGGAGCTCAGCTATTACGAATCAGAAAAAATTCCTGCCCGGTATGATTGGCATCGCATTCACAATCTTGACCTATTGGCGGGGTCGTACGAGTTCAAAGGCCAGGTCAAGCAAGCAGAAGAGCTGCTGAGAGAGTTTTTTTCACTCCCTGCGAATGATGGCTTGTTTGCGAGCTATCAAGGCGATTGGCCGCGATTCCTGCTTTCGCGCGGCCGCTACGCGGAAGCACTGACCACCGCCGGGCAGATGACTGAGGGGAAGTTCCCGCTGCAGCGCGCCATGGGACATTTGTTTGCCGGACGGGCACTCGTGGCCCTAAATCGCGCAGATGAGGCCGAGCAAGAGTTGGCGAAAGCGCAGAAGGAAAGCGAGAACGTCCCCGAATCGGATCCTGAACCTCTGATGCCACAACCGCGCCACCTGCTTGACTTGCAGCAAAACATTTTGTGCGGCGAAATCGCGCTCCGCAAAGGAAGCGCAACAAAGGCAAATGCGCAGTTGAAGGAAGTCTTGAATGGTTTGATGGCCGCGAGACGTTCCGGGGACGCGGTAAACTATCTTTTCAATATGCTGTATATCGGGCAGCAAGCCCGCTCTGCTGACGATTGGGATCTAGCTGACACAGCGGCCAAGCAGTTGCTCGTTTTTGACCCGAGCTACGCAGGCGGGCATTACATCGCTGCTATCGTCGCTGAACACAAAGGCGATTCCGCCACGGTCCGGAAAGAACTCACGGCAGCCGAAAGGCTCTGGGGACAGGCGGATCCTGAGCTTTTGGAGATTATTGATGTGCGCAAGAAACTCGCTAGCGTGCGATGAGCGGCTGAACGACGATAACAGCTCCGGCTCGCTCTGACTTTTTTTCTCTGCGTAACACTCTCGCTGCTGTAAGATCGGCGGCCACCCCCGGAAGAGTCGCCTATCAGAATTGTTCCGTAGGAGGCCTTTCTTAAGCAATGCCGGGGAACCACCGCCAGCGGACTTCCTGCAAATACGCCGCGTAGCCTGGATCCTCTCGAAGGAACCGCTCTTCGACTACGCCCCGGAGCATAATCAGAGCGATCAGAACGACGGCCATCGTCAAATTGAGCAGCGAGTAACTTCGGAGGACGAACGCGAATAAAGAGACGAACGAGCCCGTGTAAATCGGATGCCTCACAAAACGATACGCGCCTCGCGTGACAACCTTGCGCTGCGCTGGAATGAACCCGATGTTTCTGCCGAGGCTCAGCAACGAGTACACGATAATAATCACCGACACTATCGCCACTCCATTCCCCACGATCGGGGAGATCAGCGATTCACCTTGCCCAGCAAAAGCCGAAAACCCAAGTGTCGCGTACGTCGTGAGGAAGGCCAGGAGCCAGTACCAAGGATTTGGCGTTACACGAACGGGAGTTGTCCGCAGCACCATCAAGACAATGATAATGAGAAGCTGCAACCCGAGAACGGCACGGGGAAAATTCACATGGCCGACCACCCAGCGGCGGTATAACTCGAAGGCAAACGGCAGGGATGCCGCGATCGCGATGGTTTTGTCGACCCAGGGGATCACCAGCAGGTCCATGAATCCACGTCGAGAGCCATTGAACGACCTATTCGTCCATCACGAGAACCACGCGGCCAGCTGGACGCGCGCTCTCCAGTTCTTCGAGAGCGTCAGAGGCTCGGTTGAGGGGAAACCGCCGAGTATGTGGACGGATCCCGTGGGCGGCGGCCAAGTCCAGGGTGGCGCGCAATTCCTTGCGCGATCCTGATGAGGATCCCATGATCCGCTGCCTTAGCAGGACTAGGGCGAAGGAATCGACAGTAATCGGAACCGGCGCCAACAGGACAAATGTGCCTTCGCGGGCGAGACCCCGAAGCGCTGCATTCGCCGAATCGGGCGAGGGCGCAACATGAAGAATGATGTCGGGACCGCCGTCCCAGGAACGCAGGGATTCATCGATGCTTTCGGTCCCCTGATGAATGAACTTTTCAACGCCGAGTTCACGCGCCTGGGCTTCTTTCTGCCGCGTGGATGAGACTACCGCCACGCGTCCGCCCATTGCGCGCGCGAACTGGACAGCCATCTCCCCCAGGCCGCCTAGTCCGAGAACTGCAACCTTATCGCCTGGTTTGAAATCGGCGTGAAACAGGCCACCGTACACCGAAAGACCCGCGCACAGGAGAGGAGCGGCGTCGGTAAAGCCGAGGGCGTCCGGGAGAGGCAAGACATAGTCCGCTCGCGCTAGCATAAACTCCTGATAGCCGCCATCCCGCATCATTCCGACGTACTGCCCGTCGGCACAGAGGACATCGTCGCCATTAATGCAGTGTTTGCAGTGGCCGCAAGCAGAATAAAGCCACGGGACTCCAACACGTGTGCCCGTCTTTGGATGGGTTACGCCTGAACCAAGACTCTCCACCACGCCGACAACTTCGTGACCCGGAACGATCGGAAAGCGAACAAACGGGAACTCGCCATTCCGTACCATCAGGTCACCATGGCAAACACCACACGCGCGGACTCGGACCAACACTTCTCCAGGCCCTGGCGTAGGAATTGCGCGTTCCTCGATCTCAAGATTGCCTTTGGGTTTTCTTAGAATGGCGGCCCGCACGGCACGTCAATCCTCCCTGTCGGTTGAGCGGCACTCTACCACGGAATTGGACAACACAGGAAGCGAGCAAGGCCGCGGAGGCCGCGGAAGCAGAGTCACCCGGACGAGTGACGGGCAACCCTTCCTTTACCCATAAAGGAAGGGTTGCCGACAGCTGGGAGTCAGCGGCGATAAAGGCCGACGGCCTGAAGATCTTCCTCGGTGTGAATCCAACCTTCTTTGCCGTCAATGCGGACCTTGACCCATATATCAGGCCCAACGCCCAGATTGATTCCACTCTTTGATTCTTCCCAGGTCACGAAGACCTTGCCGGCGAGAATTTCGACTTGTGAATCTTTCTTGACGACAACGTGCTCGGGTATTCCGACTTGGGCGTTCGACTCTCTGAACATGCGCGCGAACGTCAGTTCCTGTTCACTGGGTAGGCGTTCGACATCTTCCACGGGCATTTCGCACCCGTCTGGCGCAAATCCGTGACCGCTTTGATAGAAACAATGCTGTGCCAAAGCGAGTCCGCCCTCCCACCAGCCCACACGAAGAGCTGCGGAAACGTAGAAATATCCAGTAAAGAGGCGAATCCTCAGCGCGTCAGGGACAATTCGGGTGAGGTTGCCAATTTTCTTGATCTCACCGGGGACAAAATCGCCTATCTGCCCTGCTGCGGAAAGCGGCTTTCCGAGCGGCGAGATTTTCCCATTGGTCACACTAAGGATCTGCCAAGGGCCACCGCTATCGGGCGCGGATGCGTCGCACGTCATATCCAGTAAGAAACCTGCACCGTTGCTTCCCGAAATCACTTTCACACTCGCCCCGCAGAACCCGCCGGCCTCGACAGCGTAGGGGAAGTCGTCGCGATACTGGACAACTCCACGGCTGTCGACAATCTCAAGCAACGCGAGGGTCTCGTCGAAGGCGCCCTTCTGTCCCGTGAGCTTCAAGTGCTGAACAACCGTGAATGTCTGCCCCTTAATCGTAAACGGGCCCTTGCGCTCTTCGACGTCTTTGACTCCTGGCTGCTCGGTCGGAGATGCGGCCAATTGAGCTCCTTGGGGTGTGTTTGACAATGAAGTTTCGCGCTGCGGCGCAGCGACTTGCGCCAGTGTGGATGTGGGTACAGCGCGCGGGGCCACTTGCTGCGTAGTGGCGGAAGGTGGCATCTGCTTGCAACCCGCGGAGAAGCCCGCGAGTGCAAGAAGAATTCTCGAAGCCGTGCGATTCAAAAACATTAGGTCGTGGATTCGCAGAAAGTACTCGTTACTCTTCATGCTAGGTCGCTTGTCCCGTTCGCGCCATAGGCGCGCGCACAACCGGCACGAAAAAGGTACTAAGAGCGTTACGTTCCGTGCGGCGCGACAGAGCAAGGGATGATTCCTTAGGATTGAAAGCAGCGAGTTCCCACCGAGCTCGCCCGCCAAGAGCGAGGCCTAGCCAATAGTGGGACCAAGGAGCGCTCGGAAGCTATCATTGGACGAACGGGCAAACCGTAAGTTGAGTATTTGACTCCAGCAGGAGTCTCAACTTCAGAGTTGCCGACGATACGTCAGGAAATCTCGCTAGCTGGTAACAAGGTGTTTCAGCCTGCATTTTCGAGATGGCAGAAAATGACCTGCTTTTGTCATTGCTGCCATTGGCTCCGGGTATTAGCATCGTGCCATGAGTAGTTCAAAGAAGCTGCTTCCCCCAATGGACCATCCAAGAACCATCGTCTTTGTTGCGGCTCCAAGCACTCAGATCCTCGACGTGGCGGGCCCATTTCAAGTCTTTGTTCGGGCAGCGGAGATCTACGTCCGGGAGCACCCGGCACAGAAGGCACCTTATAACGTGCTGCTGGCAAGTACCACCCGCCGCAGATCCGTACAGACAAACTGCGGACTAGTGCTATCCGGAAACAAGACTTTCCGTACTCTCTGCGGACCAATCGATACTCTGCTAGTGGCTGGTGGAAGCGGTCTTGAAAACGCTGCGCGTAACAAAGAATTACTTCTCTGGCTGCGAAAGACGGCTCAGCGAGTGCGCCGCATTGGTTCCATCTGTACCGGAGCCTTTCTACTTGCTTCGGCCGGGCTCTTGGACGGCAAACGTGCTGCGACACATTGGAAGTGGGCAGCGGAGCTGGCAAGAAAATTTAAGCACACAACTGTCGATCCGGACCCAATCTACATACGCGATGGGAACACGTACACCACGGCAGGGGTCACAGCCGGTATGGACCTCGCGTTGGCTCTGGTCGAAGAGGACCTTGGGGCACGGATGGCCCTGAAGGTGGCACGTGAACTGGTCCTGTATTTACGCAGGGCCGGAGGTCAATCGCAGTTCAGTACTGCACTTTCTCTACAGGCCTCCGACCGGAAACAGATCGAAGAGAGTTGTTCCTGGGCGCTCGATAATCTGGGTCAGGACCTACCGGTAGAAAAGCTCGCCGCGAAGGCTGGCATGAGTCCGCGAAACTTTGCTCGCGTGTTTCTGAAGGATACAGGCATGACCCCGGCGCGGTTCGTGGAGCGCCTGCGCGTCGAAGCAGCTCGGCGCCGGTTGGAGGAATCGCATGACAAACTGGAGAAAGTTGCAAACGATTGTGGTTTTGGCTCGATTCAAACTTTGCGCCGGTCGTTTCTTCGGGTTCTTCACGTTCCTCCGAACGATTATCGAAATCGGTTTGCGGACTTGAGCACAAACTAGTGTCAGTGGGCGTCAGCGGAGCCGGCCCTTGGCGAAGACGAGAACCCAAGATAGCTGCAGTCCCCGGCGACGGAAAGAAAGCAGTGAAAGGACACTATGAATCGAAGAGAATTGTTCAAAAGATCTGCCGCTGCCAGCTTCATGGCTGCCGTTCCATTTTCAATGGCCGCTAGGAGAGTCGCCGGTCTCGGCACCTCGGCATGGATCGGAGGCGCGGACTCGTCCGGATCAACAGCCGCTCAGAACCCTCTGCAACCTCCAAGGAGCGGGAGTATCACTGTCGCATATCCGCTTTCCCGAGGAGTGATCGACATTGACTTTACGGGACCTTGGGCTATTTTCAGCTCCGTAATGCCTCCTGGCGGTGATATGACCTCGCCGTTTCATCAATATTCTGTCGCGGAGACCAAGGCTCCGTTAGTCACAGAATCAGGTTTAACCGTCGTGCCCAATTACACCTTTGAAAATGCCCCACAACCCAAGGTTATTGTGATTCCAGCGGAAGAACCCTCTGAAGCCATGCTGCAATGGATTCGCAAATCATCGGAAGCTACAGACGTGACCATGGCGGTTTGTGTGGGGGCATTCGTGCTTGCGAGGACTGGGCTGCTCGACGGGAAGTCCGCCACCACCCACCACAGCTCTTATAAACAGTTTGCCAACGAGTTCCCCAAGATCCATGTCATCCGCGGCGTCCGGCTTGTCGAGGCAGGCAACCTTGCTACGTCTGGTGGCCTGGCCTGCGGCATCGATCTTGCCATGCACGTGGTCGAAAGATATTTTGGGAGGAAAGTGGCGGAAGACACCGCCTACAACCTGGAGTATCAGGGCCAGGGGTGGAAGGATCCAAACTCGAACGCGATGTATGCCCAGGCGCTGACCTGCCCTGTTTGTGGGATGCCGACCGATTCAGCGAAGAAGATAACATCCATCTACAAGGGTAAGATCTATTACTTCTGTGAAATGGGGGAGCTTTGCAAGGGAAAGTTCGACGCCGCTCCAGACAAGTACGGAGAACAAAGCTAACCGGGGATGTGGTCCGCCTCGTCACCTTTGCGATTGTCCCGAGTGACGGGCAACTCTGACGTAACGCGATTAGGTAAGGGTTGCCGACAATCCACCAGTGATCAGATTCAGCATTCTTAATGCTGGAGGCCCCAGGGGTATGTAGCGGAGGAGAGCGTCCCGAAGCCTGGACACCCACCGGGCGGCCAAAACGACACACTGTAGCCTAACCCGCCATCGCCAGAGGGGCTGCGGCGTTCAGTGCCGGTGGCTTGGCACCCTTGTCATTCGGGCGGGACTCCCGCTCGGTTTCCACGCTGTATTCCTGCTTGACAAATCCAGTCCGGCGGGAGCAGAGTTGCCGAAGTTCCCCTTGTTTCCCGTTTTCTGGTGGTTTCCCCAAATGATTTTTCACTTTGTATTTCCGGGACCCCTGGCCATCACTCGCAGGTGGGCAGGTTCATTTTATCTGCGCAAACGTGTCTGAGGAGAACGGCAATGAACGAACCGGACTACAGTTCATGGAAAAAACTTCAGGAGCATTGGCTAAGCCGCCGCAGTCTCATCCGCGGAGCGGCGGGCACGGCGCTGGGAGCGAGTCTATTCCGTCCAAAGTTGGCTCACGCCGACGACGAGGATGGCGACAGCGAACGCGCCGCATGCGTTGGTTCTAATCCGATTCCGGGGGGTGTCATGGGACTTGCGCCCTTCGGAATCTTCATCCACCATAATCCGCTAAATCCGGCCAAGGCACTAGCCGATATCAACGACCCATCTCAGATTACGGACTTCGACGGGTTCGTTGGACTGACGCACATCCGCGGTGGCGGGATGGGAACAGACACCGCGACGGGCGCCATGACGCGACTGGCGTTCCAGGCCGACATGGGTTTCAGCCAAGGCAAATTCATCGGCACGGACGGCCAACAGCACAGAGGCACGTTCGCCTTTGTTTGACTCGACGTCTATACCGGTCCGGTTGGATCGGCCAGCCTGTTCAAACAGATTCACGACTACAACGTGCACGTTGACCGAAACGATGTGTTTTGGATGATTCCTGTGAGACACGACGCCGTCGAGGTTGACTTCGACGGCGCACGAGCCAGCCTGCGAGTGCGTGACCTAAGCGCATTCGACGACCACGACCTTGCCAATTCCCTTACACAAGGGCTGGGGCTTCCCGCCAATCCCGCCGCCATGCCGCCCACTCCGGCCATCCCGGGGATGTTCCCGGTTCGCGCGAAGGTTTCCTTCGACGTGGAATGGAACGGCGCTCTGGCGATGGCAGATATTGAAAACAAGACCCAACAGTTCAAAGGCAGTTTCCTAAGGACCGGAGCCACGATTACCTGGTCTGCGGAGCAGCCTGGTTTTCGATTCGACTCGGACATGCCGCCCGACCCTACAGCGAACCTGATTTCGGTCCTAGGAAGAGAGCGAAACGGGGTTTTCTTCTCCTGATCCTTAATGCGCACAGCGCGGGGGAACACCGCAAATGGACCATTTGACGGCGTGAGGGGATCTTCCTCCCGGCTAAGTGAACCGCTGTGTCAATTGCTTCCGAGTAGCCCGTGGTCCAGGCATGATGCATCAGCCAGCACTCACTTTGCATGCTGCATGGGAATCTTGCGTCCCCCTTTGAAAATGACCGTGTTGCCAAAAAACTACGTTGCGAAATTGAAAGTCTACTCACGGCGACGGAAAAGCTGGAACTGTCACTGGAGCGCTGCCCCAGCCGGTGACTGGATGGACCTTGCGTTACGCCATCGTGGTGTTAGCAAATACGATTAGAGGTGCGCGTTGATTGGGATAAGTCAGCAGTTCTGCACATGCACCCTGTCTCTTGCCTCGTATTCCGTTCTATAATCTCGTGCAATCATGCCCCTCGCTCCAGGCACAAAGCTCGGTCCGTATGAAATACTCGCTCCCTTGGGCGCGGGTGGTATGGGCGAAGTCTACCGCGCACGCGACACTCGCCTCGACCGTTCAGTGGCCATTAAAATTCTTCCCGCGCATCTCTCCGCCGACTCCGCCACCAAGCTTCGCTTTGAGCGCGAAGCCAAGACCGTCTCCGCTCTCAACCATCCCAACATCTGCTCGCTGTTCGACGTTGGCTCGCACAACGGCATCGACTTCCTCGTTATGGAATGCATCGAGGGCGAAACCCTCTCCCAGCGCCTCGCCCGCGGTCCTCTTCCGATTGAGCAAACTCTCAAAATCGGCACCGAAATCGCCGATGCTCTCGATAAGGCCCACCGCAGCGGCGTCGTCCATCGCGACCTCAAGCCCGGCAACATCATGCTCACCAAGACCGCTGCAAAGCTCCTCGACTTCGGACTCGCCAAGCCCGTCGTCGCTCCCACCAGCGCCGTCACGCTTACTAACGTCGCCGCCAGTCCTCCCGTCACCGAACAAGGCACCATCGTAGGCACCTTCCAATACATGTCCCCGGAGCAGGTCGAAGGCAAGGAACTCGACAGCCGCAGCGATATTTTCGCGCTCGGCGCCGTCCTCTACGAAATGGTCACGGGCCAGCGCGCCTTTGAAGGCAAGAGCCAGCTCAGCATCGCTTCCGCCATCCTGGAAAAAGATCCGGCTCCCATCAGTTCCATTAAGCCGCTCGCCCCACGTAACCTCGACCACGTTGTCCGCCGCTGCCTCGCAAAAGATCCCGACGATCGCTGGCAATCCGCGCGCGACCTCGCCATCGAACTCAAGTCCATCTCCCCCACTGATCCCTCCTCACAATCCAGCGTCGCCATCCCTTTTTCCGCCAGGCGCAGGCTCCCCGCCTTCCTTCCCTGGGCCATCGCCGCGGTCGCACTTCTTTCCTCCCTCGCTCTCCTGTTTCTGCGCCCTAATCGTGCGGCCTCCGCTCTGCCCGTCTACTCTTCCATTGCTCCGAACCCTGGCACACCCTTCCAGATCGAGGGCGACCTCGGCGCTCCGCCTGCTCTCTCGCCTGACGGCAGCGCGGTCATTTTCGGCGCCGGCGACGATCTTTGGTACCGCTCCCTGCGCACCGGCACAGAACGCATCTTGCCCGGTGCTCATGGCGGCTACTTCCCCTTCTGGTCTCCAGATAGCTCCAGCATCGGCTTCTTCGCCGACGGCAAGCTAAAGACCTTCGACATCGCCACTAACGCCGTCCGCAGTTTGTGCGACGCACCTTCTGCGCGCGGCGGCTCCTGGGGTACCACCGGAATCATCCTCTTCTCCCCGATGGTCCGCGACGTCATCTACCAGATCCCCGCCACCGGTGGCACTCCCGCCGCCGCCACCAAGCTCGATACCAAATTCCATTCCACGCACCGTTGGCCCTGCTTTCTTCCCGACGGCCAGCACTTTCTGTATCTCGCCACCAACCACTCCGTCGCCAAAGCCGAACAAAATGGCATCTTCGTCGCTTCCCTCGATGGCAAACTCAATCGCTTCCTGATTTCTTCCCTCTCTGGCGCCATTTATGCGCAGGACCGTTTTCTCTTTGTGCGTGACGCCGCTCTCTACGCCCAGCCATTTGACTTGAAGAAATCCATGCTGACCGGCTCCCCCACTCCGCTTGCCGAAGGCGTCGTCGTGGACTTGGGTGTGTGGCACGCCACCTTCACCGCCTCGGAGACCAACGAGCTCATCTATCAAACCGGTTCTTCGATGGCGCGCTCTCGTTTGGAATGGGTCGATCGCCAAGGCAAGCACGTGAGCTTTGCGGGGGACAAGGGCGTCTACCAGTCCCCGCGCCTCTCCTCCGACTCCCAACACATCCTCGTGAATCTGGGCGATCCCGCCGGCGACATGTGGCTTTTCGATTCCACCGGCGCGAACAAATCTCGACTTACCTTCGAGGGCGCTTCCAACTCCGAAGGAGTTTGGTCTCCGGACAATTCCCACTACGCCTTCTCGATGGGCCAGCCCATGCGCTTCAAATTAGTTACTCGCCCTGCCAGCGGCTCCGGCTCGGAGACCGTTCTCCAGGAAGCGAGCGACAATGATTCCCCCACCGACTGGTCCCCCGACGGCCGCTACATCCTCTCTGAACGCTTCCTCCACGGCACCACCGAAATTTGGTTGCACCCCCTCTCTCCGGGGGAACCGGCCAGGCCGCTCCTGAGCTCTCCGGCGACCACCGGCTTGCAATCCAGCGGACAGTTTTCCCCGGATGGCAAGTTTGTGTCTTTCACCATGTCAGCTGCGAACGGCCCGCAAATCTTTATCGTTCCGTTTCCCTCTGGCAACGGCATGTGGCAGGTCTCCACCGAGGGTGGCAAGTGGGCGCGTTGGCGCCGCGATGGCAAAGAACTCTATTTCGTCAATCTCCGAAACGAATTCTGCGTCGTCTCCATCGCAGAAAAAGGGGCAACCATCGAACTAGGTCGTCCCATCCCGCTCTTTACTTTCCAGCCCACCCAGCGTACCTATCGCCAGGGCATGATCGAATTCGACGTCACTTCCGACGGCAAACGCTTCCTCCTCAACGCCGCCGCCGACGAAAACGTCCGCCCCCTAACCCTCCTCCAAAACTGGACCAATCTCCTTCCCGCCCGTCCCTAAACTTTTACGTAACGTCACATCGTCTTCCTCTAGCGCCGACCATGGAGGCATTATTGAGGGCGGATAACCGGAAGCTATCCGGCTTCCACGGCGGAATTAGTAATGCTAATTAGCCCGTAATCCACCCGCAATTGGCGGCTACTTTACTGACAGCACGAGCAGGGTGGCGTCATCCTGAAATTGCGCGCCGCAGAACTCCGTTACCTCCGCGAGCAGCTGCTGATTAATCCACGTGGCGGAATTCGCCGCATGTGTTTTGGCGAATGCGGCGACTTTTTCCATTCCGAATTCTTCGCCTTGCGGTCCCTCGGCTTCGGTAATGCCGTCGGTAAAGAGAAGCAGCCTGTCGCCGGAGCTGAGGTTCACGCTCGAGTCCTGATACGTCCAGGCGGGGAAAACGCCCAGCACCGCGCCGCCCTGGTCCAGCGTGTGCACTGCGCTGGAGGAAACCAGAATGGGATAAGGATGGCCGGCATTGCAGTAGCGAAAGGTGCCTGAGGCGGCGTCCAAAACGCCGCAGAAGAAGGTCACAAATTTATGGGCCGCGATGCTTTCGCAGAGCATGCCGTTGATGATGCTGCATACGCGCGCAGGGCTATCCAGAACGCGAACGGATGCGCGCAGGCTCGCCTGCACGTTGGCCATGAGCAGAGCGGCGGGAACGCCTTTGCCGGAGACGTCGGCGATGCACATGGCCAGCCGATTTTCCCCGAGCTTCAACGCATCAAAGTAATCTCCGCCGACCGCACGCGCGGGCTGCCAGGAACTGGCCACCTCAAATCCCGGCAGCTGGGGAATCACCTTGGGCAGCAGCGACTCCTGGATCTCGCGCGCGCGCTGCAATTCCTCGTCCTGGACTTCCAGCCGCGCGGTGCCGACCTGGACCATGCGCTGCAGTTCGACGTTGCGGCGCTCGAGGCGCGCCTTAGTCCTCTCATAGAGAAAATTCATCACGCCGTAGACGATGGTGATCAGGAAGGGCATCTTCCAGCCAGTCGTGATCAGGTGTCCAAGCGATTGCGGAGTAGGCGGGGCAAACAGCCAGACAATCATGCTGGAGAGCAAATAAACAGGCACAGTCACGATGCAGAGCAAGACCAGAAAGATTATCCAGTCATAAGGAGCCGGCTTTTCGTACAGGGCGTGCAGCCATTGCATGGGAGGAGAAAGGAGATTGCCGATGCACAGCGAATACAGGAGGACAGTGAAAGGATTTATGGGCAGGCCGATGGACCAGAAAATGGCGTCGACCACGAGAGCAAGGCACAAATAGATGCCCTGGTCGCGGAAGAAGGTTGCCAGCGCTTTGGAGTCGGCCCTCATCGGTAGCCTGATTGTCAGCGGATCGCCACTATTCAGTGTCTCGCGTTCGGCTGTGAATTCTCTGTCCACGTCACATCTTATTGTCACGATTCCCAATAGGCAATTCGCATCCGTGTGGAGCCGATCCCGCGATTCTGGGTGAGTGGTCGGCAACCCTTACCTAATCGCGTTACGTCAGAGTTACCCTCATCCGCCCAGAGTTAGTATCTCGGACCTATCGGAGCTGTAGTCTCTGACAATCCATTCGGATTCGCTACGCAATTACCTCGTATTGACTTGTTACTAGGCCACTTTTGTACTGACGGGTACCGATGTGCCGGAGCTTGATGTCTTTTGGCACGCATCCGAACAAAGGAATGCCGTCCCCAATTAATACAGGTACGCGCGTGATCGTGAGATCGTGGATCTGGCCAGCACGCAGGAATTCCTGAATTGTCAAACCGCCATCGACATAGACGCGCTTGGC
>Ga0307471_100001016_pt1 | contig 15010 bp, 15 predicted proteins | sample atmos_gasesAM3C__2_FD_204566 | JGI IMG/M metagenome (GOLD analysis project Ga0307471, IMG submission 204566) | Hardwood forest soil microbial communities from Morgan-Monroe State Forest, Indiana, United States - atmos_gasesAM3C_515 | ecosystem: Environmental > Terrestrial > Soil > Temperate... | reverse complement strand
CCTGCCGCTGGTCTCGCCGATCTTGCCTGCGGACATCGCGCCCGACGAGCGCGTCGGCATCTTCGTCGCCACCGCCGTGTTCATGGTTTCCGTGGTGCTCGCGCTCGCCGTGTCGTACGCGCTGACGCGGCACTTGCCCGCGATGCCGCTCATCACTGCGATCATCGTGCTGGTGTTCGGCTCGCTGACGCTCCTCCTGCACGACGAGCACTTCATCAAACTCAAGCCCACCATCATCTATGTGTTGTTCGGCGCAGTGCTGCTCAGCGGGCTCGCTCTCGGCAAGCCGCTACTCGGCATGGTGTTCGATTCCGTGTTCCAGCTCACCGAAGAGGGTTGGCGCAAGCTGACCCTGCGCTGGGCGCTGTTCTTCTTCGCGCTCGCGGTTCTCAACGAAATCGTCTGGCGCTCGCAATCGACCGATGTGTGGGTGAGCTTCAAAGTGTTCGGCGTAGTTCCGCTCACGTTCGTATTCGCCGCCTTGCAATATCCGCTGTTGACGAAATACGCGGTGCCGGAAAAGACGGAGGAGCGATAATCACGGACTTGCAAGCGCCTTCTCGACGGCAGGCCTTACCGCCGCTTCGAGATTGTCAGGCGTGAGCGGCCCGATCAGTTTGTAGGTGATGCGGCCGTCGCGATCGATGACGAAGGTCTCGGGCACCCCATATACTCCCCATTCGATTGCCGCGCGGCCGTTGCCGTCGACGCCGTTGGCCGCAAATGGATTTCCAAAGCGGCCGAGGAACCGCCGCGCGTTATCGGGCTGGTCCTTGTAGTTCATTCCAACGACGCGCAGGCGAGAGTCCGTCGCGAGCGTGATGAGCAACGCCGCTTCCTCGCGACAGGGCACGCACCATGACGCCCACACATTGAGCACCGTCACTTGGCCCCGGAAATCCCCGCTGTCGAGGCCGGGCACCGCCTTGCCGTCGCGCTCCAGGCCGGGGAGCGGTGGCAGCTCGGTCCGCGGGGCAGGATGTCCGATCAAGGCCGATGGGATGCGGGAAGGATCACCCGCACCGAGTCGCAGCACGAACAGCGCGGCGAGCCCAAGGAAGGCGAGGAGCGGGATGAGCACCAGCATCCGGCCTTGCCACCCGCGCGCATTCGCGACGGCCACGCTTTTGTCCATCAAATCACCACTTGTCCCCGTCGGTGCGTGTGGAGCGTCGGCTGATTCCCTGCGCTTCGAAGTCGTCGAGGATGCGGCTCAAATGCCGGCGATCGAGCACGATCCATGCGATCAATCCAGCCACGACCGCGATCGCGACGACATAGGCAGTGATAATGAACGCAGCATGCGGACCGAAGTTCATTATCACGGTCCCATCCGGGCGCCCGCCTGCAGCATCATCAGGGTACGCACGCGCCGCCGCATGATCTCATTGCGCATCGCGGCCAGATGCAGCGTCAGGAACAACAGCGTGAATGCAACGGCCATGACGATGAGTGGCACGAGAATCGCGGGATGAATCGTCGATCCGCCGAGGCGGAACACGGACGCCGGCTGGTGCAGCGTGTTCCACCAATCCACCGAGAATTTGATGATCGGGATATTTATGGCGCCGACAAGCGTCAGGATCGCGGCCGTTCGTGCCGCCTGTGCCGGGTCATCGATGGTGCGCCACAACGCGATCACGCCGAGGTACATCAGGAATAGCACCAGCACGGAGGTCAAACGGGCATCCCAGACCCAGTAGGTTCCCCACATTGGTCGGCCCCACAGCGAGCCAGTGACGAGACACATCAGCGTGAAGGCTGCTCCGATCGGCGCTGCGGCCTTGGCAGCGACATCGGCGAGCGGGTGGCGCCAGACCAACGTGCCTAGCGCGGCCACGCTCATCACTATCCAGGCAAAAATGCCGAGCCACGCTGCCGGCACGTGAATGAACATGATCTTCACGGTCGCGCCCTGCTGATAGTCATCGGGTGCGAGGTAGACCTGACTGATGCCGATGGCAAAGGCTAGAACCGTTGCCGCCGCGAGCCACGGCAATGCGCGCGCGGTGAGGGCGAGGAAACGGGACGGGTTGGCGAGGTCGATCAGGCTCATCGCACGTCTTCCTAATCGTGATTTGCGCCGGCGGCGATTTGGCGAGCCGCTCGTCGCGCCGCTCTCATGTCGTGCAACTTCGCGCTCATTCCAATCCCTGCCGTAGCGCGACCGCGGCGGCGAGGGGGCCGATCACGAGGCTTATCAGCGTGAGCGCGCAGAGGATACCGAAAGGCGCGCCGAACGGGACCGGCCCGGTGATCGCCGCGTTCGAGGCCGCGACGCCGAAGATCAGCACGGGAACCGTCAGCGGCAGGACCAGGACCGCAAGCAGGAGACCACCGCGCCGCAATGCCACGGTGAGCGCCGCCCCAATGAGGCCAATGAAGGTCAGCGCCGGGGTGCCGGCGAGCAATGTAAGAGCAACCGCGCCGCTCGCCTTCGCCTCGAGGTTGAGCAGGAGGCCGAGCAGCGGGGAAGATATGACGAGGGGGAGGCCCGTCGTGAGCCAGTGCGCGAACGCTTTGACGACGACCGCTAGCTCGAGCGGCACCGGCGCGGTGAGGATCAGGTCGAGCGAGCCGTCCTCGTGATCCATTGCAAGCAGTCGGTCGAGGGCGAGCAGACTCGCGAGCAGCGCCCCCAGCCAAAGGATCGCGGGTCCCATCCGCGCCAGCAGGGCGAGGTCGGGACCAATGGCGAACGGCATCAGCGTCACCACAATGAGAAAGAACAGCACGCCGGTCAGTGCGCCGCCCCCGACGCGCACGGCGAGCCGCAGGTCGCGGACGAGTAGCGCGCAGAGCGCGGTCATGGCGGCTGCATCCGTTGATCCACCTGCTGACCCAGGCGCAGTTCCTTCGCCCCATCCAGTCCGATCGGGCCATGGCTAGCCACCAGAATCAGTCCGTGGCCGGCGAGATGGGCGCGCATGAGGTCGGCCAACATCGCTTGCGCCGCGGCGTCGAGCGTGGAGGTCGGCTCATCGAGTAACCAGATGGACCGCTCGACTGCGATCAGCCGGGCAACCGCGAGGCGGCGTCGTTGTCCGGCAGAGAGATAGACCGCGGGCAACTGCGCAAGCCCGCCGAGTCCGACGGCGGCAAGCGCGACATCGCTCTTTGTCCCATCGCCGCCCAGAAGCGCCGCCCAGAAGCCGAGGTTCTCGCGGACGGACAGCGACGGCTTCAGTGCGTCCTGGTGGCCGAGATAGTGGACATGCTCGCCCCTGGTCAGCTCCACATCACCGCCCTCGAGTTCGAGCTGACCTTGCTGCGGCCGCACCAGGCCCGCCACCATGCGCAGCAGAGAGGATTTGCCCGCACCATTGGGGCCTGTCACCACGAGTGCTTCACCCGCCTCGACGGTAAAGGCGAGCCCACGGAAGACCTCGCGGCCCCCTCTGACGCAAGCAAGGTCGGACCCTCGAAGCCGCATCACGCACCGGCCCCCGACCTACCGCCCGGAGGGCACCCGCTTGTCCCGAAGCGTCCGGCGCTCGCGCTCCCACTGGCGGGGACGGGAGGCGGAAAAAACCCTGATTCTGTGCCCATGTCGTTGGCGCGCGTCGATTTTCTGGAATGGCGCAAAAAAAGACCCTATAAGCCATCGTCCCGCGCCCACTATCAACCCGCGCTGGACTCGCGGCCGGTGACGAGGGGAGCGTTTCCGGTAGTTTTCTACCGTCGAACCGCGCCTCTCCCGGTTGGATGGGACCCGATCACAATGACTTCACTCGACAGCTTTCGCTGCTGCAAACCCCTGAAAGTGGGCAGCAAGACCTACGCCTATTACAGCCTGCCGATCGCCGAGAAGAATGGGCTCAAGAGTATCTCGCGACTACCGTTCTCCATGAAGGTGCTGCTGGAAAATTTGCTGCGTAACGAAGACGGCCGCTCGATCAACAAGGAGGACATCCAGGCGGTCGCGCAATGGCTCAAGACCAAGACATCAGAACGCGAGATCGCCTTTCGTCCGGCACGCGTGTTGATGCAGGACTTCACCGGGGTGCCGGCGGTCGTGGACCTCGCCGCCATGCGCGATGCCATGCAAAAGCTCGGCGGCGACCCGAAGAAGATCAACCCGCTCGTGCCGGTCGATCTCGTCTGTGATCACTCGGTTGCGGTCACCTTCTTCGGCATCCCCAATGCCGCCAAGAAGAACGTCGACGAGGAATATCGGCAGAACCGCGAGCGCTACGAATTCCTCAAATGGTCGCAGAAATCGTTCGATAACTTCCGCGTCGTGCCGCCCGGCACTGGCATTTGCCATCAGGTCAACCTGGAATATTTGTCGCAGACGGTGTGGAGCAAGAAGGAGAAGGTCAAGGTCGACGGCAAGCCGGCCGTGATGGATGTGGCCTATCCGGACACGCTTGTCGGCACCGATTCGCACACCACCATGGTCAATGGTCTCGCCGTGCTCGGCTGGGGCGTCGGCGGCATCGAGGCCGAGGCTGCCATGCTCGGCCAGCCGTATTCGATGCTGCTGCCGGAAGTGATCGGCGTGAAACTCACCGGCAAGCTCAAGGAAGGTGTCACTGCCACCGATCTGGTGCTTACCGTCACCCAGATGCTGCGTAAGCGGGGCGTGGTCGGGAAGTTCGTGGAGTATTTCGGTCCTGGTCTCGCCAATCTGACGATCGCCGATCGTGCCACCATCGGGAACATGTCGCCGGAATACGGCGCGACCTGCGGGTTCTTTCCGGTCGATGACGACACGCTGAAATATCTTGCCGATACCGGCCGGTCAGCAGCGCACGTCGCTCTGGTCGCCGCCTACACCAAGGCGCAGGGCATGTATCGGACAAAGTCGACGCCGGATCCGATCTTCACCGATGTGCTCAAACTCGAATTGTCGCAAGTCGAGCCTTCGCTCGCCGGGCCCAAGCGCCCGCAAGACCGCGTGGCGCTCAAGGACGTCAAGGCCGGTTTCGCGGTGGCAATGGACAAAGAGTTCAACAAAGGCGGCGACGGCGGCAAAGACATCTTCGATCTCCATCCCTCGCTCGCCACGTCGCTTGACAAGAACTTCGCCAAGGCGGGGACGTCGAAGCGCGTGCCGGTCCCAGGTCGCCAGCACGACCTCGGCCACGGCGACGTCGTGATCGCCGCGATCACCTCCTGCACCAATACTTCGAATCCCAACGTGATGGTCGGAGCCGGCCTGCTTGCGCGCAAGGCGGTGGCGAAGGGCTTGACGGTCAAGCCGTGGGTGAAGACCTCGCTGGCCCCGGGTTCCCAGGTTGTCGCTGACTATCTCGAGAAATCCGGGCTGCAGAAGGATCTCGACAAGCTCGGCTACAATCTCGTTGGCTTCGGCTGCACCACCTGTATCGGCAATTCCGGTCCGCTCGCGCCGGAGATTTCCAAGGCGATCAACGACAAGGATCTTGTCGCCGCCGCGGTGCTGTCCGGCAATCGAAACTTCGAGGGCCGCGTCAATCCCGATGTACGCGCGAATTATCTCGCCTCGCCGCCGCTGGTCGTCGCCTATGCGCTCGCGGGCTCAATGTATTCCGATCTCATCAAGCAGCCGCTCGGCCTCGACAAGAAAGGCCAGAAGGTCTTCCTCAAGGACATCTGGCCGTCGACGCGCGAGATCAATGGCGTCATCCGCAAGACGCTGAGCAAGCAGATGTTCACCAAAGAATACGCCGACGTTTTCAAGGGCGATTCCAACTGGCGCGCCATCAATGTGAAGGGTGGTTTGACCTACAACTGGGACAAGAAGTCGACCTACGTGCAGAACCCGCCCTATTTCGCCGGCATGGGACGACACCCGACGCCGCTGACCGACATCGTCGATGCGCGCGTGCTCTGCCTCCTGCTCGATTCGATCACGACCGACCACATCTCGCCGGCCGGTTCGATCAAGATCGACTCGCCCGCAGGCAAGTACCTCATCGACCACAAGGTGAAGCCCGCCGATTTCAACCAGTACGGCACACGCCGCGGCAATCACGAGGTGATGATGCGCGGCACCTTCGCCAATATCCGCCTCAAGAACCAGATGGTGCCGGGTGTCGAGGGCGGCGTGACCGTGCATTATCCGTCACGCCAGCGAATGTCGATCTACGACGCGGCAATGCGATACAAGCAGGACAAGGTTCCGCTCGTCGTGTTCGCCGGAAAAGAATACGGCAGCGGGTCCTCGCGCGATTGGGCCGCCAAGGGACCCAGCTTGCTCGGTGTGCGCGCGGTGATTACCCAGTCGTTCGAGCGCATCCATCGTTCAAACCTCATCGGCATGGGCGTTTTGCCGCTCTGTTTCGAGGAAGGCACGTCGTGGCAATCGCTCGGTCTGCGGGGCGACGAACAGGTGACGATCCGCGGGCTGCATGGCGAGATCAAGCCGCGACAGCGGATGATCGCCGAGATCGTGGCAGCCGATGGCGGGCTCAAGCGCGTCCCGCTCGTTTGCCGCATCGATACCCTGGACGAGCTCGACTATTTCAAGCACGGCGGCATATTGCACTATGTGCTGCGGCACCTCGTGGCGGCTTAGAGGGGCCGTCGGCTCACCTCGAATTGAGTAGCGGGTGATCGCTCCGCTGCCTATGAATCCTGTGGCGAGGGGGCAAACCGGACTACTTGGTTAGGGACAAAATCGATTATGCGTCGTTGCCTCGCCTACGCGGCGGTCGTCATTTGTTCTTCCGTCCCGCTACAGGCCGCCCGTGCCGAGCCCCGCGCCGTCATCGAGTTGTTCACGAGCCAAGGCTGCTCGTCCTGCCCGCCGGCCGATCAGTTGCTCGGTGAGCTGACGAGTGATGCCTCGCTGATTGCGGTCAGCGTGCCGGTCGACTACTGGGATTATCTCGGCTGGAAGGACACGCTCGCGGATCCGCACAATACCGCCCGGCAAAAGGCGTACGCCCATGCCCGCGGCGATGGTCAGGTTTACACGCCGCAAGTGGTGGTGAATGGAACCCTGCACGCCCTCGGCAGCGACAAGGCTGCGATCGAGCTTGCTGTCGCCGCAAGCCGGAAGAGCGGCGCGATGTCTTTGCTGCCGAAGCTTACGGTCGGCGATGGGCGGCTCAACATCGCCGTGCCGGACCTCGTCGATGCTCACACCGGCGGGGAAGTCTGGCTCGTCGGGGTCATGAAGGCCGCCACCATCGCGATCGCGCGCGGTGAGAATAAAGGTCGCACCATTACCTATCACAACGTCGCGCGTCGCTGGATCAAGGTCGGCGATTGGACCGGCAAGGCCAATTCGTGGAGCATCCCCGTGCAGACGCTCAAGGCGGCGAATGTCGACGAAGCCGCTGTTCTGGTGCAGAGCGGCACGACGGAAAAGCCCAAGGCCATCCTGGGCGCTTCGCTGGCTGGGATTCAGTAAATCTGCCGCGATAAGCAACGCCCGGCGCAAGGGCTTGTACGGCACCTCAGCATTATGGTTCCATTGACGAATCGGCGAGACTCGCGCGTCGCTAGGTCGAGCCGCGCGATGCGCCACTGCGACATTCATTCCCTCTTGCCGATGGATGCATCCGGCGCAATCATTGCCGCTCGATCTACGAAATGGAGGCGCCGGATGAGCTACGGCGATACTGAGCCGAGCGAGTTCCATGGGGGCGAGGCTCCCGCTGCATCGTTCCTCGCCCCCGCCAGCCGAGTGACCTTCGACCGGCGCGAGCTCAACCGGATTTTCGGCCTCTATGGTCGCAAGGTTGCCGCCGGCGAATGGCGCGACTACGCCATCGACTTCCTCAAGGACCGCGCGGTGTTTTCCGTGTTCCGCCGTGCGTCGGAAGTGCCGGTTTACCGCATCGAGAAAAGTCCGAAGCTCGCTCGCCGCCAAGGCGCCTATAGCGTGATTTCGGCGACCGGTCTGATCGTGCGCCGCGGCCACGAGCTCGACGGCGTGCTGCGGGCGATCGATCGATCGCTCAGCGTGGTGGCGCCCTGACGGCGGTGCAGATCAGGGCGCTGTCGTCGCTCCGCTCCCGAGCGGTCGCTGCATCAAAACGGTGTCAAGCCAACGGCCGAACTTGAAGCCGACATTGTTGAAGGTGCCGACCAAGCGGAAACCGGCGGCGCGGTGCAGCTCGACCGAGCCGGCGTTGGCGGAATCTCCGATGACCGCGATCATTTGCCGAAATCCGCCGAGTTCGGCCTCGGCGATTAGCCGTTCGAGGAGGGCGCGGCCTATCCCGCGGCGCTGCGCCGCCGGGGCGACGTAGATCGAATCCTCCACAGTCCCGCGATAAGCGGGACGCGCGCGATAGGGCGCTGCATAGGCATAGCCGATGATCTCCCGCTCGAGCTGTGCCACCAGATAGGGATAGCCGCCGCTGCGAAGCGCCTCGTACCGGCGCCCCATTTCACGCTCGCTTGGCGGCTCCAGCTCGAAGGATGCCGTGCCGTGCCGCACCGCGTGCTCGTAGATACGGGTGATCGCTGCGAGGTCGCGCGCTTCGGCCGTGCGGATGGGGATGGCGATCATGAATCATGACGGCGGCAGGCCGATGTGCGCCACGATATCCTTTCCGCAGCGCGCTGTCCGGCTCGCCGCGCAAACGCGACGGCGCCCCGGCTCATCGCCGAGGCGCCGCGCAGACAAAATCGCTGTCGTGACCGCTCAGCGGCGGTCGCCGAGGAAGCGCAACATGAACATGAACAGGTTGATGAAGTCCAGATAAAGCGAGAGCGCGCCCATCACCGCTTTGCGGCCGACGACCGTGCCGTCCTCCATCGGATCGTACATCTCCTTGATGCGCTGCGTGTCCCAGGCGGTGAGGCCGGCGAAGATCAGCACGCCGACCGCGGAGATCACGAAGTCAAGCCCACTGCTCTTGAGGAAGAGATTGACGAGCATGGCGATGATCAGCCCGATCAGCCCCATCATCAGAAACGAACCGATCGGCGAGAGATCACGTTGCGTCGTGTAACCATACAGGCTCAGTGCACCGAACGCCGCGGCCGAGATGAAGAACACTCGCGTAATCGAAGCGCCGGTATAGGTCAGGAAGATCGACGACAACATCACTCCGAGCAGGGCCGCATAGACCATGAACAGCGAGAACGCGGTCGAGGGCTCCAGCCGGTCGATGCGCCAGCTGATCAGAAACACCAGCCCCAGCGTGCCGAGAAACAGAACCAGCACGGCCGGTCCGCTGAAGATCATCTGGCCGAACGACGTCAGTCCGATGATCGCGCCGTTGGCATTGGTGACAACAGCCGCCTGGAACGTGAGCCAGGAGGCGATGCCGGTGAGCGCGACGCCCAGGGCCATGTAGTTATAGACGCGGATCATGTAGGCCCGCAGGCCCTGATCGATCGCAACTGCCCGGTCCGCACCGACGCCGCGTCTGGCAGCCGCGTAGTTCCGGTCGAAATCCGACATGGAAGACACCTCTCTCTATTCCGACCCCGAGGTCGGATCATGTGGCGCCTACCGGGAAGAGCGGCTGGCGTCCGATGCGCGGAATCTAGTGCGGGAAAGGTTCCCGCGCCAGATGCCACAAAGGGATTTGTTGACGCTGGCTTCTCCCCGCGTCATCCCGACAGAACTTACAATCTAGCAATGTGACGGTGCTGCGACGCGCCGGCCGGGCGCGGCGTGTTGTCGCCGTCGGCCATCCGTGACGCATGGCTTTGCGCCCGAAACGGGCGCGCAGCGCCGGTCGGCATCGGCTGCCGGATCTCTTTCACGTCCACCTTGCTGAATGCGTTCTAGAGGTTACGGAGTACGCGCGCCGGCTTATGGCCGAGGGCCGTGAACGTGCCGATCAGTCCTAGCGCTACCATTATGGCAATGGCGGCGACGGCAGCAACGAGCAGCGGGAGCGGAAGCCACACGAATGGAAGCTTCATCAGTTTGATGATGATCAAGGCCGCGGCTGCCGAGCCGGCGGCCACCCCGAACAGAGCGGTGATCACGCCGAGGGCAAGGTATTCAAGCGCATAGGCGGACAGAAGCCGAAGCCGCGTTGCGCCGAGGGTCTTGAGGATCACGGCGTCGTAGACCCGATGCCGGTGCCCGGCCGCGAGCGCTCCCCCGAGCACCAGTACGGCCACGACCAGCGTGAGCGCCCCCGCTCCCCGGATTGCCAGCGCCAGGTTCGCGATGATCTGGCCGGCCGCGTCGATCGCATCACGCACAGGCACGGTCACGACGGCGGGAAAGGCATCGGCCACCGCTCTGAGCACAGCGGCTTCCTCCTCGCGCGTGGTCCCCCCGGGATAGGTGAGAGTGGCGATATCGGTGTGCGGCGCGCCGCGGAACGTCGCGGACGAGAATACCATGACGAAGTTGATGCCGAGGCTCTGCCAATCGACCGCGCGCAAGTTGGCAATCGTCGCGGTCACGTTGCGGCCCAAAACATTGACCGTGATCTCGTCGCCGACCTTAAGGCCAAGCCCCTCGGCGATGCGAGTCTCGAGCGAGATCAATGGGGGACCCTTGTAGCTCGATTGCCACCATTCCCCCTCGACCAAACGCGAGCCGGCCGGAAGCGCATCCCCATAGGTGATGCCGCGATCGCCGCGCAGTGCCCAGAGCGCATCAGTGGACGGCTGGAGCTTTTCCGCGGCGACGCCGTTCGCCGCTACGATTCGACCACGCAGCATAGGCACGCGGTCAAGCGAGGCGCGTGGCGCGCGCGCGCGAATGAAGGCGTCGAACGCTTCGCCATCGGAGGCCGCGATGTCGACGAAGTAGAACGACGGCGCGCTGTCCGGCAATGCCGCCAGGAAGTGGCGCCGCAAATTGCCCTCGATCGAGATCACGGCGACCATAACCGCAAGGCCCAAGCCGACCGATAGGACGACGCTCGGCGTGAGCGCGCCCGGCCGGTGGATGTTGGCAAGCGCCAGGCGAACGAGCGGCGAGTGCGGGCGTGGCAGGCGACGCGCAGCCGTCATGATCAGCCCCGCTACCAGGCGTAGCAACACGAAAACCGCGGCAGCCGCTGCCACGAAGATTGCGGCGATGCGCCGGTCGTAAGCGAGTTCGACTGCGAGCACGGCGAGCGTGCATCCGAGTAGAATCGTTGCCGCGACATGGGGAAGCGGCGGCCAACGCCGATCGCTCGCGATCTCGTCGCGGAATAGAGCCGAAACCGGCACGTCATGGGCGCGCCCGAGCGGCCACAAGGCGAAAGTGGCGGCGGTTAGAAGCCCGAAGAGGAACGCGAGCAAAGGATCCCCCGGGTGCAGCGCCGGCGCGAGCGGCAACGGCAGGCGAGGACCGAGGCTCCAGGCGACGACGAACGGCAAGGCCGCGCCGACCAGGAGCCCGGGTATCGCGCCGAGGCCGGCGAGCACCAAAACCTGGGTGAAATAGATCGCGAACACGCGCCTACCGGAGGCGCCCAGTGCTTTGAACGTGGCAATAACCTCGCGCCTGCCGTCGAGATGACCCTTGACCGCGTTGGCTACGCCGACCCCGCCGACCAGCAACGCAGTGAGTCCGACCAAAGTGAGATATTGCGTGAACCGTTCGACGTTTTGTTCGAGCGCCGGCGAGGCATTGACGCGTGAGCGCAATTCCCAGCCAGTCTCAGGCAATTGGGCTTGCGCCGCGGTCATCACCGCGCGCATGGCCGTATCCGTCGAGTCATTGTCGGGAAGACGCAGCCGGTAGTGCCAGCGCACGATAGTGCCCGGCTGCAACAGGCCGCTCGCGCGCAGCGCTTGTTCGCTGATGAGCACGCGCGGGCCGAAGCTCAGGCCGCCGCCAAGTCTGTCGGGCTCCGACGTCAGGACGGCGCGAATGTCGATCGTCGCAGCGCCGAGCGTGATTTGGGCACCCGGCCCGAGGCCGAGCCGCACCAACAGCGCCCGATCGACAGCGGCGCCGAATGCTCCGTCGCGCTCTGCCAGCGCCTGTTCGAGCGGCTGTTGCGGGTCGAGCGCCACGGTGCCGTAGAGCGGATAGCCGGCATCGACCCCTTTCACCTCGACCAGTGCCGTGTACCCGTCTTGCGCCCGCGCCATCGCGCGCATGCTCGCTGCGAGCGAGACGAGGCCCTTGCGATCGAGAAATGCGCGCTCGTCGGCGTTTGCTTCCCGCAGGCTGAGGGTGAATGCCAGGTCGCCGCCGAGGATGACGCGGCCCTCGCGCGCGAGCCCGTCGGTGAGCCCGGACGCGAGCGAATTCACCCCGGCGATCGCCATAACCCCCAGCGCGATGCAGGCAATGAACACGTAGAATCCGCGCAAGCCGCCACGCAACTCGCGCGCAGCGAAGCGCAATGGCAGGAGAGTGCCCCCGCGGCCGCGGGAAAGCGAGAGCCCGGCGTTCACGCTTGCGCTTCCTCGCCGTCGGCCGGGGCTGCTCCATCCGCGCAATGAACACAAAACCCGCGCCTCGATTGCTTCACAGCTTTGCTCCCGCCGACGCGCCGCCCGGGACAGCTTCGATCCGCCCGGAACGCAATCGCACAATGCGGTCGCAACGCAAGGCGAGCGCCGGATCGTGGGTGACGAGGACCAGGGTGGTGCCGCGTTGCGCGTGGCCGGCGAAAAGCAGCTCGATGATTTCGGCCCCCGTGGCTTCGTCGAGATTGCCGGTCGGCTCGTCGGCGATGAGAATGCGCGGGTCCGGTGCCAGGGCGCGGGCAAGCGCGACGCGCTGCTGCTCGCCGCCGGAAAGTTCGGCCGGATAGTGCTGTCGCCGCCTGCTCAAGCCCACGGCGGCAAGCTCGCGCGCGGCGCGCTCTTGGGCCTCATCGAGGCCGGCGAGTTCTAGCGGCACGGCAACATTTTCTAGCGCCGTCATGGTGGGAATGAGGTGGAAAGACTGGAACACAATGCCAATATTGCGCCCACGAAATCGCGCCAGCGAATCTTCACTCAATGAGTCGAGGGCCTCGCCCGCGACCACGACAGAGCCGGTATCCGCCCGCTCCAACCCGGCCATGACCATGAGCAAAGTCGATTTGCCCGAGCCTGATGGACCGAGTAAGCCGATCGCCTCGCCGCGATCGATGCGCAGATCGAGGTCTTTGAGGATATGAACCCGGGCCGCGTCCCGCCCGAGCGACAGATTGACGCCGCTGAGCACGACCGCCGGCTCTGCGCGCCCTGACCCCGAGGTGTCCTGCATGTTGCGTCGCTCTTTGCTGCCTTGGGTTGCGGGCTGGCCGGCATCGTCCAGGTCATATGGGAGTTGCGCGGCACCGGTCCAGACGTTTGCGCGCATCGCGATTGCGCTGGCGCTCGCGGTTGCGCTACGTGCGCCCGCAGCCACAGCGGCCGATCAGCCAATGCGCATCGTGGCCTTGGGCGATTCGCTCACTGCCGGACTTGGGCTGCCGGTCGAGCAAACCTTCCCTGCGAAGCTTGAACGAGCGCTCAAGGCCAAAGGCATCGCGGCGGAGGTCGTCAATGCGGGTGTGTCCGGCGACACCGCCTCCGGCGGGCTCGCCCGCCTGGATTGGTCGGTGCCGGAGGGTACGGATGCGGTGATCCTTGAACTCGGCGCCAACGACATGCTGCGTGGGATCGATCCGAGGCGCACGCGACAAGCTCTCGAGGAGATCGTGCGCCGCCTGACGGAGCGGCGTATTCCTGTGCTGCTCGCCGGGATGCGGGCGGCGGCTAATCTCGGCAGTGATTATGTGCGCGATTTCGCGACGATTTACTCGGACCTCGCCGTTCGCCATGACCTTCTGTTTTATCCCTTCTTCCTCGACGGCGTTGCCGGCGAGGCCGGGCTCAATCAGGGCGACGGACTTCATCCGAGCGCCGCCGGCGTCGACGCCATCGTGGCGCGGATCCTGCCCAAGGTCGAAGAGCTTGTCCGCCGGGCCCGTGACAAACGTGTGATGTGAGCGTCATGGGGACGTGCGAATCTCTGCGATTTGTCCTATATGCACATCCAACCCGCAGTCCTTCTCCATGCCCCGCCTCTTCACCGGTCTCGAAATTCCCTCCGATGTCGGTCAGTCGCTGGCCACGTTGCGCGGTGGCTTGCCGGGCGCACGCTGGGTCGATCCCGAAAACTATCACGTGACCTTGCGCTTTATCGGCGATGTCGATGATGTCGTCGCGCACGAGATCGCATCCATGCTGGGACGCGTGCGCCGCCAGGCGTTCGAATTGCGCATTGAAGATCTCAAATCCTTCGGCGGCCGCAAGCCTCGCCAGATCGTGGCGACGCTTGGACCGGCGCAGGCCCTGATGGAACTTCAGGCCGAGCACGAGCGGCTGATGCAACGGGTCGGGCTCGAGCCGGAAGGCCGCAAATATACCCCGCATGTTTCTCTGGCTCGGCTACGCGAATCATCGAGTCGGCAGGTTGCCGACTATCTCGCGCTGCGTGCCCCCTTCCGCTCGCCACCATTCAAGGTGTCGCGCTTTGTGTTGTTCTCGTCGCGGGCGTCGGTCGGCGGTGGCCCATATGTGGTTGAAGTGGCCTACCCGCTGGCAGCCTGATACGGGCGCTTCCGGCGCTGCAATCACACCGGTTTCAGCAATCTCGACTGGACGTCGAACATGGCAGTGGCAAAGCCGTGACCGTCGGCAAGGATCTCACGCATGAGCGAGAGCGGCGTCGGCCGCGGGGCCGAAACTTCACCCACGACGTTCGAAAAATCGAAGTTCAACTCGGCCTCGTATTTGCGGGCGAGCTGCTGCATGCGCTTGTTGTCGGCGAGACATGCCATGTGTAGAAATTTGAGGCCGCGATTGCGCGCCGCGAGCAGCGTGCGCTCGAGCAGCAGCGAGCCGACGCCGTGACTCTGCCATGGCTTCTCGATCGAGAATGCCGCCTCGGCCTCGCGCGTCATGGGTGCTCCAATCGGCCGTAGTTCCGCGGCGCCGCGCAACGTGCCGTCCACGAAGAAGCCGTGAATGAGCGCGTCGATGCCGAACGCAAGATCGGCGTAGTCGCGCACGAAGTCGTCCGAGACCGCGCCGGCGAAGCGATTACGCCGGCTCATGGGATCGAGCCGCAACAAGTGGTCGCGGTAGGGGTCGGCCTCGCCAATCCACAATTTCCGGATCAGCCCGCCGCGGGGTAGCGGATCGTGCATGAGCCTCTCCCTCGAGATGGTTACGA
>Ga0307471_100001014_pt1 | contig 15011 bp, 12 predicted proteins | sample atmos_gasesAM3C__2_FD_204566 | JGI IMG/M metagenome (GOLD analysis project Ga0307471, IMG submission 204566) | Hardwood forest soil microbial communities from Morgan-Monroe State Forest, Indiana, United States - atmos_gasesAM3C_515 | ecosystem: Environmental > Terrestrial > Soil > Temperate... | reverse complement strand
CGCCGGTCGCGCAGCGCCTGGTCCACGCGCTGGTGCACGGCGTCACGCAGTTTGTGGTGCAGGACACGGAGGCGGCTCGACTCGAGATCGCAGCGCGCGACGGCGCGCCGATCGAGGTGATCGAGGGCCCGCTGATGGACGGAATGAACGTGGTGGGCGATCTGTTCGGCGCCGGCAAGATGTTCCTGCCCCAGGTTGTGAAGTCCGCGCGCGTGATGAAACAGGCGGTCGCGCACCTGATTCCCTTCATCGAGGCGCAGAAGGCGGCCTTGGGAGGCGAGGTTCCGGCGCAGCACAAGGTGGTGATCGCCACCGTCAAGGGTGATGTGCACGACATCGGCAAGAACATCGTGGCCGTCGTGCTCCAGTGCAACAACTTCGAGGTGATTAATCTGGGCGTGATGGTGCCGGCCGAGCGGATCCTGCAGACGGCCCGCGAGGTCGGGGCGGCGATGATCGGCCTGAGCGGCCTGATCACGCCGTCGCTGGAGGAAATGGCCCACGTGGCTCGCGAGATGAAACGCCAGGGCTTTTCGATCCCGCTGCTGATCGGAGGTGCGACCACCTCGCGCGTGCACACCGCGGTCAAGATCGCTCCGAACTACGACGCCGGCGTCATTTATGTGTCGGATGCGAGCCGCTCGGTCGCGGTGTGCCAGGCGCTGGTGTCGCCGGGGCAGTCGGCGCAGTTTTTGACCAACGTGCAAGCCGAATATGTGCGGGTGCGCGAGCAGCACGCCAGCAAGCGCGGGCCGCAGATCATCCCGCTCGCCAGGGCGCGCGCCAATGCAGCGAGGATCGACTGGAGCGGGTATCGGCCGAGCCGGCCCACGTTTCTGGGTCGGCGCGCGATGCGCAACGTGGATCTTGCCCAGATTGCGCGGTACATCGACTGGGGCCCGTTCCTGCAGACCTGGGACCTGGCTGGACCGTACCCGAAGATTCTGGACGACCCAGTGGCTGGTTCGCAGGCGCGCGCATTGCTGAAAGACGCTCGCGCATTGTTGGACAAGGTGATCGCGGGCCGCTGGCTCGGGGCGCATGCCGTAGTGGGACTTTATCCGGCCAGCTCGACGGGCGACGACATCGAAATCTACGGCGACGAGTCCCGCAGCGACCCGATGATGATCTGGTACGGCTTGCGGCAGCAGACCGCAAAGCCCGTCATCGATGGTGTTCCGAACCCCAACATGGCGCTGTCCGATTTCATCGCGCCAAAGGACTCAGGGGTAAACGACTACATCGGCCTGTTCGCGGTGACGGCGGGTACTGGGCTGGAAGCGCACGAGAAGCGGCTGGCCGCAGAACACGACGACTACAGCGTGATCATGCTGAAGGCGTTGGCCGATCGCCTGGCCGAGGCGCTGGCCGAGCTGATGCACGAGCGGGTCCGCCGCGAGCTGTGGGGCTATGCGTCGGCTGAGCGGCTGGACCAGGATCAGTTGATCGACGAGCAGTACCAGGGCATTCGGCCGGCTCCAGGCTACCCCGCCTGCCCCGAGCACTCGGTCAAGCGGCGCCTGTTCGAGGTGCTGGACGCCGAGCGCATCGGGATGGAGCTGACCGAGAACTTCGCGATGCTCCCGGCCTCCTCGGTCTCGGGCTTCTACATCGCGCATCCGCAGGCGCGCTATTTCAACGTCGGGCCGATCGGCCGCGACCAGCTGGAGGATCTGGCGCGCCGTCGCGCGGTCGCCGCCTCCGAGCTCGAGCGCTGGCTGGCGCCTAACCTCGCCTAGCTATTAATTAATTAAGCTGGATCTGGCGCCCAGTTACGCGATCCGCAGCGGCAGCGTCATCTGCGGCTCGCGCCCCGACACGACGGTGCGGTTGCGCCCCTGTTTCTTGGCCACCAGCAGCGCGCGGTCGGCGCGTGCCAGCAGCTGCTCGGGTGACTCGTGGGATTCCCACAGTGCCACGCCGGCGGAAAATGTCTGACGCTCCGGCACCACGGGCCGCAGACGTTCGATCAGCTGGCAGGCCTCGTCAGCGTCGCACGACGGCAGCACCAGCGTGAATTCCTCCCCTCCGTAACGGGCCAGCAGATCGGTCGGCCGTAACTGCCGGCGCCACGCCTGCGCGGCGTTGCGCAGCAGCGCGTCGCCGGCGCCGTGGCCGCGCCGGTCGTTGAAGCGCTTGAAGTGATCCAGGTCGAGCATTACGGCGGTCAGCTGCTGCGCGCTGCGGCGCGCCCGCGCCAGCTCTATGACCAGGCCTTCGTCCAGTCCACGCCGGTTGGTGACTCCGGTCAGGCCGTCTTCGCGCGCCATTCGATCCAGCGCGCCCATCTCCTCGCGGCTCGCAATCTGCAAGCGCCACATCAGAACCCCGAACACGCCGCCGAACGAAATCGCCAGCAGCACCGCCAGCGCCAGCGTGTAGCGCGCGATCTGGTTCAGGGTTCGGCTGCGCTCGGTGGCCTCGGTGGCGCGCGCCGAAATCGACGCGCTCACCGAACCGAGCTGGTGCGCATCGAGCGCCCGCTGGGCGATCGAGAGCGCCTGCTGATAGCCCCCGTCGACCTCCTCATTGAGGTGCACTTCCACCAGCAGCACCAGCGTCGCAAACACCATCATGGCCAGCGCCAGGGCGCCGACCAGCATCTGCCGCCGAAACAGCCGGCGCGCCGGGGAGGAGCTGGCGGGCAAACCCCGCGCCGCGCTCATCGCGGGCACCACGCGCGCCGACCGATCAGACGCCCCACGTGACGTCGACCCGCTTTTTCTGGGCCGCGCGCAACATGCCGATCAGCGGAAAGGCGCGTTGGCCGAGCGTGATCGGCAGCGTTCGCTCGCTGTGTACGTCGCCGGTGCGCTCTTCGAGCTCCCGGCGCGCCCGCTCGTCGCTCAATTCGGCCTTCTCCTGTTCCACCGCGGCGGTCAGCCGATCCAGCGCATCGCCGACCTCATCGGCGCGGATCACGCCGCGCTCCGATTCGGCTTTGCCGACGATGTTCAACAGGCGGCGCGCCGTCTCTGCGAACATGTAGATCTCGGCAGCGGCCTTGGATCGGAAGACAACCAGCGCCATCGCGCGGCTCCGGACTCAGATGGCAGATTCTGGCACGAGCGCAACCCTTGATGTCGTTGCCGACGGTCCGATTAGAATAGTCTCACCCGCCGGATCAGGAGAGGAGCAGCGATGGGCAAGGGCGATCTGCGCACGAGGCGCGGCAAGATCTACAACGGCAGCTACGGCAAGACACGGCCTCGCCGTGCCCCGAGGAAGGCCGCCACCGAGCACAAGCCCGTAGTGCGCCGTCCGGTACCCGGCTAGAGCGATTGCACTAGCGCGTCGACGGCGGGACTGCGGGCGGGCAGCTTTTGCACTGAGCGTGGACCATGGGCAAATCGGAACCCGGCGTCTCTGAAATCGTCCACTGGATCGCAGGACGCTTCGATCCCGGTCACCCTGCCGCGCGCAGCGGCGACGTGTTCGATCCGGCACGCGGGGAAGTGATCGCACGGGTCCGGCTGGCCGGTGAGTCGGAGGTGGGTGCGGCTGTCGCCGCCGCCCGGCGGGGTTTCGAATCCTGGTCGCAGGTGCCGGTTGGCCGCCGAGCCCGCGTGATGTTCCGCTTCCGCGACCTGGTGGAACAGCGCCAGCAGGCCCTGGCCCAGGCCATTACACGCGAGCACGGAAAGCTCCTGTCCGATGCGCTGGGCGAAGTCGCGCGCGGCCTGGAAGTCGTCGAATTCGCCAGCGGGATCCCTCATCTGCTCAAGGGCGAGCATTCGGACCAGGTGGCCGGCGGGGTCGATCAGTTCTCCCTGCGCCAGCCACTGGGCATCGTCGCCGGGATCACACCGTTCAACTTCCCGGCGATGGTTCCGATGTGGATGTTCCCGCTTGCGATCGCTTGCGGCAACGCGTTCATTTTGAAGCCCTCTGAACGCGACCCGTCCGCTTCGCTGCTGCTCGCGCAGTGGCTGAGCGAGGCGGGATTGCCCGATGGCGTATTCAACGTGGTGCAGGGGGATAAGGAGGCGGTTGACGCGCTGCTGCGCCACCCTGGCGTATCAGCGGTCAGCTTTGTCGGATCGACCCGGGTTGCCGAGTACGTTCGCTGCGAGGGTGTTCGGCATGGCAAGCGGGTGCAGGCGTTAGGTGGCGCCAAGAACCACCTGGTGGTGCTGCCAGACGCCGACCTGGACCAGGCCGTCGATGCGGCGATCGGCTCGGCCTACGGTGCGGCCGGCGAGCGCTGCATGGCGGTGTCGGTCGTGGTGGTGGTCGCAGGCGCGGCCGATGCGCTGATGCCGAAGCTGGCAGCTCGCGCCAATGCGCTGCGCGTTGGTGACGGATCGGATCCACTGAGCGAAATGGGTCCCCTGATCACGGCGGCGCACAGGGCTTCGGTCGAGTCTTACGTGCAGTCGGGTGTCGAGCAAGGCGCGCAGTTGGTGGTCGATGGTCGGGGCATTTCGGTGCCGGGGCGAGAGCGAGGCTTTTTCCTGGGAGCGTGCCTGTTCGATCGCGTACAACCGCCGATGCGAATCTACCGCGACGAGATTTTCGGACCCGTGCTGTCGGTCGTGCGGGCTCCGGATCTGGCCGCGGCGCTCGAACTGGTCAACGGACACGAATACGGCAACGGAGCGGCGCTGTTCACCCGCGATGGCGCCAGTGCGCGCGCGTTTACCCGCCACGTCCAGGTCGGTATGGTCGGGATCAACGTGCCGATCCCGGTGCCGATGGCGTTTTATTCGTTCGGCGGCTGGAAGCGCAGCCTGTTCGGCGAAGCGCACGCCTACGGGATGGAAGGCGTGCGGTTCTACAGCCGCTATAAAGCCGTGTTACAGCGCTGGCCCGATCCCGGCAGCAAGGGTCCGGAATTCTCGTTCCCGCCCTCGGGGTCGGTTCCTTCGTAAGAGCGACGCTTGTAAAGGCCGCGGGGCGAAGCCCTCGAGGGGGGCGCGTCGAAGCGGGCTCAGGTCTCTCTGAGAGACCGCCGATACTGGATCGCCTCGGCCACGTGCTCGGTGGCCAGGCTTTCCTCCCCGCCCAGATCGGCGATCGTGCGGGCGACTTTCAGCACGCGGTGATACGCGCGTGCCGACCAGCCCAGCCGGGTGCTGGCCGCGTGCAACAGCTGCTTGACTGGACCGGTCGGATGACAGATTCGCTCGACCTCGGTCGATTGCAGCTCGTCGTTGCGCTTGCCTTGACGAACGAGCGCGGTTTCGTACGCGCGTGCTACGCGTTGGGCGACGTAGCGGGTCGGTTCGCCGTCCGGCATCGAGGTGAGCTCGCTCTCGCTCAGAGAGGGCACTTCGACGCGCATGTCGATCCGGTCGAGCAGTGGGCCGCTGATGCGGTCCTGATAGCGCGCCACCATCTCCGGCGTGCAGCGGCAGACGACCGTCTTGTGGCCAAAGTAGCCGCACGGGCACGGGTTCATCGCGGCGAGCAGCTGAAAGCGGGCCGGATAATCGACGTGACGCGACGCGCGTGCAATCGTGATGTGTCCCGTTTCCAGCGGCTCGCGCATCGCTTCCAGAACGCGGCGGTCGAATTCGGGTATCTCGTCCAGGAACAGCACACCGTTGTGCGCGAGGGAGATTTCGCCAGGGGTCGGATGGGAGCCGCCGCCGACGAGGGACATCACGCTGGCGGTGTGGTGGGGAGCGCGGAAGATCCGGCTGGCCCAGCGTTGGGGGGCGAACTGCCCGACCAGGCTCAACGTGGCGGCCGACTCCAGCGCTTCTTCCGCGGTCATCGGCGGCAGCAGTCCGGCGAAGCGCTGCGCCAGCATCGACTTGCCCGTGCCCGGCGGGCCGACCATCAGCACGCTGTGGCCCCCGGCCGCGGCGATCTCCAGCGCGCGTTTGGCGGCCGCCTGTCCTTTGACGTCGAAAAAATCTGGATACGATGGCGGAGTCAATCGCACCGCTGCCAGATGGGGCTCGATCCGCGTGGCTTCCGGGTCCCCCGCCTCGTGGTTCAGGTGCGCGACCACGTCGAGCAGCGTGCGTGCCGGATAGATCGGAAGCTCCGAGACCAGCGATGCCTCATCCGCGTTGTCGAGTGGCAGGATGAATCCGCGTGGCGGATGACGATCCGAGGCACCTTTGGATGCGGCACAGGTCATCGCCAGCGCTCCGAGTATCGGGCGCAGCTCGCCCGACAGGGACAACTCCCCCGCGAATTCGAATCGGTCCAGGACCCGGGACGGCACCTGCCCGGTTGCGGCTAGGATGCCGATTGCAATCGGCAAATCGAAGCGACCCGATTCCTTGGGCAGGTCGGCGGGCGCCAGGTTGACTGTGATGCGTCGTGATGGAAAATCGAAGCGGCAGTTCTGCAGTGCAGCGCGAACCCGTTCGCGGGCCTCCTTCACCTCTGCCTCAGCTAAACCGACTAGTGTGAACGAAGGAAGGCCATTGGCCAGATGGACCTCGACTGTGACCTCGGGCGCGAACATCCCGGACAGGGCACGGCTACGAACGACGGCGAGGGTCATCGTGCACGATAGGCGGATCCGGTGCGATTCTAAGCGGCCGGACCCCAGGGTCGACATGGCTGATCCGACACGCTGGTGCACCAAAGGGCGCCATTTGCGACAATCCAAACGCGCTTTACGGTGCCCGTTGCTGAATCCCGGGGCGGTGATTTGTTGCAATGCTGCATGCCATTCTGAACATCGATCCGCGGATCCTGGCGACATCGGTCGCGCTGCTGGCCGTCGCGCTTTGGCTGCTGGTACGTCGCCGTGTCATGTTGGCGCGACTCCGAAAGAAGCGACTGGCCAAGGAAGCGGCCCAGATCGGCGAAGGCGAGACCTCGGTGCTTCCGCTGGCTCACCTGGCGTCGGCGGTCGAAGTACTGGATCTGGACGACTTGCTGGCCGGCGAGGAGGGTCCGGTGATTGCTGCCGCACGCCGACAGCTGGAGGCGCCGACAGACGTCAATATGGGCCCGGACACGTTCTTTCCGCTGCCGAAGGCGCCGGCGACACGGCCCGTAGCCCCAACGATGCCGCAACTGGCGTCAGTGGCCGTGGCGGTGCCGCGTATGGCGTCGGTGGCCGCCACGGTGCCACCCATCGCCTCGGTTGCGGCCCCGGCCAAATCGCTTGCCGACCGCACGCGGAGGGCTGCCGCCGTGGCTGATGCAGGCGCTCCGGCCACCGACCGGCCGGTGCCGGTAAGGGAGCTTGCGCTGGCCTGGTTCGAGGCGCGCGGCTACCGCCCGTCCAACGCCTCGCTGGCAGTGCGACCGATCGAACTGGTGCTGCGACACCGGAAGGATCCGGGGCGTGCCTACGCCTTCATCGTCGAGCGCGAGCGGGTCACCGGTGAGCGCGTCGCCAAGCTGGTGGAGCACGCCCGCTCGATCGGGCTGACGCGGGTTTTGGTCGCCGCTGAAAGTGGAAGCGAACCCGGGACTGGACAGCGGTTCCGCCGCGAAGGAGTGCGCGTGGTCGACCAGGACGAGATGCGCCGCGAGTTCGACAAGCTCGACCTGCGGATTGCCGCCAAGATCATCGCGGTCGCACGCAGCCGGGCGCGGTTGCGCCAGTCGGCAAGCTAGGACTTGGCGCGCTCAGCCTCGAGCTGGGAAACCCGCGCTTCCAGGGCCTCGAGCTTTTCGCGAGTCCGCGCCAATACCTGGCGTTGCAATTCGAACTCTTCCTGTGTGACCAGCTCGAATCGGGCGAACTGCTGCATCAGCAGCGCCTTCAAGTTCTTCTGAACATCCGCCGCCGGGCTGGAGGACAGCAGCGCGGCAATACGCTGCTGCAGATCTTCCAGGATGTGGAGCTTTTCCATAAAGATTCGCCTTTGGCGTCGGGCACCGCGTTGGCTGCGCGGCGCAGTCGGCTTCGGCGCAGTGTAGCCGCGGTTGGACGACCGGGTACGGCCCCATCATGGTGCATCCCATTCGCGGGGGTTCTCGGCGCGGTGGGCTGCCGACTCGCCGGAACGATGCACTGAATCGGTGCAAATTCCCGCCAGCGCGCCGGCCAGCGGGCGAACCGGCGCTCAGACAGCCGCGGGCCGCACGACGCGCGTCGATCTTTGTGCTAACTCGCGGTTTCGCAAGGGTTTCGCGGGATGCTGGCGCAGGAAGCCGGCCGCTTGCGACGCGCGCGGGCATCGCTTGGCACATAAGTTGCGTCGCGTGTTTTTCGGCTGAGTGAGCGGCCCAAACGATCGAGTACCAGGGGGGATCTTCATGAGGAAGTGGAAGGACGCAACCGATAGGGACGGTCGGCACGACATCATCGTCGCCCACCGTGGTGTAGCTGTTTCGATTCAATCCACCGCAGGACCGCAGGGAGCGCTATGAAACTCATCACTGCGATTATCAAGCCGTTCAAGCTCGACGAGGTTCGCGAAGCACTGTCCGCGGTCGGCGTGCAGGGTGTCACGGTGACCGAGGTCAAAGGTTTCGGCCGGCAAAAGGGCCACACCGAGCTGTATCGAGGTGCGGAATACGTCGTGGATTTCCTGCCGAAAGTGAAGCTCGAGGCTGCTGTCGACGACGAAATCGTCGAGCGCGCGATCGAGGCTATCGAGGGATCAGCCCGTACCGGGAAGATCGGCGACGGGAAGGTATTCGTCTACGACCTGGAACAGGTCGTGCGCATCCGAACCGGCGAAACCGGCAAGGAAGCGCTTTGAAACCGATGAGGAGGGTGATCAGAATGAAGAAATGGATCGTTGCGGCTGCGTCGGTTGCGGCGTTGGCCCTGAGCGCGATCGCGCCGACGGTATCCCTGGCGCAAGCGCCGGCGGCCGAGCAGAAGAAGGACGCTGCCCCGGCCGAAGCGGCCAAGCCAGCGGAGGCGGCTCCAGCCGCGGCGCCGGCCGCCGCGGCTGCCGCACCTGCGCCGACCCCGAACAAGGGCGATGTGGCGTGGATGCTGACCTCGACGGCGCTGGTGCTGTGCATGTCGGTGCCGGCGCTGGCGTTGTTCTACGGTGGCCTGGTACGCACCAAGAACATGCTGTCGGTGCTGATGCAGGTGTTCGTCGTCTTTTCGCTGATTACGGTGCTGTGGTGCGTGTATGGCTACAGCCTGGCCTTCACCGAGGGCGGCGGCGCGTTGAGTCCGTTCTATGGCGGACTGGACCGGCTGTTTCTGGCAGGGACTTTCACGCCGGCCACTGGCGACTTCTCGATGGCGGCCACTTTCGATAAGGCCACGCCGCTGCCGGAACTGGTGTACGTGGCGTTCCAGGCGACCTTTGCAGCCATCACCTGCTGCCTGATCCTGGGGGCCACCGTCGAGCGCATCAAGTTCTCGGCAGTGCTGATCGCGATCACGATCTGGTTCACGCTGAGCTACCTGCCGGTCGCGCACATGGTGTGGTTCTGGGAAGGTCCGGACGCGTATACGGCAGCCAACGTGGTCGACGCGGTCAACGCGAAGAACGGCTTGATCAACCAGTGGGGTGCGCTGGACTATGCGGGCGGCACGGTCGTGCATATCAACTCCGGGGTGGCCGGACTGGTCGGCGCCATCCTGCTGGGAAAGCGCATCGGACTGGGCAAGGAGTCGATGCCCCCACACAGCCTGACGATGACGATGATCGGCGCCTCACTGCTGTGGTTCGGCTGGTTCGGCTTCAACGCCGGTTCGGCCTTGGAAGCCAACGGCATGGCGTGCCTTGCATTCATGAACACGTTCCTGGCCACGGCGTGCGCGGTGCTCTCCTGGTCGTTCGCGGAGTGGATGATCAAGGGCAAACCCTCGATGCTGGGTGCTGCCTCGGGTGCGGTGGCCGGCCTGGTCGCCATCACGCCGGCGGCTGGCAATGTCGGCATCCCCGGAGCCTTTGTGATCGGACTGGCGGTGGGCCCGATCTGCCTGTGGGGCGTCACGGGTTTGAAGAAACTGATCGGCCAGGATGACGCGCTGGATGTCTTTGGAGTGCACGCTGTCGGCGGCATTACCGGCGCCCTGCTGACGGGCATATTCAACGCGCCCAGCCTGGGCGGACCGGGCGTGACGAATTGGGTGACGATGAAGCCCGACGCATATCCCGGCATCCTGGAGCAGTTCATCATCCAGGCCAAGGCCGTGGGCCTGGTGTTCGTGTGGACCGGCGTGGTCGCGTTCATCGCCTTCAAGATCGCGGACCTGCTGGTCGGTTTGCGCGTAGCCGAGGACGAGGAGCGTGAAGGATTGGATACGACGTATCACGGCGAGGCGGCCTACAACATGTGACCCGCCGCGCGAGGCTGCGGCCGAAGCTGCGGCCTCCGATGAACCCGAGTTCGGAGCGTCTCTTTGGGGTCCTGTCAGGGCCCCGATTTTTTTCCGCATCGGCTGCACTCGTACGGTGTGGCATTGCACTAACAAAGTGCGATTGAAGCGACTCACGGGCTGACTCGGGGCAGCAAGCGTCGTTTTGGAGCGCTGGGGCGTGCAGATACGCGGCCGAATGCGCCGCCAAGCTTAAATGGCATGGCACTTGCTTGAAGAGAACCGGCGTTTCAATGATCAAAGACCAAAAGGGGGGAAACATTCGATGAAAAGAACCATTACGTTCGCAGCGGCCTTGACGATGGCGTGCTTGGGCGTGACCAGCGCGCCTGCGTGGGCACAGGCGACACCCGCGCCGGCCCCGGCGCCCGCTGCCTCACCTGCGCCTGCCGCGGCCCCTGCTGCGGCGCCAGCACCGGAGACCTCTCCGGTGTCGATGCCGGCAATGAGTGCGACGCTCGCGGCCAACGTGAAGCCTCTGAAGGTCGACGCGGGACCGCTGGGCAGCGTCTATGTCACCGGCGCGCTCAGCGTCATGGGTCAGTATGAGAGCAATTTCGTGCTGCCAGACGAGCACCGCTGGATGGCGGATCTGACCAGCGGTCAGGTCGAAGTGCAGAAGGTCGACGGGCCGATCCAGTTCTACGCGCAAGCCGGCGCCTATTCGTTTCCCGCCGTGGGCGCACCCTACCTGCGCGCCGGTCACACGACCGACGCATTTTTCGGAGGCCTTCCGATCTGGTTCGTGAAGTACGCGCCCAACGACTCGTTCTCGGTGCAGGCCGGCAACCTGCCGACCCTGATCGGCGCCGAGTACGCGTTCACGTTCCAGAACCTGAACATCGAACGCGGTCTGATCTGGAACCAGGAGAACATCGTCAACCGCGGCGTGCAGGCCAACTACACGAAGGGTCCACTGGCGCTGTCCCTGGCATGGTCCGACGGCTACTTCTCGAACCGCTACAGCTGGATCAGCGGCTCGGCGACCTACACGATCGACAGCTCCAACTCGGTGACGTTCGACGCCGGCGGCTCCGTGAACACGGAAACCGTTGCCAGCATCGCTACGCCGCCGCTGCAGAACAATTCGTCGATCTACAACGTGTACCTGTCGCATACATCGGGGCCGTTCACGATCATCCCCACGCTGCAGTACGCGGAGGTGCCATCGGATGCCGTCAACCAGGTCACGCAGGGAGCGCTGAACAAGAGCCTGAATACCTTCGGCGGCGGGCTGTATGGCGTCTACACGATGGACGGCGGCTACAGCGTGGCGGGACGTGTGGAATACATCTCGACCAACGGCGACAAGAGTGATGCTGCTTCGCTGCTGTACGGCGGCAGCAGCGACGCCTGGTCGTTCACGATCACGCCGACCTGGCAGAACAAGTTCTTCTTCGCGCGCGCCGAGTTCTCATACACGAAGATCAGCAGCGGGACCCCCGGCTTCATGCTGGGCCCCACCTTGTCGAGCGACAGCATGACGCGCGTGATGCTGGAAACCGGTGTGATCTTCTGACGATGAGGTTCATTGCATGCAACAGCGAAGGTTGTGAATGCCGCGGGGGGTGCTCGAGGGGGGGCGCAGCCACCCCTCGAAGCTGATCCTGCCGCCTTTCCGTCACCTGAGGAGGTCTCGTCGAAGCTGATACGGTGAAGTGAGCAAGGCGCAACCTATGAGCGCGGGGCGGTGTACCCGACGACGCCGCCTCTTTCCCTTCAGGGCCCCTCTGCGGGCCCTTTTTTTACCCCTAAATGGTGCGGCGCAGCATCGTAGCCCGATTAGCTAGAATGGGTGCCCTCAGCCGAGGGAATTGCGATGCAGCCGTTCAGCGTTCCTGTTTTGACCACTGCGTCCGGTCCGATTCTGGAATTCGAGCGGCGCGTGCTGGACTCGATGACCGATATCGAGCACTGGTTCCGCCAGAACTGGCAGGAACACACGCCACCGTTCTACGGCTCGGTCGACCTGAGGAATTCGGGCTTCAAGCTGGCGCCGGTCGACATGAACCTGTTTCCGGGCGGGTTCAACAACCTGTCCGAAGACGCGCTGCCGTGCGCGGTACAGGCCGCCCAGGTCGCGGTCGAGCGCAACTGCCCGGATGCGCGCAAGCTGCTGTTGATTCCCGAGCGGCACACGCGCAACGTGTTCTACCTGCAGAACGTCGAGCGGCTGGCTCGCCTGCTGGCCACGCCGGGGCTGGAGGTTCGGATCGGCAGCCTGTCGCCGGAAATTACCCGGCCGACGGCGATTTCGCTGCCGGGTGGCGAGCGACTGACTTTGGAGCCGATCCGGCGCCACGGCGACCGGATCGGCCTGGATGATTTCGATCCGTGCTTCGTGCTGTTGAACAACGACCTTTCGGCCGGCGTTCCGCCCGAACTGTTGGGCCTCGATCCCAGTCAAACCCTGCTGCCACCTCTGCATGCCGGTTGGGCGGTACGGCGCAAGTCGAACTACTTCCGCTGCTACGAAGAGGTCGCGCAGCAGTTCGCACAGTTGATCGGCGTGGATCCCTGGACCATCACCCCGTTGTTTACCCGCTGCGGGAAGATCGATTTTCGCGAGAAGCTCGGCGAGGAATGCCTGGCTTTCAACGCGGAACGCCTGCTCTCCGAGATTCGCGAGCGCTACCGCGAGCGCGACATCCGCGAACAGCCGTTTGTGATCGTGAAAGCCGATGCCGGCACTTACGGAATGGGCATCATGACGGTGCGCGACGTATCCGAGGTAACCGGACTGAATCGCAAGCAGCGCAACAAGATGGCCGTGGTCAAGGAAGGGCTGGAAGTCACCGAAGTGATCATTCAAGAGGGCGTTCACACGAAGGAAACGATCGATCAGGCCGTGGCCGAGCCCGTTGTGTACATGATCGACCGATACGTGATCGGCGGCTTTTACCGTGTCCATCGCCAGCGGGGCATCGACGAGAATCTGAACGCACCCGGCATGGAATTCGTTCCCCTGGCGTTTTCCGACCCTTGCAATGTGCCCAAGGTGGGGGCCGAACCCGGCGCCAGCGCGCAGAACCGCTTCTATTGCTACGGTGTGATGGGGCGCCTGGCGTTGCTCGCGGCTTCGCTCGAGCTCGAACGAACCGCGTCCGCCCTCACCCCAGCCCCTCTCCCAGAGGGAGAGGGGCTCTTGTCTCCCATCGCCCGCGGAGCGGGAGAGGGGCCGGGGGTGAGGGTCGAGGCAGCATCCTGACGCAGCGGCCGCCCGCATGACATCGGACGTTTCGGCCCTGTTCGTCGTCGACCCGCTGGACGAGCTGCACGAGGCCAAGGATTCGAGCATCGCGATGATGCGCGAGATGGCCCGTCGCGGCTATCGGATCTGGTCCTGCGAGCTCGGCGGCCTGGCGTGGCGCGACGGTGTGGTGCAGGCGCTTGCGACCCGACTCGACATCCTGCCGCTGGGTGCGCAGTGGTTCGCGCGGCTCGAGACGTTGCGCCGCCCGCTCGAAAATTTCGACGTGGTGCTGATGCGCAAGGATCCGCCGTTCGATTTCGAGTATTTGGTCGCGACGTATCTGCTCGAGGCCGCCGTGCGCCACGGCGCGCGCGTATTCAACGACCCGCGCTCGCTGCGCGATCACAATGAGAAATTTGCGATCTCGGAATTCGCCCAATACGCGCCGCCGACGCTGGTGACCAGCGATCCGGACGCGATCCGCGACTTCTACGGCGAGCACGGGGACGTCATTGTCAAGCCGCTGGATGGCATGGGGGGCCGCGGCGTATTCCGGTTGTCGCCCGGCGATCCGAACGTGGGGGTGATCCTCGAAACGGCCACCCAGTGTGGGTCGAAGGCGGTCATGGCGCAACGGTTCCTTCCCGAGATCGCCGCCGGCGATAAGCGAATATTGCTGGTGGCGGGACGGCCGGTCCCGTACGCACTGGCCCGCACGCCCAAGCCCGGCGAGTCCAGAGGCAACCTGGCTGCAGGCGGTATCCCGCATGCTCAGCCGCTGTCGGAGCGTGATCGCGCCATTGCAGCGACCCTCGGACCGGCGCTGGCCGATCGCGGGTTGTTGCTGGTCGGGCTGGACGTCATCGGCGACTATCTGACCGAGATCAACGTCACCAGCCCGACCTGCTTTGTTGAAATCAAGCGAGAAACCGGCTTTAACGTAGCCGTAATGTTCGTCGAGGCGCTGGAGCGGCAGATCCTCCAGTGACATTGCCGTGGCCGCCATTGTCGTGATTGCGCATCAGCCGCTCGCGTCAGCGCTGGAGCAGTCGGCTCGGCACGTGTTCAGCCGCGATCCGCGCTGCGCCGAGTTCCGATTGCGAGCGTTGGACGTGGAGCCCGATGCAGATCTGACGCTGCTGGACCAGCGCGTGCGCACCTTGCTGGCAGAGGCCGACGAGGGGCACGGGGTTCTGGTGCTGACGGACTGCTTGGGAGCTACGCCGGCCAATGTTGCAGCGCGGATGGCCCGCCCCGGCCAGGTTGAGGTGATCGCCGGGGTCAATCTTCCGATGCTGCTGCGAGCTCTGTGTTACTGCGATTCCCCGTTGGAAGCGCTGGCCGAGAAAGCGGTCGCTGGCGGTACGCGTGGCATTGCGGCGGTCGGACCAACGCCACCCCCGGACCGTCAATCGCCTGCCAAAGACAATGATCTCGCGCGACTTCAAGATCAGCAATAGACTCGGGTTGCACGCACGGCCCTCCGCTCAACTGACGCAGGTTGCGTCCCGCTTCCAGAGTGAGGTCTACATCTCTCGGGATGGTCGTCGCGTCAACGCCAAGTCGATCATGGGTGTGATGATGCTGGCGGCTGGGCCGGGA
>Ga0307471_100001011_pt1 | contig 15037 bp, 11 predicted proteins | sample atmos_gasesAM3C__2_FD_204566 | JGI IMG/M metagenome (GOLD analysis project Ga0307471, IMG submission 204566) | Hardwood forest soil microbial communities from Morgan-Monroe State Forest, Indiana, United States - atmos_gasesAM3C_515 | ecosystem: Environmental > Terrestrial > Soil > Temperate... | reverse complement strand
CTTCAACTCGCCGGTATGGTTTAACGTCGGCGTCCAGCCCAAGCCGCAGTGCTCCGCCTGCTTCATCAATTCCGTGCAGGACAACATGGAATCGATCATGGGCCTGACACGCACCGAGGGCATGCTGTTCAAGTGGGGCTCGGGTACCGGCACGAATTTCTCCGCATTGCGCGGCAGCAAGGAAACGCTCTCGGGTGGCGGCATCGCCTCCGGCCCGGTCAGCTTCATGAAGGGCTTCGACGCCTTCGCCGGCGTGATCAAGAGTGGCGGCAAGACGCGTCGGGCCGCCAAGATGGTGATCCTCAACATCGATCACCCGGACATCGTCGAATTCATCGAATGCAAGATGAAGGAAGAGCGTAAGGCCCACGTCCTGATTGAGCAGGGCTACGACTCCGGCATCGACGGCGCCGCCTACAGCTCCATCTTCTTCCAGAACGCCAATCATTCCGTGCGCGTCACCGATGAGTTTATGCGCGCAGCGGAAGAAGACCGCGACTGGTGGACCCGCAACGTCACCGACGGCCAGCCCGGCGAAAAGCTCCGCGCTCGTGACCTGCTGCTCAAAATTGCCGACTCCACCTGGCACTGCGGCGATCCCGGCATGCAGTACGACACCACCGTCAATCGCTGGCACACCTGCAAGTCCACCGCGCGCATCAACGCCTCGAATCCGTGCTCCGAATACATGTTCTTGGATGACACTGCCTGCAACCTGGCGTCGCTGAACCTCATGAAGTATCTCGGCCACGACGGCAAGTTCGACGTCGCGGCCTTTAAACACGCCGTCGACGTCACCATCACCGCGCAGGAAATTCTCGTCGACAACGCCAGCTACCCAACACCGAAAATCGCCGAAAATTCGCATGCTTTCCGCCCGCTCGGCCTAGGCTACGCCAACCTCGGTGCGCTTTTGATGTCCATGGCGTTGCCTTACGACTCCGACGAGGGCCGCGATGTTGCCGGCGCCGTCACGGCGTTGATGTGCGGCGAAGCGTACGCGCAATCGTCCCGAATTGCCGAACGTAAAGGCCCATTCCCCGGCTACGAAGTGAACCAGGAGCCGATGCTCGACGTTATCCGCATGCATCGCGACTCCGTTCGCGGCATCAAGCCGGAACATGTCCAAACGGAGCTCTTCCTCGCGGCGCAGGAATCGTGGGATACCGCGCTTTCTCACGGCGAGAAGTTCGGCTACAAAAATTCCCAGGTCACCGTTCTGGCGCCTACCGGCACCATCGGCTTCATGATGGATTGCGACACCACCGGCATCGAACCTGACCTGGCCTTGGTGAAGCACAAGAAGTTGGTCGGCGGTGGTGTCATCAAGATCGTCAACAACACCGTGCCCCAGGCGTTGATGAAGCTCGATTACAGCCCCGAGCAGACCAGCGAAATCGTTGCCCACATCGACAAGAAGGGCACCATCGAGGGCGCACCATACCTCAAGGAAGAACACCTCGCGGTCTTTGATTGCTCGCTCGCTCCGGCAGGCGGCGGCCGTTCCATCAGCTGGAGCGGTCACGTCAAAATGATGGCGGCGGCCCAGCCCTTTCTCTCCGGCGCCATCTCCAAGACCATCAACATGCCTGAGGAATCGTCGATCGAAGACATCATGCGGGCGTACATCGAGTCGTGGAAGCTCGGCCTCAAAGCCGTGGCCATTTACCGCGACAACTCGAAGCGTTCGCAGCCGCTGTCGGCCGCAGGTGGCAAGAAAGACGAGAAGAAGACGGAGAACGTCTCGCCTGCCGATCCCGTGCAGCGTGAACTGTTCGCACGTCAGCAGCGCGAGAAGATGCCCACCGAGCGCGCCTCGGTCACCCACAAGTTCAGTGTCGGCGGCCATGAAGGCTACATCACCGTCGGCATGTACGAAGACGGCCGCCCTGGTGAAATCTTCATCAAGATGTCGAAGGAAGGTTCCACGCTCTCCGGCGTCATGGACGGCCTTGCGCTCACCGTTTCGCTTGGCTTGCAGTATGGCGTGCCCCTCAAGGTTTTCGTCGACAAGCTGGTAAACACCCGCTTCGAGCCGTCAGGGATCACGTCGAACCCGAATATCCGATTCGTCTCTTCGGTGCTCGATTACATTGCGCGTTGGCTTGGCGGCCGTTTTATCTCGCCCGATTACCTGAAGCTGACCGGCACCGAGCAGCCTGTCGTCGCTGCTCCAACCTCGGCAAATTCTGCGGCCCTCGAAACCATGCTGGCCACCATCAATGCCAGCAACACCTCTTCGGCTAAACCGCGGGACGCCCACGAGGGCGCGCCAGCCTGCTCCGAGTGCGGCATGTTGATGGTGCCCAACGGCGCTTGCTACAAGTGCGAAAACTGCGGCAGTACCTCGGGGTGCAGTTGAGAAGCCCGGACGGGCGACTAAAGGCCCCAGGGATGAACCGCCTCACGACCCCACAAATCCGCAGCGTGGGAGTCGTATCCTCTAAACCAAAAGCCGGGGGTTTCCTGCACATCGTCCGCCACGGCACGGGGTCCGGCACCATGTACGTTGTCACCTATCACCGTCTGCAGATGGACGCGCGCGTCATGCTGCCGCAACCGGTGTTGGCGGAAAGCCCACAATTCCTGATCGATGTATTGGAAAAAGTCGGCGTCGATTTTCGCCTGCGCGAAGTTCGCGGCGCGTTGGCAGACATTCTTCGCCTCGGCTCGGCCAATATCCCGGATCTGTGGGTCAGTGAAGAAGAAATCGCTCGCCGAAAACAGATCGAGCAACCTACAAGCTGACGTCTCGGGTCACTTCGGCAAGGCCTGGTGCGTCCGTCGCGTGCACCGCTATTCGCTATCTACTACTCGGCTCTAGCACCAGCGGCAGTCCATTCTTCGGATTTCCAATGATCACTACTTTCGAGTTCGCGCTCGTCGCCAATTTTTCTGTGGCCTCGATACCCTTCCATTCCAGCAATTGGGAGCTGATCCCCTGGGCCACGATCTTCTGAAAATCCGCGATCCCTTGGGCTTCGATGCGCTTGCGCTCGGCTTCCTGTTTTTCCTTCTGCAAAATGAAACTCATCCGCAGCGCGTCCTGCTCGGCCTGCTGCTTCGCTTCGATCGAACCTTTCAACATGGCGGGAAGCTGCACGTCACGCAGCAAAACGTTTTCCACAATCACGCCGCGCGGTGCGAGCTGCGTGGTCAGCTCATCCTGGATTTGCTGCTGTACTAGTTCGCGTGCGTTCGTGTATAGCGCGTTCGCCGAATGCGCCGACGTCGAAGCCCGGATCGCAGCGCGCAGCGTCGGCTCGACGATCTTTTCGGCGTAGTTGTCTCCAACCGTCTGAAATACGTACGCCGCCTTGCTTTTGTCCAGGCGGAATAACAGCGAAGTATCCAGCGCCAGGATCAATCCTTCGTTCGATGGTACGTTCGCGCTTTCCTTCACCGACTGCGTCTGCACCGAAAGTTTTTGCACGGACTTCAAAGGATTGATCAGGTGAATTCCTTCGTTCAGCGTTTCGCCCGTCACGCGCCCGAACAGTGTCAGGACTCCCACATTTCCGGTGGGAATCGACGTGGTGCTCCAGATCAACAACAGCAAAACCACGAACGCCAGCGCGATCCTCAAGATTCTCGACCCGGACCCGCGAAAACTCGGCATCGACGGTACCGAACCGCCGAAATTTCCCCCGCCGCGCGTGCTTTCCACCATCGCTCCCCCTCATGCCACACACCTACCAACTCCTCGTTCAGAGTTAACCAGTGTGGCCTGCTTGCCTCTATCATGCGCTATCCACTCGTCGGTCATCCCATTGCTCCACACCAGCGCATCGAATCCGCCAACAACCGTTCCACCGATGTCTGGTCTGGAATGGTCGTCGTCTGCCACGACCGTCCTCCCGAATCCCCGCACCTCTTGCGGGGTGAGGACCTACTTTTCTCTCCAACTAGGGTGCTTCGGGCGTCATTGCTGCCTCCGCAACACGCCCACTATATCTTGTGGCGTTTTCTGTTGACACCACAGGCGCCGTGCCCCACAATCCGCGTCATCCTTTCTCGTACTTGGCCGGCAGGGGAAACCGTTGTGGAGCGCCGCTTTGCGCCACTGTCAGCGGGCCGGTCAAACTGGGGGAATTTGCATGCAGTATCTGCCCGGCTTTACCGTTCAATGCATCAATCCGCTTTGCGACGCGCGCGGCCACTGGCTTCGCGCCGATGCCACCGGCCCCATCAGTGATGACGGCCGCTGTCCCTGCTGTGGCGACATGCTCCGCACGGTTCCGCCGCCACTAGGCCCCCGATTCCGCATGCGCCCGCGCGCGTTGACCGGGCGTCCACCGCTGCGTCCCCGTCCCCGCTAACCCGCGCAAGCCGGTCGACGCCGCACACGCCTCGCGCGGAGGCGCGGGAACTTTCTGCGTCTGCTTGGCCTCTATGGGAACGCAACGCAAACGCTGAGATCCCCGCAGCGCCACCGTTCCAAGCGAGGCTCCGGTGTCCGAATCGCCAGTTCGCCACAAATGGACCAGACGAATTGTCTTCACGCTGGTAGCGTTTCTCGGGTTCACGATGATCTTCGTCGTGGCCTGCCGTATTGCGGTGATGGGGGATATTTCGAGGTATCGAAAGTTCGCGAGCGACGGGTTTATCGGCGGTGGAGTGGGACCCCAGCAGTGCGTGGAGCGAACCCTTTTTTCGCGGACCTATGCTTCAAAAAAGTCTTCCCGGTTCTTCCGCACTCATTTCTCGCAGTGCCGAAGTCAGGTGTCGCACTTCGGCCTATGATCGCGATCTCGCCGAACTTCATCGTGTCGTCTCGGCGCATCACGGATACTTCGATGATCTCCGGACACAGAGTCAGACCGGGAAAGGGCGTCTTCTTCGGGTTGCGTTGGCCTTCCCTTCAGCCGATTTCGATCCCGCCTTGTCGGACTTGAAAAGAATAGGCCGTGTCGTTGCAGTGGCGGAGATGGGAGAGGATTCCACAGTCAGAATCGCCAGCCAGGAGCGCCATCTTGCTTCAACGCGAGACAAACTGGCGCGACTCCAGAAACTTCGGCGCGATCGCACCGACAAGCTTCCCGACGTCCTCGAGTTGGAAAAGGAGATCTCTGCCGCCAACGAATCGCTTATCGAGCAATCTCGTAGCCAAGAGGAGCTCAAGTCCACCGTGGCCTAGGCTCACGTTCAGTTTTCTCTGGTCGAAGACTACCGTGCTCCGCTGCAGTCTCGGCTCGACGGCGAATCCCTTCAGCTCCGCAATTCGTTGGTTGATGGCGTTGCGGGAACCCTCTCCAGCGTCGGCACGGTGATCGCTGTCTTCCTCGAATACGGCGTGTCCTTGATTTTCTGGCTAGCCGTTCTCTACCTGCCCGCCCGCTTCGCGTGGCGGCGCTTCCAGCGGTTGCGTTCCGCCGCGGTTTCCGCCATTTCCTAAAACCCAAGATGCCGCCGCGCGTACTTGGCGAAGATCGCCGCGGGCGTGGCGCTTTTGGCCTCTTCTAGTAGACACCCTACCTTAACTAGAGTAGACTCTCTACCTATGGCACCTAAACTCCGCAATGCCGACCGACTGGAAATCATGCAGGGAACTCTCGACCTCATCATCCTTCGTACCTTACGCTGGGGACCCATGCACGGCCACGGCATCGCCAAATTCATCCAGCAGACTTCCGGCGACACCTTCAAGATCGAGCACGGCTCGCTCTATCCCGCGCTTCAGCGCCTGCTCCAGGAACGTTGGATTACCGCGGAGTGGGGCACCTCCAGCAAGAATCGCAAAGCGCGCTTCTACAGCTTGACCGTCCCAGGCCGGAAACAGCTATCCGCCGAACACTCCAAATGGGAGCGCTTCAGCGAAGCCGTTGCACGTATTCTCACCTCCGCGCGAGCCGAGGAAGACGCTTAGCGATACAGCCGTCAGCAAGAAACCAGCAGGAGCACCATATGAGCATCACCCGCAGCCTCACCAAGCTCGGCGCTATCCTTCGCACAAAAGAAATCGACGCCGGCCTCGACGACGAAATCCGCTCGCACCTCGACATGGAAATCGACGACAACCTGGAGAAGGGTATGGACCCCGAACAAGCCCTGCAAGCCGCCAATCGCGCTTTCGGCAACGCCAGCCTGGTGAAGGATGACAGTCGCAATGCCTGGATCTATCGCTGGCTCGATGATCTCGCGAAAGACATCCGTTTCGGCGGGCGCATGCTACTCAAGAATCGTGGATTCAGCGCGGTCGCCGTTCTCTCGCTTGCTCTCGGGTTTGGCCTCAACACCACGATCTTCACCGTCGTAAACGCCGTCCTCCTTCATCCATTGCCCGTGCGGGACGTCCAGCGCCTTATGCAGCTCGACACTATCGACGCCAAAACAAAATTCACCCAAGCCAATGCCGTAAAGCTCGGTATGTCGTTCGCGAATTATCAGGATTTTCGCCGCCAGAACGAAGTCTTCACTGACCTCGCAGCATGGACCGCGCCTGCGGTCACTTGGAGTGGCGGCGCTGAACCCCGGCAGGTGCAGTCCTACGTCGTGAGCGCGAATTACTTCGACGTGCTAGGCCTCACCCCTGCTGCAGGCCGCTTCTTTTTTCCCGACGAAGACACCAAGCCCAACAGCAATACCGTTGCGGTCGTCAGCTACGCTCTGTGGGCCAACAAATTCGGTTCTGACCCGAACGCGATCGGCCGCACCATGATTCTGAATTCCACGCCGTACACCATCATCGGCGTGGCTCCGCGCGGATTCAAAGGCACGATCTCCCTCGCTGACTCCGAACAGGTCTGGCTCCCCAGCAGCATGAAGGACCAGATCTTCTCCGGATTCGACGCGGAATTTTTCAACGATCGCCGCTTCTTGAACATGACGGTGTTCGGCCGCCTCAAGCCCGGCGTATCCTTGTCGCAATCCGAAGCCTCGCTAAAAACGGTCGCTTCGCGTCTCGAAGCCGAATATCCCAAGGACAACGCTGGCCGCAGCGTCGCTCTTACTTCCCTCGCCGAAGCCGCCGTCGGCGCGAACAATCACGACCAGTTCACGCTCGCCGGCGGAATGATGCTCGGCGCCGTCGGCTTGGTCCTCTTGATCGCTTGCGCCAATCTCGCCAATCTTCTGCTCGCGCAAGCAGCGCGTCGCCAGAAGGAAATGATCGTCCGCTCCGCGCTCGGCGCCGGCCGCGGCCGACTGCTTCGCCAGCTCCTGACGGAAAGCACGCTGCTCTCATTGGCGGGAGCCACCGTCGGACTCCTCATCGCTTACTGGGGCCGCAACATTCTGTGGTCCTATCGTCCGTCGTTCATCCATGAAAGCGACGTCGACCTTTCTCTCGATTCGCACGTTCTTCTCTTCACGCTCGGCATCGCGTTGATCACTGGTGCTCTTTTTGGCGCCATACCTGCGATCAAGGCCTCATCACCCAATCTCGCCGAAACTCTGAAAGCTGGAGGCCGCGGGAATTCGGTCGGTTGGCGCGCGAATCCTGTCAGTAGCCTTCTCGTCGTAGCGGAAACGGCGCTGGCTCTGGTCGCGCTCGTTGGAGCCGGGCTTTTCATCCGCAGCCAGCAAAATGCGCAGCACATCGATCCCGGTTTTGAGTCTGACAAGCTCTTCATGATGGCTTTTGATCTTGGCGCGCTTCACTACAATGAGGGTAAAGCCCAGCAATTTTTCCGCGCAGCCGTCGAGCGAGCTTCCACCGCTCCTGGCGTGCAATTCGCCACCGTAGCCGCGAACTTCCCAATTGGCGGTGGCTTTGGCCGCACGATTTTCCCCGAAGGTCAGGACGAAACCACCGGCTATCGCGGCACGCTCACCACACTCAATTCCGTTACGCCCACCTACTTCGAAACTTTGCGTATTCCCATCGTCCGCGGCCGCGTCTTCACGGACACCGATCGCAAAGACACGCAACCTGTCGCGGTGATCAACGAAGCGATGGCCAGGCACTTCTGGCCTGGCGAAGATGCCCTCGGTAAGCGGTTCCACTTCTTTGACGAACCGAAGCTCCGCGAGGTCGTCGGCGTAGTCAAGAACACGGTTGTGAACCAGATCGGCGAAGAGCCGCAACCGGTCGCGTATCTCCCCATGACTCAGGATTACTCGCCGTTTGCCACATTGCAGGTGCGCACCGTCGGCCGGCCAGACTCCGTCATTTCCGCCGTGCGAAACGCCATCCAGTCTCTGGATCCCAATCTGGCCATCACCAACGTGCAGACCATTCATGAGTTGATGGATCAGGGCCTCTGGGCGGCGCGAATGGCCGCAGCCCTGCTCACGCTGTTCGGCGTTCTCGCGCTGATTCTCGCTGCGATCGGCGTCTATGGCGTACTGTCTTATTCGGTGAACCAGCAACGCCAGGAAATCGGCATTCGTCGCGCCCTCGGTGCTCAAGGTGGTGATGTGCTGCGGCTTGTCGCCGGACAAGGCTTGCGCTTGGCGCTGGTTGGACTGGCAGTGGGCCTCGCGCTGGCCTTGGGTTTTACTCACGCGCTTTCCAGCCTGCTCTACAACGTCAGCGCCACCGACCCGTGGACCTTCGTGGGCGTCACCGTCATCCTACTTCTTGTCGCGCTGCTCGCCTGCTTCATCCCGGCCCGCCGCGCCACCCAGGTCGACCCGTTGGTCGCCCTCCGCTACGACTAGGCGAAGGCTCCACGGAACATTGCGGTGCCACGCTAAGGCCACGTCGCGGCCGCTAACTCGCGCCGCGGGGTTGCGGTTACAATCCAACAGCCTGAATGACGCCGCCCCCAACGACAGACCATCGGTCGACAAACCCGCGCGCCTGGCTGGTCGCCGCGGCGCTCTCTCTGGCCGTTTCCGTAGCGATTGTTGCTCCGTTTTTTCACTGGGGCAGCGCCTCCGGACATGATTTTGAATTTCACGTTTCGTCGTGGCTCGACGTTGCCGGGCAATGGAAGGAGGGCATTCTCTTTCCTCGTTGGGCGGAGTGGGCCAATCACGGCTTCGGTGAACCGCGCTTCATCTTCTATCCGCCGCTCTCGTGGATGCTGGCGCCCGCGCTCAGCTCGGTGGTCAGTTGGCCCAACGTTCCGGTCCTTTTCATCGTTCTAACGCAAACCCTCGCGGGGGTTGCAGCCTTTGCCTTCGCGCGGCGCCTGCTGCCGCAAAATGCGGCAATTCTCGCGGCCGTCGCTTACCAGGCGAATCCCAATGCGCTCCTTATCGTCTACATGCGCAGCGATTTTGCCGAATTGCTAGCCTCAGTATTTTTCCCCCTGTTGTTTCTGGCGGCATTGCGGTTGACCGGCCTGCTGGAAAAGGGTGAGACCTCGAAGCTACTTGCGGGCTTGGTTTTCGCGGTAACGTTTGCCGCCGTTTGGCTCTCAAACGCCCCAGCGGGGGTGATGGCCACCTATAGTGCCGCGCTGCTTTTTGCCTGGGGCGCTTTCACAGAAAAATCCTGGCGGCCGATCGCCAGCGGCGCTGTGAGCATGGCGCTGGGATTCGGCTTGGCGGGATTTTATCTGGTGCCGGCGGCACACGAGCAGCGCTGGGTCAACATCAACCAGGTGCTTTCGGCTGGGTTGCTGCCCTCGGAGAATTTTCTCTACACGACGATCAACGATCCCGAACACAACCTCTTTAATTGGATAGCGTCCACCGCTGCCGTCGTCTTGATGGTCTTCACAGGCATTGCCGCGCTCGCGGTGTATCGGCAAAGCGGGCAATCAGATGCCACGGATGGTGACCGGAGTAGAGTTTGGCGGGTCCTACTTCTGCTGGCCGCGGTCGCGACGGTCATGATGCTGAGACCCACCGCCATTTTGTGGGACCTCCTGCCGAAGCTGCGTTTCGTACAGTTCCCGTGGCGCTGGATGTCGATCCTCGCCGTGGCGTTTGCCTGGTTCGTTGGTGCGGCTGCGGCCAAATCGCGTCTGCGCTTCGTATGGATCGCCGCGACGGTCACCGTCCTTTTCGCGGCAGGGGTATTTTTTGTGCGCAACACCTGGTGGGATTCCGATGACGTGCCGTCGCTGCAATTTGGCATGACGCACGGCCAGGGATTTGAGGGCACCGACGAGTACGACCCGGTCGGCGACGATCACTACAATCTGCCGACTAAAACACCACAAGCCGCGATTACTCTGCTGCCAAAGGACGCTTGGCCAACTCAGGTCGGGGCGAAAGGGATTGTGGAACGGTGGACGGCAGAAGAAAGAGTCGTTCGTATCGAATCACCCGTACCGGTGACCGCGGCAGTACGGTTGCTGAACTATCCCGCTTGGCGGTTCGAATTGAACGACCGGGAGGTTGCGCCTGCACCTGCCGGCGACACGAATCAGATTGTTATTGAGCTACCCGCGGGTCAGTCGGTTTTGAAGATCCGTTTTGTACGGACGCTGGATCGTACGATTGGAGTACTACTGAGCATAATCAGCGCACTGATTGCGGCTGCCGGATGGGGCTTCGCTCGGCGGAAGTTGGACTTGGATCGGAATGGAACGTACATGGTCGATGAAAATCGAAGTAAAGAGATTCTTCAGAGCTAGGGCTTCGATTCTGATGCGTTAGAACAAATGCGGAGTGCCGGAGTTCGACACGTCGGCCTGATTCTTGGGCCACGGGCTGTTCATCAGACCGCCGTGACCACCAGCGTAAGCGAGAATCTTGCTGTTGTAGGTGGTCGCTACGTATACGGTGCCATCGGGCGCCAGCGTTGGGGAAGATTCGGTGTCGCGTCCCATGTCCGCTTGGGACACCAACCGGCCATCCGGAGAGATGGCGGAGAGGTTATGTCCGGCAACTACGAAAACCGACCCATCCTGGGCCAGCATTGGAGTGGCTCGAGCGGGGCCGGCCAGCGGAAATTTCCATTTTGTGGTGCCCAAGGCGTCCAGAGCGTACAGCGTCGCGTCGGCGCCACCGAAGAAGATCGTGCCGTCGATGGAGATCACGGGTGTGGAGCGTCCCATTTCAGATGCCGTGGTCTTCAATTCCCATTTGACCGAGCCATCCAATCCCATGGCCACCAGACTCGATCTGTTGGCGGTCGCGTACAGCGTGCGGTTGTTGTCGATGGCAATTCCCGAGGAAATGAAAAAGCTGCTGGGAGAGGCACCTGTGGAAACCGCAGGATATTGCCAAATGACTTGCCCGTTGGTGTCCAACGCCGTGAGCTTTGCGCGGCCCGGCGAGAGTAGCGTGCTATCCGGGAGCAAAGTGACCGAGCCCCATTGGTCTCCGCCCCACGCCGATTGCCAAGCGATTTGACCGTTGTCCAAGCGCACCGCCGACAGATTTCCGCGCGACACGCCGTAAAGATAGTCGCGACCGAGGGCGCCGGCATTCTTATTGAACGTACTCCCCTCGTAGGAATCGATGGTCCACCGAATGGATCCCGAGTGGTTCAACGCCAAGAACCGCCCGTTGTTATTGGAAACGTAGATGGCGCCATCAGGTCCAACCGCAGGCGTAGCTTCGGTCGGACCTATATAGGTTTTCCATTGCAGAGTTCCTGCGGGGTCCAGAGCGTAGACGAAACCGTCTTCACAAGCCGCGTAAAGTGTGCCGTCGCCCGCAAGCGCCAGGCCGCCCGTGATTTTTCCGCCAAGGGTGAACTCCCATTTTTTGGAGATCACGGGAACGCCCCCGGAAGAGTCCGACGCGGCAGGCGTTCTACAGGAGACAAATCCCAGAGCACACAGGAGTACGAGCGCTGCCGCAAGAGATAGCTTTTGGGCCACAGCTTCCACCTTTCTACTGGTCCCGGCCGTGCAAAGGATTGCTGGTATTGGCCAAGTCATGAAACTGCTTGGGCCAGGCGCTTTGCATGAGAGGCGCGCCGGCATCCTCGGCAGCGCAGAGCACCGCATACCCGCAGGCAAAATAGATCGTGCCGTCGGGCGCGATCGTCAGCGAAGAAGTGGGCGTGTAGGTACGCAAGTTGGACTTGAGCGTGCCATCGGGCCGAAGCGCGATCAGAGCGAATTCGCCGCCCAGATAGAGAGTGCCATCGGCGTCCAAGACCGGCGAAGTCAACACGTTCAGGGGCGGCTGTGGCGCGAACCTCCACTTGAGGCTGCCGTCTGGAGTGACGGCGTAGACGGCACCACCGCCCGTAAAGTAGATCACCCCGTCCGTATCGATGACCGGCGAGCCGGTGACACCAGCAGCGTCGAAGCGCCACTTCATGGAACCAGAGGGATCGACGGCGTAAAGGACCCCTGCACCATCTCCCACATAAATGGTGCCGTCGTTGGCTAAAGCGGCTGGTCCCAGGCCGCCCGAGGTGAGCTCGAGGTCCCACTCGGGTTGGCCACTTGCGGAAATCGAATGGAGGAAATTCTGACGAGGAAGGATGATCGAACTCCCGCGGGTGAGCAGGGGCGCGCTGGAGGAACTGCCTGCGCGAGCGCTGCCGGGAAGTACTGTGGCGGCTCCGAGCATGCCCTCGCGGAAGGTTTCCAGGTGCCAGATATCGCGGTCAGACGTTTTGGGCTGGAAAGCCCAGATGTCCGCGGAACCGTTGAGGTAGTACAACGTGGTGGCCGGGCCCAGGGCCGGCGGAGCGTGAAACGCGTTCATTCCATAGCCGGGGCGCCAGACGATCTGGCCGCCTCTACCCACTCCGAACAAAAGGCCGTGCCAGGTGTCGAGGTAGATGGTGCCATCGTCAGAAACGACCGGCGCGTTGGCAGCGTCAAACGTCGTTTCCCAAACAAGCTTCCCCTCTGGTGAGACAGCGAGAAGGCCGCGGTTTGTGCCGACGTATATTGTGCCATCCGGAGCCAAAGCCGGATGCGAGAGCGCCGAGCCTGTGCTCTTGTATTGCCACTTCAGACGCAAGCCGGCTTTGGCGGCTGGAGGGCCTTTCTTCCCGCAGGATGCGAATAGCATGGTGACACAAGCCGCGCAGATCACGAGCCTCGGGCAGCGCAAGAAACTGCGGGCGGGGCGGTGCGACAAACGCTTGCGAACGACGAAAGCTACAACTGCCCAGGGGAGAATCTTGCGTGCGCGAATCATCGAGGGGAAGGAAATTCGCAGTCGCGCTGCAGAATCCGCGATGCTTGCGCGTTCATCATGGCGGCGCGCACGGGAGCAAGGGCCTGCACTTCCTGCATGCGCGTGTTCATGCGGTGGATCAGGGAGTCCAGGCCTTGCCGAAGGACACGATCCATGTTCTGAAAATATTCCTCGGCGCGAGCACGTTGCATTTGAGCGTCAAAGCTATTTCCGCTAGGCGAAACTTTCTGAGAGCGCTGGGCCAGAAAATTGCAATACGTTTGCCCCTGTTGAATGGCTTGCGAGAGAAGCTGGCGCCACTCCCTATCGGCGATGAGGTCCTTGCGGGCGGGGACGATCTGCATTTGCCATTCCGCGTCACGATCCGAGTCGTAGCCTAGCTCCGCGCGGGCGGTCTGCTCGCAGGCAGACTCGCAGTTGAGAACTGGGCTCGTGTCCCCGCCGGTTACGATCCTGGTGTTCGACGCAACGGTGGCGGCAGGTCGTCCCTCCAGGTCCTCATTGGTGATGACTTTCTTTGGCTTGGACGTAGAGTTCGGTTTGGATGAAGCTTCCTTGGAAGCGGTTTGAGGAGCTGGTTGCGGCGGCGGTGTCTGAACGGGGGTATCGGCGGACTGGGCGAGACTGTGGCCGGCCCCAAATGTAAACAGTGTCGCGAACGCCACGGCTCGAAAAGAAACTCTCCGCAAAGCAAGCGGACGGTTCTCGCAGCGAGCCTCGACGCAACTTATCGAGGGCTCAAGGATCATTGTCATCCCCCGGCGTGTAGCTGGGATACTGCTGTAGAGGGCAGCTGGCGTTTTGTATCCGGTTCGTCTGTACGATCGTGAACTGATACGCGAGAGGATTTTCGCCGAATTTGCGCTGCATCGCGCCTTGGCGGTCATAGAGACTCTGGAATTCCGCCTGCGCTTGCTTGAACTTGGCGTCGTATTTTTCGTCGATGGCGATTTCTTGCGGCGTGACGTTATGCGGGTCCGCGTGCTTGGCTAGCTCATTCTTTTTTTCCGCGCCCAACTGACAGAACTTGAGGTGAACGTCGTAGAGATTGCGCAGGTGTTTCTGCCACTGGTCATCCTTCCGGACGGCGTCGACAGCCTGCAAAAGATTCCGCTTCCAGTTGGGATTGAATTCGGGTGCGACGCGCGCCAACTGACGAACCTGTTCGAAGCAACCTCTGTCGCAGTCATTGATTTCGCTGAAATCCATTGAAGAAAATCCATCGCCACCAGATGCGGGCTTCAAGTCATCGTTGGTGATGACCTTCTTGGGCTTCTCGGGTGATTTTACCGGCGAAGCAGGCGGTTGCTGATGTGGAGAGGACGGCTGCTTTTCGGGCGCCGGACCTTGAACGTCCTGCACCCAAAGTCGGACCTTAACAGGCGCGCCCTGCGCGAGCGGGGACAGGCCCAGCATGCCGGACAGAAATAACGCGACGCACAGGACCGGAGTCACCCGGGCACCTCCAGGAAGACGATTTTCTCAGACCGAGGAATGAGACGGCGTACGCGGAGCAAGTGCTACACAGAAAGCATTATTACTCGCACGGGCACAAAAATCGGCCCGTGAGGCGTGATGCTACTCGACGCAGCCCGATCGATCGGATCGGCGCGCTGGTCTCGCTTCCATGCACCTGAATACCCGCCGTCAGCGGCGGTCCACGGTGGGGTGACGCACGTCCTGGCCTTGGACGATGTAGATGACGTCTTCGGCGATGTTGGTGGCGTGATCGCCGATGCGCTCGAGGTTTTTGGCTACGAGGATCAGCTCGAAGGCAGGAAAGACCACGCTGGAATCGCCCATCATGTAGGTGAGCAACTCGCGGAAGATCTGATCGCGGTAGTGGTCCACGGAATCATCCATGGTAAGGACTTTTTGCGCCAGCTCGACGTCGCGGCGAACGACGGCATTGAGTGCGTCGCGGACCATCTCCTCAGCGACCTCGCTCATGCGCGGAAGGTCGACATAAGGCTTCACGCGCGGGTGGCGGAGGATGCGGACCGAACCTTGGGCGATGTTGACGGCTTGGTCGCCGATGCGCTCGAGATCGTTGTTGATGCGGGAGATAGCGAGGACCAGGCGCAGGTCC
>Ga0307471_100001010_pt1 | contig 15041 bp, 14 predicted proteins | sample atmos_gasesAM3C__2_FD_204566 | JGI IMG/M metagenome (GOLD analysis project Ga0307471, IMG submission 204566) | Hardwood forest soil microbial communities from Morgan-Monroe State Forest, Indiana, United States - atmos_gasesAM3C_515 | ecosystem: Environmental > Terrestrial > Soil > Temperate... | reverse complement strand
TCAAATTGTATTGTGTGATGGCGATGACGATGCGATCGCTGATTTTGAGTGTTTTGATTTGCTTCATAGGCCACGTTCCGGAAGCACGGCCTGCTCAGTCCAGCGGAAATGTCGGCTGGGAACTCGAATGGGAGCGAACGATCAAGGCCGCAGAGCAGGAAGGGGAAGTCTCGTACTATACACTCGGAGAGTACGGCTTTCTGCCGGAGTTCGAGAAAAAATTTCCTCGTATTAAAGTCAAAGTTGTGCCGGGTCGCGGCAGTGATTTGCTCTCGCGCATTATGACCGAGCGCCGCGCGGGAAAATACCTTGCGGACGTGGCGAGGATCGGCAATACCTCTCCCTATTCGCTTTACCAGGCAAAAGTTTTGCAGCCGATTACATCCGCTTTCATCCTTCCCGAGGTTAGAGACGAGTTAAAATGGTGGCAGGGAAAACAGCATTACGTTGACCCTGAAAGTAAATATATTTTCGTTCCGGTGGGTAGCGTTTCCTCCAATATGGTGGCTTACAATATCGAGCTCGTAAATCCGGCCGAGCTTACCTCCTTCTGGGATCTGCTAACGGATAAGTGGAGAGGCAAAATGGTCGCCATGGATCCGAGAGGCAGCGGTTACGGTCGCAGCGGCGCGCGTTTCGTCTATTATCATTCCGAACTGGGGCCGGAATATCTCCGGCGCTTTTTCAGCGAGACAAACGCGACACTCTCGCGAGATTATCGCCAAGCCATCGATTGGCTAGCGCAAAAAAGATTTTCACTGCTTCTCTTCGGCAACGGGGATGATATCTTACAAGCTAAGGCGCAAGGACTTCCCGTGAATGTAATTGACACCAGCACTTGGAAGGAGGGTGCGGCCCTGGAACCGGCGGCTTTTACACTGGTCTTAATGGACAAACCCGCGCATCCAAACGCGGCGAAAGTTTTCATCAACTGGCTGCTGTCGCGCGAAGGACAGATGGCGGTACAAAAAGACGGCGAGACCAACGATTCCTTGCGAGTCGATATTCCCAAGACCGGTGTGCGACCGATACTTCGGCGCAAAGAGGGAGCGAAGTATGTCGTGACGTGGAAAGCCGAATGGATCGATGTGGAGGCCATGCAAAAAGTCGTGAACCAAGCTTTGGGAGAGAGCAAGAAACGGCCATAAGCGCTGGTAGGTTCCTGAAAAACATTCCGGAGTCCTTCGACTGGGCTAGAGCCTGCCTGAGTTTATCGAAGGGGCGAACGGAGTAGATTTGATGGCATTGATGTTTTTCCCGTTCTGCTGAACCTGACGAAGCATGAGGCACTCGACGCATTCTAACTTTTTTTCAGCAACGGCTAGCAATGCGATGAAGCAGGAGATGATATGCTGAGTAGAGAAGATAACGATCGGCTGACGAAAGTTGGCTCAGGGAGTCCAGTAGGAGATCTCTTGCGCCGGTACTGGTATCCTATCGCTGCGGCGCCGGAACTGGCGCGCCATCCAACCAAGTTCGTTAAGATCCTCGGCGAAGAACTGGTGCTATTCAAAGACGCACAGGGACGGCTCGGTTTGATTGACGCGTACTGCGCCCATCGCCGGGCTAATTTGACCTACGGTATTCCGGAGGATGATGGTTTGAGGTGTCCCTATCACGGGTGGAAATTCGACCGCGCGGGTCGGTGTATCGAGCAGCCTTTCGAAGAAACTCTCGGTAAGACCTTCAAAGATAAAGTTCAACTCAGCAATTATGCCGTCGAGGAGCTGGGCGGATTGATCTTCGCATACTTGGGTCCGAAGCCGGCGCCGCTGGTGCCGCGCTGGGACTTGTTGGTTGAAGAAGACGTATGGCGCGAAATAGGACAAACGGTGACCGCCTGTAACTGGATGCAAACCACTGAAAACATCCTCGATCCGGTCCATGTCGAGTGGCTGCATGGCGTATTTCGCAACTATGCGGCTGAACAAACGGGAAAGCTCGACTATCGTCGCAAGCGGATTCGTCATCAGAAGATCGCCTTTAACATTGTCGAATATGGCATCATCAAGCGCCGGCTGTTGGAGGGCGAGACGGAAGATGCCGACGATTGGAAGATCGGACACTGGCTGGTCTTCCCGAGCACGCAGAAAGGTCCGGACATGCTGCGCTTCCGCGTGCCGGTCGATGACGCGCATACCGCGCAATGGTACTACTCTGTCCATCCTTTGAACGAAGATGAGTCGCAGACTATTGAGCAGATTCCCCTCTACGAAATGCCGTCGCCGGTGTTGAACCCTCACGGCCAGCCGCAGTTTGAGTTCCTCAATAACGAGGTCGACCCCCAAGACAACGCGATCTTTGTCTCTCAGGGTGTCACCTTTGACCGGACCAAGGAGCTGTTGGGAGAATCGGACCGAGGAATTGTTCTCTACCGACATCTTCTGAATCAGCAGATTCAGTTCGTCGCTGCGGGAAAAGATCCCCTGAATGTTTTTCGGGATCCAAGCAAAAACGTTTGCCTGAACCTGCCAACCGAGGGCAGAGACAAATTTCTCACCGGCCGTCTCGGCACTCGAAATCGTTACTCAGAGCGATTCAAAGTCTCAAAGGATCCGCGCGGCCGGTTGCCGTAAAGCGAATTGTCTCCGTCCGACGAGCACGCCGAGATACAGTACGGAAACGAAGCGGTGAGTACTCCTACCGGCTCAAGAAAAGCGGGTTCCGGGATATCGCCAAGCTGGAGAACCCCGACTACCCATTTCCTCCTTCGACTCTTTTCGTGCGCAAAGACGCGGTGCAGACCAAACGGAAGGCCGTGAAGTCTTTTCTGGTCGCCTTAATGGAAGCAACCGAGCGGCAAAAAAACATAAGGAATTGTGTCTTCGTTTGATTCGTAAACACTTGCGTTTGCAGGATCCTGAAGTCGTGGAGGCGGCGTACGAGGACGGAGTGACCCGTTCTTATCCTTATTTTAGCGAACGCCAGTTCGAGGTCGCCCTTGAACTCATGGCGAAAAGCCCGGGACAGGCCGTGGTTCTTTCTCATAAACAGGTAGTCGATCATCGATTGCTCGGAGAAATCACCCGCCCCTTCGCGGGCAACCCGAGCTAGACCTGCTTTCTCTAGGCAGTGTTTCAAGATGGCAAATTTATATGCTGGCTTAAACAGGAGCGTATCGATGTTGATTAAACTTAAGCACCTTGTCGTAGTCGCGCTGTTACTCGCGACAGTCTTTCCGGCTGTCGCCCATTCTCAGAAGCTTCGGGTGGCGACGCTATATATCGGATCGACCATGTTGCCGCTCTGGATTGCCCGTGACGAGGGATATTTCGCCCGCCAAGGACTTGACGTGGAATTGGTATGGCTTCAATCCACTCTGTCCACCGTGGCTTTGATCGCGGCAGAAGTAGAGTTGATTTACGGCACGCCCCAAGAAACCCTTCTCGCCATGACCGCCAAAAATGCCTCTCCTTTGATTACGGTCGGCGCTTTCGAAACCAAATCGAAACACTGGCTGGTCGTTTCCCCGCAGATTAAATCGCTAAAAGATCTAGCCGACAAAACCCTTGCAACCAGCCGCCCCAAGGCGGCAGATGAAGGCTACGCGAAAATAATTCTTCGCAGAGCTGGCATCGATCCGAGCCGAGTTATCTTCTTGAGCGCGGGCGGACAACGAGACCGGATGAGCGCGCTCAAAGCCGGATCGGTACAAGGGAGCGTTTTTAATACCTACAACAGCTTGATCTTGGAGGAAATGGGGTTCAAGCGGCTGGCGCAGCTAGAAACCCCCGATTTTCCGTTCCCACCCGCCACTTTTACGGCCCGCAAGGAAACTGCAAGCGCCAAAAGAGATATGCTCAAAGGGTTTTTTCTTGCCATGGTAGAGGGGGTCAAGAGGCAAACCCAGGATCGAGAGCTATCGCTAAAACTTTTGAAAAAGTATATGAGAATGCAAAATCCCGAGATTTTGGATATTGCCTATCAGGAAAGTTTAATTGCCCAATATCCGTACATGACCAAAGAACAGTTCAATTCGTCGCTGGATATTCTCGAGGCCAGCACGGGAGTTCGACCGAGCATCACGTTTGAAGGGTTTATCGACCATACCCTTCTCAAAGAAACTCAACTTCAACAAATCAAACAATAGAAAGAGGAGGGTTTCTTCACTTATCCTGGGCGGCAGCACAGGATAAAAGCTTCAGCCTTTGATATTAGTCGATACGGCCACTCGCGCCTTTCTGGATCGCAAAGGAAATGAAAATTTTTGAGAAGTACGGCCTCGATGTGGCACCGAGACTTCGGTGGAGATTTTCCGGCGCTGTTGGAGCGGGCCGCTGGATCCGATCATTCCCGCGGAGAAAAAAGGATTCAACTCGAAGATGATCATGGATGCCTGCCGGCCTCTTATGAGTGGCGCGACAAGTTTCCAGCTGTGGGTGCGTTTCGATTCGAAGCTGCTGGGCGAGATGAGCGGAAATGGCGAGCTGTTTTTAGCAAAACCATTGCGGTGAAGGAGAGGGTATGATTTTGCAACCGAAAGTCTGGATGACCATTTCAAGAGGGGAGCACGGCAGGAGATTGCGGTTGAGCGCGGCCCATAACGAATGGAACCACGTGGGCATCGCGCTTCTCGCTATGGAAGAGGGCTTTTTTGCCGAAGAGGGATTAACGGATGTGGAGCTCATCACGTTCGACAAGGGATCGAGCGAGCTCCTTAACCGCGAAGCGCGGCAAGCGGAACTGCTGGCCGAGGGCGCCGTTGACATCGGCGTCGACCCGCGCACCACTTTTATTCTCGAGGCGAAAAACCAGGGAAAGCCGGTGTGCATCGTGGCCGCGCGACGAAAAAATCACGCCTTCGTGTTGATCGGGCAGAAGGGTCTCCGCAGCGTTCAGGATCTCCGGGGCAAGAGCGTCGATATGAATCACCGCGGCGGAGCCACCGACGTCATGATGCGGCAGTTGCTCAAAGACAACGGGCTGGAGCCGGATAGAGACGTGCACTTTGTCTATTCGGGCGGCGCCATGCACGACCTGGTCGGCGTCGCACGGGCGTTTAGGGAGGGGAAATACGGTCCGGCCTTTCTTGCGACCGTGGGAGAAGTCGATCGGCTGGTCGCCGAGGGATATCCCGTCCTCGCAGACTTGAGAGAGCTCTATCCTTCTCGTCATGACCGGGTCACCGCGGCCAACGAAGTCTTTTGCCGCGAAAACCCGGATCTCCTCAAGGGCTTTTTAAAAGGGATGATCCGCGGCTGCCGATTCGTATTGGACTTGAGGAATAAAGAGCGCTTCGAGAAGATCGTCATCGACGCCGGATTTTTAACCAGCGAGCGCGAGCAACAATCCTTCGATGGGCTTTTCGAGGCCTGGCAAGGACGGATCTCTCTCGATCTCACGCTCCCCATGGACGGCATCCAGCTTGTCGCCGAGGAGCAGAAGCGGGCCGGAAGACTTTCTCCCGCTTTTAAAGTCGAGGAGGTTTTGCGACTCGAAGCGTTGAGACAGGCGCAGCAAGAGCTCGAAGTGGCTTAAAGTAAATAGCTGAATCAGACTGAAATTTTTTCGGCGCCCATAAGGGAGGGATGCGATGAGCAATTTAGAAGCGTTTAATCGTGATCTGGAAGAGAAGAATCTTCTCGGCTACTGGAACATCGTGCGCGGGCGGGGCGACGACTATGAGCCCAAGTCTTCGTTCGAGCCCTGCATGTGGAAATGGTCCGATGTTTCGGCGGCGATGGTCAAGGCCGGCGAAACTCTCGGGCCGGAAGATTCTTTCAGAAGATTCATTGGGTTTCGCACGCCTTCGCTTAGAGCAAGCACGACTCACACTCTTTTGCTCGGCGCTCAGCTCGTGAAGCCCGGCGAGCTGGCCAAAGCCCATCACCACACGATGGGCGCCATCCGGTTCGTGATCCGCGGCGGCGGCGCGCAAACGACGGTGAACGGCGAGCCCTTTCCCATGGAGGCCGGAGATCTCATCACGACCCCGAGCCTCACCTGGCACGACCACTACAACGGCTCCGACACTCCAATCATGTGGCTCGACGGGGCCGACGGACCGCTGATCAAATTTCTGGAGATCGGCTTCGGCGGACGTTTCGAAGCGGATCGCCAGCCCCACTCGCGCGGGGTCGGCTACTCGGCCTACGAGCTGGCGCCAGCGCGGCCGAGTTGGGTTTCTCGCGGCGCCGTGCAACCGCCGCCTTACCGTTACAGGTGGGAGGATACGGAGAAGACGCTAAAGAATTTGGGAGAAATGCCGGGCGATGCCTACGACGGGATTCTGCTCCGCTACGTGAATCCGCTGACCGACGGCCCGACCTTGCCGACGCTATCGTGCGAGATTCAGATGCTCAGGCAGGGCGAACAGACGAAGGCCCATCGCCATACCAGCACCTCAATTTACCACGTCTTCAAAGGAAAGGGCTTCACCGTCGTCGGCGATAGGCGCTTCGATTGGGAAGAAGGAGACTCGTTTACAGTCCCGCTCTGGCGCGAGCATCGCCACGGCAATGCCTCGCGCGCGGAGGCGGTACTCTTTGTCATGAACGATAAGCCGGTGATGGACGCTTTGGGATTTTATCGGGAAGAAGGGACGTAGTGCTATGGGGCGACTTTCAGAATGATGGTCGCAAAGAGCGCCACTATATCTCGCGGAACGCGGCGCGTCCCATGACGCCGTCTTGGCTGTAGACATTTTCAAGCGATGGGTTCATAGGAAATCGGACTGCAATGAGCAAGCTTTTTCCAGGAATCCTGGCGGTTTTTTTTCTCGCGTTCTTCTTGCTTGGAGCGCTCCATGCCGCCGACTTCAAACAAGGCGACTGGGAAAGCCTGGTCAAAGCCGCCAAGGCCGAAGGGCAGCTCGTCCTGCTAAACAGCGAATATTACGAGATTCTCTTTGCCGAGTTTGAAAAGAAGTTTCCCGGGATCAAAGTCATCGCCGGCTCCGGGCGGGCCTCGCAGCAGGTCCAGCGAGCCATGAGCGAGCGGCGCGCGGGGAAATACCTCGCCGATCTCTTTATCGACGGCGCCTCGACCGGCTACAGCGTGCTCTACAAATCCAAGGCGCTCGAACCAATCAAACCGACGCTGGTTCTTCCCGAGGTCGTGGATGACTCCAAATGGTGGATGAGCGGAAAACATAACTACGCCGACGAAGAACGCAGCTACATCTTCTCTTTTAACTGGGAGCTTCAGCCCTATTACGCGTACAACACCAATCTGGTCAATCCCAAACAGCTAAGGTCCTACTGGGATCTGCTGCATCCAAGGTGGCAAGGAAAGATGGTTGCTCTCGACCCCGCGGTCGGAGGCCCGGTCGCCACCCCGCTCCGCTTCATCTACTACCATCAGGAGCTTGGCCCGGAGTTTCTCAAACGCCTCTTGGGCGAGATGGATCTCGTGCTCAGCCGCGATCTGCGCCAGATCTCCGACTGGCTGGCCACGGGAAAGTTTGCCATCGGCGTTTTTATCGACCCGCCGCGAACCGGCATCGTGGAGGCAAAAGGACAGGGACTTTCGGTCGACTGGTTTGCTCCGAAAAATTTCAAGGAGGGAATTCCTCTGAGCAACGGCAGCGGCAACATCGCCCTCTTCAATCGCGCGCCCCATCCGAACGCCGCGCGTCTGGCGATCAACTGGCTGCTATCGCGCGAAGGTCAGATTGCTTTCCAGAAGGTCTTCGTGCCGCGCCGGCTCTCGACCAATTCCGCCAGAATCGATATTCCCAAGGACGAGATTCCCGAAGAGTTTCGGCTCGTCGAAGGCGGCAACTACGTCGTCACGGAGCGGCCGGAGTGGATGGACATTGCGCCGATCATGAAGCTGGTCGATGAGACTTTGAAGAGGAAGAAATAGCGAGAGAGGAGGCATCGAATGTCCGCGCCTGAAGAGGACTTTGTTCATACGGGACCCGAGACGCCGGCGGGGCGCTATCTCAGGATGTTCTGGCAGCCGGTTTTCCGCGCCGAGGACCTGGCGCCGGGAGACGCGCTGCCGATCCGCATCATGAGCGAGGATTTTACTCTCTATCGCGGCGAAAGCGGCGGCGTTCATCTCGTCGCCTTTCGCTGCGCGCATCGCGGCACCCAGCTCTCGACCGGTTGGATCGAGGGGGAAACGATCCGCTGTCGCTATCACGGTTGGAGATACGATGGCACGGGGCAATGCGTGGAACAGCCCGGAGAGGAAGAAGCGTTCGCAAAAAAAATCAAGATTCGAAGTTATCCCGCAAAAGAGTATTTGGGACTCATCTTTGCGTTTTTAGGGGAAGGCGCGCCGCCGCCGGTAAGGCGCTATCCGGAAATGGAAGGCGAAGGGGTGCTCGAGGTCTATGCTCCCGAAGTTTGGCCGTGCAATTATTTTAACCGCATCGACAACGCCTGCGACGCGGCTCACGTCGTCTTTACCCATCGCGATTCCAGACTCGCGGTGAACGAGCTGCAGCCTCTTCCCGAGGTGACGGCTGAAGAGACCGAATACGGCGTCGAGACGAAAGTAAACACGCCAGGACAGCCGAACGGGTCGCTCCACTTTCTCATGCCCAACACGAATCACTTCAAAGCATCGATCCGGCTGCGCGATCCCGAGGCGCCCAAAGGAACGGTGAGTCGCCTCCTGTGGCGGGTTCCGGTGGACGACGTGACGTGCATCAGCTTTGGGCTGGATTTTGCGACGCTCACGGGAGAGGCGGCCAAAAAATATCGGGAACGACGGAGAGAGATGCGCGCGGCGACGGCCGTGCCGGCGAAGGAGCTGGGTCCCGAGGTGCTTCAAGGAAAGCTCCGCGTCAATGATCTTAGAGATCAGCGCAACCTCAAAAATCTCACGAGCCTGGAGGATTACGTGGTGCAGGTGGGCCAGGGAGCGGTTGCGGACCGGCTCCAAGATCGTCTGGGGCGCATCGATGCGGGAGTGATCCTCTTGCGAAAAATCTGGGCGCGGGAACTCAGGGCGTTGGTTGAAGGACGGCCGCTAAAACAGTGGGAGGTTCCAGCAGTCTTTCCTACGACTGGAGAAGTCTAGCCAATCGAGAGGTCGGCTTGAAAAAGGTGTCTACGAACATGAAAAAAGTAGGCTTTATCGGATTGGGTACGATGGGAAAGGCGCTGGCCGCCAACCTGGTGGCGACCGAATATGACGTCATCGTGTATGACGTGCGCGAGGAGCCGGTTAAAGAACTTGCCGCCTTGGGCGCCAGCGCCGCACGCTCGGTGAGCGAGGTTGGCGCGGAGAGCGAGATCGTGGAGATCGCCGTTGTCGATGACGCCCAGGTGGAACAGGTGGTTCTCAAAGAGGGTTTGCTCGACGCCATGCAGGCGGGCGCAATCATCGTCATCCATAGCACGATTCATCCGAAGACCGTAACGAATGTCGGCCAGGAGGCGAGCCGAAAAGGAGTTGGGGTGCTGGACGCCGAAATGAGCGGAGGCGAGACGGGCGCGAGGGCCAAGACGCTGTGCTTCATGGTGGGCGGCGAAAAGGTTTACTTCGACCGATGTCGTCCCGTCCTTTCGGTTTCGGGGAAGAATATCTTTCATGTCGGCGCGCTCGGTAGGGGAGCGGCGGCGAAGCTCGCGCAGCAGAGCCTCATCTGCTTAAACCGCCTTGCCGCTTACGAGGGGATGGCTTTGGCGGAGCGCGCCGGCGTCGATATGGAAGTATTTCGCCAGATCGTGCATGTAACCAGCGCGCAGAGCCATATCGCCGATCGCTTCGAACAGTACGGCAACATGGACGACTTGACTCCGGAAGAAGCGCGCCGGCGCGCGCACCTTTTCTATAAAGGGCTCTGCCCCGCCCTGGAGCTGGCCCATGAGCTGGGCCTCTCGGTCCCCGGGGTGGCGCTCGTCCAGCAGCGTTTCGATTGGGTTTTGGGCCTTAAGAAAGAATGAAGGGTTGCGAGAGAAAACGTCGATCAGGAAACGATATGAAAAAAAAGTTTTTCTCGGCAGTCTTCATTCTTAGTTGGTTTTTATTAGTTTCGCCATCCATATGGGCGCAAGCTCTGGATAAGATCGTCGAGGGGGCAAAGAAAGAAGGCAGAGTCAGATTGGGCATCACGCTCAGGTGGGAGGTGGCGGGAAAGCCTTCGGGGAAGAAGCTGGCTGAGGCCTTTCAGGCTCATTACCCATTTATCAAAGTCGATTTTGAGCGCGTCGGCGGCACCCGCGAGAGGGAAAAAGTCTTCACGGAAATAGCGGCAGGAAAGGTCCCTTATGACGTTACGGTGATGACTGTGACCCAAATTCCAAATATGCTCAAGGCAAACATCGCGGAGAAAGTCGACTGGCGCGCCCTTGGAATCCAGCCGCAGGATATCGGTGCTCAATCTCTTGGGGTCAACTACCAGCACGTGGTCTTCGGCATCACATACAATAAGTCGCTGATGTCGGATGACATAGCCAGAAAAATGGCCTGGGAGGACTGCGCCGATCCTAAGTGGAAGCGCAGGGTCGCTATGAACGATACGCCGATCCACCTTGAAATCCTCTGGCAGCCCCATGTGTGGGGACGCGATAAGACGCTGGCCCACGCCCGCAAGCTGGCGGCGAACCAGACGATCTTCGAGCGGTCAGGCGAAGACGCCACGCAGAAGGTGGCGCTCGGCGAATACGTTATGAGCTGCGGAGACGTGCACAAAAATTATTTGGAGGAAACGACTTTTAAGGGTGCCGCGACTCTAGGTTTTGTCCTGCCCGAGCCGGTTCCTACGAACACCCGTGGGGTTGTTTATATTCCGCGCGGGGCGCAATATCCCAACGCGGCGCGGCTCTGGATCGTCTGGTCGCTTTCAGAGGAAGCGCAGGCGCTCCTGGACGCCATCGATTTCACCGGCAACCCGGCACTCTTGGCTACGGCATCCGGCAAGATGGCTAAAGGGAAAAAGCTCGTCCGTTATGAGCCTGAGTGGGAATTGAAGGCGCAGGATATCCGCAAAGAAATTCTTGAAGCCACCGGTCTCCCCATCGTGCGCTGAGTCTCTCGGTGAGAGAAAAACTGCCGAGCGGTTCTTTCTTCTTCCTATTTGTCGTCGCGGTCCTTCTCTGGCTCATCTTGGTCCCGATGGGCCAGATGATTTTGTCGAGCTTCCGCTCCGGCCATCCGGCGGCGCCCGGCCCGTTTACGTTCGAGAACTATCTTGTCGCTTATACCAATCCGCTGACTTATCGCATGATCGGCAATACGCTGATCTTCGCGGGAGCGGGAGCGACGATCAGCGTGCTCCTCGCCATCGTTTTCGCATGGCTCATCGAGCGCACCGACTTGCCTTTTCGAAACCTGTGCTGGAGTCTTCTGCTCCTTCCTCTGGCCATGCCCGGTCTGTTCTTCGCCATGGCTTACGTTTTTCTCCTCATGCCCCAAAGCGGCGTCCTCAATCTTTTCTTGCGCGCGTTCTTGGGCCGGCTAGGCATCGAGCTCCATACCGGACCGCTTAACATTTTTTCGCTCTGGGGTATGATCTTGCTCGAGGGCATGCGCGGAGTCACGACGGCGTTTCTCCTCATCGTCGGCGCCCTTCGTTTGATGGACCCGGCCCTGGAAGAGGCTTCCTGGACGGTCGGTGCCGGGCACTTGACGACGGTGCGCAAAGTCACACTGCCTGTTCTCCTTCCCGCTATTCTGGCGGCGCTCCTATATTGCTTCACCTCTTCGATGGAGTCGTTCGAGGCCCCGCTGGTGGTCGGTCTTCCCGGTCAGGTCTACGTCTATAGCACTATGATTTACCTTTCGGCGCGCGGACCGCTCGCGAACTATGGCCTGGGATCCGCTTTTGCCGTCAGCTATCTGCTTCTAGCCCTCGGCCTGGTCTATTTTTATCAACGCGCCACACTGCTTCAGGCGGAGCGCTTCGCGACCGTTACGGGAAAGGGCTACCGCCCGCGCGTCATCGAGGTCGGCCGCTGGCGCTATGCGGCCTGGGGACTGTTTCTTATCTATTTTGTTTTCTCTGTTTTCCTTCCAGTCCTGGTGTTGCTCTGGGCCTCTCTACTGCCGTCTTATCGTTTGCCTTCGCTCGAAGCGCTGGCGCTGCTTACGATCGACAACTACCGGTGGATATTCAACGAGCCGAAGGTTTTCCGCGCCGCCTGGAACACGATTCTGCTTACTTTGTTCACGGCCACGGCCACCATGGTTCTGGCCTTTGCGATCTCGTGGGTGGTCGTGCGAACGAAAGTGAAGGGTCGTTTGGCTCTGGACGGACTCACGTTCGCCTCGCACGCGGTGCCCGGGCTGGTGGTGGCGCTGGCTTTTATTTTTCTCTATCTCCAGCCACCGTTTAAATACCTCGGCCTCTACGGCACGATATGGATCGTCGCTCTCGCCCTGATTGTCCAGTATGTAGCTTTTGCTTCCCGAACGACCAACGCGGCAATCACTCAAATCCACAAGGAGCTGGAGGAGGCCGGGGAAGTCAGCGGCGCCAATCGTCTCCAGATTCTCCGGCAGATAACCCTTCCTCTCATACGCCCGCCCTTCATCGGCGCCTGGATCTGGGTCGCGGCCCACGCCATGCGGGCCTTCGCCATCCCATTTATGCTCTCGAGCCGGGAGAACCAGACGCTCGCGGTGCTTCTATGGCAGTACTGGGACGAAGAGCGCAACCTCGCTCTGGCCTCGGCCTTGGGCGTTATGCTCATGCTGGCGCTCGGTTGCTTTACGCTCTCAGCGAGAGCCATAGTCGTCAGGGGCTTCAAGCAGGGTTGATATGAATACGATTCGATGGCACAGGCAATTGCCGTAAAATTCTTGTCTCCCGCAATCATTCTTGCTAGGGTCGGCTCGTATCTATTCCGGACGCTCGATCGGCGGGGAGAAGAGATCATGCTTCAAAGTCGTGAGGCCGTTTACTCCGTCGAACATTTTTATCCCAAACATCCCGAGCATCCGATCGCGCCGCTCACCGCAGACTTCCACAGTTATTTCCGCGAGGAGGGAATTGAAAAAAGTCACCTAAGGCAAAGGGCAAGCTCCCTAAAAGCCATTCGGTGGAGCAGGTGCTTCGGAATGAGCCTGCGATGGAAGCCCTGGCGGCGCTGGGCTTTGGTGATCAGTCTCGGGGCGGTCTTTTCATAATGGGGAAAGATGAGAGTCGCCGCCGGAATCTATAGCCTCTTTCTCCTCTTCGTCCTTGCGTCGAATTCCCCAGCGCAAACGAACTGGAGGAACGAGTGGGAAAAGCTAGTGAAGGCGGCCAAGGAAGAGGGGCGGCTTACCATCTACGGCGTCACGGTCTTCGAGGATGTCTTCAAGTATTTTCAGAAACAATATCCGGAGATCAAACTCTCCTACGTGGTCGGCCGTGGCGCGGGAATCGCGCCGCGTTTAATGCAGGAAAGAAGAGCCGGGAAATATCTTGCCGATATTTACGTGGGCGGCATTCATAGCGCCTACGAGCTGTTCTATCGCAGCAAGGTGTTGGACCCGATCCCGCCCGCGCTCATTCTGCCGGAGGTGTTGGACGAGTCCAAATGGTGGCGCGGTAAACACCACTACGTGGATCACGAGAACCAATATATCTTCGTCTTCGAGGGCAGCGTTCAGGGCGGCGGGATCTCTTACAACAAGAAACTGGTAGATCCCAAGGAGTTTAAATCCTTTTGGGATCTATTGAACCCGAAGTGGAGGGGAAAGGCGGTGATTCTCCATCCCCGCACGCCGGGAATGATCAGCCAGAGTCTCACGTTCATCTACCATAATCCAAAGCTCGGCGCGGAATACATCAGGAAACTCTTTGCGGAGATGGACGTTACCGTGAGCCGGGACGACGCTCAGATGGTGGACTGGCTGGGGTCGGGACCATTCGCCCTCAACTTTTTTGGGCGCGGCATCGGCACGGCCGAAGGCATCGGGCTGCCGGTGCGTGAATTTTACGCCGGGAGTTTTAAAGAGGGAGCGTTCGTCAATCCTCTGAACGGCTCCGTGAGCCTTCCCTCTCAGGCGCCGCATCCCAACGCCACCAAGCTTGCATTGAACTGGCTCCTCTCCCGCGCGGGACAGATCGCTTTTCAAAAAGCCACCAACGACCGCGCTGGCAACATAGGAGCGGATTCTCTCAGAGAGGACATTCCCAAGGACGATGTCTTCCCGCCGCAAAGGCGCGCTCCGGGAATCGAGTATCTCGTCACCGCCCGACCCGAGTTGATGAATATGAAGCCCATCATCGATCTCGCCGAAAAGACATTGAACGAAGCGCAGAACCGATGAACAACAAAAAGGAGGATAGCCATGAACGCAGCCGATTTTAATCCCAACGCTCCGCTTCACATTCGTTCCGTTAGCCACCTGACGATGCCGGTTAAAGACCGGTATAAGGCGGCGCGCTTTTACGTGTTCGTCCTCGGCGCTGAAGTGCACCACGAGTCGGCGCCCGACAACGTAACAGCGGGACGATCGAGGTCGCTCCAGGTGGGCGTGAGAGTCTGCCCCGGTTTAGAAGTCGATCTGTTCGAGCAGGACTACGGGCAGCCCGACTGGGACCAGTCCCATCCCCACCTCGCATTGGACATTCCCACCGAGGACATGGACAAGTGGGCGACGCATTTTAAGAACTGGCGTGTGCCGTTCTTCGGTCCGATGACCCGGGGCAAGAGCGGCAGCGGAGAGATTTATTTCAACGACCCCGACGCCAATAACCTGGAGTTGAATTGCCCCAAATATCCGGGCGCCGAGAAGCTCCATTCGGGCCCCTATGATCGCCAGTTGACGATCCACAAAGAAGCTTGGCCACCGCTGGAGCTGGAGGCGGAAGCCAATCGTTTTTTCGAAGCCTCTTTGGAGCGAGCTCGAAAGCGCCGGATGTGAGTCGATCGCGATGGCGGAAATGTACCCTTACCCCCGCTTTTCTCTGGCTGAGCGGGACCGCCGGTGGAGGGCGGTCCGCGAGCTGATGGCCCGCCAGGGCATCGACATCATCGTCACCCCGAACAACAGCGGCAACTCGACCGACTTTCAGGCGGACTCGCGCTACTTGACCCACTGCGGCGGCGGCGGCGACGCCGACGTTGCCGCGGTTTTTCCGTTGGACGGCGAGGTCACGGCCATAGCGACTTCCGCGAAATTGCGCTGGCTCTCCGTGCAGGAATGGACGC
>Ga0307471_100001009_pt1 | contig 15044 bp, 15 predicted proteins | sample atmos_gasesAM3C__2_FD_204566 | JGI IMG/M metagenome (GOLD analysis project Ga0307471, IMG submission 204566) | Hardwood forest soil microbial communities from Morgan-Monroe State Forest, Indiana, United States - atmos_gasesAM3C_515 | ecosystem: Environmental > Terrestrial > Soil > Temperate... | reverse complement strand
CCGGCAGCACCGCGCGGTGCAGGGCGCGGAGCTGGCTGAGATACGCCTCGCCCGCCAGCACCACGACGGTTGCTTCCACATCGCCGTGCGCCGTGCACAGACGTGGCACAGCCCCGTCGCGCCAGCGGGTCACAGCCGTCTGCTCGAAGATCAGACCGCCGTGGCGTTCCACGGCCCGGGCGAGACCGCGCACGAGGTTGCCAGGGTGAACCACGGCGCACTCCGGCGTGTACAGCGCCGCGACGGCGCCCTCGACGCGGACCCGTTCTTGCAGGTGCGCCGCCGTTAGCAACCGGTAGCGGTCGGCGAACCCGGCCAGCACGTACCCGTGGTGGGCATCGCGCAGCGCGGGCACCTGCCCCTGACCGCGAGCGACGAGCAGCATGCCGCCCTTGCGATACGCGGCGTCGATGCCCTCGGCTGCGACGACGCGGCCGATCTCGTCGACGGTCTCGTACATTGCCAGTTGCAGGTCGCGCGCACGGTCGCGGCCGAATCGGCGGGTGAGCAACCCGACCGACGCGCCCGCGTCGGAGCTGCACCACCCCCCGTTGCGGCCCGAGGCACCGAAGCCGGCGACGTCGCGCTCGAGAACGACGACGCGCAGCGACGGCTCGCGACGCAGCACCTCGTACGCCGTCCACAGCCCCGTGTAGCCCGCGCCGAGGATGGCCACGTCGACGCGCATGGGCTCCTGGAGCGGCGCGCGTGGCGAGAGGTCGCCCGCGGTCTCGAGCCAGAAGCTCACATCAACGTAGCGGTGCACCCTATGGGCTGGTCGCCGCCTGAAGCTTCCCGTCCACCTCCGTGTACGAAATCGTCTTCTCGCGGAAGAACCCCGAGCGGTTGGTCACGACCGCGGTGGCCAGCAGCGGAATGCCGACTCCCATGGTGACGAGGATGGGAATCGACGCGCCCACGTCCTGGGACACGACGTAGCCGCCGATGGCGAGGAGCGCGACTCCTCCGACGAACGGGAGCAGTCCGGCGAAGAAGAACATGCGCACGCTGTGTGCGAGCAGCCGTCGGAATGCCCACGCGCAGGCGACCCCCGTGATGCCGTAGTAGAAGGCGACGAGGACACCGATGTTCAGGATGAGGTTGGAGAAGACGGTGCTGACGCTGCTCGAGAAGAGGGTGACCAATATCCAGACGGTCGCCAGCACCGATGAGATGACCGTTCCCACCCAAGGGGTCCGCCACTTCGGGTGGACCAGCCCGAACCACCGCGGGAAGACGCCGTCGCGCGCCATCGAGTAGGTCAGCCGGCTGGAGGGCAGCAACGTGGTCTGCACCACGGCCACGGTGGACGAGAGGACCGCCAGAATCATCAGGTAGGTCAGTGGCGAGCCGGCCAACTGCTGCGAGAAGAAGTAGAGGATGTCAGTGCTGTTGCTGTTGATGTCGTTCACCGACAGCAGCCACTGAATGGCGATCGCGGCGATCAGGAAGATGAACAGGAGCACGAACATGCTGATGATCCCGGCCTGTCCCGGAGTCTTGTCCGCGTCCTTGGTTTCCTCGTTGACGTTGGCCGCCGTGTCCCATCCCCAGAAGAAGAAGACCCCGATCGCAAGACCGCTGACGAGCGCGGAGAAGCTCACCGACGCCGGGTTGAACCAGCTCGCGCTCACGGGATTGGCAGCCGGGTGCTGACCGGTCGCCACCTTGACGATCGCGGTGACGGCGAAGCCGAGGACGATGAGGTACTCGATGCCGACAAGAGCCCACTGGAAGTTGGCGGTGATGCGGATCCCACGCACCACCATGAACGTCACCAGCGCAAGCCAGGCGATGCCGACCACGGCGATCGTGTACTTGTTCGTCGCGGCATCGGCGCTGATCTGACCGGGAAACAGACTGTTCAGCAGGCGAAGTGTGTACGTGCCCGCGACGATCGGTGCCGACGCGCAGAACAGCACGTTGGCGGCGAATTGCACCCACCCGGAGAGCCAGCCGACATAGGGGCTGAGCGTGCGGCTCACCCATGAGTACGACGCGCCGCAGTTGGGATCCATCCGGTTGAGGTAGTAGTAGGCGACCGCGATGAAGAGGACGGGAACGAAGCTGATCAGGATCGCAGCGGGTGACGCCAGGCCGACCAGGCCGACGACCACTCCCGCGGTCGCCGCCAGCGTGTACGCGGGAGCGACGCTGGAGGTCGCGATGACCGTCGCGTCGAACAGGTTCAACGTGTTGGTCTTCAGCTGCGAAGCGGTGGCCTTCCCGAGAACGATCGGTTCCGCAACGATGGTCGCCATGGAATCCTCCTTCGTCGAGCCCTATCCCTTCAGGCCTCGATGTTGCTCATCACGTGCTTGACGCGCGTGTAGTCCTCGAACCCGTACATCGACAGATCCTTGCCGTAGCCGCTGTGCTTGAACCCGCCGTGCGGCATCTCCGCCACCAGAGGAATGTGCGTGTTGATCCAGACACACCCGAAGTCGAGGCGCTTGGCCATGCGCATGGCGCGCCCATGGTCGCGCGTCCAGACACTCGAGGCGAGCCCGTACTCGACGTCGTTGGCCCACGCGACCGCCTGATCCTCGTCGGAAAAGCGCTGCACCGTGATGACCGGTCCGAAGACCTCCTGCTGGATGAGCGCGTCGCGCTGATCGACACCCGTGACGACCGTGGGCTCGAAGAGATAGCCGCGAGCGCCGATGCGATGACCGCCGGTGACGATCGCGGCGCTCGCCGGCGCCCCGTCGAGCAGCGCGGTCACCCGCTGCAGCTGTGTCACGTTGTTGAGCGGGCCGTACGCAGCGTCCGCATCGTCGGGGGTGCCGGCGTGCGTGTGCTGCGCCTGCGTAACCAGCGCGTCCACGAACCGGTCGTGCAGCGGCGGTGCGACGAGCACCCGCGTCGCCGCCGTGCAGTCCTGACCGGCGTTGAAATAGCCGGCGATTGCGATGGCTTCGGCGGCCGTCTCGACATCGGCGTCCTCGAAGACGATCACCGGCGCCTTGCCGCCGAGCTCGAGGTGCACGCGTTTCAGGTCGCTCGCGGCCGCGCGAGCCACCTCCTTGCCGGCACGGACGCTGCCGGTGATCGACACCATGCGCGGTGTCGGATGCTCCACCAGCATCCGCCCCGTGTCGCGACCGCCGCAGACGACGTTGAACACCCCCGGCGGTAGGTGCTCGGCCATCACCTCCGCCAGCATCAACGTCGTGACCGGCGTGGTCTCAGAGGGCTTGAGCACCATCGTGTTTCCGGCGGCGAGCGCGGGCGCCCACTTCCAGACCGCCATCATCATCGGGTAGTTCCACGGCGTGACGGCTGCGCACACGCCGATCGGCTCGCGCCGGATGTACGACGTGTGGCCCCGCATGTACTCGCCCGCGGATCTACCTTCGAGCAGCCGCGCAGCCCCGGCGAAAAACCGGATCTGATCGATCATCGGTGGGATTTCCTCGCTCATCGTCAGCGCGATCGGCTTGCCGGTGTTCTCGGACTCCGCGCGCACGAACTCCTCGGCGCGCGACTCGATCGCGTCCGCGATGCGCAACAGGGCGAGACTGCGCGCCGCGGGCGTGGCATCGCGCCACCCCGGAAAGGCATCCGCGGCAGCGGCGAGAGCCGTGTCCACGTCCCGCACGCCGGACTCCGGCGCCTCGGCGAAGACCTCCTCGGTGCTGGGGTCGATGAGCTTCCGCACCGCCCCGTCGACCGCGTCAACGTGAGCCCCGCCGACGAAGTTGGCGAGCCTACGGACAGCGGTCTTCATGCCCACGGTTCTCCGCGCACCCCCGGGCGCGAGCGCCGCCCAGCTGGTGTCACAACACTAGTCGCCCAAAGCGCTGCTGTCACCCGGGGAAGCCGCCCGGCGCTCGATCGTCGTCGCGTCGACGTCCTCGACGGTGTGCAGCACATGCACCGACGCGAAGCCCTCGAGCGGGAGGTCTCGGAGTGCCCGTCGCGCCCGGTATTGCTGGCTCGTCACCACATGGGCGGGCACGCGGCGATCGGCCCGCGCGCTCGAGCGCTGGAGGAGCACGTCCTCGGGAAGGTCGAAGACGATGGCCGTGGCCGGGACATCGCTGTCTCGGGCCAGGTCCAGCAACTGCTGTCGCGCTTCTCGCTGCACATTGGTCGCGTCGATCACAGTCGTGCGCCGCAGCCGCAACCGCGCCGCCGCGATCACGCCGAGGATTTCGAAAGCTTCGCGGCTCGCTTCCATCGCGTTCTCATCGTCGGCTGCGAGGGCGCGGCAATCGTCGGATGAGATGACCTCCGTCGACCGGAAGTGTTTGCGCGCAAACGTCGACTTCCCGGAGGACGACGCCCCGAGCAGGACCACGAGAGCCGGGTCGGGAAGCGTGATCAACGTGGCACGACTGGGTGCGGCGGTTGTCGCATTCCCAGGCACGGGCTCAGGCGACGCTGGGAGCCCAGGAATCACACGTGGAGGCACCAATTCGGCAGGCCGACCCGGGGCCGTGTGGCGGGAACACCTGGTGGAGCTCGTGCGTGCCCAGAGCAACCAGCCGATCACGTTGATCGATGTCGCAGACAAGGAGATGCGCGCGCTTCCAGGCGGCGTGCTCGATGTCGTCGCGGATGGCGGCGCGCCAGTGCAGATCGCCGGCGGTGAGCAGCGTCAGCGCGTCTTCCCAGATGCCCTCGCGCCACGCCGTGATCACATCTCGCATGCTCCGGACCGCGGGTCGTGCCAGCGGCCGCATCTCGACGTCGATGCACGCAAGCAGCCGGTCCGCCCGCGTCGCCATCTGCTGCTGCGCAGCGTCGAGACTGTCCGCAATGACCCCGACGATGTTCCAGAAGTCCGCTCGAATTGCCTCGAGGCGGCTGGGGGACGTCGGCCAGTCGGCAGCCAGCCGGTCGGCGAGCGCCTGCGGCACGTCATTGTTCACATGGGCATTGAGGCCGAGAAGCAACACCTCGCACGCCGAGGCGTTTGGATCGGCGGCGAGACGATGGGCGGCTTGCCAGGCCGGAGGCAGCGTCCCCACGAACGGAATCAACTCGATCGTCGCGAAATAGTAGTCGGAGAAGCGTTCCAGCAATCTGAGCGCGCCCTCCGGGTCGCTGAAACGGCCACTGTCGAGACTGTCGAGCACATTGCACGTCATCAGCGCGTAGCAGCGCAGAAATATCGCGCGACGGTCGGCGGTAGCGTCCCAGCGATGCAGCCACGTCGCCATGCGGCCGGGAACGCTGCTGTGGGGTGCCCTCTCTCTAATCTCCACCGCGCCCCAACCTTACGCGCGCGCGTGTCGGCGCGCTAGGGTGCATAACAACTATTTACAATGCGACGCGCGTTTTGCTAGCCTGCGCTCGCATGGGAAGGGAGTTGCAACCGGCGCGCCGGCTCCTGTTCGGGACTGTGACGCTGCTCATCGCCCTGAGCACGGTGGTTGTTTCCGGCCGGGTGGTCGGAGCGGCGACCGTCGGTCCCTGCGGGGATGTGGCGCAGCGGCCCTGGTGCGACACCGCGCTCAGCGCCGACCGGCGAGCCGGGCTGCTGCTCGGCGCGCTCACGCAGGACGAAAAGATCAGCCTGCTGGCGGGCATCAGCAGCAGTGGCCACACCGGACAGACCGCGGCGATCCCGCGCGTGGGCCTGCGCTCCGTGTACGTCACCGACGACGGAGTGGCGGTCAAGCAGGGGACGTCGACGGCCCTGCCCATCCCGATCGGGCTGGCAGCAACGTTCGATCCGCACATGGCGACCCTTGCCGGCTCGGTCATCGCGAATGAGGCGAGGGACAAGGGCAACGACGTCATCCTGGGGCCGACGGTGAACATCATGCGCACGCCGTTGGGCGGGCGGACGTTCGAGGCGTACGGGGAGGATCCCTACCTCGTCACCCGCACGGCGGTGAGTTGGATCGAGGCCGCGCAGGCGCACGGCGTGATCGCCGAGGTGAAGCACTTCTGCTGCAACAACCAGGAGGGGCTGGCGACGATAGTCGGGGAGAAAGAGTATTCGAGCTCAGATCTCGACGAACGCACGCTGCGCGAGATCTACACCCCGCAGTTCGAGGCGGCGGTCAAGGAAGCGCATGCCGGCGCGGTCATGTGCGCGTACAACCGCGTCAATGGCGACTGGGCGTGCGAGAACCGTCATATGCTCACCGACATCCTCAAGGGCAACTGGAGCTTCCCCGGAATCGTCATGAGCGACTGGCAGGCGCAGCACGCGACGGTCCCGGCGCTGCGCAACGGGCTCGACGTGGAGATGCCCACCGCAATGGATTACGACCCGAACCTCGTCAAGGCGGCGCTCGCCAGCGGCCTCGTCACCCAGGCACAGCTCGATGACCACGTGCGGCGCTTCCTGCGCATGCTGTTCGCGTTCGGATTCTTCGACCGTCTTCCGTACACGAACAGCGACGCCCAGATCAATGCACTTGCCCATGCTCGTGCAGCTCAGCAGATCGAGCAGTCCGGGATCACACTGCTCAAGAACTCGGGAATCCTTCCGCTCAGCACGGCGCGAACGCCGTCGATCGCATTGATCGGTCCTCAGGCGAATCGCTTCGAGAACGGTGGCGGCGCCGACGACGTGACCCCGTTCACATACACGACGCCACTGCAGGCGATCAGCAAGCGCGCCGGTGCGCACGTCAGCGTCGTGTACAACGATGGGAGCAACGCGTCGCAGGCCGCCGCCGTCGCGAAGGCCGCGAGCGTGGCGATCGTTTTCGCCTCGGACAGCGAGGGCGAGTACATGGACAAGCGCTGCCCCTCGGTGGACTGCTCGTCCGGCGTCTACACCAGCAACCAGGACGGGTTGATCGCGAGCGTCGCGGCGGCAAACCCGAACACGATCGTCGTGCTGGAGACGGGCGACCCGGTGACCACGCCGTGGCGCGACAGCGTCAAGGGTGTGCTCGAGGCCTGGTATCCGGGCGAGGAGGGCGGCGCCGCGCTGGCGAGCGTGCTCTTCGGCGACGTCGACCCGGGCGGGCGGCTGCCGGTCACCTTCCCCGCCGACGCCAACAACTACCCGACCGCTGGCGATCCGACGGCGTACCCGGGGGGCACCGACGTCCTGTACAAGGAGGGCGTGTTCGTCGGCTATCGCTGGTACGACGAGCACGGCATCGCGCCGGCGTTTCCGTTCGGCGCGGGACTCTCCTACACGAGCTTCCGGTTCAGCGATCTGCGTATCGAGACGGCGGGAGCGCTGACGACGGTGAGCGTCGAGGTGACCAACACCGGCACGCGCATCGGCACCGCCGTTCCACAGCTCTATCTCGGGCTGCCGTCGCCGTCACAGACCGTGCGGCAGCCTCCCAAACAGCTCAAGGGGTACGCGAAGCTGTCCTTGTCCCCTGGGCAGAGCCGGACAGTGACGTTCACGCTCAACAGTCGCGCCTTCTCGTACTGGGACGTGAACCGGTCGAGCTGGGTGGTCGCGCCCGGTTGTTACGGCGTCATGGTGGGAAGCTCGTCGCGCGACCTGCCGCTCAACGACGTGATCGCGCGCGGTGGCGCGACCTGCGACGACGAGTAGCGACTACAGGCCGGGCGGGAAGCTGAACGACTTCGGCGGCACGTCGGTGCCGACGTCGAGCTGGATCAGCTCGTGGGCCGTCAGCGTGAGCTGCTGCACATCGCCGGTGTAGCGCTGGCCGTTGACGTAGGCAATCACCAACCCCCTCGCCGGCCCGACCTGGCTTGCCGTCAGGGGCTGACTCCAGAGGGCGAAGAACTGGGTGAGCGCGTACGCCGTGGTGGTGGGTGATTCGATGTGGATGATCCCGTCGTCGGTGTGCGTGTGTATCCAGTAGAAGCACTTCCCACTTTCGACGTACGGGCCCTCATCGGTGGGCACCTCCCGGCGCGGCGGAGGGATGCCGATGCCCTCAGGGATGCTGCGCGCCACGCCGTTCACGTAGATGGCGAGGTGGGCATGGATGTGATAGACGAGCTGCTCGTTCGCCTGGCACTGGATGCCGTCGATCGTCTGCCCGGTGATCGCGCTGCTGAGCGATGCCAGCGGCGTCGAAGTCGGGCTGGGCTTTGGAGTCGTTGCCGCCGAGGTCGGCGATGACGAGCCGCTGGTGGACCGCAGCGCGACGATCAGCACCACCACGACGATTACGACGACGCCGGCCGCGACCCCGTTGAGGACCGATCGACGCTGCCACCAGGTCCGGTTGCGAGCGGGGCCCAGCGTCGCGGCAACTCTGCGCCGCTCCCGTTTGCGTCGCGACGCGGACCGGGGAGGCGGTCGCTGCGGCGGGCGGCGAGACATCGCGTCCAATCATGACGGGGTGGCGAGCGGTGTGGCCACGTCGATCGACCGACGGCCTGTACGCTCTATGCGTGGGGGCGACGAGGACGGCCACAACGACGCGCATCGACAGGGTGCTGCGACATGCATCACCCGTGCTCGACACGTGGGTCGTCGTCCGCCTCGGTCTCGTCGAGGTCGAGAAGCACGAGGGTCTGTCGCTCGCCCCCGCCGACCCGCAGGAGTTCTGGCGCCAGAGCAGGGTGGGTGACCCCGCTCCGCTGCGCGTCGTCGCAGATCTCGCCGCTGCGGAGGGCAGGGGCTGGCGCGAGCTCGAGCTCACGGGGCCGAGCGACGGCCCCGGCGTACACCCGGGGAGCCGCCGTGTGTACGCGACGGCCCATGTCCGCCGCAGCGACAAGCCCGCCCCGATGGTCATCCTGGTGCACGGCTTCGCCATCCCCTTCACGGGCTACGACCGCTGGGAGGCATGGAAGCTGCGCCGCGCGGGCGCGCACACGGTACGCATCGACCTGCCGTTTCACCTGCGGCGCCGCATCCCCGGCAAACCGAGCGGTGCCGAGTACTTCAGCATCGACCTCGAGCGGATGCGCGGGGTTGTCCGGCAGTCCGTCGAGGACGTGGCCGCGCTCGTGGCGTGGGCACGCCGGGAGGTGACCTCGCAGGTCGTCGTCTTCGGCGTCAGCCTGGGCGGGCTCATCTCGGCGCTGCTGGCGGCGCAGATCGAGCTCGACGGCCTCGTGGCGGCGGCGCCCCTCGCGGACCCGGCGCTGTCCTTCACCACCAACCCACCGTCGATCGTGCAGCGCCGGATGGGCATGCTCGGCGACGGCGAAGCGTACTGGGGACCGAACCCCGACTCCGCGCGGCGCGCCATCGGGGGCGGGCTCGCCGCGATCACGCCGCGCGTATTCCCTCCGCGGACGCCGGGTGAGCGGATCACCATCGTGCGCCCGACCCTCGACCGCATCGTGGGACCCGGGCCGATGCTCGAGCTCGCGCAGGCCTGGGGCGCCGAGCTCTGGGACTACGAACACGGCCACATCACGGTGATGAACGCGCACGGGCTCTCCGCCCGTATCCGCGCCCGGCTCCTCAGCGTCGCAGCGGAGGCACCAAGCCGCCTGCAGCTCGCCGGGTGAGCCAGCGCCTCGCCCTGCTGCGCCGTGAGGGAACTGCCCGGGACGGTCGGCAGTATCGGATCCGACCCACGTCGACACGTGACGCCGACGAGCTCGTGGTCATGCGGAACGAAGTCGCTGCTGAGGGCGACTACATCGCCGCCGTCCCGGAGCAGCGGAGTGCGTTGGAGGAGCAGCTGTCCCTGAGCAGCCTGCTCAGCGAGGGAGGACTGTCGCTGACGCTCGAGGTCGACGGCCGAGTCGCCGGGCACCTCACGGCCAGGCGCCTGAGCGGCAGGCACGAGACACACGTCGGAGAAATAGCCATTGCTGTCCACAACAGCGCGAGAGGGGTTGGGCTCGGCCGCGCGCTCATGGAGACGGCCATCGACTGGGCCAGGGCGGTCCGCATGAGCAAGCTCGCGCTCGGAGTCTTCCCGTCCAATCAGCGCGCCATCAATCTCTACCGGTCGCTCGGCTTCGTGGACGAGGGGACGCTGCCCCGGAAGGTGGCGACGCCCGGCGGCGATCGCGACCTGATGCTCATGGGGTTGCAGCTGTGATCGGGTTCGGACGGCGGCCGCACACCCTCAGCTATTCTCCGGCCGTGTACGATCCGCGCCCGATCGGGGTCTTCGACTCCGGCGTCGGCGGCCTCACCGTGCTTCGTGAGCTTCGCCGCCAGTTGCCGGATGAACGGCTCATCTACCTGGCGGACCTCGCACGCTTCCCCTACGGGACGCGCGACATCGACGACGTGCGAGGCCGTGCCCTCGATGTGATCGAGCATCTCGCGGGCTGGGACGTGAAGCTCGTGGTCATCGCGTGCAACAGCGCGACCGCCGCGGCGCTCAACGCCGCCCGCGAGCGTTTCGACATCCCCATCGTCGGAGTCATCGCCCCGGGCGCGCAGGCGGCGGCGGAGATCACGCGCAGCGGTCGGGTCGCGGTGCTCAGCACGCAGGCGACGTTGAACAGCCAGGAGTACGTGCACGCGATCAAGGAGGCCAACCCGAGCATCACGGTGCTCGGCCGGGCTGCGCCGGAACTGGTCGACATCGTTGAGGAGGGCGACGCCGACTCCGCTCGCGCCGACACGGCACTCGCCGATGTGCTCTCGGACGTGTTCGTTTGGGGCGCCGACACGCTCGTGCTGGGGTGCACGCACTACCCGCTGCTGAGCACCGCCCTGCGGCGCACCATCGGATCGCGGCGCATGAACATCGTCGACAGCGCTGCGACCACGGCGGCTCGTGTGGGGCGCATCCTCATGAGTAATCGCCTTGGCGCCGCCGGCGGGAGCGCCGTGCCGGAGCTGGTGGTCACCGCCGCGCCGCGTCGTTTCCAGGAGACCGCCAGGCGCCTCTTCGGTGAGGATCTCGAGGAGCCGCGTCTCGTGCTCATCACGAGCCGAACGACGATCGCGCTATGACGGTCATGGCCGACGAGCTGCTCGCACCGATCGCCGCGGATCTGCGCGAGTTCGAGCGTCGAATCACGTCGTCGATCGCCGCGGACCTGGGGCCGATGGCGGATGCGATGGAGCACGTGGTGAAGGCGGGAGGGAAGCGCCTGCGGCCCGCGCTCGTGATCCTCTCCGGGCTGCTCGGCGACGCCGATCGCGACGAGCTGTTCAACATTGCGATGGGCATCGAATTCATCCACACCGCGACGCTCGTGCACGACGACCTCATCGACAACTCGCCGACTCGCCGCGGCATCCGAACCATCCACGAGGCGCTCGGTCCCAACCCGGCGATCATCATCGGCGACTACTACTTCGCGAAGGGCGCGAACCTGCTGTCCGAGATCGGCGAGCCGGCGATCGACCGCGCGATCAGCAATGCGGTGATGACGATCTGCATGGGGGAGCTGCTGCAGATGGCGAGCCGGCGCAGCTACGACCAATCGCTGGACGACTACCACAGCAAGATCGAGCGGAAGACGGCGACGCTGCTCAGCACCTGCTGCTACACGGGGGCGCTCGCCGGCCACCTCGACGGCGACGCCGTGGAGACGCTGCGCCAGTACGGCCACCTCCTGGGCATGGCGTTCCAGATCGCCGACGACGTGCTCGACTACAAGGCGACGAGTGCCGAGGTCGGCAAGCCGGTGGGCGCGGATCTCCGCCAGGGCACGGTGACGCTGCCGCTGATGCTCGCGCTCGATGACCCGGCGATCGCCCCGAGACTTCGCGCCGTTCTTGACAAAAACGAGCTCGACGATGCCGACTACGAAACGGTGGTCGACATCGTGCGCGGCTCGAGCGCGATCGTCGAGGCGGAGCACCACGCGCGCGTGTTCGCGGAGAAGGCTCGCGCCCAGCTGGAGGCGTTTGCGCCGTCGGAGCACCGCGACACGCTCGAACGCATCTGCGACTACGTGGTCGAGCGCCGCATCTGATCAGGCTCAGGCTGCTCCGACCATTCGCATCTTGCGCCTGAAGGTGGCGGCCCACACCAACAGCACCGCTGCCGCGACCACGAAGCCGGCGGCTTCGACGGCGGTGGCCCCGAGCGTTGATTGCACGGCGCGTCCCGAGCCGGCAGGCAGCGACGCGATCACCAGCACGCGGGCAACCTGCACCGCCGCGATGAGGATGAGCGCGGCGAGCGCCGCGCGAATGACCGCGTACTCGCGGCGCAGCCCGCGCCGGAGCTGGCCGACGGTCTGGCGCTCGATCGGGACGAATCCGCCTGCAGGTTCCAGCGGGCCGCGCAGGAGGCGAACCAGCGAAATGGTGAAGAACACCGCGGCGAGCCAGCCCGGCCAGAGGGTGCGCAGGCTCGAACCGTGCGCCAGCAGCGCCGTGAAACCATTGAGTGACGTCCCGGCGGTGAGCTGTGCCGCGTAGTGCTGCTGCAGGCGAACGATCTCCGTGCCGGCCACCCCGGCTCCCGCTGCCGCGACCACTACGACCAGCGCACGCGCCCACAGGGGACCGCGCGCCAGGAACACGAGCTCACTGAGCGGCATGTCTCGGCGGCCCGGTAGTCATTAGCATCATCGAATGAGGACTCCTCGACGCCACAGCGCGGCACGACTCCGCGCGGTGACCTACAACGTGCTCTATGGGGGGCGGCAGCGAGAGTCGCTGATTCGCGGCGTCCTCGAGCGCGCGGATGCCGACGTCATCGCGCTCCAGGAGGTGACCGAGCTCAGCCTGCTCAATTCTCTTGCATCGCGGCTCGGAATGGACGCGGTCGTCGGCGAGCCGAGCGAGACCGGATCCGACATGCGCATCGCGATCCTCAGCCGGCGGCCCATCCGGAGCTGGCGCAACGAACGGCATCGCGGTCGCATGCTGCGCAGCCACCTGCACTGCGAGATCGACACCGGAGGCGCGGATATTCCGGTCGTCGCGGTGCACTGCGTACATCTGGCGGCGCGCTTCGCTGAGCGCGCGAAGGGCGAAGCACGGCGGATCCGTGAGCTGAACGCCGTGACCGAAGGCATCGCGCGCCTACCGGTGCAGCCGCACCTCCTGATGGGAGATTTCAACTCGCTCACCGCTGGAGACACGGTGGCTGCCACCCGATTCTTCCGCCGGTACAACGAAATGCGCCGTGCCGGATTGGTCGTGAACGGACCCGACGGCAACATGGTGCTGCTGACGCGCGACGGCACGAACGACGAGGCGGTCGACGCCGCGTTTCGCGCCGCCGGAGTCGACGAGCGCCTCATCGCCGGCATCCCCATGCTGCCGCGGGTGGTCGCACCGCTCACCTCGAGCGTCCCGGTCAGCCCGGGGCTCGATCGCTTTCTCGGCCGGTTCATCGAGCGATGGACGATGGAGCGGGTGCACAGCCTCGGATATCACGACGCCTTTCGCCGCACGCATCCCCGTGCGCACGGCTTCACGGTGGCGACGTGGCTCCCCGCCGCCCGGGTCGACTACGTGCTCACCAGTCCCGATCTTGCGCAGCGCGTCGTCGACAGCGACGTGATCGGCAGCCGCACCTGGCCGGACCCCGACGCGGCCACCGCGTCCGACCATTTCCCGGTGGTGGCCGACATCGCCGTGTGACCTACGCGCCGTACGTGTGGAAGCCGATGAACGCGGCGTACACGAGCACGATGAAGAGGACGGAGATGATCACCGAGATGACGCCGCACACCACCCCGGTGATCGCCATCCCCCTCCCCGCACCGCCGCTCCGATCAGCGTTCTGCAGCCCGATCCGGCCGAAGACGATGGCCAGGATCCCGAGCACGATCGCGACGAAGTCGACGATCGGAATGAACATCAGGACGACGCCGATGATGCCCAGGACGCCCGCAGCCGTGGCGGCGCTGTTGGCGGGCTGACCGCCCGCGAACGACGCCGGGGAGGTGCCATACCCAGCAGGTGGGTATGGCGCTGGTGGCGGTCCGGTTGGTGGCGTCGGCGCCACCGGCGGGGGCTGGCCCTCTGGTGGTGTTTGGATGGTCAGAGCGCTGAAGGCGGCGGCGGGGGCGGGGGCGTCGGATACCCCGGTGTCGGCGCGAGCGGCGCATCGCCGGGGAACCGGCTGATCACCACCAGGTAATAGATGACGAAATAAACGATGACGTAGATGATGAAGTACGCGATTGCACCGCCGTAACCGCCGCCCAGGCCCGCGTAGCCACTGTAAAAGATGATCTGGCCGACCAGGAACAGCAGCGCGCCGACAGCACCCAGCGCGAGGCCGTAGATGACGAGGTTCTTGCCCTCGCGGTTGAGCTGATACATACGGAACCCGCCGACTGCCGCCGCGATCTCGGCAGCGAGCACGACGATCGATCCGAGCAGCCAGAGGATCGGGAACCCGCAACCGCTGATCGTCACCCCAGCGATCGTGCAGGCCCCGAACACAGCGATGAGGCCGATGAGTCCGAAGACGGCGAAGATGACCGCGATGATGCCGATGACCAGCCCGAGAATCTTTGCGTCCACGTTCATCTTCACCGGCGGGTCGGTCGCGAACGGTGGGTCAGTCAAAACGTTCGGCATGTTATTCGGCGCTCCTCTTGTTTATCAGTCGAGAAAGTCGTCTCTGCCCAGCATTTCGCGCACAGTGTGGCGCTGCTCGGACGGAGCACCGCGAAACCACGCGGCCCCTGCGAGCGCGAGTGCAGCGACCAGCGCGAGGAGCAGTCCTCCGCTGACGCTGCGGCCGCCGGCTGCCGCGAGCATCAGCTGGAGCACCACGCTGGCCAGCGCGCACGCGGCGAGCACGGTGAGAACCTGGCGCTCCGGATACCGGCTGCTCAGCACGCGCGCGACAGCGGCGTGCCGGCTGAGCACGACCAGGGCGGTCGCCGCGATGGCCACGTAGAAGACATCGCCGAGCAGCGAGGCGCGAAACGCATTCACCGTGATGCGATCCGAACCCGAGACATACGAGTACCAGGGAACGAAGGCGGCGATGAGGCCGAGACCTGCGCCGACGCTCGCGGCCCAATCCGCTCTGTCAAATCGCCTGAGCATGGCCCGCTCCCTCCAGAACCGGGGGTGGAACTGCCGGGCGCGGCAAACGGCGCTCGACGTGCTGGAACGTTGCCGCGATGGTAGGCAGGGCACCTCAGACTGTCAATGCGCTTTGGTGACTTCGGGTTGTTTGGGGTGCTACGTCGTGGTGTCGCGCGCGTGCCCGACCCCCGACCCGCGTCCTCGCCGTCTCCGGTTCTGGGCGCGCTGCTGATCCGACGCGGAGCTCGCGCGGACCTCG
>Ga0307471_100001008_pt1 | contig 15051 bp, 13 predicted proteins | sample atmos_gasesAM3C__2_FD_204566 | JGI IMG/M metagenome (GOLD analysis project Ga0307471, IMG submission 204566) | Hardwood forest soil microbial communities from Morgan-Monroe State Forest, Indiana, United States - atmos_gasesAM3C_515 | ecosystem: Environmental > Terrestrial > Soil > Temperate... | reverse complement strand
GTTTCCGCGCCATCGCCGTTTGCATCGATCCCAAAATTCTTGATCCCAGCTTCGCCGGCCGCGAACTCGACGATTCTTTTTTCCGCGATCTTCCGCCGAACGCCGACCCCTGCGGCGAAAACGGCGAATTTCACACTTTTGTTTTCGATGGCCCCATCTTCCGCTGGCCGGTTCCCGTTCGAACCGGCGAAGTCGTCCACCGCGACGGCTTCGTCTTCTGCGATTTGCTTCCAGAAATGCAAGGAGTCAAAAAATGAACGCCCAAATCTCCCAGAAAGAGAATCTGTTTTATCGCTTGTTGCTCGCTCTCGTTATAATCGCCCTCGCCGCTGCGCTTCGCATCGTGCCCCATCCCTGGAATTTCACTCCCGTCGGCGCTATGGCTCTCTTCTCCGGCGCACTCATCAAAGACCGCCGCCTCGCATTTTCCTTTCCGCTGCTAGCGCTTTTTGCAGGCGACCTGTTTATCGGCTTTTACAAGCTCAGCGTGATGCTCATGGTCTACGCCAGTTTTCTTCTCAGCGTTCTCATCGGCCGCTGGCTGCGTGATCGCCGCACGATCACTGGCATTTCTCTTGCCACGCTCCTTGGCGCCATCCAGTTTTTTCTCGTCACCAACTTCGCCGTCTGGTGGCTCCTGAACTCCTATCCAAAAACCGCCGCCGGTTTGGGCGCTTGCTACCTCGCCGGCCTCCCGCTTTTCTGGAACACTCTTGCAGGCGACGCCTTCTACGTCACGCTGTTCTTCGGCGCCTTTGCTCTTGCGGAGCGTTTCGTTCCCGTTCTTCGCGAACCCTCTCCTTCTGCCATCCACTGAGGCGCCTATGCCCGAAACTTCTCATCCACGAGTCGGCGTCGGCGTTCTCCTTGCCGACAATCACGGCCAGGTGCTCCTCACCCTGCGCAAACTTCCTCCCGAGGCCGGTTGCTGGAGCATCGTCGGTGGCAAAGTGGATTTCCTCGAAACGCTCGAACAATGCGCCATCCGTGAAGCCCGCGAAGAGGTCGGAGTCGAAATCTCCCTCCGCTCCCTGCTTTGCGTCACCGACCACTGCCTCCCTGGCGAAAACCAGCACTGGGTTTCTCCCGCCTACCTCGGCCAAATTCTCTCGGGCGAAGCCACGAACTGCGAGCCGCGGAAAACTCACGAAGTCCGCTGGTTCGCCCTCGATCAGTTGCCTACGAATCTCACCATGACCGCCCGCAACGCCATCAAGGCACATACGCACCATGTTTTCGCTCGCTCCGAGCACGCAACGTAGGGGCGGGGCTTGCCCCGCCCGCCGATGCTATAATCTTGGCTTCTTTATGCCGAAATCCGCTCCAGAGACCATGTCCATCCCGCCCGAAATCCTGGCGAAATACGAGCCGGTCATCGGCCTCGAAGTCCACGTCCAACTTCTTACCAAGACCAAAATCTTTTGCGGCTGCTCCACGCGCTTCGGCGATCCCCCGAACACCAACGTTTGCCCCGTGTGCCTCGGCCTCCCCGGCACGCTTCCCGTTCTCAACAAGCGCGCCGTCGAAATGACCATGCGCGCATCGCTCGCCCTGAACTGCACCGTCCACGAGCGTTCGCGCTTCGCCCGCAAAAATTATTTCTACCCCGACCTCCCCAAGGGCTACCAAATCTCCCAATACGAATTGCCTCTCGCCACCGGTGGCTGGCTCGACATCGAAGTCTCTGGTATCAAAAAACGCATCGGAATCACCCGCCTCCATCTCGAAGAAGACGCCGCAAAAAATCTTCATGAAGGCTTTTCGCAATCCGCCACCAAGGCCTACATTGACTACAACCGCTGCGGCACGCCGCTCGTCGAAATCGTCTCTGAGCCGGACATCCGCTCTTCCGAAGAGGCCTACGCCTATCTCACCGCGCTCCGCCAAATCATGCTCTACACCGGCGTCAGCGACGTCAACATGGAGGAAGGCTCGCTCCGCTGCGATGCCAACGTCAGCGTGCGTCTGCGCGGCTCCAAAGAATTTGGCACCAAAGTCGAAGTCAAAAATCTGAACTCCTTCCGCTTCCTGCAAAAAGCGCTCGAATATGAAATCGAACGCCACATCGGCGTCCTCGAATCCGGCGGCCGCCTCATGCAGGAAACGCGTCTCTGGAACCAGGCGGAAGGCCACACCGTCTCAATGCGTTCCAAGGAAAAAGCGCACGACTACCGCTATTTCCCCGAGCCCGACCTTCTCCCCGTCCACATCAGCGAAGCCTGGCGCGAAGAAGTTCGGCGCTCGATTCCGGAACTTCCCGAAGCCAAGCGCGCCCGCTTCGTCTCCGCCTTCGGCATCACTCCCTACGACGCCGAAGTCCTCACCGCTACGAAATCCCTCGCCGATTATTTCGAATCCGTAGTAAAAGCTGGAGCGCCAGGCAAAGCTGCCGCTAACTGGATGCAAACCGAACTTCTCCGCCGCCTCAACGATTCCGGCAAGGAAATCGAATTGAGCCCCGTCAGCGCAAAGTCTCTCGCCGAACTCGTCGGACTCGTGGAGTCCGGCAAAATCACCGCCGCGGTCGGCAAAAAAGTTTTTGCTACAATGTTCGAATCCGGCCGCACCGCCGCCGACATCGTCGCGGCCGAAGGCCTCGGTGCCCAAGTCAGCGATTTTGCCATCGAAACCGCCGCGCGCGACGTCATCGCCAAGAATCCCGACAACGTCGCCAAATTCAAGTCCGGCAACGAAGGCGTCTTCAAATTCTTTGTCGGCCAGGTCATGCGCGCCACCCGCGGCCAGGCCAATCCCCAAGCCGTCAACGACATCCTCCGCAAGGTTCTTTCCGAAACCAGTTGAACCTGCACGTGTTATGCGAGCATTTAGAACCATCGTCTCGTTCACAAGCACGGCTTTCAATATCGCCGAGCCGAGGGGTTATTTCCTCAACGCCTGCTGTTTCGGAGAAGACCTGGCAAAATGGCTGATTCATGAGCTTCGCGGCAGAGGCGTGAATGCCGACAATGAACCCGGTCAGGAAGACTTTGGCTGGTATTTCAACTTTCTGATTACGGAGACGCCTCACACCTTTGTCATTGGACACAGTCCAAGTCTTGTCGAGGGTGGTGAGGGAACATGGATCGGATGGATCGAGCGCGATCGCGGTCTCCTTGGCTCCTTGCTCGGAGCTCGCAAGCGCGGAATCAATCCCGCCGCGCCGCAGACTTTGCATTCGATTCTTTCTTCTTCCCCTCAAATTCGGGACATTCGATGGCACTTTCGCCGCGACTTCGGCAAAGGCCGCGAGGAGCGCGGCGCGCCTGCGCCCTAATCCATTATTCTGCTAAAATCTCAAGCCATTCGCTCCCATGCTCAAACCCGGCGACAAAGCCCCCGCGTTCCACCTCCAATCCGACGAAGACAAAACCGTCGCCCTCAAAGACTTCAAGGGCAAACGCGTTCTCCTTTTCTTCTTCCCCAAAGCCAACACTTCCGGTTGAATCATCGAAGCGTCCGAGTTTCGCGACGCAAAAAAGAAGTTCGATCAGCGCAAAGTCGCCATCCTCGGGGCGAGCGCCGATTCCGTCAGAGCCCAAGCCTTGTTCAAGGCCAAATTCAAATTTAATTTCCCGTTGCTCAGCGACCCTGGCCACAAAACCATCGAAGCCTACGGCGCCTGGCAGCAAAAGCAGTTCATGGGACGCAAATTCATGGGCATCGTCCGCAGTTCGTTTCTCATGGGCAAAACCGGCAAAATTGAAGCCGTCTGGCCCGCCGTCAAAGCCAAAGGCCACGCCGCGGAAGTCCTCAAACACCTCGCTAACTCCTAGCATTTCGCCGAAGTCGGCAGGAGACGCCTCCGGCACGCGCGTAGTCTCTTTTCATACACCGAAAGCGCTTGGTCCAGCGGCAATCCTCAACTCGGCCTTCGCTTTTTCCGAACGCCGTAGGCGTGGCAGACTTTAGCCCAGCGCGTAGGCCCTGGGTTACCTGGCAGAAACAATTCCGAGCGCCGTAGGCGCGGCACCTCAATCCAGCACGTGAGCCACCCCGTCTCTTCGTACAGGTGTTTTTTTGGAATCCCTGTCCCAACGACCCGTTCCACGGCTCCCTTTTCCCCCTCAAAATGATCTTCAAGGCTCGGCGTGTCCCGGGCCGAGGAGGGGGCGATGTCCCGCACACGTTTATTCACTCTGCTCGCAGGCTCTTTTCTCTTGGCGTCGGCCGCTCGGGCGGACGAATTGGGGTACGTCGACTGTTCGGCTCATCCCGAGAGCACGCAGGTTTTCGCCAAGCCGCGGCAGACTCCGGACTCTGTCGCCACCGTTGCGTGCGGCGAGCGCTTCACCATCCTGCTCAACGGTTTCATTTTTTCGCGCGTCCAGACGAAGGACGGCAAAGTCGGCTACGTCTACTCGAGTGTGATCACCGTGGATCACGGACAAGCGGGCCCTGCACAATCGGCTGCCGGGCGGCCTGCTGCATCGGCGCCTGCTGCTCCCGCCACTAACGTTCGGCCCGCCGTTGCGAACGCCGCCACCGCGAACCCCGCTTACGCGCAGCCCACTTCATCCGCGCAAGCGTCTTCTATGCCGGTAACGACGTCTCTTCCGCCGGAAAAGCCTGCCGCTTCATCGGGACCTCTATTCCCAACGCCGCCTATGCCCGCAGTGACCGCGGCAGACGTGCACTATTCTTCCTCCGCTCAATCAGCTCCGGCGGCGGCTTCTTCTGCGTCTGCGCCAACGCCTGCCGCAAGTGCCCAAGCTGCTCCGGCGGCTCCGCAACCCGCTGCGGCTACACCATCGTCTGCGCCTACGCCCGTGGATTCTCAAGCCGCTGCTAAGCCGGCTCCGGCTTCTGCTTCCGTAATTCCTGCGGCGCCCGCAGCACCGGCTCATGGGTCAACGGCTGCCCCGGCAGCCAGCGCTCAGCCAGCAACCCCTGCGCCTTCACAGCCTTCTTCCTCTTCACCTGCACCGGCGCCAGCGCCAGCCGCCGCAGAAACTCAACCCCCTTCGTCATCCGCGCCCTCGCAGAGTTCGGCTCCAGCGCAACCCGGGCCTTTGTTCCCAACAACGCCTCCGCCGGCTCCAGCGCCGCCAGCTTCGAGCACTCCGGATGTAGCCCCAGCTTCTGCGCCCGCAGCCGCAGAGCCCGCTCCCGCATCGCAGCCTCAGCCGGAGGCCGCGCAACCTGCGCCGGAGCCAGTTCGCAGCGCCAGAGCGCGCGAGAGCTGGGAGCAGCCCGTGGCCGGCGCTCATCAAAGCTTCCTGATGGAACTCTATTCCGGTTACGCATTCGCCCGCTTCACCAGCGCTGGAACCTCGGCGAACCTCAGCGGAGGTTTGGGCTCGTTCGGCTGGAACCTGAAGCCGTGGCTCCAGATCGTCGGCGACAGCAGCTACAACTTCGCCACCACCAGCGGCGCCAAGTCCGTGCTCTACGGCAACCATTTCGGCGCCCGGTACTTCTATCACAGCAGCCGCTTTGGCATGGGCCGCCGCGGCCTCACTCCTTTTGTGGAAGCGCTCGTCGGCGGATCGCGCGTCGACACCACCGTCAGCGGCCCCGGCGGATACAAAACTTCCGTCAACTGCATTTCCTACAAAGCCGGAGGCGGCATCGACTTTCACTTCTCGTCGCACTGGGAAGTTCGCATCATCAACGTGGATTACTACCGCACCACCTTTGGTGCCAACGGCTACTCCGCCGCCCAAAACAATTACTGGGCCTCCGCCGGCGTGATCCTGCGCCTCTTCGGCGCCCGCTCGGAGTAAGGTGACTATCCGATCCGGATAGTCATCCCGCCTGCTTTATCTATGGTGAAGGCAGCAGGCCGATCGCCTCAGGCCACTGAAAACCTTCAACCTTCTTTTCCTCACTTTTCCGCAGCCGAGTACTATTGACATACATTGCCGCTGAACATATAAGCCCTGCACTCACTACCGACAGGTGCCGCGGTTTTCGGCACCAAGAAAATTCGCCTCCACGCCCCGTGCTCGCCCTGGCTCGTGGATCACCTCTCGGAGGTCTTATGCGCTTCGCAAGAACGTTCGTTCTCGCGTTCCCGTCTTTCCTCGTCGCGTTCCTTACCCTGAGCCTCGAAGGGTCCATCTTCGCCCAGCAAACCTCAACATCGGCCCCACAGAGCAGCCCTCAGGCCCTAACGCTCCTTCAGCAATCCCTCGGTGCCATGGCCCCGACGCCCCCCGCCGATTCAACAGCCTCAGGCAGTGTCACCATCACGGCTGGGTCGGAAACGGCGCATGGGACGGTCACGGTCTCAACCAAGGGCAACACAGAATCGTACATCCAGTTTCAGATGTCCAACGCAACATGGTCGGTTATCTTCGCAAACGGCCAGGCGAACCGAGTCGAGTCAACGGTCAGCACGGCCTTGCCTCTTGAACTCGCTGCCTCCAGCCAATGCCTCTACTTTCCGCAGCCGTACCTCTTAAGCCTTCTCACCAATCCCGACATGTCCCTTCAGTTCATCGGCCAGGAATCCTTGGCCTCCGGGCCGACGAATCATATCCGCGCCCAAAATACATTCCATTCTTCGCCGGACTATCAATTCCTCTCCGAGTTCACAATTGTTGACATCTGGCTAGACGCCTCAAGCGCCTTGCCAGTGAAAATCTCGATGATTCGAAGATATGGCGGCGGCTCTTCACCCAAAATCCCTATCTCGTTTGCTTACTCCAATTATCAAACAGTTTCGGGCGTCCGATATCCCTTCACGATTCAGGAATCCGTGAATGGCACGCCGTGGGCGACGACCACGATACAATCCGTGGTCTTCAACACAGGACTGACGGACGCGAATTTCCCCATTCTCCAGGGGAGCAACTAACATGAAAAAGCTCGCCTTCTTGCTCGCGCTCCTTCCGGCCTCCCTCTGTGCACAAAATACCGGGATCGGCTTGCCTCCGTTCGGCTCGTTTACCCCTGGCGGGTTTGATACCGTCAACAATCAAAACCTGAACGTGGTTTTCGCCATTCCTATTGCCTATAGCGGCGGTCGTGGAATGCCCTTGCATCTATCTCTTGTGTACAACTCCAATCTCTATCAGATTGTCGGAAGCGCTTGGACCTCTCTGACGGACTCCTCAGGCAACCCTACTTGGGGCTGGGTTAAGGACATGCCGCAGGGGGGATATGTCACCTACACTGGAACAACTACCACAACCAAGTGCGGAACCTTTTGGGGCAGCCAAACAAGATACAGCAATTACGCGTATGTTGATGCACTCGGAACTAGCCACCCAGTCCCTTCAGCTAACTCCCTCTACTGGTGTGGCACATGGGCATCCAGCAGTGCCGGCAGCGCTTCAGACAATACCGGCTATTACCTGGACCCCTCAACCCTCCATCCCTCCGCCAAGGTCACCGGACCCAACGGGCAGCAGCTAATACGCACGACGAGCACGGCCGGCGACGTAAACGGAAACTACATCACGAAGACCGTCATCGGTTCCGCTGAAACGGATTTGACGGATTCAGTCGGGAACACGGCCCTAAAGGTTTTGTACGCGCCCAACAATACCAATCCGACTCAAATCCAATACGAGTTTCTCGACGGCAATGGCAACTACCAGACCATCACTCTCAAGCTCCAGAGCCTAAACGTCAAAACCAATTTCGGCTGCTCTGGAGTCACCGAGTACACTGGCACTCCAACCGTGCCCCAAGAACTCGATATTCCAACGCCCGCCGGGGGCACGCTCAAATATACGTTCGCCTACGAACAAACCCCCGGACTCACCGGCTATTACAGCGGCAGACTTCAGAGGGTCACGCTGCCAACCGGAGGCTACTACGAATGGGACTATCCCGGGAGCAACGACAGCATCAAGTGTTCCGATGGAACCACAATGAGCATGAATCGCACAGCGAGCGATGGAACAAATTCTGCAACTTGGAATTTCGTCCGCAGCGGTTCCACGACCACGGTCACAACTCCTCAGCTCGCCGACACGCCAAACTCCAACGATACTCTCTTCACCTTCAACACCGTGGGAGCCGAGACACAGCGAAAAATCTATAAGGAATCCCCCGGCGTAAACGTTCTTCGTACTCTGAACACCACATGGGCTTCAAACAGCACCCCTGCCGCCAGAGTGACCATCCTCGAAGATGCCTCAACCCGGTCGGAGGTCGATACAACTATCGATTCAAACGGCCTGCTTGATTCTCTAAATGAATATGATTGGGGTTCAAATTCTCACGGCCCGCTGTTGCGCACGACCACGTTGACCTATCAGACGTCGACGAACTACACGAACCGCAACATCATCAACCTCATTACCTCGAAAGTCATCAAAGATGGCAGCGGTACCACGCAATACCGCCAGGACATCACCTATGATGGTGTTGCTCTGGCGAACTGCCCCACGGGCGTTCCCCAGCACGATGACACCAATTATCCGTGCTCAATGAACTATCGCGGCAATCCTACACAGGTGACCACTTACCTTACCCCGTCGACACCGGCCCAGGGAATTTCTAAGAACTTCACGTACGACGTTTTTGGGAATCTTCTCACGGCGCAATTGAATTGCTGTCAGAACAAGAGTTGGACCTATTCAGCAACGACGCAATTTTCCCAGCCCGACTCCGCTACGAGCGGGACTTCCCCGACCCAACTCACCACGAGTTATCAGTACAACCTCTATCTTGGACTTCCGACGAAAGCGACCGACCCAAACAATCTGGTCACCAATTATCTTTACGATTTTTTGCGACGCACAACTCAGATTTCGCAGTCCAACGGCTCAAGTAGCGGCGAAAGCATTTCCTACAACTACGACGACACGCACTTCACCACGACCACGACGACCCTTATCGATTCCGCGAAATCAGTCAAGCAAATCACCGCCGCGGATAGCCTTGGGCGCATCACCACTTCCACGACACAAGACATCAACAGCAACGTGATCTCCAACGTGAGCGCAAGCTATGATCTGGTTGGTCGCGCCTACAAAACCAGCACTCCTTATACGAGCTCTCCCTCCTATTGGACTACAACGGCTCTCGACGTTCTTGGCCGTCCAACCACCGTAACTCTTCCAGATAATTCTGCGACGAGCTACAGCTATGCCGAGCAGTACACGACGACCACCGACCCTGCGGGAAAGCAGCGAGAATCCCAGTTGGATGGGGCCGGCCGATTGATCGGTGTGTTCGAGCCGGACGCCGCGAACAACTGGAATTTGACCCAGCAGACTTCATACGTCTACAACGTCCTCGATGAACTCACTACCGTCACTCAGGGCTCTCAGACTCGTAGCTACGCTTATGATGCACTTGGCCGCCTACTAAGCGCGACCACGCCTGAGAGCGGTAGGATCTGCTTTGGAACGGTGACTAGCGGTACCTGCAACGCCAACGGCTACGACACATTCGACAACCTGCTTTATCGAACCGACGCGCGGGGCGTGTTGACCAGCTACGGTTATGACGGCCTCAATCGTGTCAACAGCATAAGTTACAACGTGAGCGGCACGACCGCGCAGGCGACGCCATCCGTGAGTTTTGCCTACGGCACCAACGCCTCGCAATTCAACAATGGCCGCCTCATCAGCACGAACGATGGCGTCGGCTCGGAAAATTACTCGTATAATGCGTTCGAGCAGATGACCCAGCTTCAGAAAGTGATCAGCGGCATCACCTACATTACAAATTATCAGTACAACGTTGCAGGGGAACTAACCCAAATCCAATACCCTTCTGGACGCATCATTCAACGGAGCGTCGACGCTATCGGACGTCTCTGTGAAATCGCTCCCTCCACCACCGGCTGCGGCACCGCCTCCAGTCCGTACGCCACAGGCTATGGCTACAACGTCGCCAGCCAGACGACTGGTTTCAAATATGGAAACGGCATTTACGCTTCGTTCGGCTTTTCACCGGACCGTCTACAATTGAACTGCCTCGATTATTCCCCAACCAACCGGAACGGCACATGCACCCATGATTTGACCACGAAGCTTGGCCTGACTTACACCTATGGCGCAGCCCCGAACAACAACGGCCAAATCGCCGGCATCACAGACTATGTGGACAACGGCCGCAGCGCCACCTATACCTACGACGCACTGTATCGATTAACCCGGACGGTCACCACAGGTTCAACCGCCTACCCTGCGTGGGGCCTCTCCGAGGCCTACGACCGCTATGGCAACCGCTCCGCCCAGAGCATCTATTCCGGTTGCACGGGCATCACCTGCCCCACCAATTCGGTGAATATTTCCGCCTCGACGAACCAAATCACCGGCTCGCCCTATGCCTACGACCTTGCGGGCAACATGACCAACGATGGCTCAAACACGCTCGTCTACGACGCTGAGAACCGCGCCGTCAGCGCTAACGTCCCCGGCAGCAGCTCGGGCACGTACACTTATGACGGCAAAGGCCTGCGAGTCAAGAGAGTCTCCGTGATTGGCAGCAACAGCACAACGACCATCTATTTATTTTCGGGCTCAAAGGTGATTGCCGAATACGACAATGGCGCTGTTCCAAGTTCGCCCTCTCGGGAATATGTTTACGGCGGCGCGGCGTTGCTGGCCAAGATCGATTCCACCGGCACTATGTATTACCATCAGGACCATCTCTCCAACCGCCTCGTCACGGATTCCAACGGCAACACGGTCGGCCAGCAAGGTCACTACCCGTTTGGTGAGCAATGGTATCCGGTCCCGCCGGCCAGCCCCGCAACCAAGTGGGAATTTACCACTTACGAGCGCGACTCTGAGTCCGGTAACGACTACGCCATGGCCCGCTACGACATGAGCCGCCTCGCCCGCCTCTCCTCCCCCGATCCCCTCTCCGGTTCCATGGGCGACCCACAATCCCTCGACAGATATCTTTACACGCGGGACAATCCCATCAACTCTGTCGATCCGAGCGGGATGTTCCTAGCCCCTCCACCGCCCTTTGGCGTGTGCATCGGCGACATGTACGGTTGCGGCCTCGGTGGCGGGAGCTCGTGGGAAGCGGACGTTTTTATCTTCGCGTTTACGCCAACTAGCTTCAGCGAGTACGGCCCTGTTTTCGGGAACATAGGCGCGCTCGCCCTCCTTGGTCCACCCGACCCCACCTACGATCCGAGAGCGGATTTCCGCGATTATGCAGTCCAGCTTTCAAATAACCATAATATGACTGACTGCGAAAAACTTGCTCGAATGATATTCAAGGCTGGCCAGGCTTTTGGCGGTGGTACAGAAGGGGGCGTGGGGGGACTTCTTAATGGGCTGACGGAAATTGGGGGACCTTTTGGGCAACGACTTGGCGGAAGCTCAGACCCCCAATATCGGGTTGGTGTTTTCAAAAGAGACCCATATTACGCAGACAGCTTTAGCGACGACGGTTTCTTGCCCTTATTTCAGGACCCGGATCCTAACAGCAACAATCAGGTCCGTCACTTTGTCGGTTGGTTTGCGGCGGGCTATTATTGGGGCAATAATTCTATCACGCGAGGCCAACTCTATCATGCGAAAGACACGAACGATCCAGAAAATCCGGACGTCGCGCTGGGTCTCGCGGCTATCCAGATTGGAGCGTCGTTCGCGCAAAGTCCTTCTATGAATTTCGAGCAATTGGCACAAAGCGCGTGGCGTTCCATTTGTGGCGGCACGAGCGATCTCAAATTGAAGTGAAGGAGAGCAATTCGCGTCTCGATCACATTGGAGGATAGGCATGATAAGGCGGATCAGGTCCCGTCCAGCAGCCGTCTGGCTCGTAGCAATAGCGTCTGCGGTGACAAGTTATCTGATTTGGGAGAGACTTTTTTTAACTTTTCAACATTGGTATTTTCATAAGTACGTTCAGCCAATAGATCCCGATACATCCCTTCTGCCATTCACTTGGGAATCGTTTTGGTTGCTTCCCTCCCTATCGGCCGTAACTGCGGGTGTGTTCACAGGAGCACTCTTTGGACGAGGCAGCAGATGGCTCTCCCTACTTGTTGGCTTCAGTCTTGGTATATTGTGTTTCGGGGGACTGTTTGAGTTCTACATCAGTCGTCCGATAAAAGTAACCTCAGTTGCTGTGGCAATTCTCGGTTCCGCAGGATACTATCTAGCCCAGCTGCGAGCCAAAGCTCAGGAGCCTTAGAAAATTGGCCCCCCACCATTGATCTGTCCCCTAGCTCCGCGCACGGGATCATACGACATTCGAAACTCCAGACGTAACCTCTGCTTGCCCTTACGCCTCGCAGCGACGCTCCGCGCACGTGAGAGGATTGCTGTATTCCGGTATATACTTAGGGCCTTCCGTCCGTTTGGCCCCAGCCGAGTGATACCAAACGGCACTGTCTGCGGGTGCAACCTTGTCAAACCATCTGAGCGACCAATGGGAAGCGGCGCCTCCTCCGAGTGACCACAAGATGCCGAAATGGGCGCGCATCCTGATTGCTTTGTTCGTTGTGCTGCTTGTGTCCTTTGCCTATCTGTGGTTTTTCGGTTTCCAGACCCTCATCCTCCTGGAGGCTCGCTACCTGACGCGAAAAGCGCCCGCTGTAAGCATGGCTCCTGCTCAACTCGCGGACTTGTCGATTTCCCGCTCCCCAGGCAGAAAGCTCTCCTACTTTGGCTATGAATTCGAAGTTCCCTGGAACGACATGATAAACGTGCATACAACCAGCGGGGTGAACCTGCCAGTGTCACCCACGGCCACTCTAACGTTTCCGGCGGCTGATCAGACCGGCACTCCACGCGCCTATGACCCGCTCCCCAAAATCCGCGCGCGGGTGTATATGAAAATCGGAGATTGTGCGGAGTTGGGGAGCAGGTCAACGCGACAACCGGCAGCGCCTTGACATGGAACACCACCGCGTGTACGGCCACGGACCCAGGCCCTGCCAATATTATCGATTTACAATACAATTTTGGCCTCGGGGCAGGAGACAACGGCAACGTGATCGGCATCACGAACAACTGCGATACCACACGCTCGCAGGCGTTCTCCTACGACGCTCTGAATCGCCTCCTCACTGCGGAGACGACCTCGACGTACTCAACCAGCCCAGCTCATTGCTGGGGTGAGGCCTACTTCTATGACAACCAGCCAAGCGGCAGCGGGGCGTGGGGGAACTTGACGAGTATTGGCGCGGCGTCGTCATCCTACAATGGCTGCACGCAGGAAGGCCTCAGCGTCACGGCCACCACCAACAATCAGATCAGCGGCTTCTGCTACGACGCTGCCGGAAATCTGTTGCAGGAAAGCACCTGCCCGGCGGGACCACCGTACACGTACACCTACAATGCCGAGCATCAGGTTACGTCTACTGGAGGAGTGACGTATAGCTACGATGGCGACGGAAAGCGCATCGAGAAGTCAGGGGGGAAGATCTATTGGTACGGGGGCGGCTCTACCCCGCTCGACGAAACCGACCTGAGTGGCGACACGAACAATTCCACGTTTAGCGAGTACGTGTATTTTGGCGGGAGTCGCACGTCGCGGCGAGATTATCAGGGCAATATCTTCTACTACTTTGCCGACCACCTGGGGACATCCCGTGAGATGGTGCAATCGGGTCAGACGAGCCCATGCTACGATGCCGACTTCTATCCCTTTGGAGTCGAGCGCGCCTACACCACCACTTGTACTCAAAACTACAAATTCACCAGCAAGGAACGCGACTCCGAATCCAACCTCGACAACTTTGGCGCACGTTACAACTCATCGAGCATGGGACGGTTCATGTCTCCCGATCCGCTGGGCGGGCGAATGATCAACCCTCAATCCTTGAACAAATATGCCTATGTTACTAATAATCCGCTCAACTATATCGATCCAACCGGGCTCTATGAGTGTAAGGACAGTAAAAAATGTGATTCAGATCAGGACAAGGCATTTGAGGCAGCCCGGAAACAAGACTTAAAGTCCAAGGACCCGAATGTTGTGCGTGGTGCGAAGGCCTATGGAGACCCGAACACCGACAACGGGACCACAGTCCAGTTCGGCGATCCCGGCAAAGGGAAAACGGCAACACGGTAAGCGACGTCCGTGTTGACCCAAATGACCCTTCCAAGGTCCAAGCAGCAGAAACAGTAACCATAAGATCAGGCCTAAGCGGTACGAGCTTGGCTGAGGTCGCTGGGCACGAGGGCGACCATGTTGCGGACGCGCAGGACTTTGTGAGCACAATCGACATTAGGAGTGGCGGAGCGGATCAGTCGAAGAATCTAACCGAGTACGCGACTGAGCTTAAGGCATACTTGGTCAGTAACTCTATTCTGACTTCGGCGAACGAAAAGAGAAATTTTGGAGATTGCGGACTGGATCCATGTATCCTCGGCGCGGGCATCTCGCCGGCTCAAGCTCTTCAAACGATAAACCGGCTTCTCGCAAATCCCGCAAACGGCTACGGGGTCACGCCAGACAAGCCAGGGCCCGTAATGTATCCCAATCTCACCACGCCGAAATGACGCCTAAGGGGGAATTATGTCCAATCTTACTTTGATTATTGCTTTTGCTTTAGTTGCACTCGGGGCAGGTCAAAACCCGCAGCAATCGACTTCTTCCAAGGCTACTCACTATCCGAATGTGATTCGCGCGGAGCTTCCTTTGTACCCGCCTTTGACCAGCACTTTGCGTATCAGCGGCACTGTCAAAATCGAGGTCACGGTTGAAAAGGGGGCAGTAGTAGACGCTCAGGTTAAGTCAGCTGAAATCCAGATCAGCGACCCTCAAAAGGCCGCACTTTATAATTCCGAAGCCAGAAAGAAGATGGCGAGCCAATTCCTCTCTACTCCGTCGCTTGCAAACATCAAGACTTGGGAGTTTCGCATCGGAGACAGAGCCACATTTCTCGTGACGTACATCTACAAAATCGAAGGTGAGGAAACAAAGTTGCCTGAGAATCCCAAGGTCGAACTGGACCTGCCACGGCTCGTAAAAATAACGGCTAGACCGTTCAAACCCACATGCGATGACTGCGCACCACAAGCCCGTATCGGGACGATCAGCCCGTACACACTTATTGCGCGCTGGGCGGGTGGCGCATAGAGCTGGTCGTCGGCTGGGTACCTGTAGATGGTCAAGACGTTGTTCCATCGCCGGAGCGGCTGATGGGCGGCTTGTAGTTGAGGCTACCATGGGGTC
>Ga0307471_100001007_pt1 | contig 15057 bp, 13 predicted proteins | sample atmos_gasesAM3C__2_FD_204566 | JGI IMG/M metagenome (GOLD analysis project Ga0307471, IMG submission 204566) | Hardwood forest soil microbial communities from Morgan-Monroe State Forest, Indiana, United States - atmos_gasesAM3C_515 | ecosystem: Environmental > Terrestrial > Soil > Temperate... | reverse complement strand
CTCTTACGAATTGCCTCAAATTGAACGATCCGACAAGGATAGTTCATCACGCGCGCAGCGAGGGATCTCTCTGCTTCTTCTCGTTCAATTTTCAACAGCTTACACGTTGCCTCAAATTTGCCACACTTTTTGAATCTCTTTCTTTTCAGCGACTTACAAACTGCCCAATTTGTAACTTCTTTGTTTTGATAACGATGCAACAGTGCCGGGGGTGGGTAGGGGGTGCGAACCACTGTGGAGTGAAAGTATTACTTGAACTCGCGTCTCAACGCGGGGGGAAAAGGTTTACCTCGTGGAGCTTCTTGAGGTGGGGTCTTCCATACCTCCACCTAAGAGCTAGCAGGCTGGGACTACTTCGTCAAAACCACTGCGGTGCCGCGGCCCAAGCCGAGCGCGCGCGCGGCGTTGCCTTTGTTGACGCCAATCTCGACAAACCCGCTGGAACCGATATACGCAAACGGCTCGGTGCCGTTGCCTTGCGCAAAGGTATCCACAAACTTGCTCACCGCCTGCGTCCCGGCTTGCAACTTGATCGCGCCATCCTGAGCGGCGCCTTCAGGCAAATCCTCCTGCCGGAAATTGGTGACCAGATTCCCAAAAGAGTCCGCGCGCAGAATCACTCCCTTGACCACGCCATCGGTCTCCTTGGGGCGGGGAAGCGAGAACCGCTTGTAATCCTCAATTTCATCTCCCATGCCGGACGTTTGCCAGCCTTTGGTCAGCCACGCCGCCACCGGCGCGAAAATGTCACGCCCATGAAACGTCTTGCTCACCGGCTGCAAGTAATAATGTTCCGCGTTCGCGTGCCGCACCACCAGGCCCTCCGGCTCGCGCTCGTAAATCATGGACAGCACGCCATTGTCCGGCGCAATAAAATACTGATTCGCCGCGCTGACCAGCAGCGGCCTCCGCTCCGTGCCCACTCCCGGATCCACGACTACCATATGCACCGTCTTGGGCGGAAAATAGGAATAGGCCGAGCCAATCGCCAGCGCTCCGTCGAGCAAATCAAACGGCGTGACGTTGTGCGTGATGTCCACAATCGTCACGTCCGGGTTGATTTTCAGGATCACGCCCTTCAGCGTGCCGACCAGGTGATCGTTCGTGCCGTAGTCCGTTGTCAGTGTAATGATCGCGTTGGCCAAGGAACTCTCTCGTCAGCAAGAATTCGCACGCTGCAAGACCATCAGGTTGTCATCCTGAGCGAAGCGAAGGATCTCAACCGACACAGGGATCGTGGTTTCCAATCGGCTGAGATTCTTCGCCCATCCCCATCGGATGCGCTGAGAAAGACACCATTTTCTCGCAGCATAACGCACTCTCTGACGCTAGCGAATGCCGCCGCCGCCGTCAAGAATCCACACGTACTCTATTTGTTCAATTATCTACGTGCTTCGCGCCGTCTGGGGGGAAGGCACGGGCGCTCTGCAAGGAAAAGTTCAGACGTGGCCTTGCTCCGGCGCGCAGGCATGCCACTCCGGGTCCGGGTAATGTGTGCGGCAGAACCACTGGCTGCAGCGCTCGCAATACTGCTGGGCGCCATTGTCGCAGGGTTCATCCACGCGCGAGACTCCCTGACACGTGTGTTCCTGAGGCTTTACGGCGGCTGTTCCGGACATTGTTCCTCCTCGGCATTGCATGCTGCCAGGAAGGGTGGTCAGCGGGCAGGTACCACAACACCCACTTTGTTCACTCCGCTGCACGCAATATACACCCGTCCGTCCACCGTTGCAGCCATATTGCGTACCGTTCCGCCCCCGGACGGTATATTTGTGCGCGCCATCGCCTCCGTTTTGGGATCGAAGCGCACCAGCGTGTTCGGTTGCACCCCGGACTCGCTGTACCAAACCATCCCGTCCGGCGTAATGGCTATACCGTACGGCTGCGATTTCGGCCCGCCGGGGGAGTCCCACATCTTTACTTCGCCGGTCTTGGGATTCAGCCGTCCCAGGTGCCCGCGCTCGAAGTCCGTGAAGTACACCAGGTCATGGTCGTCAATGGCCATTCTGCGCGGTCGCACGCCCTCTGCCAGGGGATACTCCTTAATCGCCAGCGTCTTGGGATCGATGCTGGCCATCTTGTTCGTGAAGAACTCGCAGAAAAACGGCACGCCCTGGCTGTTGACTTGAATCCCGTAGGGATGGGAGTTTGCTGTCGGGACAGTTCGCAGCTCGACTTTTCCGTCACGGGGATCGAGCCGCCCGACGAAGTTGCCGACCTGCACGGTGAACCACAGGATGCCGTCGGTGTCAAAAACCAGCGAATGCGGATCCTCGGCCTTCGCGTCCGGCATCTTGTATTCCTTCACTTCGCCGGTTTTGGTGTCGAGTTTGCCAATGTAATGCGCAAAGTTCCCCGTGAACCAGATGTTGCCTTCGGCATCGGCAACGAGCCCGTGCGGCCCGGAGTTATCCGCCTTCAGCGGAAACTCCTTGAACGCCCCGGTTGATGGCTCCACGCGCCCAATCTTGTTTTGCATCTGTTCGGTGAACCACAGCGCGCCGTCCATGCCGACGGCCGGATCATGGGGATGCGCCCCCTTCGTCGGCACGTCCCACTCCTTGATGCTCACGTGCAGGTCACCTACCGTAAGCTCCGGAGGGAAGTCCTTGCCCCGCTCGGAAGCAGGTGTTACCCGAAGCGGCGGCGTCTGGCCGCCTTGACTACCTCGCGATGCAATCACGCCCGCCGCACACGCCGCGACCAACGCGCCAACGGCGCCAATCCCGCCAATAGTCCTCCAACTTGGTTTCATGGATTTACCTCCCAACACTTCTTCGGCTGCCGGGCATTCTCGAGGACAGCTTACCTCCAAAAGCGGAGAGCGGGAAGCAAGGAGAGTGCTATCCTTGCGCACCTGTATGCAAGCCATCCAATGCGGTATTTCGGGATGAGATTCTTGAGGACCTTTACGTTCACGCCGATTTGGAGAGGTGAAACGATGCGTTTAGCTCGCTGCGTTGTTGTGGTGGTTACAACTTTGCTGGTGGCGGGGATTCCATTGGGACTGCTGACGGGCTGCGGTTTGGGCTTTGATGTTCCGGCGGGCGCGGCGCAGTTCACAGCGGCGCGGAAGGCGGCAGTCGAGCAGGAGGTGCGGCAGTTTGTTGCCGCCGTGTCGCGGGACATTACGCAGCAAGGGCCTACCGCGTGGGAGAAACACTTTGCCGACGACCCGGCGTTTTTCATGGCGGACGAAGGGAAGTTAGTGTGCCCCAATCGGCAGGCGGCGACGCAGGCGATTAGCGAATTTGCGCGGGCGATCCAGCACATCGAGCTGACCTGGGGCGACGATTTGCGGGTGGATCCGCTCACGCCGGAGTTCGCTCTTGTGGCTAGCACGTGGCAAGAGGTGACCGTGGATAAAGCGGGGCACCAGGTCACAGACCGCGGTTTCTTTACTGGCTTGGCGGAACGTCGGAACGGACAATGGCAATTCCGCAACGCGCATTGGTCCGTTGCCGCGCCAGCGCCCAGGCCGAAGTGAGGGAACGGTACAGGCGTTGTTGTCTGTGCATTACGTTGCGGCCGGCACGAGAAGCGGACAGGCAGGAATGCCTGTTCCACAGTGACTCCAGTGGACCGGCGCAGGGCTTCAGCTGCCCTTTTGGGCCATTGAGGTTTTGACGTTGCGTAGCGTGTCGAGTGCGCTGTTCCAGAAGCCTGATCCGCCGCTCGCCAAGATGCCGAACAGGAAGCAGTAAACGGCCTTGTCCCAGAATTCAGCCGGGAAAGCAATTCCGGTGGGCACCAGCGTCTTGGGGAAGAACCCGCAGATTACACCGCCGACGACCACGGCCAGTACCTGCACGCAGAGAATCCGAACGTCCTCTTGCGTTCCTGTTTTTTCCGTCGACAGGAAGGTTGAGAAAACAGGAAGCCGCTTGATGAATTCGGTGACGCGTTCGGTGGACACGCTGAGCGCCGCGACATAAGTCACCATACCATTGAGGTCCATAAGTTTCTCCTGAGAAGGATCGGCCCCCGGCCGGAAAGCCATCTGATGGATAGTGACAACCGGGGCGAAAGCGTTGCGTGGGGTTTGGCGGCAAGGTTCTTGGTTTAGAATTGAGGTTGCATGAGGTTAGAAGTGGCGGACGGGTTTAGATGACGCAGGGGATTGCTAGCAGAAAGGCTGCCACGACGCTGGCATTGGCGCGGCGCGGGCGGGGTGTGAGTCGAGAAGAGGCGTTGGCGCTGGCAGAGCGCGCCTCGCTTGGGAAATTGTTGGAGTCGGCGAGCGAGGTGCGCGAGCACGGAAAAGGGAAGACGGTCAGTTTCTCGAAGAAGGTGTTCATTCCGCTGACGACGCTGTGCCGCGACTATTGTTCGTATTGCACGTTTCGCAAAGATCCGAGGCAGCCGGGCGCGCACTTCATGACGCCGGAGGAAGTGCTCACGCTGGCGGAAGAGGGCAGGCGCGCCGGATGCAAGGAAGCGCTGTTCAGCTTGGGGGATCAGCCGGAGCGGATTTTCCCGGAAGCGCGGGAATTTCTGAGGCAGCAAGGTTACGCGCGCACACTGGATTATCTTGCGGCGATGTGCGAACTGGTGCTGAAGCGCACGGGGCTGCTGCCGCATGCGAATCCGGGCGTGATGGACGGCGCGGCGCTCGACAAATTGAAAGAGTCGAATGCCAGCGTCGGATTGATGCTGGAAAACGTGAGTGTGCGGCTGATGCGCGACGGATTGCCACATGCGAATGCGCCGGACAAGGTTCCTACGTTGCGCTTGCGCACGATGGAGGAAGCGGGGAAGCGCTCGATCGCGTTCACCACGGGCATCTTGATTGGAATTGGCGAAACGATGGAGGAGCGCATCGATTCGCTGCTGGCAATTCGCGCGATGCAGGAAAAGTACGGCCACATCCAGGAAGTGATCGTGCAGAATTTTCGCGCGAAGCCGGACATTCCCATGGCGCATCACGCGGAGCCTTCGCTCGAAGAGATGTTGCGAACGTTGGCGTTGGCGCGGCTGATTCTGGGGCCGCAGATGAATCTGCAGGCGCCGCCGAACTTGAGTTACGAAGATTTCCCGAGGCTGCTCGATGCAGGCATCAACGATTGGGGCGGGATTTCGCCAGTGACGAAGGATTTCATCAATCCCGAAGCGGCGTGGCCGCAGATCTCGCGGTTGCGCGAGGAGACTGAAGCGCGCGGATTTGTGCTGCGGGAGAGGCTGGCTTTGTATCCGGAATTTGTAGCGCGGGAAGGATTTGTTTCGCCGCGTGTACGGGAAAAAATGAAGGCGCTCGCCAGTGCGAATGGGTTCGCAAACTAGCCCGCCTGCCACCGGGATTCCTGAGACCTTGCGATCAGTCTGTGCGTGCAGTATGCGCTGAGATTCTTCGGCCATCCTCGTCGGATGGGCTTAGGATGACAATGCTTTCTCGGGGTTATTTGATTGGCAGGCCCTTCGAGGCTCAGGGTAAACCGGTGAAGCGGATACCCGCGGTGTGGACTTTGTAGCGGACGTTGAGGCCAATGAGCAAAGCGGTGATGGACTCGACGATGCGCGCGTTTTCGAGTTTTCCGCCGTTGCGCGCGCGGGCGCCGGGAATTTTCGCAGCCAATTCGCTCGCGACGCGTTTTGCCTCGTCGTCGTCGCTGCAAACGAGGATGTCGCAATCGACCGGCCCCTCTTTGGCGAGCAGTTCCGCGCTGAGATTGTGAAACGCAGCGGCGACGGCCACGGAAGCCGGAACCAACTCGCGAGTTTGCTGCGCTGCGGAGCCTTGCCATAGGCTCAACATGCGCGATGGCGCACCACCGACGGCAGCGGCAAGCGGCACGGTCGTGTCGATGAGAATCTGACTTGCTTTCCAGTGCGGCTTCAGTTGCTTCAAGAGGGCGGCGTGACCGGAGAATGGAACGGTCAACACGACGACCTCGCACTGCTCGACGACTGTGGTGTTTTCGGCACCTTCGATCTTCGCGGCGGAGCCGAGCCGTGCGAGCAGGAGCTTCGCAGTTTCCACGGCGCGGTTCGCGTCGCGGGAACCGATGACGATGTGCTCGCCCGCGGCCGCCCAGCGCGCGGCGAGTCCCGAGCCTTCGGGTCCCGTCCCGCCAATAATTCCAATTCTTCTGCTCATTGTGCGCCTAAATCACCGCTGTCAATATAGTGGGATTCGAGTGACAAGAAAAGCGGGGGCCCTTCGTGCCTCAGAGTAAACAAGCTCCCGCACTCCTAAAAGGCTTCGCCGGAGAGTTTTTGCGAAGTTGGAAGTTTTTGCTGGTTCCTTACGCTGCCGGAAAGAAAGAACTGGCGACATCTAGATGGTTTGTGGAGGCTCTGAGGCTGAGATTCTTGAGACGGCAAAGTCTTGACATGATTGGTGGCCGGGAATAGGCTGCACCTCAGTCTTTCCTTATTTTTGGGTTGGCGGGGGTGTGGCGTGAGCAGAAAGAATTTTGTGTGCTTGAAGGTTCTTGTTTTATGCGCAGTAGCGTGTTTGGCGCTCTTCCAGACTTCGAATTCCTACGGACAGGCGGTGAACGCAACGTTGTCTGGAAAAGTTGTCGATGCATCCGGCGGAAGCATCGGCAAAGCCACGGTGACGGCGACGAGCACCGCTACGGGATTCTCGCGCACGGTGCAAGCTTCCGACTCAGGCGAGTACACGATTCCGGCGCTGCCGGCGGGCGAATATTCCGTGTCCACGGTCTTCATGGGCTTCGGCAAACAGACGAAGACAATTATTCTGCAGGTTGGACAATCGGCGGAACTGGATTTCAGCCTGACGCCGGGAAGCGTGGCGGAAAAAGTGGAAGTGGAAGCGACTTCGGAGCTGCAAGAGCCGACACGGACGCAAGTCAGTACGGTCATCACGCAAAACCAAATTGTGGATTTGCCGGTGAATGGGCGCGAGTTCATTGATTTCGCGCTGCTCTCGCCGGCGGTGCAAATCGGGGACACGACTTCGGGCAGCACGGACGTGATCGTGGAGCCGGTGACGAAGCTTTCGTTCGCGGGACAGAACATTCATTACAACTTTATCGCGGTGGATGGAGCCGATGACATCTCTACGGCCTCCGGCATTCAGCGAGGGACCCCGCCGCAGGAATCAGTGCAGGAATTCCGCGTGATCAACACGGATTATTCGACGGAATTCGGGCGCGCGGTGGGCGGAATTGTGAACATCATCACGCGCAGCGGCACGAACGACTGGCATGGGAGTCTGTACGAATATTTTCGCAACGACAAGATGGACGCCGTCAATTTGCTGCAAGCCAGCGGCGCACACACGCTGCGGCAGAATCAGTTTGGGGGAGCAATTGGTGGGCCGATTCAGAAAGACAAGACTTTCTTGTACACCAACTATGAGCTGCAGCGGCGCGGCGAATCGCCGTTTTACAATTCGGCGGTGCTAGCCAACATCAAGTTCATCAACGAATTGAAGACCAACGTGTATGGGCTTCCCGCGGAGCCGAGCCTGGGCGGGGTGCTGCGCACGAACGACACGGACAACGGGTTCGTGCGTGTGGACCACAGCTTCAATCCTAACGAGCAGCTGTTTGTGCGTTATTTCGCCAACGACGGCCGCTTGCTGAATCAGTCGCCTCTGAACGACGGGTTTGACCTACCGTCAGCGTTCAAGAACAATTTTTACCGGGATCAATCCGTTGCAAGTACGCTGGCTTCGGTGATCAATCCAAAGCTGGTTAACGAATTGCGCGTACAGTTTGCTCGGCGGTCGTTTGATTTTCCGACGGTGACGACTCAGCCGCACCTGGAGCTTTCGAATACGTTCACGCTGGGAGTGAATCGCGGAAATCCTGACTTCTACCGCGAGTCGCGGTTCGAGCTGGTCGACAACGTGACACGAAGCTACGACAAACACACCATCAGCTTCGGGGGAAACTACAATTTCGTGAAGACTACGGAATCGTTTCCGCTGTTCTATCCTTTCGAAGCAGATTTTCCCAGCCTGGGGGCTTACCTTGGAAACGATGGCGCGAACGGGGCGCAATGCGTTTCGCCTGCGGGGGATCCTGGTGGTCCCGGGCCTGCGGGCTGCCAGCATCCGAATGTGATTTTCTTTGAGCGGTTCCAGGCGCCAAGTTACAACGAACCGACGTTAGCTAATTTTGCTTCGATTTACGCCGGAGGACGCATCAGCTCAACGGTTCGCAATGCGGCCGAAGGCTCGATGAATCACACCTATGACGGTCTCTATATTCAGGATAAATGGCGAGCCACGAGAAATCTCACGCTCAACGGCGGGATTCGCTGGGAATGGGAGACCTGGCCTTCAAACGCGCTGAACACACAATGGAAGAACTTCGACCCTCGGCTGGGCGCGGCTTACAAGGTTGGAACCAAGAAGAATGTTGTTTTGCGCGGCGGGTTTGGACTTTTCCATGGGATGATCCCGGCGCCTTTGCTGGCATGCCAGATCCCATCGTGCGGCGGCACGCCTAACATCGCGCAGCTCAATAACGGCAAGTATCCAGGCCGGCCGTTTGAGGACAATCTGAACGCCAAGACGGAGCTATTCGCGTTTGCAAGTTCGCCGTTTCTCACTGGTTTTGGCATGGACCAACTTTTGACGAACGGGACCTACCCCGATGCAACCACAATTTCTCCGTTTACGGGCACGACGACGGGGCCGTGCATTCCCGTTTCTGCTTGCGCGTTCTTCGGGCCTTCCGTGATTGTGCGTTTCGACCAGAATCACAAAAACCCGTACGGCATTCAGGCCAGCGTGGCGTTGGAATTCGAGCCACTGCCCGATACGACGGTGAGCATCAGCGGACTACACGTTCGCGGCGTCCACCTAGGGAGCTTCTTCAATGTGAATCAGCCGGATGCGAATACAAGCCTCACGGCGGCACAGCGGACGTTTCACGACTCACAAGGGCGCGCTGGGTTAAGGAATCTCTACTGCACCGTAGATACTCCCACGAACCCGTGCGCCTTTAATCCGGGAGTGCGGACGTTCCCGATCGCAGTGTACTTTGAAGCGACATCTCGTTGGGATTCGCAATATGACGGATTGCTCGTCAACGTCAATCGTCGGCTGACGCACAGTATTTCCTACGGTCTAAGTTATACGTGGTCGAAGACGATTGATGACGGACCGAACCCAAGCTTCGTGCTGATTCCGCAGGACAGCCAGAACTTCCGCGAGGAGCGGGCGCTGTCGTCGGACGATGTGCGGAACCGTCTGGTGCTGAACGGCATAGTAACGACGCCGACTACCTGGAGCATTTTTGCGCGGGACTATGAGCTAGGACTCATTGCCACCATTCAGTCGCCGCAACGATTCACGAAGTTCGCCGGCTTCGACGCGAATGGGGACATTTTCGGCAACAACGACCGGGTCGGAATCGAGCCGCGAAATACCTTCCTTGGCGACAATTTCCGCTCGGTGGATCTGCGCCTTGGGCGCAAGTTCGCTTTCAAGGAAAAACGCAGCGTGGAGTTTTTTGCCGAAGCGTTTAACCTCGCGAACACACTGAACGTTCGCTTCTTCAACACGGTGTATGGCGCGTCGGATTTCTGTACGTTTAACGCGACGGCGTTTGGCTGCCCGCTGATTCCTTCGGGCTTGCGCGAAGGTTCGCCGAACCCACTGTATGGGACGCCGCGCGCGGTGAACAATCCGCGGCAGATTCAGTTGGCGCTGAAGTTCAATTTCTAGACGAAACCTGGCAATTTGGTCTGACGGTTCGGCCGCCGCGAGGACGGGCGGCCGGATCGTAGCGCTTCCGTTGCCTTGCCGCGGAGGATTTCTTCGGATGACAAATTTTCCATCGAGTACAAGCGCGGATGGGCGAGACTCAGCAAAAGCGGTGTTCGCGCCGATGAGCGCGCGCAGGCTGCTGGCGCTCGGAGGAATTGGGCTGATTCTTGTGGGGATGCTGGTCGGGGATATTTTTGCGGTTTTTGTTTTGCACCAGAATGCAGCGAGGGTAGGCGAGAGTTTGTCGGCGGCGGCGCACGCCGCGATGGCGGGAGACGCGAACGCAGTCGGTAGCAGCTTCCAATCCGTGGGAAGCTTTCTCGAAAATCGCGGAACGAAAGTGGACACGCACGTCCACATGATTGCGTTTGGCTATCTTGCGTTGATGCTGGCGATCCTGCAGCCGTGGGTTGCGTTGCGGGAAAGTACGAGAAAGAAAGTGGCGTGGACGTTTTTAATTGGCGCGTGGCTTCTGCCGCTCGGCGTATTTTTGATTCACTACGTGGGATTGGCATATAGCCCGCTAGCGGCGATTGGGTGGGCGAGCATTTTCGCGGATTTGGGAGGCGCGTTGGTGATCGTGACGACGTTGGCTTGCCTGTTTGGAATCGCGCGGCACTTTAGCCAGGCGCAGCGTCCACCAATAGAAGATGTTTTGCTGAAGGACCGCAGCGTTGCGGGACGGATTCTCCTGGCGGGCGGGCTGGCACTGATCCTGCTGGGCTTTCTTCATGGCGCATACTACGCCGCAGTGGAGTTGGATAAACACGAGGCGCTGGATACTGGATTGCTGAATTACCTGGCCGCTTCCGCCAGTTCAAGGCATCCTTCTGAAGTGGATAAGGGCCTAGGTTTGTACGGAGAGCTAGGCGCCGAAAAGGCGGTGAACATTGCGGCGCATGCGCACGCGATTGAATTTGGATTGCTGGCCATGCTGCTGGCTTTTTTTCAGCCGTTTGTGAGCCTGCGCGATTCATGGAAGCGAAATTGGGCGTGGGTAATGCTGCTTGGCTCGCTGGCGCTGCCGGTATTTGTTTTGCTGGAGTTGAAGCTAGGACTGCTGGCCGGTGGAATTGCGGACGTAGGCGGGTTGCTCGTGATTATTGCGCTGCTGGCGATGTGGGTCGGGATTCTGCGTTACACCGGGGAAATTGACGCTGCCCCGCGGATCAGCGGCGGGGAAACGGAATGAGCGCGGCGCGGCGGCTGTTGATCGTTGGCGGTATTGCGTTGGCACTGCTGGGCATGATTTATGGGGTGTGGTACGCAGTGTTTGTGGAACATCAGGAGCTGGATGGAATTGGCAGAACTTTGGCGACAGGCTTTAGCGCGGCAGCGAGGCGAGATGCGGCGGGCGCCGATGCGGCCTTGATTCAGTACAAGAACTTGAAGTATGCGTACGACCGCCATGTAGATGTGCACGGGCACTGGATCGGTCTGGCCATGGTTTTGATCGTGTTGGGAATTGGGATTGATCGGATGGGTTTCAGCGAGCAGTTCAAAATGCTTTTGGCGACTGCGTTGCTCTTCGGGTCGTTCCTTTTCCCACTGGGCGTGTTGCTGCAAACACTTAGCGGCGGGTCTGTACCGCGAGTGTTGGCAGTTGCCGGATCGGGGCTGGTGATTGCGTCTCTGACAGGAATGACAGTGGGATTTGCGCGCGGCCGAAAAGCTTGAGGGAAGGGACGTTGACGCTGGACGCCTTGCGACATGGTTTCGAGGGAACTAGAATGACGGCGCTGGAACGGGACATTTGCACTTTCAGCGCAGAAGCGCGTCTGTCACAACGCCAAAGAGCAAACGGAATTTAAGGTGTACGCCGCGCCATTTTTGTATTATCGCGCCGCCTCGCTGCAGGAGGCGGTGAAGCTGTTGCAGGAACTTGGCGAGGAAGCTCGCGTCATCGCGGGCGGGCAGAGCCTGATTCCGCTGATGAAGATGCGGATGGCGCGGCCAGCGGCGCTGATTGACATCAATTTCATTCCGGGTTTGGGCGACATCAATAACACCAAAGTAGAGTTGCGGTTTGGCGCCCTGGTACGGCACGCGGATTTGGAACATTCTGCGGCAGGCGTGACCGTTCCGATTCTTCACGATTGTGCGGCGGGAATTGCAGACGTGCAGGTGCGGAACCAAGGAACGATAGGCGGATCGCTTGCAGAGGCGGACCCGAGCGGGGATTGGGGCACGGCGCTGCTGGCACTGGAGACTTCTGTGGTTTGCATGGGCCCCGATGGCCAGCGCGCGATTCCGCTGGAGGAATTCGTCAAGGATGCATACACGACGGCGCTGGCGCACGAGGAAATTGTCACGGAAGTTCGCGTAAAAATGCCACCGAAAGACAGCGGCGGGGCGCACCTGGCGTTCAAACGCAGCGCGCCCGTGTATCCGACGGCGAGCGCGTCGGTGCAACTGACGCTGGATGGCAAGAATACATGCAAGGATGCGCGGATCGTTTTGGGATGCGTGGGGCTTACGGCGATTCGCGCGAAGGAAGCGGAGACGGCGCTCCGGGGAAAGCCGCTGGATGAGAAAAATATTAGAAATGCTGTAGACGCCGCGAAGGCTGCGGCAGATCCGCAGAGCGATATGCGAGGGTCGGCGGACTACAAGCGGGTGTTGGCGGGAGCCCTGGTGAAACGCGCGCTCGGGATCGCGGTGCGGCGCGCAAGAGGAGAAACCGTCGCAGCGGGGCATGAGTATGCCGGACGCTAAGAAAATTTTTGTGCGGGTTCGCGTAAACGGGGAAGCGCGAGAGGCGGAAGTCGAGCCGCGGACGCTGCTGGTGGAGTTCTTACGCGAACACCTTAACCTGACCGGCACGCATGTCGGATGCGATACAACGTACTGCGGCGCTTGCACAGTGATTTTGAACGGGCGCACGGTGAAATCATGTACGCTGTTTGCGCCGATGGCGGACGGCGGCGAGATCACGACGGTGGAAGGGCTCGCGAAAGACGGCAAGCTGCATTCGATTCAGGAAGCTTTTGCAGAGTGCCACGGTTTGCAGTGCGGGTACTGCACGCCGGGGCTGTTGCTTTCCACGATGCAACTGCTGAAGAAGCATCCCAAGCCGACCGACGCGCAGATTCGCAAAGGCATCGCTGGAAATACCTGCCGATGCACGGGCTACCAGAATGTTTTCAAATCCATCCGGATGGCGGCTGCGGGGATGGAGAAACGGTAAGCGATGGAGATCAAGCTGGCAGGCGACTTTATCGTGAAGAAACCGCGCGAGGAAGTGTACGGTTTTTTGGTGGATCCGAACCGCTTTTGCCCGCTGCTGCCGGATTTTCAGGGAATGGAGATTGTGGATCCCAGGAATTTTCTGGTGAAGCTGAGCGTAGGTATTTCGCACATCCGGGGAACCGCGGCGGTGAAGATGACGCTCGTGGACGAGCAGAGGCCGACGCAGGCGGCTTACGAAGGAAAGGGCGAGGTTCCGGGAGGCTCGGCGACGATTCGAGCGGAGTTTCAGCTAGAGGAGTTGCCGGGCGGGCAGACAAAGGTGAAGTGGGCGGGGCGTTCGAGCGTGCTGGGACGGGTGATTTCGCTGGCCGGCGGGCTGCTTGAGCCTCTGGGCAAGAAGAATGTTCAGAAACTGATTGATGGGTTACAGAAGGCGCTCGCTTAGGACAAGAGATCCGAATAGCTGCCAAGGCAATGGCGAAGACAAAGAAGAAGGGGAGGCGCGGGCCGGGACACGGCACTTTCGCGAACGGTGCGCGCGAAGTGGTTACGAAGTGGGTGGGCCAGCCGATTCGGCGCAAGGAAGAAAACCGCTTGGTGAGCGGGAAAGGCATCTTCGTTGATGACGAAAAGATGCCGGGGATGCTGCACATCCGGTTTGTGAGGTCGTCGTACGCGCACGCGAGGATTGCGCGCGTGGATGTTTCGAAAGCGGAGAAGTTTCACGGAGTGGTGTGCACGCTGACGGGAGCCGAAATTAAGAGGCAGGTTCAGCCATTTATTGAAATTGGACCGGGTGGCGCGCAGAAGATTGCGGATTATCCGATGGCGGTGGACAAGGTTGTGTTTCAAGGGGAGCCCGTGGCGGCTGTCGTCGCTGAGACGCGACTTGCCGCCGAGGACGCCGCTGAGTTGGTGGAAGTTGACTACGAGCCGCTGCCGCCGGTGGTCACTGCCGAGGACGCGCTGAAAGACGAGAGCCTCCTGCATCCCGCGATGGGAACGAACCGGAATTGGCACGGGGTCTTCGAGTACGGCGACGTGGAGAAGGCGTTCAAGCAAGCCGCGCATGTGGTGCACATTGGGCGGTTGCACTTCCACCGCTTTTCGAGCACGCCGCTCGAATGCAACGTGATTTTGGCGAATTGGGACCCGCGCTCCGGCGACATCGAGTATCACTGCAACAATACGTTTCCTTCGTTTGCGTCGCAGTTTTTGGCGCCGGCGCTCGGTGTGCGCATCGATCAGATTCATATGAAGAGTTTCGACATTGGGGGCGGGTTCGGTATCAAGATTACGAGCTATCCGTACATGGCGGTGTGCGCGCTGGCTTCGCGGAAGGCAGGCGGGCGCGCGGTGAAGTGGGTCGAGACGCGCATCGAGCATATGCAAGCCAGCGCGCATGGGAACGAACGGACATTTCTTGATACGCGCGTAGCACTGGACAAGAACGGAGTGATTCTGGCGATTGATTCGAAGCACGTGGACGATTGCGGCGCGTTTCCGCGCTACGAGCCGCTGGGCTGCGTGATTTGGGCGCAGGTGCTGCCCGCCACCTACCGCGTGAAGAAAATTCGAATTGACATGCATCAGGTGGTCACGAACAAATGCCCGGTGGGGCCGAATCGCGGATACTCGCGCATGCAGCATTTGTGGTTTATGGAGCGGGTGATTGATATTTGTGGGCAAACGCTTGGCATTCCCGCCGACGAAATGCGCGTGCGGAATTACATTCGCAAGAACGAAATGCCGTACAAAACACCGAATGGATGCGTTTACGACTCCGGTGATTACACGGGCATGTTGGCGATGGCGAAGAAATTGGTTGGCTGGGACGAATGGAAGAAGAAACAGGCGACAGCGCGCAAAGAAGGGCGATGGATCGGGCGGGGAATTGGCTCGACACTGGACTCTGGGACGAATAATTTTGGGCAAGCGCGGATCATCAATCCAGACGCACCGTTTTCCGGGCAGTCCAAAGTTGGCATCGTGAAGCTCGACATTTACGGCGAAGTGGTGGTGAGCATGGGCTCTGTGCCGCAGGGGCAGGGACACGAGACAACGGCGGCACAAGTGGTTGCGGACGCGCTCAACATTACGCCCGACTTGGTGAACGTGCGGCCGGGCTTCGATACCGCCCATAATGCCTACACGGGACACACTGGAACGTACGCAAGCCA
>Ga0307471_100001006_pt1 | contig 15065 bp, 14 predicted proteins | sample atmos_gasesAM3C__2_FD_204566 | JGI IMG/M metagenome (GOLD analysis project Ga0307471, IMG submission 204566) | Hardwood forest soil microbial communities from Morgan-Monroe State Forest, Indiana, United States - atmos_gasesAM3C_515 | ecosystem: Environmental > Terrestrial > Soil > Temperate... | reverse complement strand
CCGGCTCATTTGCCGCCCAGCCTTCGACTACGGACGCGGGAGCCACGAGACGCAGCTCGATACCAACGGTGCGAGCTTCAATGGCGGCAGCCTGACCTTTACACTTTCTACAGCTGTGCCCTTGAGGCAGGACGGACAGGGTGGTGTGACCGCGGAGTTCCTCCTTGAGGAAGGGAAATCGCAAGTCTTCATTCTGAAGGCCCACAACCCGGATGGCGCGGTTCCTTCCTCGCCTCCCGAAAAGGAGGCCGAAGAGCTTTTCCAAAGAACCTTAAGATTCTGGCGCAAATGGCTTTCTTCCTGCACTTACCAAGGACGCTGGCGAGAGCACGTAGAGAGATCGGCTTTGGCTCTGAAGCTTCTCACTTTCGAGCCCACTGGAGCGATCATTGCCGCCCCGACCACCAGCTTGCCTGAAGTCATTGGGGGCACGCGGAACTGGGATTACCGCTACACCTGGGTACGCGACGCGGCTTTTACAGTCTATGCGTTCCTCCGCATCGGCTTCAGAGAGGAGGCTGCGGGGTTCATGAATTGGATTGAGAGATACGCATCCAAGCACCTCCGCCCAAACGAGCCTGTTCCGGTGCTCTTCACCATCCATGGCGACTGCGAGATTTCCGAACAGAGTTTGGACAACTGGGAGGGGTATCGTGGGTCCCGCCCTGCACGCATCGGCAACGCTGCCGTGTCACAGTTCCAGTTTGACGTCTACGGCGAGTTTATGGATGCGTTTTACCTGTACAACAAATACGTGAGCCCCATCTCTTACGATACCTGGGTAAGGATTCGTCGTCGGCTGGATTGGATCTGTGAGAATTGGCAGCGTCCCGACGCAGGACTCTGGGAGATGCGCAATCGTGAAGAGCATTTTGTCTACTCAAAAGTCATGAACTGGGTCGCACTGGATCGCGGAGTGCGCTTGGCGGACAAACGTGCTTTGCCCGCGAGTCGTGCGAGGTGGATCCAGGAGCGCGATCGCATCTACGAGGAGGTCATGACGCGCGGCTGGAACGAAAAGCGTCGCGCGTTTACACAATACTATGGGAGCGAAGATTTGGATGCCTCCCTTCTTGTCATGCCCCTGGTTTTCTTTATGGCTCCGAACGATCCCCGCATGCTCAGCACGATAGATGCTATTCTCAAGAGCCCCAGCCAAGGTGGTCTCGTCAGCGACAGTCTCGTGTACCGTTACCCTCCGGATCCCCGTATCGATGGGCTTCCCGGCGAGGAAGGTACGTTCAACATGTGCTCCTTCTGGCTTGTAGAGGCGTTGACACGCGCGAGTCAGGCCGATCCAAAAAAACTGGATCAAGCCATGCTCCTCTTCGAACGAATGCTGGGTTATGCCAACCATCTTGGGCTATATGCAGAGCAAACGGGGCCCCAAGGAGAGGCGCTAGGTAATTTCCCGCAAGCGTTCACCCATCTCGCATTGATCAGCGCGGCCTTCAATTTGGACCGGAGGCTTGGCACTCGCAGCCAAACTTAGAAGTCAAAGACAAGGAATGAACCGTTCTCAGTTGATGGTTCTTGCCTGAGCAAAGTGCGTGTCGGTTGGAGTCACTTGAAAGAGGTTCGGATGTTTCATTCCCTGTATGGCGATGCCCGGTACTACGAGTAGATGGCACCTGGGATTTATTGGAGATCGATTCAGGTCTGGCTTAAAGGACGCCAGCATGATGGCTCGCGTCTGGTGGTTGTGGCGACTGCAACCATCCGAATTTGCTAGTGCTGCCCTTCTGCATTCGCAGATGACACTGGACTTCATCCTCGGTAAGCAGGGCCTAGAGCACGTTCGAAAGGTTCCCTAAACGGTGACTGTCAAACGTCATCCGCTAACAACCTGAACCCGTGAAGGCCCCATACGGCATAAGGGAGAAAGCCGTTCCTTTCCGAAGAACCAGCTCCGCCGTCATTCCGTGGGACTTCCATCGAGAAAGAATAGTCGCGCTTCCTGAAGAGAGTGAGTAGATCCCACCAAAAGCCCTGCCGTCGCCAGGTGGACCCCCGTTGTGACGCATTGAGTATGTAGAACGCCTCTGCCGAATTTCAAGCAGGGATGCTCTCGGCAAGTCGCACGCAGTTCCGTCCAGACTCTTTGGCGCGGTAGAGTGCCCCGTCCGCGGCCTCGAGCACCAGCTCGGGTGTGGAGAGTTTCTTGGAGTTCTCAGCCACGCCGATGCTGATTGTGATGGTTACGGAATTGTGCGGCCCCGGCTCCGGTGCCTGCCCAGTTTTTTTCTCAGGACGATTCGGCCCTCGCAGGTTGAAGCCGCTCGTAGCAATTGCCTCACGCAGCGACTCCACAAAAGGCTGCGCTTCCTCCCCGGTGCGCCCGGGAAACACCACCGTGAACTCTTCCCCACCGTAGCGGAACGCCCGTGCTCCGCCTCGCATCTCCAAAAGCTTCGAGCCGACGAACCGGAGCACTTGGTCGCCCGCTTCGTGGCCATAGGTGTCATTGAAGTTTTTGAAGTAGTCCACGTCGCACATTGCCACCGCATAGCGACCGCCCAGTTCCAGCATGACCTCTTTGAGCGCTCGCCGCCCTGGCAGCCCTGTCAGTTCATCGTGGTGCGCTATTTCATAACCATGCTCGAGCACCGTGTAGACCAGAATCAAGCCCACGGCACCGAAGTAAAACAAGGGCTCGTCCTCTTTTCCTGCCTGCCTCAGTCCCATAAATGCGGCCACCAGCGCCCAGAACAGGCCCGCCTCAACTCTCGTCCGCCGGATCGCCGCCAGGCCCAGCAGCGTAACCGACGCCGCTGCGAATAAAATTTCTTGAGTAAGTGGGATCCAGGTCGCCCCGGAAGGGTCTTGGCCCCAACGCAGAAACGCCTCTAGTCGGCCCCCTCGTAACTCCCCCAGCATAACCACGCCGGCACTCTGTATCGTGATCAAAGCCATCTTCCATAGCCCGCTGAACGTCACTGTGCCCCGCTCGCCCAGAGACGCAAACAGAGCGATGTTCAGGGGGAGAAGAAAAGCTGCTGCCAATTTCACAACCTCCGCCGAGGCTGGCAGCGTCCCTACGCACCAAACGGTCAGGCCCACGACAAAAGCAGAAAACAACACGCGCCCTTGGCTGTAGTACCAGCTGACCAACACGGCTCCCGCCAGCGCCCCGAAGCAGAAAAAGCGAACGTAAGGAGCTACCGCCAGTCGGGCCGGCTCCTCTTGCTGCAGCCCCCAGGTGGCAAGCACCAACCAGGCGCCCGGCGTAATCAGGCTACTCAGCCACCGAACTGTGCCGACGTTGCGCTGCATCTTTTTCTCACAAAAGCAGTTTCCTCATTGGCATAGAGACGCCAAGTCCTGAGGTCTATGGTTCCGGGTAATGCCAGGCGCTTCCAATCGCTGCGGAGGAGCCGGCTCAATTGGGTTGCCGACGAAAGAGAAGTAAGATTGCTACGCCCCAACCAATGAGGCCAAACCAAACGCTTGGTTTCAAGACAATTTTTGCCAGCTGCCGCGCCGCGCTGGGCTTCGCCAAACGCGCAGTTGCGGTTGGCGGGTCCGAGGCTTCCGGACTCGATGTCGTGGGATCCTCTGGCGACAACCTCGCATTTGCCTTCGACAGCTCTGCTCGGGTCTCTTCAAGTTCCGCGCGAACTCTTGCCAGCTCGTCCTCCAACTGGCGAATCAAGTTGCCCCCTACCGCGCCAAGGGCTAGCGCGCGCGCGTTTTCCGCAATCTGCGCTGCTGTGCGCGCAGGCTGCACAACATTGTTGCCCTTGGGATGCTTTTTGTAGGCGCTCTCCGCCTGGCCAAGGAAAGATTTCGCGCGCGTTAGGATCCCCCGAGTATGGCTCCCTCCCCCGGTCTCACCAGCCCCCGAGGAATTGTCCAGGCGCGAGGCGCCTGACCGGGTCGCCAGTTCCACGGCTTTTCTCGCCTGCAGCAGTTCGTTTGGCGCCGCCTCCACCGCCGTGGGAGCCGAATCATAATTGGCGTAGTGAGTATAGAAAAACAGGTTTGCCTTTTTGGGCGGGGCCTTTTTCTCTGTTTTCTCTGTCCCCTCCTTGCGCGCCTCCTCGTTTATGCTGTAGAGAACCACCTGCGGGCTCGGATCCACCACGGCAAAGTCTGGTTCCGCTGTCACCATAAGCCAGAAAGCTTGGTACGGCGTCCTCGCGTTGATGCTGATGGGTTTTTGGCCCCCTGATGGGATTTCGCCGAGGTTCGACGCTTTTCCATCCCCCGACACCGCCCATAGCACGTATGTCAGAAAATCCTTGCCGAATTGTTGCGGGGATTGTAAACCGGTGATATTTCCCCGGCTGATGTCAATCTCCACAAATCCCGGCCGCCGCTTCCGGATAAAAAACAGCGACGACGAACCTGACGCGCCTTGGATCTTCAGCTTGAGGCGGGCCTCTCGCGCAAGGCTCGTTCCCCCCAGCCATACTTCGGTCGGGCGCGATAGATCACCGTAGCTCAAGATTTGGCCATCGGGCTCTCTCACTTGGATGACCCTGAGCTGGCCTGGCTCCTCGACGGCGTTGCGCTGTTGGGAAGTAAGAGGAATGGCGCTCACCGCAAGCAGCGGGAGACTGATGAGCCGCATCCATCCCAGCCATGTCACGACGGTTTCCTCTTCGGCCTGCGTACCCTGGTCTTTGGTCCCATCCTAGGCAGACGGAGGAACAAGGGCAACGCAAACTTCCTTCCAGGGACTCGTTACAGTAATCACCGCCACGCTTTGCATAAATAGCCGAAACAGCGCCCTCGCCTGATTGTCCCAGTTTCGGACGTTTTCAATGCTGATGCTTTCCCAAACCATGCTTTGAGCGAAACCGTGGTCTTATAGGCGGTGTTGGCGAGTCCTTGGTTGACGCTTTGCGTGTCGGCTCTTTCATTCCAGTGACTGGCATTGTCAGAAGTGAAAAGGGTCCCAAATTCGGCGCAATCAGTTTGCTGAAACATTGGAGGGGATACTGCCGTATTCTATGCAAAAGAAGCGTGCCGCCTTCGCGGCGGCTCTCTCTTGTGTGGACAGGAGGGTTCAATGAAACGCACTCGGATTATAGGGATGGTGTCCGGCTTGGCGCTGGCTCTGATGGCATGGACGGGCGGCGCCAGCCGAACTCAGTCGCAACAGGCCCCGCCGACTGCGGCGCCGCCAGCACCCAAGGAACCGTCGACCCAAGAAATCAACGATGCTTTCGTTCAGCAGATATCCAAGCAGATCGTTGGCCACGAGCAGGAGCCTTCGGGACAGGTGTTCAAGAATATCCAAGTCGATTTCCTCAAGAAGGTTCCAGCCGCGCGATTGCTTCTGATCATGAACGAGGGATATAGCCGCGCCTTGGGAGTCACCTGCAAACACTGCCACATGGAGGATGACTTCTCCAAGGACGACAAGCGCCCCAAGCGCTGCGCTCGCGATATGGCGTCGATGCACTTTGATATCAATCAACGGCTCGCGAAAATGCAAAACTTGGCGCCGAATCCCAACGGGCACTTCATCAACTGCTCGACCTGCCACCGCGGCGGCATTGATCCGATGAGGCAGTCGGGTTAATTCGCGGCAGGCTGCATCGCGGCTCTTCTCGCAGGGCTGGTGTCCTTAACCTGGCTCTTTTTGAGGCTGACGAAATAGGACATGCTCCGATGGCCATCCTCATCAGAATGGTGACTAGGTCCTAGTAAACGCGGTAATCGTCCATGTGAAGTACTGGGAGGAACTTGTCCAGTTTTGCGACATTACCGGCCAATCTCTGCCCGTTCTCATGGTGTCTAAGATGGATGAACGTCTTGTAGGGTGACCAGCGCATCACGTACCAGGCGGCTCTCCGAAGAGCTGTGATGCTTTTTATCGACCTTTCCGCACCGCCTGAACTCAAAAGATCTTAGCCGGAAGCGGAGATCCTTCCTCATAAAACAAAATCCGACTGAAAAAGAATAACACTTCTCAGAAAAACCTGTTGTAAAAAAGAGATCAAAAATATTGGCCGGTAATAAACGACTACACAGGAGTTATCGGGATTGGATTGAATCTGTTGGTGACACTTTCTCGATAAGCGGTCGTGCTACGCGCTCCCAAGCGCTCCATGCGCGAAACCACTTGCCCTCTACTCCGCGCCAAATCGAACGCACATTGAGTCCGGCCCATTCATCGGATTCGCCGGGCAAATATACATAACCCTGCTCTGCGCCGGGACTGAACGCGTAATAAACCACGTAAACGATTTGGTCGTTTGGAGCCCTGTGGAACGAGACTTGATACATGTGAAGAGACTCTGGCGGTTTTGTGACCGGACCTTGAGGCCAATCGATGATGAGTGACGGCCTTTCGGCGGTACCCGCTCCTGGACCTGTCCAAACCTGGAAATTCTCTAGAATTTTGGGGTCGGAGATTTCAATCGGTGTTTTGAGCTCGGCACCTTTGATTGTAATCTTGACTGTCTTTCCTTTCGCCAGCAGCGGCGTAGGGACGCTCAGAATCAGCAAAGAATTGAGCAAAACTGCAAGCGCCATCCTCATGTTAGGACCTCCGGCTAGGCGCCCGTGGGAGCCGTCATTACCGCATTCTACTCTGAACTAAGGACGCGCAAAGGGCTAAAACATTAACATCGGATGAGAGTGGACGTATAACGCGGTACACGTCCATATGGATTTCAAGTTCCCGATTACCCCACTAATCAGTTGTCTACGTAACGGGTATACCCCTAAATCTGGTTGGGTCAGCGCCACGGCTGCGGGATGAAAGCGGGCACGCGCCGCGCATACTCTTCGAACTGATCGCCAAATGTGTCGCGCAAAAGCCGCTCCTCAGTACGGATGCGAATGCGGTTGCCAATTAGGAAGAGCACGACAGCCGCGAGGCCGGTCCACCAGCGAGAAAACGCGAGACACGTGGAGAGGATCAGACCGAACATTCCGAGATAAATAGGATTGCGGACGATCCCGTAGGGACCTTGAGTAACGAGCTCGTGTCCTTTGATGACGCGCGCAGCATAGGTCCATTGCTTGCCGAGGGTCTGCACCGCGCGGATGATAAGCCAGCAACTTGCATAGGCCAAGATAATGGCTGCCGCTGCCAGCACCACTTCGCCAGCGTGCGAAGGAGGGAAAGGCCACCATCGCGGACGGGGTGGATTCCACGCGAGCGCGAAGCTCAAGAATTGCAGCACAATCCCTACAATCGCCGCGGGAGCGCGTTTGGTTTCTTCGGTTTGTGGAGGCTTTTTACGAAACAGAAAAACACAACCAAACAATACATACGCAATCAAGATGAGGATGACAGCCGTCACGCCGATAGCGTCGGTTTCGAACCGCATCGCGGAGTCTCGTGCAAGTGTGCACAGTATTGTATCAGCCGGCGGGATCCCTTTGGGGAAGACTCGCTAAACCAGTCGCCTATCAGGCACGTGGGCTATTCTTCGACTTATACTTAATCTGCCACGCAGTTTACGGAAACGCAGTAAAAGTAGACCAGGCCGATAGAAACGCCGGAGGTTAATGGCCAGACCTGGCCTTGACAGAAGAATCCTGTTTCTTCAATCATGGCCCATGATGCCGGAAACACTCAGCAAGCGCCTCGCAGACGTCGTTCTTCCAGACGCCTTTGGCGAAGAAATTCGCTTGGGGTCGTTGTGGGAGAGCAAGCCTGCGGTCATCGTTTTTCTTCGCCACTATGGATGAATTTTTTGCCGTGAGCACGTCGCGCAGTTGCGCGAACACCAGCAAGCCTTCCTCAACAAAGGTGCTTCCCTCGCAGCCATCAGTCTTGGCGACCGCAACTATGCGCGCATTTTCCAGGAAGAAACGGGAATCGACTTCCCCTTGCTCATCGACGAACAGCGACAGGCCTACAAGCTCGCCAACCTAGGCGTCGCCAATGTACTACACGTACTTCGGAGCGACAATTTCAAGAGCCGTAATCGCGCTCGCGCCGCAGGCCATCGTCAGCACAAATTTGGGCTGAACCCCTTTCAGCTTGGCGGCAGCTTCATTTTTGGCCCTGGGAATATCGACCACTTCGCCCACCTGAGCAAAACCTTTGGAGACAACGCAACTCCCGTGACACTTCTTGCCGCTCTTGAACGTAAATGAGGAAATCAGTGTCAATCGTCACTGTGAATTAGCCCCGGCCCATTCCACCGGATTTTGGTTCGAGACAGCCACAGATTTCGCCAGTGATTAACGCGGAGAAGTCAAGTACTGGGAGCAAAGTTACCGGTAAGGCGTGCTAATCGGGCACTACCGAGATTGGCGGCAAATAAACTAAGGATAACTACTGCAATTTTGCGTACTAGGCTTGGGTTCGTTTTAGTACGGGATGTCGAAGTCGGCTGCTTCTCCAGAGTGCGAGCCTACGCAACGGCTGCGGATACCCGCTCTCCTGACTGCTTTATCGGAGCCAGCACGATCAGGGCTACACCGATGATACCAAGCGCGGCCACGGCGAACAGTAATTCTCCGCGTTCGCTCGCCATGTAGAATGACTGCACCGCCATAACAGCAGCGTGAGCAATGCTCGACCATGCCGTGAAGGCGATTAGGCTGCGATTTGCCGAAGGGTTACGCGCTGCCAGCAGCAAAAATATCCCGAGTGTGACATAGACGCTAAGCATCATCGGCTCGGTATCCTGTTGCTTCTGTTGCCACAGAGACATCATTAAGGGATAAACGCCAGCCAAAAAGAGCAATCCCCACCAAAACAACCCTCAGCGCCCGTTCTCGAATCATTGCGCCCTCCTGCCAAAACTAAAATAGCGGAAAGTGCATGTACACGCTGATCCACCGACGTGAATCTTACGTTGATGGCACGCGACAGGTCAGCGAAACCTGAGGCATCGACGGCCCTGAGACGGATTGTTGACGAAATATCGCCATTTCACCAACAACGAAAAGCAGCGTGCAATCGTCAACTCCTGCTAACGCGGTTATCGGACAAGTGCTTTTCAGATGCCCCGTTCGCGGATTTCAAATCTTGAGGAACCGTTACGCTAGCGCAGTGCGCGTTGCAAACGTTTCGTGGTCTTCTGCAATTGCTTCTTGAGAGCCTCAACCTGCTTCGAAATGGCCACAAGTTCTTTTTTCGCAACCACCCCTGCCTTTGCAACCTTGTGAGCCGCTCGGTCAGCTTTCCCCATTGCTGCGCCAATTTTTACTGCAGCCTGCGTGAGCTTGCTGTTCTTCGCCATTCTGTCCTCCCAAGCATGACGCGGTCAGAAGTTCGATGACCTTCGTGATAGCTACGATTCTCCCCCGAATTCGCCTGAGTCGTCGGAAATCTCTGGCGCAATCTCCGATTGGCTGGCGGTCTGAGGGCCAACGGCTTGATGCACTTGTGCAGATGAGCTTCCGCTGGGCACCTTAGAGCGCGTCGACTTCTCACGCTGACTTGGCTTCTTCCTACGTTTTACCTTTTTCCGCCTAACGGACTTCTTCTTATCTGTCTTCTTCTTGTCGGGGTTCTTTTTGGGCATGCGTGGGAGTCTATCACCAGCGTAAGTCCTGGTAAACGCGGTAACCGGAAACTTGAGGTTTTGTTACGCCACTTACCGGGAGTTAAGAGTCGAGGTAGAGTGGAACCCATGAAAACACGGCCAATGCGGCGATTTATCAAAATTGCTCTCACTCTGGCCATTACGATGTTTGCCCCGAGCATGGCCAATCCCCGCAGTGCTCTCCGTCAGAATGACCAGGGCCAGCGAACCGATTGTGCCGTCAGCGAAAGCCTAAAAACAGCAAAGACAGTCTTGGGGACTTATACGGAAGAAGCCACAAGAAAAAATGTTGAAGGGACAGTAGTTCTTTGTTTGACAGTCAATGGACAAGGAAAGGTAACGAATGTCAGTCCGATTAGCGGGCCACCCGAGCTTCTACAATCGTCCACGGATGCTGCGCGGCAATGGGAGTTTGAAGCACCTCGAAAAGCCCCCGCGTACACGCAGATTGAAATGACGTACAGCTTGACAAAGCCGTGCCCTGACGGAAAAGGGTGGGACGCCGGCGATATCGTCACGACGATAGTGCCAATCGAGGAGCATGAGGGCGACCTGAAAATTCTTGGCAAGCTGTTGCAACCTCGGCCTCCGTATCCCGAAGCGGCGCGGGCCGAGCGGCGTCGAGGCCAGCTTTACCTGTCCATCGTTGTGAATCCAGACGGAAACGTCTCGGATGTCCAAATCACGAAGTCACTGGATGGACTCCTCGATAAGCCAGCCGTGGAAACTGTTCGCACGTGGAAATTCAAGGTATCTCCTGGAGGGAGGCCAACCAGATTCTCTGTTACGCTGAGTTTCCGCATACCATGCCTAGACGGTGGATGAGATTGACGCATAGCGCCTGGTAAACGCGGTTACCATCCATGTGGGTACTGGACCGAACTTTTCCGATTTCGCGACTTAAAAGGAGTTGCCCAGAAGTATTTGAACTTTCGCAAACCAGTCGCACAATCTACCATGGAAGCTGACTGGGGCTAAGTCATGGAGATTTTTGGTGTTCCGCTACTTGCGTGCATCTTCATTTGCATTGCCGCTTGTGTGGGCGTCTATCTGCTGACCAAACCGCAAGAATACAAAGATGAACTGTCGCTGCGCCTGAAAGATCGGCCCCGTCACTCCCGTACACCGAAACAGACGGAGCCCGTCGCCATAAATGTGACCCCTCCGGTGAGGACGCGCCCTCCGGGGGACTGGAACGACATAGCGGGCTGGGACCGATATTTTCAAACCCAATTTAGCGACGGTCCTTTCTGCGTACCAACAAAGATCGGTGCACTAGGATGGCAGTCTGTGCGCTTTCTCAGTGCCGTCGAGGAACACGGAGGTCGGGTCTGGTTCCCCGGCTGCGGAATCGATCCAGGCCCGCGTTTCTACGCATATGTTGGTAACACGGTACTCGCAACCGACTTCTCGCCCGTCGCTGTCCGCGTGCAGCGGAGGTTTGCAGAGCTGGCACCCGAAATCATGTTTGATGACTGGTCGTCGTTCGTCAGGAGCAACGCGCCCATCGAGAAGTACGGCTGCTTCGACGTCGCCGAACATGATTTCACGACCGGCCCGCCGACTGGTGTCTTCGACGTTGTGATCAACTGCCGCGCCTTCCAGGGCCTATCACCTTCGGCCATGACTGCGGCGGCCAGGACTTTTTTCGCGGCTCTTCGCTCGGGAGGTCTCGCGTTCATTGATACGATTAATGTCCAAGGAAGGGCTCGCGATGTGTTAGAGGCTAGCCTCATCGACACTGGATTCTTCCTCCCGTTCAGCACCTCCGAGCGGTGGTACCGAGCCCAGCTTGATAGTACAGGCATCATCTACTGGATGGTGCTCGGACGTCCTCAGATCCCAAACTGCGGGCAGTACCCGGCCGAGCATTTTAATGACTACGCCCAGCGCGATCGCAAGATCCTAGAATCGTTTCGCACAGAGTACGAGACCCGACGCGCCACGGAGGAGCCATCCGTTAGGGAGGTCTTGGATAGTCACGAGGCGAAAGTTGCGCACGTCGTGTACTCGACGGGATGACGCTCCTCACTGCGCTCTTCGCTGCCACAAGGTGGACTAAGTCCCGGTAAACGCGCTTACCGGTAAAGTTGAACGGCCAAAGGAACTTTACTGGTAAGGTAGCTTACCAGGCAGTTGCGCTAGATCGTGATAGCTCGCGATGACGGAAAGAACCCTGAGGTGCCGAAATGGCTGCAGCGGGGTTATTTCCGACAGTCGAACCGTCCGAACTTCCCGGCTTCCATCAGAATGTTCAGCCGTTTTTGCATTTTCGGGAACGCGAGTTATTCGTCGCGAAGGGCAACGACGGGGTCAACGCGGGCAGCGCGCTGGGCGGGAATCACGCACGCCAAGAGCGCGACGAGGAGCAACGCCAAAGCAGTAGCGGCGTACACGGCAGGAGCCACGGGCTTGACGCCGTACAGCAGTGTTTCGAGTAAGCGGCCGAGAACGAGCGCGAGGCCGATGCCTGCAGCGAGGCCCAGCAGCCCGAGGCGCAGGCCGCGCGTGATGATCATACGCGTGACGTCGAGAGGGCGCGCGCCCAGCGCCATACGCACACCAATTTCGCGGGTGCGCTGGGCGACGGCGTAAGCGAGCACGCCGTAAACGCCGATACAGGCGAGCACCAGCGCCAGTCCCGCGAAAATCCCAAGAAGAACCATTGGGCGCTCGCGATCCGCAATATTGTCCTCGATGATGGTGTCCATACTGCGAGTGCGCGCGAGAGGCTGCTGGGAATCCACGGCCCAAACAGCACCACGCACGGCATTCGCGGCACCCAGCGGATTTTGTTGCGTGCGCACGACAAGATAGTCGGCCCCGGGACGCTTGACCTGCTCAGTCGAAAGATAGACGGCGGGCTTCATGCCGAACAGCAGGCCGCGCTCGCGAATGTCCGTGACGACACCCACAACCGTGCGCATGGGAGCAATGCGGTCCGGTGGAAGGCCACTCTCCGGACCCGGGCCGACGCGAAGGTGTTTGCCGAGTGCGCTTTGTGCCGGCCAGTGACGCTTCGCCAAGAATTCATTGACTACGACAACGGGTTGCGAAGTTTCGACGTCGCTGTTCTCAAGGAAACGTCCCTCAATAAGCCTCGCGCCAACCGAGCGGAGGTATCCCGGCGTGACCTCGCGATAAAGGGCGTCATTCCACATGCCGGGTTGGGGCGGCGGCTGGCCTTCCACGGAATAGCCCTCGGTATCCCCTTCGGAGGTGAAGGGCGCGTCCGAAGTAAAACCTGCGCTGATAATTCCCGGTTTACTGCGCAATTGTTCGAGGACGTTGTGATAGAAGCTCCGGATTTTCGCGTCGGTGTCATACTTGGGTTGCGGCAAGGGCAGGATGGACACAAGCAGGTGGTCGGAACGGAACCCCAGGTCCACTTCGTGAAGGTTCCACAAAGTTTGAATCATCAGCCCGGCGCCAACCAGAAGAGCTAGAGCCAGCGCGAACTGACCGATAACGAGAGCGTCGCGCAGACGCATGCCACCGCGGGATTCTCCCGTGCGGCTTCCTTCCTTTAGCGCGTCGTGAACAGAAACGCGGGTAGCCTTGAGCGCGGGAATAAGCCCAAAGAAAATGCCGGCCGCGAGCGAGACCGCAGCAGTAAAGAAAAGCACCGTCAGATTGAGTGAAAACGATGCACCAGCAACTTGCTGGGGGATCAGACGTCCGAGAACTCGCCAGAACATGCTGCCCAGCCACAGTCCCAGCGCGCCTCCCGCCAGTGAAAGGAGCAAGCTCTCCGTGAGAAGCTGGGCGACGATTTGTTTGCGGCTGGCCCCGAGCGCAATACGCACGGCCATCTCGCGCCGACGGCCGGAAGCACGAGCAAGCAGAAGGTTGGCGAGATTCGAGCACGCGATCAGAAGAACAAAAATCGATCCGATTTGCAGAACCCACAGACCTGCGCGGGTGTCACCGGCATATTCCTGTTGGATAGGCACGACCACCGCACCGATATTGGTGTTGGACTTCGGATACTGCTGAACGAGCCGCGCGGCGATGACGTTCATGTCGAGCCGCGCCTGTGCTACAGTCACGCCGGGCTTCAGACGAGCAACCACAGTCAGATAGTGAGAATCGCGTTCCGCGAGCACTTCCGGGTTGAAGTAGCCCGGACTCCAATACTCCATGTCGCGGATGGGAAAGAAGAAGTCGCGTGGCATTACGCCCAGAACGATGGTGCCCTGGCCATTCATGAGGATGCTGCGGCCGATGATTTTGGGATCGCCGGCAAAACGCCGATGCCACAAGGTGTAACTGATGACCACGGACTTGCTTTTCGCGGCGTCTTCTTCACGGGTCCACGGACGGCCAAGAAAGGGTTGGACCTGCAGGACGTCGAAAAAGTTAGCGGTGACGGCGCCTCCGAGGGCTTGCTCAGGGGCTTGGTCACCGGTCAGGCTGGCGGTCTGGTAGCGAAGGGCAGCCATGTCCGTAAAAACCTGGTTTTGGGCGCGCCAGTCCACATAATTGGCCGGCGCAGGAGTATTGTGAGCGAAGCCAATGGTAGAGGCGTCTTCCCATACGATCACCAGCCGACCTGGGTCACCGTAGGGGAGAGGCCGAAGAAGAAGCGCTTCTACGGCGCTGAAAATGGCGGTGTTAGCGCCAATCCCCAGGGCCAGCGCGGCGATGGTAATGAGGAAGAAACTCGGATTACGCAGGAACTGGCGCAAAGCATAGCGGAGAACGTTCCTGAGGCTCATGCTTTATAAACGTAATGAAAAGGAAAGTGTTCCAGAGTATTTGGGCCAGCGGACTCCATTCCCACGAATAGCAATGCGGAGTCGGCTTGTGGAAAGTGATCGCGGTTTATCCCGAGTTGATTCCACCTAGAAGTAATCCGCATGGCTGATTAACGCGGTTACCGAAAAAGTGGGTAATGGTACGCAACATGTCCGATTAGGCGACCAGGAGTTAGCCAGGATTTCCGACTACGGGCGCTGCTGTCTTTTCCTTCTCCCATGGAAGCAGTTCAGGAGATCAACTTCGCGATAAAAAATGCTGCCCCTGCTGCAAGGGCACCAATTATCAGTGTTTGCGCCGCTCCCCGCAGGGGAGCAGAGCCAGTGAAACGCCCCTTGATGTAACCGAAAATGAATAGAGCTAACAGAGTGAGGGTCACCGAAAGTGACAAGGCGGAGCGCATCCGAGTTAGCAACATGTATGGAAACAGCGGGACAAAACCCCCGATTGCGTACGCACCCGCAATAGTCATCGCGCTCCTGAGTGCTCGGCCACGAAGCGGCTCTTCCAATCCAAGTTCAAACCGCATCATGAAACTGACCCATGCTTGAGGCTTTTGCCGTAGGGCGCCAACGACCGGATAGCTTTCTTCCTTGGTCAAGCCGTAGGATTCAAAGATCTCAGATGCCTCCGAAGCTTCCGCCTCCGGAATAGTAGCTGCCTTGTGAGCAGTCTGTACGTGATGTTCGGCAGTTGGTCCGGCATCGGCACAAGCTTGTGCGCTTCCGGACCTCGGTGATGAACCAGCTGCACGCGCTAGCTATGGGGCAAGGTCTTTGCCTCAGGAAGAAGCTCTGGACCACGGTGGGCCGTCAGAAACTGGAAAGCCTGACCCTCGATCCG
>Ga0307471_100001005_pt1 | contig 15078 bp, 9 predicted proteins | sample atmos_gasesAM3C__2_FD_204566 | JGI IMG/M metagenome (GOLD analysis project Ga0307471, IMG submission 204566) | Hardwood forest soil microbial communities from Morgan-Monroe State Forest, Indiana, United States - atmos_gasesAM3C_515 | ecosystem: Environmental > Terrestrial > Soil > Temperate... | reverse complement strand
TCTCTACACCCATTCGCGCCGTCTTCGACCCGCCAGAAAAATTGAAGGATCCGAAGCACGTTGCCTCGCAAGAGTTAGGTGGCGCCGATGTTCTCCCCTATGCAGCCAGCAGTTTCCGCGTAGATTACGTTCCCATACAATCTGCCGTCCCTCGAGCCTGGTGGCGATCCGTGGAGCACTCATTTAATGCGTTCGCCGCAGAATGCTTTATTGATGAGTTGGCGCACGCCGCCGGGCGGGATCCGTATGAGTTTCGAATGAACTTGTTGCGAGAAGATCGTAAGCTGCCATGGGTTATGTGGAACGATCCGCCACTCGAAACTCGAAGGCTTCGAGCAGTGTTGCAATTGGCCGCGGAAAAATCGGACTGGGAAAAACCTCTTCCCGCGGGGAATGGACGCGGCATTGCGTGCTATTGCTCGTTCGGGAGTTATGTGGCTCATGTCGCTGAGGTCTCGGTCGAAAAGGATGGCAGCGTGCGTGTGCGCCGCGTGGTGAGTGCCGTGGATTGCGGAACGGCGGTAAACCCCGATGGTGTGCGGGCCATGACTGAAGGCGCGATCAACTACGCGCTTACTCCGGTGCTGAGTGGTGAAATCACGATTAAAGATGGAGCCGTCGAGCAGAGCAACTTTGATGGCTATCGGGTCTTGCGTAAGAGTGATGCGCCAGACATCGAGGTGCACATTGTACCCGGCAACGGCGATCCTGGCGGGATGGGCGAAACTGGTGTTCCTCCTCTTGCTCCCGCTGTGGCTAACGCCATCTTCGCTGCCACGGGAAAACGAATTCGCCGACTGCCGATCGATCCCGGCTCTCTTGCTGTGGCGTCTGCTGTGGCGTCGGCGGGGGCCTCATGAAGAACGGCGCTTACGCTCTGGCCTTTTTGAATTCGCTAATCATCGTCTTTTCGCAATCCTTTGCAGGCAATCCCCCCAACGCCGCCACACAAGCATCGAGCGACCGAGGAGTTGCCATCTTTCGAAAATCGTGCTCGGTCTGCCACAGCATCCGCTCAGGCGAAACCAAGGTTGGCCCATCTATGTACGGAGTTCTACGAGAAGGTTCGGGACACTCTGAGCAAGCGGTACGGCAAGCAATTGCCGATGGTAAGGGCACGATGCCGGCGTTCAAGACGAATTTAGAGCCGGGCGAGATCGATGACCTAATCGAATATTTGAGAACTCTATAGCTGTGGCGTCTCCAAAATTGTCTCGCTTTAGGCCCTTGATTTAGCATTGACTGGATTGCAGGGAAACAGCCAACTGTATGACTCGTTACCCCGTTGTTGCGGAGCGGCGCAAGGCTTTATGGATCGTCGTGTGCTGGTTGGCGATTGTATTTCTTTTCGCGATTCAGTGGTTCATCTATGACGCGGCTCGTGGAGGTGCGGATCGATTCCGTTATTACGTTTGGTGGTCGTGCTACACATGGGGAATCCTTACTCCCGTGGTAGTGCATTTCGCCTACCGCAACCCGATTAACGCTTCGACTCGGAAACGAGCTCTCCCGCTTCATCTCGCCGCCAGCTTTGTGCTCGTCGCGGCCGAGATATCAATCGAAGCCATGCTCGGTAAGCTGCGCTTGCACCATGATCTGTCGTTGCAAGAGGCACTGCGGCACTACTTCACGCGCCATACGCAGGTTAGCCTGCTTACCTACTGGATGCTTGTGGGCGCCGTACAGCTCTACCGAATGCGCGATGAAGCTCAAAAGCGCGACCTGCGATCCTCGAGGATTGAAGCGCAGTTGGCTGCGGCCCAGTTGGAGGTGCTGCGCGCACAGATCCATCCGCATTTCCTGTTCAACACGCTGCAGGCGGCGACTACGCTGATCCATGAGGATCCTGATGGCGCGGAAGACATCCTCCTGCGACTCAGTGAATTGTTACGGGTATCGATCGATGAGTCCCACGTTCAGGAGACCACTCTTGAGCGGGAACTCGAAGTGCTCGATCTTTACATGGGAATTCAGGCACGCCGTTTTCGAGATCGCCTGCGGTTTGAGATTTCAATCGACCAAAACGTACGGGATTGCATGGTTCCTGCGCTGATTTTGCAGCCGCTAATCGAAAATGCCATTCGGCATGGTATTGGCAGACATAAGGGAACGGACACAGTCTCCATCCGAGGGTTTCAGAAAGGTGAGTTCCTCCGACTGGAAGTGCTCAATCTGAACAGTCATCTAGAAGAACAGCCGGTTGCCTCACCGGGACGTGGCGTCGGTCTGGCAAATACTCGCGCACGTTTGGAGCAGCTCTACGGAGAGCGCCAGGACCTGCGACTACAAAAACTCGAGCCAACCGGAGTATGTGCCGAAGTCTCCATTCCTTTGCGATCTACACCCGTTCTTGCCGAGGCACCATCACGATGAGCATCCGAGCGCTGGTCGTTGATGACGAACCACTGGCACGTCGCACCATCCAACGTTTCCTTGGCAAGAACGCCGGAGTGGACATAGTAGGTGAATGCGGCGACGGAGAATCCGCTGTCAGAGCGATTCGGGAGAGGAAACCCGATCTTGTGTTTCTCGACGTCCAGATGCCGGAGATGGACGGATTTCAGGTAATCAACAAAGTGGGTGCCAAAGAGATGCCGCTCACGATTTTTGTAACCGCTCATGACCGCTTTGCCTTACGCGCATTCGATTCGAACGCCATTGACTATCTACTAAAGCCTTTTGGAAAGGAGCGGTTTGAGCGCGCTCTCGCTCGCGCCAAGCAGAGAATAGCCGGCAAGCTCGATCACGATGAAGTGCGCCGGATCCTATCCAGCTTGGAGCGGCTCGCGGTAGAAAGGAAACATCCGGATCGGCTGGCGATTCCCAAGAACGGACGCATACTGTTTGTCGCGACGAAAGACATCGACTGGATCGAAGCTGAAGGCAACTACGTACGTCTTCACGTCGGAAATCGTGAACATGAATTCCGCGAGACTCTTACCGAACTTGAGGAGAAGCTCAGCCCCGCTGATTTTCTGCGAATACATCGCTCGACCATCGTGAATATCCAGCGGATCAAAGAAATCCAAGCCTGGTTTCACGGCTACCATCGAGTGCTGCTTCAAGACGGTACCGAGTTGAGAATGAGTCGGTACCAACACGAGATCGCAAGAAAGTTGGGACTGGATTAATAGTCGTCGTTCGAATGCTGGTTACTTTCCTTTTCGGAATTCTGCCCGCAGCAGGAATCAGCGGCGAAAGACAGGAGATCGACCTTGTCCAGGGTTAGAGGGATATGGTCAGAGTGTCCGCCGTTCAGAGTGTTGCTGTCGGTTGACAGTCTAGTAGAGAAGCGAGGGGTGCCCCCCAAAGGGCACCGCTTCGCTCATACGAAATTGAAGGAAGACTATTGCGCGATCATGATCGGGGCCTTGCAGTGATTTCCATTCTTTGTTGGAGCCTCGGCGCTGCTAAAGGATTTCTCGAGGGAAATTAGGTTCGGCAGGGTGAATTGATCGTTTGAAGCCCTTGCCGCTTTGCCCTTCTCTCCTTTGCCAGCATCCGGGGACTTCTTGACTGCGTCAAGGAGAGCAGTCGCCCTGGCCTCCGAACTGGCAACCAACGCCGCGAGTATTCTGAACTTAAGAGAATCGGGGAAAGGATCTATCCAGACTTTCCGCTTGTTCTTGGATTGCGGGAAGAGTATTCCCGGATCGTCAAGTCTTGGGTCCTTGCCGGCCATCGTCGAAGGCAGCGGGAAAAGATGCAAGCACTCATGCTTGCAGAATTCCGGTTTTCGATTTGGAAGACTGCATACACGGTTGGTACGGAGACTTGCGCTTGCTTGGCGACAGCCTCGATCGTCTTCCCAGAGAAGCCTTTGAAAGACGGTCTTGACTGGACCATGGTTCGGCCACCGGAACTGACAAGCAATCCTTAAACTCGATTCGTGCTGACCGCTTCAGCCCTTGACTATGGCTCGTTGTAGAGACCGATGTCCGCAATAGAGGGAGAACCTGATCCGCGCTCAAGCCGCACGCGGATTTTGCGCACATTCACGGGCAGGATCGTCAAAATCGTGGTCGGAGTAGGATTCTGGCTTTCGGCCATAGCAGCCCAACCGGAGCCATTCCAGCGCTCGAAGCTGAAGCTCTTGAGGAGAGAGGCGGGGTTCTCTGGCTGGCTCTGTACGAGCGCAATGGCCGAGACACGGTGTTCGCTTTGGAGATCAACCTCAAGCGAGGGTGCAGTGTCGGAGTCGTCGGGCGACCATCCGGAGCGAAAGCTACCGTCGTTGGCCAAATCCGGTCCGACCGTGTCAGGACTGGAACTGGCGTGGATGGGTTTGCCCTTGGCGAGATTTGCTGTGGTGATGACGGGATGCGGTGTGAGGCGTGGTGCGGGGGGCTCGGGAGTCCAGAGCCGCCCGATCTCAGAGAGGCGTTCGACTACGTTTGGCGCGAGCTTGCCTTCGCGTGTCGGCGGCGCGTTGAGGATAAGATTGCAATGGCGACGATTGAGAGGGACGAGCCACTCATTCACCACAGTCTCAGCGGTTTTGAGCCGACCATGGACATCCGCTTGTTTCCAGAACCACCCGTCCGTCAGCGTCGCGCAGGAGAGTGCCGGAAGATCGCTACCCTGTGGCACGCGCTGACCTGCGTTCTGCTCGAAGACTTTGATATCCGAGTAGTAGAGACCACCGCTCGGATAGCTCGCAGCGTTGAGGTCACAGATGAGGCAATGCGGCTGCAGCACCTTTATGTGGTCGTAGATCGCGCGGAACGGGACCTCTTCATAGGTGATACGGCTCCACGGCGCGTCCCATCCGTCCGTGATGAGGATGTCGATCTCACCATACTTGGAGAAGAGCTCGGTGAGCTGATCCTTGATGAGTTGGATCTTCTCCGGTGTGACATTGAAGTGCCGGATATCATCGCGCAGGGAGAGGATTGAATAGTAGATTCCGATCCGTAGGCCCGCTTTACGGAAGGAATCGACGTAAGCGCGCACTACGTCATTCTTTTCCTCTGTCTGAGCGACGCTGTTAGCATGTGTCTTTGTGGGCCAGATGCAGAAACCGTCGTGATGCCGCGTCGTGAGGCAACCCCAGGTCATCTTCGCGGACTTCGCTGCCGTAGCCCACTGATCGGTATCGAGGGCGATCGGGTGGAAAAGATCGGGCTGCGAACTCGGATCGCCCCACTCGCGGTCCTGAAAGGTAGCCATATTGAGGTGCAAGAACATGCCGAATCGTAGATCGACAAAACTCTGTTGGAGAGCGAGCAAGTTCTCGCCCCCGTGGATGAGAGTACGCGAAGTATGGTCCGGCGGTTGCGCCGCGGCGTGGCTGCCGCGCGTCGCGGCAGCCGCTACGGCTGTCCGCCCTGCGAGTTGAAGAAACTCACGACGTGATTTCATGCAAGTTGACCCGGGCACTGCAGAGCGCGACGCACGTCTTCTCTGGCGGTCGCAACCGTCTGCGCGACTGTTCAGTGCGTAAATGCTAGTTCCAGGACTCAGTTTCCATCATCCGTCTTAGGTCTCTAGGACTCCATTGCAGGCAAGCGAAGGGTCATGTCCGGCATACGACAACGCCCGCCGCTAGGAACTAGCGACGGGCGAGAATTGTTGAACCATCGGAGGTCAGAAAATAAACCTCAAACCGAACTGAAGGACTCGAGGTGAGTTGCCATTCGCTCTCTGTGTCACCGTGCCAAAGTTCGCTGTATTACTGACGTCACCGTTGGGGGGACCGAAAATCACGGTGTTGAAGAGATTGAAAGCCTCAGCACGGAACTCAAGTTTCCGTTGTTCAGCAAAGAGCGGGAAGCCTCGAAAAACCGAGAAGTCTATGTTCCAATAACGCTGCGCCTGAAAAGCATTGGGGCGAATATTGCCGAAGGTAAATTGGGGAGCTTGAAAGGCACTGGCGTTGAACCAGCAACCTTGGGTGTGCACGGCTTGCCCGCTGGGGCATGAACCCGAATTGGGATCGCCGACCAGGTTGGCCTGCTCGTAACCGGCCCAGCCTTGATTACCGGTATTCGCCGGATCGCCACTGCCGTCGATTACGCTGTAGTGCTGACCGGAGCGGACAGCTAGGATGCCGTTTACCTGCCAATTGCCAATGATGTAATCGACCACGTGGTTTCCAGAAGAGAAATGCTTGCCCTGACCGATGGGAACTTCGTAGTTTGCATTCACCGTTAGAAGGTGTGGCAAATCGTACCCTGCCGGGCTCAAGCTCGCTCTTGGGTTATACGGATCTGCAACATTCTTGCCTTCAGCGCCAAACCATCCGTCATTCTCAGTAAGTGCTTTCGAAAAGGTGTAGGCAACCTGATATGCCAAACCGCCGGAGAAGCGCTTATCCACCGACAGTTGAAAAGCATGGTAGTCCGCGAACCCGACACTGCGATCGTAGAAGGTCGCGATCATGTAGGGATAGAGCGATCTGGACTGTGGATTTGGCAAGCTGCTGGGCTGCAAAGCGGTGTTGTACATCCCGCCGACGTCGGCCCGGTGCGTCAATGCCCCCACGTAGCTGCCCGTGATCGTGGTGGTTGAGTTTAGTTGATGCTGAACGCCAAAGTTGAACTGATACGCATAGGGATTCTTGATGTGTGGATCATAATGCCACAGCGTGCCGTTAGCATTGAAGGGAGTTGGAGCAGGAATGCCCGCGCCGACGCCTCCCGCCGAGAAGGGATCTGCGTAAGTCGCGATGGGTGGACCACTAGGGGCCGTGGATCCGCCGGGGACATTCAGATTGCTGGCGATCAACTGGCCTATGCCAGGCCAACCGCCTTCGATGTTCTGCGACATCTGGCTCACCGCGGCCCAGTTGTCATAGACTATTCCGGCTCCTCCGCGCACCACCGTCCTGTCTGCCACTCGATAAGCAAACCCGAGGTGAGGACCGATGTTCGTATAAGTGTTGTGCGATATACGCCCTCGCGGATCCACGACAACGTGCGGTGGCAGAGCCCCAGGAGGCAGACAAGTTTGCTTGGCCGGATCGCACGCGACGGGGTTCCCTTGGGCATCGAGCATAATGCTGGGAATACATGGAGCATGACCGCGCACTGTGCATGGCGGCGGCGGGTATTGCAAAACGTAAGTGCCATTTGAGAAGTCGAAATCGCCTGTCTCAATCCCCCCTTGCTTGTCAATCGTGTCTATAGTGCCGTAGGCTGGAATCAGGGTTACATCATAGCGGACACCGTAGTTCAACGTCAGCTTCGAAGTCGCTTTCCAGGAGTCTTGGAAGAAGGCGCTGAACAATCCACCAAGCCTGGTTTTCTCACTAACATCCCGCCTATTTGCTCTGTCGGGGACACCGATGAGGGCCGAGGCCACGCTGAAGCCGCCGTTGCCATTTCCGTCGCTCGTTTGACGGTTGTCAAAACTAACCGCGACGTTAGAGAGCGGGCTGGAGAACACGCTGGTGATGTAATTCGCACCGAATGCGTAGGTATGAGTACCTTTCACCTTGCTGAGGGTCGCGGACACCTGATTGTTATCCGTGGCCTGGGGCGTCAATACAATGCCCTCTCCTCCGTCCACATATCCGTTCCCAAGTTGATAGTCGGGAAGCAGCCAGCCTGAGGTTCCAGAGAAATTGCTGGCGAACCCCGGAGCGAAACCAGCTGCTTGAACAATGCTGGTCGTATCGGTTTTGAATTTGGTAACTGCGTTGTCAGAGACCGTGGTACGAGAAAACAGCATTTGCAGCTGCAGGTTGGGACTAAAGGTGTGTACCCAGTTGCCTCCCCAATTCCGCCCGGGTATGGAATCGGTCGTCTGCAGGCCTGGCAAGTTCGTGGGCTTGAGGACGTCGCTGTTGATGAAGCTGTAGCGGAACGAGACATTGTCCTTCTGCCCGAAGGTATGGTCCAGCCTAACGTTAAACTCGTTCTGGTGTTGAGTGTTGGGGTCGGGGTTAGATGCGTTGCTGTTCAATTCAGTATTCAAAGGACCGGCTGCCGGCAGTACGCTCTGAAGGAAAGTAACGATCTGAGGTTGAATGTCCCCTGGATTTGTACCTACGGGAATTTGATTATTAAGGTATGGGGTTCGAGAAAATCCTGAACCTGAGGGTACAGTTGTAAGCGGATTGTAGAGCTGCTTTGTGGGATCGTTGCAAAGACCCGCGGTAAATCCCGCCGTGCAGTAAGAACTAAAATCGCCAGCATACATCGCTGCTGTGGGCACCAGGATGGGCGTCGCGATGGGCTTAGAGTAACGGAACCCTTGATAGGCACCGTAGAAAAAAGTGTTGTGTTTCAAAGCCGGCAGCGCAACGGGACCGCCGATGGCGCCACCGAACTGATTCTGGCGGAAGTGAACCACCGGAGCAAATTGATCCTGTGAGTCAAAAGCGTCATTTCGGATGTACTCCCACGCTGACCCGTGGAACTGGTTCGTACCAGATTTCGTCACGACGTTCACAACCCCACCAAGAACGGAGCCGAACTGGGAGGAATCGGTGTGGGAAACGACCTTGAACTCTTGAATTGCATCCACGATCGGCGGCACCGCGTAGGTGCTCAGAAATGCAGCGAAGTTATTCATTCCATCGGTCAGGAAATAGTTGCTACGGTTCGTGGCACCGTTGATCGCTGGGAACACGAATGCTGAATCCTCAGCGATTGGGGCGGCGAAACCGCCGGTCCGGCCCGACATGCTGTTTTGGCCGACGCTGATTGGCGCGACGCCTGGCGTTAACGAAAGCAACTGGGTAAAGTTGCGGCCATTCAGCGGAAGATTGTTCACCTGCTTGGTAGCGATAACCGTTCCCAATTCCGCCGAGGAAACTTGTAGCTGCTCGGCCGTGGCGTCAACAGTCACCATTTCCGAAGTTGAGCCAGCTGAAAGTGACACGTCGATGGTAGCTGTCTGGTTTACCGCGAGGATGAATTCAGAAACCTGCTTGGAAGTAAAACTCCCGGCAGAAACCTTCAACGTGTATCGGCCAGGAGAAACATTGCTGAACCGATAGTTCCCAGTATCGTTGCTAATCGCCTGCGTTTCAATTCCCGTATCCACGTTTCGCAGCACCAAGCTGGCTTTTGGAATGACTGCGCCAGTGGGATCGGTGACGACGCCATTGAGTGCCGCTGTCGAAAGCTGAGCGAGCGCAGAGGTTGCCGGAATAGTCAAAATCAAGGTTAACCACAACCGCCATAGCCACCGTCCACGACTGGGTGAATGTTTCATGTCGCCTCCCTCGCCAGTTCCTGCAGAATGTTTCATCCACTCCTTCCGCGCGCGGCGCCATTCTAGTAAGAAAGTACTAGAGCTTGTCAAGAACAATTTAAGCGCTCAATATGATTATTTTTAATATTTGGCCGTGCAGTGCCCCATGTCTATTGTGATATAAGCGCTCATATGTACAGTTATCGTTAACTCTAAAAATACCCTTTCAATTGGTACGGCAAGAAGCGAATCGGGGTACTGCAAGAAGGCTGGCTTGAGCGGCGTCTTCCATCAAGTTGCAGGATTGGTTTGCCAGAGCTCGCGTCTTAACTTGACGGGAAAATCCTCTTTCGCACAAAGTACCGAAGCAAATCTGACAAGGAATGTCCATGGGTAATCATGGCCTCACGTCCCGGGCTCTCCGCTTCATTTGCTCACTTTGGTTTGGACTATGGCTCGCCGCACTTTCCCTTTTGGGCCGGGTTTGTGTCGGCGCGCAAGCCATGGGAAATTCACTTGATCAATCCAAATCCACTGCCGCCGCTGAGTATGTTGGTACCCGCGCATGTGCGCCGTGCCACAAAGAGATTTACGCGACGTATCTACAAACCGCCATGGGACGCTCCATGTCGCAGGTTTCGCAGGAATGGCTAAGAAACAAGAACCCTTCCGCTTCCGTCCAGGACAAAAAAAGTCAGCTGCAATTTGAAGTTTATGTCGAAGGCGGAAAGCTGTATCAGACCGAGCACCTGGCGGGTCCCGACGGACAGGAAGCGTTTCGCAACACTCATGAACTGGAATGGATCCTTGGGGCTGGGGAAAACGGCTTTGGAGGACTCGTCAGGCGAGGCGACTACCTGTTCCAAGCTCCGCTATCTTTTTACTCGAAGCCCGGCCATTGGGAGTTGTCGCCAGGATATGAGATCGAAAATCCAGGGTTTAGCCGGCCGATTCTACCCGCATGTATTTCCTGCCACAGTGGTCGGCCAAATGTGATTCCAGATGGGAATGGCCGTTTTGGAAATCCCCCATTTTTCGAATTGGCCATCGGTTGCGAGAACTGCCACGGTCCGGGACTCGCGCACGTGTTGGCGCGGCAGACTGAGCCCGACCCTTATACGGGACGCGATCCTTCCATCATCAATCCTGCCTCGTTGACCCCACGAATGGCGGACAACATTTGCATGTCGTGTCACCAGACCGGCGATGCGCGAATACTAAAACCCGGAAAGAACGGGGGCGACTTCCGGCCAGGGAATCCGCTTGATGACACCGTATCGATCCTGATGGTACCTCCCAAACGCGAATCGCCACCGCAGGCGGACCTCCTTGAGCACTACTATTCAATGACTCTGAGCAAGTGCTATCGCGCAAGTGGAGAACGCATGAGTTGCATCAGTTGCCACGATCCTCACCTAGAACCCAGGCACGAGGACGCTCCGGAATACTTCAGAAAGAAATGCCTGACTTGCCATACCGAAAAAAGTTGCAGGCTTCTGTTGCAGGTTCGCCAACACCAGAAGCCAGCGGATGACTGCGCGGGCTGCCACATGAAGAAACGCGATGTGCGGGAAATTTCGCACTCCAGTATCACCAATCACCGAATTCTTGTACGTCCGGATCAACCATTTCCCGACATTGCCTTCCAACAAACTACGCCTGATCTGCCCGATTTGATCCATCTAAACCCTGCCCCAGGGAAAAAGGGAGTGCTTCCGTCCTCGCTGATACTGTTGCAAGCGTACGGTGAACTACTAGGGAAGCACCCGGAGTACGCGAGCCGCTATTTTGCACTCTTGCAAGAATTGGAGCGCACGGATCCTGGCAACCCGCTAGTGCAGGGCGCGATTGGAAACCGGGACCTGCATGCCGGCAAGTATCAAGCGGCGATAACGCATCTGCAACAGGCATTGCAGAATGAACCCGCAAAAACAATCTTGTATACGGATCTCGCCGCTGCTTTGGTGAAACTGGATCGCACAAGTGAAGCGCTCGCGGCTTTGCGAAAAGCCAGTGAACTGGATCCCTTCAATCCAACTGTGCGAAAAATGTTGATCGTTCAATTAATTCAAGCAAAGGATTACGCCAACGCTAAGATGGAAATGGAAGACTACGTCGAGCGTTTTCCCGACGACTCTTTTATGCGACAGATGCTGACCCGTGCCCAGTCAGCGGAGCGGCAACAATGAATGCTGGCACGATTTTGCCTTCCGCCAAGTCGGTCCTGACGTTCCTGCTGGCGGTGGATTTAGTGGCCAGTCTTTTGGCGGCCCAGGCAGGCGGTCCCTCACACATTCAATTCGAGAACCGCCAAAAGCAATCGGGTGTCCTGTTCATTTTGGATAATGGCACGCTTCCAGATAAGCCGATGATCGACGGCATTCCTGGGGGAGTTGCGCTGCTTGATTACGATAACGACGGCTATCTTGATATTTTTTTCACCAACGGTGCGCGCCTCCCTGGCCTGGAAAAGGATGGGCCTAACTTTCACAATCGCCTCTACCACAACAACGGCAACGGGACCTTTACCGACGTTACTGATCGTGCTGGAGTCCGGGGCCAAGGCTACAGTATAGGCGTGGCCGCGTCCGACTACGATAACGACGGCCGCATCGATCTTTATGTGGTGGGGTTCAACCGTAATATTCTCTATCACAACAATGGCGACGGAACTTTCACCGATGTGACTGAGAAGGCCGGGGTCGCTGGCCTCTCTTCGTCGGGGAAAAAACTTTGGGGAGTGGCGGCAGCCTGGATTGACTACGATAGTGACGGCAAGCTTGATCTCTTCGTGAGCAACTATCTCGACTGGTCGTTTGCCAACTCCAAGGTTTGCGGCGCGCCGGGTAAGCGGATCTCTTGTTCGCCCACTGTCTTTAAAGGCACGCCGGACATCCTGTATCACAATAATGGCGATGGAACCTTCACTGACGTTTCCGATGCCATGGGCATTAGCCCGCACATCGGCAAGGGTATGGGTGTAGCCATAGCCGATTACAACGGCGACGGGTGGATGGACATCTTCGTGGCTAACGACAACTACAGGAATTTCTTGTTCCGGAACCGAGGAGGCAAACAATTTGAAGAGGTCGGAGTCGAAGCCTTCGTGGCGTATACGGAAAACGGCGTGCCAGTCTCCAGCATGGGGGTGGATTTTCGCGACTGGAACAATAGCGGCAACCCAAGTTTGTTTATTACCGCATTAAACGGCGAAACCTTTCCGCTTTATCGGAATGACGGCGATGGTTTTTTCAGCTCCGAGACTTATTCGGCTGGCATTGGATTCCGCAGTTTTAGGATGAGCGGCTGGGGTGCGGGCATTGAGGATTTCGACAATGATGGCTACAAAGATTTATTTTCGGCCAACTCTCACGTAAGTGAAAATGCCGATATCAATCCGCAACAACATTACCGGCAGCCGAATGCTGTGTTTCGCAATCTGCACAACGGGACTTTCGAAGATGTGAGCGTGGGCGCAGGCCCCAGCCTGCAGCTTCGTGCCGCGCATCGCGGTTGCGCGTTCGGGGATCTGAACAACGATGGGAAGATTGATGTTGTCGTCTCGGCGATTGCCGGTCCAGCGGAGCTGTTGTACAACACGTCCACAGACAAAAATCATTGGATTCTGATCAGAACTGTGGGTGTCAGGAGCAATCGTGATGGAATTGGAACACGAATCAAGCTTACCGGAGCGTCCGGACTGGTCCAGTACAACCACGTCACCACCGCGGGAAGCTATGCGAGTTCCAACGATCCGCGCGTGCATTTCGGCCTCGGCGCGGACACGGTGATCAAAGAGATTGAACTCAAGTGGCCGAGTGGCACCGTACAGGTCCTGCACAACGTGAAAGCCGACCAGATTCTTACGCTGACCGAGGAGCCCACTCAATGAGGGCTGTGGTGTTCACGAATCTGCTTGTGTTCGCCGGCGCCTGTGCAGCCTTTGCGGGGCCGTGTACTGGAGCTGAAACCCAGCTTGCGAGTGTCTCCGCGAAACTGACGCTCAACGATGTCCACAGCGCGGAAACCATGCTCGCCCCGATTCGCGCCTCCCACCCAGACTGTCCGGAACTACTTCTCGCCCAGGGTCGCATCGAAGCGGCAAAAGGAAATGCGCAAGTCGCGGCCAATTTCTATGTCCAGTACACAGACCTCGAGTCGCAAGATGCCAGAGGATTTGCTTACTTTGGCCGGCTGTTTCTAGATCAGGGGGACTATCCCAAAGCAGATGCGCTGTCAGCGGCGGCCTTGGAGCGCAATGCAAATGATCCTGCCTCGCTAGCGTTGCGCGGCCAGATTCTCGCCATTAAGGGCGAATCGAGTGAGGGCAAGAAATTGTTGGAGAAGGCCTGCCAACTCGATCCCAACGATCCGGAAGTGCAGTATCAACTGGGGAAAATTTACGACAGCGAGAAGAACTCGATCACGGCAGTGAAGCACTTTCGCCAAGCTACTACATTGAACCCGGCAGATGCCCGTGCCTGGGACTACCTGGGATTAAATCTTGAGCCGCAGGAACAACTCGATACTGCCGAACAGGCATATCGCAAAGCCTTGAGCGTCAACCATCGTGGACGCTTCTATGATGCATTCGTGGACTACAACTATGGGCGCTTTTTGGCCAAGCGCAATCAATTGGCGGCTGCCAAGGAGCATCTGGATCGGGCCATTGCGCTCGTGCCTCAGATACGGGCCGTGTGGTATGAACGCGCCAAGCTCAATATGCGAATGAAGAATTACCAGCAGGCCCGTACGGATGCAGAAACGGCGGCTGCCACGGAGGATCCAGAACAGATCATCATTGATCTACAAATCTATTCCTTGTTGGGACAGGTGTATGCCCGCCTGGGAAAAACGGACTTGGCGAAAAAGTATGCCGAATTGACCCGCACCACTCCCCCGCCGGTGCGCAAGGAAAACTGATTGTTGTGCTTTGGAAAATCACTCGCCGGTCATTTCTGCACAGCGCGCTTGCCGCGATTGCCGTCCGCGACTTGTTCGGGTACACGTTGCCGCAGGCCGCGCCCCCGCCGCTATTCGAAGACGTAACCGCAAAATCCGGCATTGGTTTCAAACACGACTCCAGCCATACGAGTCAGAAATATCTTCCGGAATCCATGGGTGCCGGAGTTGCCATGTTCGACTATGACAACGATGGCTGGCTCGATTTATTCTTCGTAAACGGAGCGCGGATCCAGGATCCGATGCCGCGTGGGGCTTCACCGGACAAATCCGATCGACGCTTTTGGAACCGTCTTTATCGCAACAATCGCGATGGTACGTTCACCGACGTTACCCAGGATGCAGGGCTGCAAGGGCACTCTTACGGAATGGGTGTGGCAACCGGCGACTATGACAACGACGGCAACATTGATCTGCTGGTGACCAACCTGGACGGGAATGTTCTTTATCACAATAATGGCGATGGCACCTTCACCGACGTTACTGCGAAAGCCGGCTTGGGCGGTAGCGGATGGTGCACGGGCGCCTGTTTCGTCGACTACGATCGCGATGGCCGCCTCGATCTGATTGTCAGCCGCTACGTGGAGTGGGACTTCAGCTTGAACGTTTATTGCGGTGAGCACAAGCCCGGCTACCGCTCCTACTGCCATCCCGACCAGTTCAACGCAACTTCTTATTTTGTGTTTCATAACAATGGGGATGGGACTTTCACCGATGTTTCGAAGCAATGCAGGATCGCGAGATCTCCCGGAAAAGGACTTGGAATCGCCATCGACGATTTTGACGGCGACGGTTGGCCGGATATTTTTGTCGCCAACGACTCCATGCCCGAGCAACTCTTCCGCAACAAACACGACGGTACATTCGACGAGGTGGCTTTGCTTTCAGGCGTCGCTTACGACGGTATGGGACATGTATTCGCCGGCATGGGCGCTGACTTCGGCGACTATGAAAACAGCGGTTGGCCGGGCCTGT
>Ga0307471_100001004_pt1 | contig 15078 bp, 11 predicted proteins | sample atmos_gasesAM3C__2_FD_204566 | JGI IMG/M metagenome (GOLD analysis project Ga0307471, IMG submission 204566) | Hardwood forest soil microbial communities from Morgan-Monroe State Forest, Indiana, United States - atmos_gasesAM3C_515 | ecosystem: Environmental > Terrestrial > Soil > Temperate... | reverse complement strand
CGCTCTCAATACCATGTATTCGGCAGTCGCCGACCGGGGCCGGGAGATCGCCACGATGCGCGCCCTCGGTTTTGGCGGGCCCTCCGTTGTTTTCTCGTTCCTCATTGAGGCGCTCTTGATTTCATTTGTGGGTGGTCTTTTGGGGTGCCTTGCCGTTCTCCGCTTGAATGGCGTGACCACCAGCACGATCAATTTTCAGACCTTTTCCAATCTCGCTTTCGCCTTCATGATCACTCCCAGCTTGCTTGTGGAGGGTGTCGTTTTTGCAATGGTGATGGGAGTTCTTGGCGGCTTTTTCCCCGCGGTGCGTGCCGCGCGGCTTCCCGTGGCCACGGCTCTCCGCGAATTGTAAGGCGCGATTCGATTTCAGGCTTCCTTGCTTGGTCGAATGGGGAGGCGGATTCCTTCGCACAAGAAAACAGAAGAGGGCTGCTTGAAGGTCCTCTCCTGTTCATTCTTTGACCTATGACGTAGAACTCCCGTCTAATCCGCTAGCTTCAATTTTTCAAGATAGGCGTTGTACGCGGCTTTGACCTTGGCGGGGTCAGGCGGTTTGGCTTTTGCTTCCCATAGCGGTGTCAGAAACTCGTCCATGGCCTTGTCAATTTCCTCGAAAAGTTTGTGATTGGTCTTCGAAAGTGCGGTATCCCCTCCGTAGTCTTCGGCTTTATCCCATAGTCGCTCGAGCACGCGGCCCATGGCTGCGGCCCCGGCGACGTCGCCCTTCTGGAAATCTCCATAAACGTGCTGGGCCAGGGCGCGATAAGGCCCCATTTTGCTGTTATCCACGCCGTTGACTTGCGCCATCTTCTTTTCCTGTGCGACGGCGGCGGTACTGCCAAGCTGGAATGCCAGTGCTGCAAACGGCAGGGATTTCAGCAGTCTTAGGAAAGGGTGTCTCATCGTTTCTCCCCTGTTGATGAGCGGACAGGTCTCTCGAGAACGAAAATCGACCTTCCTCTTGGCTTGTTTTAGCATAGCTTGGCTTGGCGTGAGCTACGAACCAGAGAGCGCTTGTTAACAAACAGGCACTCGCTCGTCTCATCTTCTGGAAGAAGAACCCTTCCTTAGTGGACTGCTTGCAAGTCTTTGTTCTTGCCGGGCGATCTGACCGGAGTGCATCCCGGGATGGAACAACTTTCTCCGAAACCCTATTGGCAGGTACATCACCAACCCTTGACCTCCCCCAGCCCTCCTTTTAGCCTGAAATGGGGGCTCGTCTCGAGACATTCATGAGCGCCATAGGACACCAGGCCATGGAAATGCGGCAGTGTGCCTTCTGCGGGAAACGGATCGCCGAGCATTTGAACCAGTGTCCGTTTTGTCGTGAGATGGTGCCTCAGGTGCGCTTGTCCCGTTCTTCGAGTGTCGCCGGGGGCCAGCACATTCGCCGCGGACTACTGTACATGTTGCTGGCAGGCGTGATTTATTACTTTGCCGCAGGGTACGCCAAGCCCCTGGAGATTCCCATCATCATTCAGCCCGCTGTCAACAATTACCTGGCGCCTCTGCTATTCCTCGGCGGTCTGGGTCTCACCCTCTTCGGCCTCCTTCGTAAGGCCAAGTCCTGATTGCAGCTTTACCGTTGCGAAGTCTAATTTCCGTGTTTCCGGCTTCGGCTTGGTCGCTCCGGGTCGCGTCCCTAGGTAGTGCGCCACCCCAGATGTGCTGGTCCGATTCCACGCTTGCAAAAGCCGGCATGCCGCTGGAGTCGGATCCCATTCTTGATGATCAGGAACCCTTCCCGGTCTGGACTGCTGTGAGGAATAGGCGCCGGGGAGCTCCCTTTGCCGCGCGGCGCTTCACCTGTACTGACGGACAACGTGACCGATTCGCGCAGTACTCCCAAGCGAAGCCAAGGCGCCCCCGCGTCTTGTGGCCTACTGGAGGCGAGGCCGGATGCGGCTCCTCTTTCTCCGCATTCAAAAATTCCTCGACGAGGTCAACATGAAAGGAAATCTTCTCAAGGTCTCGATCCTGGCATTGGGCTTGTCGGCTTTCCTGACGGTGGGCGCGCGGCACGCCGCGGCACAGGGGCCTGCCGGGGCTGGCGCGTCCGAAGCGGCGAAGCCAACTTCGCACACTCCCCATTCGCTCAACCCCATCAAATGGGTCAAGAAAGACAAGAAGTCCGAGGATCCCAAGGCCAGCCGCGCTGACCTCGAAATGAAACTCACGCCCAAGCTGCAGGCGCAGGGGCTTCTGCCTGCCGGCTCCAATCTGACGGGAACGTGCTCTGCGTTCACCGCCCTCGATGAATGCCTCGCCGCCCTGCACGCAAGCCACAATATGGGATTGAATTTTGCCTGCCTGAGCGCCGCCATGACCGGCGTGCATTCCAACGCCGACGTTTCTGAATGCAAAGCGGCCGATGGCGAGAAAGCGCTGCCTTTGATGAAAGCCATTCACGCTTTGAATCCCAGCGCCGATGCCAAAGGCGCCACCAAGAACGCCGAGCAGCAGGCCAAAGACGATCTAAGCTGAGTTGGCTCCTAGCTTAGCCACTAGCATCGGCTCCGCAATCGCTTCTCGAACCGGCAATCGTTGTTAGCTTCTCTAGAGGGCGAGGGCACGAGTGTGCTTCTCGCCCTTTGCTTCGAGCCCAACCTTCCATAACCTTCCATAACCTTCCCTATTGACACACCTCCACTTCTAGGGCTACCTTTTGGGACGACACCAAGTTGTCTAGGGGTGCGCCGCGATGGCAAGAAATGATCTTCAGGGAACTCTCGACCTCCTCGTTTTGAAGACGCTGTCGCAGATGGGAGAGCTGCACGGCTACGGAATCGTGCTGCACATCCAAAGAGCGTCCGAGGAACTCCTGACCGTCGAGGAGGGTTCGCTCTATCCCGCCCTACACCGCATGGAGATGAGCGGATGGATCCGCGCGGAGTGGAAAGTGACCGACACCAATCGCAAGGCCAAGTATTACCGGCTGACGCTTGCCGGACAGAAAGAGCTGCGAAAAGCGGAAGAGAGCTTTGAACAGCTTGTCCAAGGGATCCGCGCCATCCTGCGGTACGCATGAGGTGACCCGTGTCTGTCTTTCGCCGCCTTGTAAACACCTTCTCTCGCTCGAAATTGCATCAGGAAATCGATGCGGAAATCCAGGCGCATGTCGAAATGCGCATTGCCGACAACATTGCCGCCGGAATGTCGCCCGAAGAAGCTCGTCGCAATGCTCTGATTCGTTTCGGCAGTCGAGTTGTGATGAGGGAACGCGTAACGGCTGCGGACGCAGCAACGGCTTTGGATGCCGTCTGGCGCGACCTGCGCTACGCCGCGCGCCAGTTGCAGAGGTCGCCGGCATTCACGACCACCGCGCTCCTGACACTGATTCTGGGAATCGGTGCGAATGTCGTGGTGTTCAGCGCGGTGAATGCGCTGGTGCTGCGGCCCCTCGACGTGCCCGAGCCCACCGGGCTTTACAACGTGGTGCAAAAAACGCCGGGATACGACAATCAGTCCTATCCCGACTACCTGGATTTTCAGAGCAAGAATTCGACCTTCAGCGATATGGCGGCTTACCGGATCCAGAGCGCGGGGCTTAGCACGAAAGACGCCGCCTACAAATGCTGGTACTACCGAGTTTCCGGGAATTACTTCGACATGCTGGGCGTTCGGCCTGAGCATGGCCGGCTTTTTCACGCGAGCGAAGAACACGGACCGAATTCCGCCCCTTACATCGTCTTGAGCCATGACTTTTGGCGCAGACACTTCAATTCGGACCCCGGCGTCCTTGGGACCACCGTCGACGTGAACAAGCACCCGTTTACGGTGATTGGAGTTGTTCCCGCCGCGTTTCATGGTGCGGACTTGTTCCTTTGGCCGGATTTCTGGATGCCCATGGTAGACAGCCCGGACGACGAAAGCGCAAATTTTCTCTCGTTTCGCGGCATGCACAATATTTGGATCCTCGGGAAGCTGAAGCCCGACGTCACTCCCGCGCAAGCCACCGATAATCTCAACGCCATTGCACGCGAACTTGCGCGCCAGAATCCCGACGACGATGGCTTGTGCGCGAGGCTGGTGAAACCGGGATTGATGGGCGACATGTTTGGTGACCCGGCCCGGTCTTTCCTGGCAGGCATCATGCTCCTCGCATTTTTGGTGCTGCTTGCGGCCTGTGCCAACCTCGCGAGCCTCTTTGCGGCACGGACCGCGGACCGCAGCCGCGAACTGGCGATCCGTCTTGCCATTGGCTCCAGCCGGTGGCAGGTCCTCCGGCAACTGCTTGCCGAGGCCGTCCTCCTTTCCGTTCTTGGCGGTGCTCTCGGAACCCTTTTTTCTACCAATTTGCTGAACGCACTGACACATTGGCAGCCTTTTCCAGAATTTCCGGTTCATGTGACCGTCAGCCCCGATCCAAAGGTCTACTCGGTGGCTCTGCTGTTGTCTATCGGAAGTGGCGTGCTGTGGGGCCTGGTTCCCATGAGGCAGATCTGGACGACAGACTCCGCGCAGGTGATGAAGAGCGGGGGGGCTGGCACGATCGTTTTTCGTCGTTTCACGCTTCGCGATCTTCTCCTCGGTATTCAGATCACTCTCTGCACCCTGCTGGTAACTTCTTCTTTTGTTGCCTTGCGCGGCATGCAGCGCTCGCTCCACGCACCGCTGGGCTTCCAGCCCGAAGGCGTGCTTCTGGCCGAGACCGATTTGCACATGGGCGGACACTCCGATGCTTCTATCATGCAGATTCGGAAACGCATGCTGGAGGAAGTTTCCCGCCTTCCGGGTGTCACCTCGGTCGGAATTATTGATGAGACGCCGCTCGGCACCGGTGGAAGCAGAACGGCGGTTTATCGCATGGGCACGACCGACTTCCGGATGTCCAATAGCACATTCGGCGCGAAGTATTTTTCCATCTCACCCGGCTATTTGCAGGCCGCTGGGACACGTTTGTTGGGTGGGCGCGACTTCACCTGGCATGATGATGCCAAGGCGCCCAACGTGGCGATCGTCAACGAGACTTTCGCCCACGCGATGTTCGGGAACACCTCGCCGCTCGGGTTGCGTTTTGCCCTTGGGGAGAAGTTTTCTTATGAGATTGTCGGCGTCGTCGAAAACGGAAAATACGACTCGCTCACAGAAACCCCCTCGGCGGCGGTATTTTTCCCCCTCGAACAGAATCCTGACAGTGACACGTCTTTGGTGGTTCGCTCGCCGTTGCCGGAGGCCGAGATCGTGCCCGAGGTCCGCCGAAGGCTCGCGCAAATCGACCCGAGCTTGCCGTTTGTGTTCCATAGCTGGCCCGACGCGCTCGCGTTCGTCTTATTTCCCGCGCGTGCGGCCACCGCCACTCTCGGCGTGATGGGTTTGCTTGCCGCCATGCTTGCTGTCACCGGAGTCTTCGGCATGGCCATGTATTCTGTGTCCAAGCGAATGAAAGAGTTTGGCATCCGTGTGGCCCTGGGAGCGCAGGCCGCCCAACTCCTGCGCGCGGCGCTCGGCCGTCCTCTCCTTCTTCTGTTTTCTGGTTCCGCAGCCGGCTTGCTCCTGGGCGTGATGGCCAGCCAATTGCTTGCGCAAATCGTGTATCAGGCGACACCGCGGGATCCACTGGTACTGGCAGGAGTCGTGATCACTATGGCGCTGTTGGGTTTCCTGGCCACCTGGATTCCCGCCGAACGGTCTCTGCACGTTCATCCCGCGCGTCTGCTGCGAGAAGAGTAGTGAACGCGCGCCTAGGTAGGGGCTCGCGGCTTCCGCCATTGCCATGGAGAGCGCCGGCTAGAGCGAACCCGACCCACCGCCCGCTTGCTGGGTTGCTCGCAAGGTGGCTGATGCGGAGGATGCCGATCGTGAGGCGGGAATGTCTGTATCCGTGGTTGTCGATGCCGCCGTGGCCCGGTACCGCACGATCAGTAGGGTCAGGTCATCCGCCTGGCGCGCGCCTCGCGTGAAATTTTCCACGGCTTCGAGAACGCATTTCTGCAGCTGCTCGAGCGGACACTGCATCTGCCCAGTGAGAACTTGCCTGAGGCGCGGCACTCCAAAGAGTTGTTCCTCTGGATCCATGGCTTCCGTCACGCCGTCGGTGAAAAGCACGAGCGTGTCCCCCGGCTCGAGCTTGACGCACGCTGCGGTGTATTGCGCCTCGGGCACGAGGCCCACCGGGAAAGACCCTTCGGTAAATGCTTCTTCGGCGGCGCCGCGCCGGATAAGAATGGGAGAGGGATGACCCGCATTGATGAATTCGAGATGGCCGTCATTATCGAGCAAACCAAAGAACACCGTAGCATAGCGGCCCACCTCGGAATGCTCGCAAAGAAAGCGGTTCACGTGATTGAAAACGCGCGCTGGATCGGTGCCGAGCGTCATGCCGGAAAGCGCGCCCTGCAGCATGGTGGTCAGAATGGCGGCACCGAGTCCTTTGCCGGAAACGTCGGCAATGACAAACGCCGTGCGCCCATCCACGCGAAAAACGTCGAAATAGTCGCCTCCGACCGAGAGGCACGGAAAATTCACACCGGTCACGCAGAAGTTCGGCGTATCCGGAAAATTGCGCGGCAACAGCGCCTGCTGGATGTCGCGCGCGATGTTGATTTCCTGTTCGAGTCTCTGGCGCTCGCGTTCGCGCTCGACCAGACGCGCGTTGTCGAGAATGCTGGCGGCGTCGGCGGCCAGCGCATCCAAGATTTGCCGGTCGAGCTTGGAGAAAGCCGCGGGGCGCTTGGAATCCAGGTAAAGAACGCCTAGCAGTTCGCCGCGCTTGACGTTGACCATCGATTCCTGGGTCTTCGCGCGCGTCAGGACCCATAGTGGAATCACCACGACGGCACGCAGCCGCTGCGCCACGATGCTCTGCGCCCCTTGCAAGTCCATATCCGCTTGCGCCAGATCTTCGGTGATCACGGGCGATTGTTGCTTGAGCGCCAGTTGAATGGCCGTCTGGCTGGGCGTCAGGCTCTCGGGTGGCAGGCGCAGGTTGCCGCTCCGCCGCGCCAGGTGAACCCTCAGCGCGCCGCCGGCATCCGGCTCCAGGAGCAACCCGCGGTCCGCATCGGTGATGGAAACGGCGTGATCCAGCATAGTTGCCAGCACTTCGTCCAGCGGAAGCTGAGAATGCAGCAGCGCCGTGGCTTCCAGCAGCTGGTTCAGCTTGCGCAGGCCGCCGCCGGGTTCCGAGCTGGTGATGTGCTCGATGCGGGTCAGCAACTGCGGGAAAGATTCCTCGCCCGAGCCGCTCGCCAAGCGGAAGAGAATTTCGTAGGAGTCTTCGAGCCCGAAGGTGATGACGTCGCCGTTCTGGAGTTTGCGGCTCTCCACTTTTTCGCCGTTGACGAAAAGACCGCGGCGCTGCCCGCGATCCTCGAGGTAAAACCGGTTCGCTTCGATGACGATGGCGGCGCAATTGCGCGAGATGCGGCGGTCGGAGAGCTGCAGGTGGTTGCCGGTTTCCGCGCCCCGGCCGATCAGGAAAGGCAATTGCGTGACGCGCACGTAGCGCCGCCCGCCGTCCGGAGAGACGACTTCAAGAACGGCATCTTCGCCTGGAAGAACGGTCTCGGCCACGGGTGGTTTCCAGTGCCGCCATTGTAGCACGCGGGAGGAGGCCGGGCGCTAATCGGAACGCCAGCTTGTTAACCCGGCGTTGGTTGTGATAAGTAGTGCGGCGATGAATACACGAGCGCTCGCCGTCGCGCTTTTTCTGGGGTTCTGTCCTCTCCGTTCCGCTCCTCAAACATCGACGCTTCCCTCCATTCTGGTCAAAGCGGGAAAACTGCTCGATGTCCGCAAAGGCGCTTACGTCGAGAACGCGGGAGTTTGGATTGCAGGCCAGCGCATCAAAGAAGTTGGCCATTTCCCGGAGGTTCAGGCGCACGTTCCCAAGAACACGAAAGTCATCGAGCTTGGCCGCGCGACCGTCCTTCCCGGTCTTATCGATTGCCATACACACCTCATGGCGCGCATTCCGGAAGGCCCCGACGGCTACACGCTGAACTTGGCGACGAAATCGCAGGCTTTCCGTGCGCTCGAAGGCGCCTACAACGCTCGAATCACGCTCGAAGCCGGTTTCACCAGCGTTCGCGATGTGGAAAACGAAGGCGCGGGTTACGCGGACGTCGCTCTGCGCGACGCCATTGAGCAGGGTTTGGCGGAAGGTCCGCGAATGCAGGTAGCTACTCGCGCGATAGCCGCCGTAGGTCAATACAACCCCCTTCGGCATTTCGCCAGACCTCTCCGATTTTCCGACGGGAGCACAGATGGTCAGCGGACAAGAGGAAGCGCGGCGCGCAGTCCGCGAGCAGATCGGCCACGGCGCCGACCTCATTAAGGTCTACGCCGTTTGGTTGCACCCCACCCTAACGGTGGATGAGATTCGTGTGGTTTGTCGAAGAAGCTCACAAACTGGGGCGCAAGGTGGCAGCCCACGCCAGTACGCCGGAAGGCGTAAGAAACGCAGTGACTGCGGGGGTGGATTCCATCGAGCATGGCCACCGGGTAGACCAGCAAGATCTTGAGTTGATGAAAGCGAAAGGCACCTTTCTCGTTCCGACCGTCGGCGGGATCGATGCCTCCGTCGAACGGTATAGCAAGGAACCTGAAACGGAACGGCGGAAGGAGATGCAAACCTACCTCGGCGAACTTCTGCAGTCGATCCAACAGGCCATCCAAGAGGCCATGCGCTTGGGCGTAAAAATGGCCTTGGGCTATGACGCTGGCAGCCCGGAGCGGCAGGGCAAAAATTCCGATGAGTGCGTGGCATTAACCAAGCGCGGCATGCCGCCTCTCGAGGCGATTCGCGCCGCAACGCTTAACGCGGCGGAATTAATGAACTGGCAAGACCGCGTTGGCTCGATCGAAGCGGGAAAGTACGCTGACTTCATTGCCGTGGAAGGCGATCCACTCAGCGACATTGCCGTCCTAAAGCAAGTGGAGTTCGTGATGAAGGGCGGAACAGTTGTGAAAGATATCCTGCCTCACTAAAACCTGCACGGCGCAGAGTGTGTCTGCTCGGCCAAAAAAGAATCCGAAGAATGTTCAACTAAGCCAGCAAAAAAAGCCGGTCATGCCCTCCTTACTTGTTTCCTTGAAAAGTGCCCGCGCGAGGTTCTTCGCGCATCCCTGGCTTCGGCCCTTCGAATTGGTAAAGCCGGTGAAGAAAAGGCGCACTCTAAGAACGAGCTGATTCTGCGACGGTCAGGGAAAGGCCGGAGCAATTCCTTCGACTGCGGTTAGCACAAAGCTGCGCCGCTACAACTCAGCAGGGACGCGGACCCTCCGGCCCACTATCATTAAGCAACTTCGGTTACAATATTTCTTTCGTCCCCGAGATCGAGGCGCCAGCGTGATTCATCCGTTCGTATTCCACAACGAGAGCCTTCTGCCCATCGAGAAAGTTCGCCTTTCCCCCGGCCAGGCGGGCCTGATTTGCGGCTGGGGCATCTTCACCACCGTGCGTATCTCCCGCGGCGAAGCGTTTGCTTACGAGCGCCATTGGCGCCGGCTGGAAAAAGACGCCGGGATCATTCGCTTGCCCATGCTTTACACGGCGGCGAAAGTCCGCGTCCATCTCCACGAAGTGATGCGCGCCAATAAAGTGACCGAAGGTTGCGCGCGGATTTACCTGGTCTACAATTCCGTGGGCTACTGGCAAAGCAACGAACACCGCCCCCAGGTCGATCTCATCATCTACACCGCCGGGCTGCCCGAGTACCGCGAAGTGGTGCGCTTGGCGCTGCGCGCCCAGGGCCGCCATGCCGCGTCCTCGCTCGCAGGCGTCAAAACCATTTCCTGGCTGAACAACGTCTGGTCCGTCGCGGAAGCGGCCAAAGAAGGTTTCGACGAAGTCGTGATGCTCAACGAGCGCGGCGAAGTGGCCGAATGCACGTCGGCAAATATTTTCGGGGTGAAAGACGGCAAAATCGTTACGCCTCCGCTAAACTCCGGGTGCCTCGAAGGCATCACGCGCGGAATCCTTCTGGAGATCGCCCCGGAGGCCGGTCTTGCCGTTGTCGAACAGACGTTGCGTCCCGAAGACCTCTACTCGGCCGAGGAAGTTTTCATTACCTCGAGCAACCGCAATTTGATAAGCGTCGGAGAAATCGCCGGTCATTCGATTCCGGCGCCTGGCCCGGTTTGCCATCGCCTTAACGAACTTTTCGACAGTTACGTTTCCGATTACGTTACCCGCCGCCACGCCTCCGCCGCCAGATAAGACGCATGCTTCCAAATCGCGCAAAGATGTTTCGCGAGCTCGAGGCGTAGATGGCCAGCGGCACGAATCTGGACGCCGTCGAAACGCGGGCGCGGGCCGCAGCTCGCACGGAAGCCGCCACGAAAGCCGTTTTTCCGATTCTTCTCTCCATCAGCTTCTGTCATCTGCTGAATGACACGGTGCAATCGCTGATTCCTGCGATTTATCCGCTACTGAAAGCCAGCTTCCATTTGAATTACGGACAGGTTGGGCGGATCGCCCTCACGTTGCAATTGACCGCTTCGTTGCTTCAGCCGGTCGTGGGGCTCTACACCGACCGCCGGCCGCAGCCGTACTCGCTCGCGGTTGGCATGGGCATCACCATGGTTGGTCTGCTGGCCTTTGCCATGGCTCCCACCTACCTCACCATTCTTGTCGCTGCTGCCTTCGTGGGCATCGGTTCGGCCGTGTTCCATCCCGAGTCTTCGCGCGTGGCGCGCATGGCTTCCGGCGGGCAGCACGGCATGGCGCAGTCGCTCTTCCAGGTTGGCGGAAATGCGGGTTCGGCCATCGGGCCGTTGCTGGCGTTTATCTTCATCAAGGGGCAAGCCAACATCGCATGGTTTTCGTTTCTGGCAATGCTGGCTATTGTGCTGCTGATGAATATTGGCGCATGGTTCCGCAAAAATAGAGCCCTTCACCCGAAGCCGGTAGTTGTCGATCCGGAGCACCTAGCCTCGCTTGGTTCCGACCATCCTCATGCGGCTCTATCCAGCCGGCAAATCGGCTGGAGCCTCGCGATTCTCGTGGCGCTGATGTTTTCCAAGTTCTTTTATCTCGCAAGCTTGATGAGCTACTACACGTTCTACCTGATGAACAAATTCCACCTCACGGTTCAGAATGCGCAATTGCATCTGTTTCTGTTTCTGGGCGCGGTGGCCGCCGGGACGTTCATCGGCGGGCCGGTGGGCGACCGGGTGGGCCGCAAGCTGGTCATCTGGTGCTCCATCCTTGGCGTTCTGCCGTTTACGCTGATTCTGCCCTATGCGAATCTCGCCTGGACCGGCATTCTGAGCGTGGTCATCGGACTGATTCTCGCGTCCGCGTTTTCCGCGATTTTGGTTTACGCGCAGGAGTTGATGCCCGGAAGAATCGGTGCGGTGTCGGGGCTATTTTTCGGCTTCGCGTTTGGCATGGGGGGAGTCGGCGCGGCGATTCTTGGTAAGCTGGCCGATCTCACCAGCATGGATTTCGTCTACCACGTCTGCGCGTATCTTCCGGCGATTGGCATCCTGACGGCGTTCCTGCCGGACCTCGGCCCCGCCAAGGTGAATCAAGCGAAACCGGTCACTGCTTGATGTGCAGCGTATTTAATTAAACCCCAAAACAAGGAAGGGCGGGCCGGAGCCCGCCCTTTGGAACCAAGCGTGGATGCGATCAAAACATCAATTTCAGAGCAAACTGGATCTGGCGCGCGGAGCCGAAATCGCCGGTTGGAAAGCGCGTGCTCTGAATCACGCCAAACGACGCGCTGGTAACGGTCAGGACTGGGTTGCCAAAGTTCGGATGGTTTAAGACATCGAACATCTCCGACCGGAACTGCAGATTGAATCTTTCGCCGAACTTCGTGTTCTTGGTTATGGAGAAGTCGGTGTTGAGGAAGCCCGGTCCGGTGATCGCATCGCGTCCCAGGTTGCCAGGGTGGCACACACCGGCGACGCAAGGCGAAACAAACAGAGCCTTGTTGGCGAACCATTGTGCTGGACTTCCCGTGGTTTGGCTCGGTCCAGTAATGTCCGGGCGGACGGTCAAGGAGATGCCCGGACCGGGCCCGATGGCCAGCGTGGGTGTAATCGGGCTTCCGGTTTGTACCTGCTGCGTGACTCCGAACTGCCAGCCGGAGATGAGCCTGGGCTTGTTGGACTTGAAGGGCAGTTCGTAGAAGCCACTGAGAACGAAGCGGTGGCGGACGTCAAACTCGGAAGGTCCGTAATCGCCCCGCGGATTGTAGGCATTTTGGATGAAGAGGCTCTCTCCCGTTGACAGGGAGTTGTAATCCAGCGATTTGGAAAACGTATAGGAACCCTGGAACTGCAGGCCGTGAGAGAAGTGCTTGTTGACGGTGGCCCACACTGCGTTGTAGTTGGAGTTTCCCCCGCTGTTTACCTGACCTCCGCCACTGAAATTGCCAAGCGGGCAGACTGGATTGGGCGGGGCGCATTGCGCGGGCAGCACCGGGCTTGTCTGCGGAAGCGTGGGAAACGGGCGAGTGGACGCATAGACGCCGCCGTTGACGAAAGGCTGATTGATGTTTTGTGAAAGTTGCAGGTGCGTGCCCTTTACGCCCACATAAGCGACTTCGACGCCGAGATTGGAGCTGAGTTGCCGCTGAATGGTGAGGTTCCAGTCCTGAACATAACTATTGTCGAAGTTCGGGTTGATCGCGAACGGCCCCAGGCTGATACCAGTTCCGGGCGGGAAGGGATTTTCGAGCGTGATCGTGTTCGATGACGAACCGAGGTTGACAGGCACGGCAAACAAAGGATTGGAACTGAGTCCGGTGAGGATGTTGGTGGTCGGGGCCTGGGTCATGATCGCATAAGCAGCACGGATGGAAGTCTTGCCGCTCTTGAAGGGATCCCAGGCGAAGCCGACACGGGGCTGGAAATTCTTGTTGTTCGTGTGATACGGCTGAGCGGCAGAGACCAAAGTGCCGCTGGCAGCGTCGAAGTTCGTGAAGCGGTCTCGCGACTCCGATGGTGTGGAGTTCCAAGCATAACGGAAGCCGACGTTCAAGGTGAAGTTCCGCGCCAATTTGAAGCTGTCCTGGGCGAAGGCGTCATAGGCGGGCTGCAGAATCTTGTTGTTCCCAGAACCGAGCAGAACCGTGAAGACGTTGCCTTTGTCCGCCAGGAAGTTCGCCATGGTTGTGTAAGTGAAGCTTCCGATGTTTTCCGCAATGTTGTTGTTATAGGCGCGCCGGATTTCTCCGCCAAAGGCGAAGGTGTGCCGGCCCTTGAGCCAGCTCAGCGTGTCATTCAAAACAGCCGTGGTGTCGCCACGGCCTTGCGGCTCACCGGTTGGCCCACCGAAGCCCAAAGTGCCTGCAACGTTGATAAACGGCAAGCCGCTGGCGACCGGGGAACCCGCCGGCATGCCGATATTGAATTTCGTGGGGTCGAAGAAGCCGTTGGGAGTGAATGTCAGGTGAATACGGTTGAAGCCGAGGCGCACCGTGTTGGCGAGACTTGGTCCGAAGGTATGATCCTCGCTCAACGTGCCCAAATGCCGGAAACCGTCACGCGTGTCGCCAAAGCCGGGAATATTTGCGCCAATGGCGCCGCCGGCCGTGGGCTCCTCGCGAAGGTCCTTTTGAACCACGTAGTAGCCGTGGAGGCGGTCCTGAGCGCGAAGGTCGACGTCAAAGTCTGCCGATCCTTGGTTCAACGAGACGTTGGCAAGCGCACCACCCGTGAATCCTGTCCAGTCAGCCTGAGCGGCGGATGCGTCCGAGGTTCGATGGAAGTTAGCAGGGGGGAGAAGCGTGATAAGGCTAGCTACCGCAGGCGAGGTAACGGCCGCTATCTGGTTCTGGCTTGGTACCGTGCTGGTGACGGTCAAGCTCTGGTGCTGTCGCAAACCCTCATAGGCGAGAAAAACGAAAGCCTTGTTCTTTTTGAGGGGACCGCCAAAGGCGCCGCCAAACTCGTTGCGCTTGAACGGGGCCTGGGGGTTCGGCACGATGTTAAAAAAGTTGCGCGCATCGAGAGCGTTGTTGCGCAGGAACTCAAAGGCTTCGCCGTGAAAATCGTTCGTTCCGGAGCGCGTGGCCATATTGACGATGGCGCCGGAATTTCGTCCGTACTCCGCGGGAAAAGCGGAGTTATCGATCTTGAATTCCGCGAGCGTGCCGATGGGCGGCTGAAAAGTGATCTGGTTCTGTACCGGATCGTTTAAATTGATGCCGTTGACCAACCAATTGGTCGTGTCCTCACGCTGGCCTGCGGTATTAATGCCGAAAGAGCCTTGGCCGCGGAGAGGAAAAGAAAGGAAACCATTGGCAGGCGGCGTGATGGTGCCGGGAGTCAGCAGACTGAGGTCGGTGAAATGACGGCCGTTCAGGGGTATGTCCTGCACGTATTTGTCGTTGATGACCTGCCCCATGCTGTTCGTGGCGGTGTCGAGGATCACCGCATCGGCGGTGATCTCGACAGTCACCGAGGTTTCTCCAATTCTGAGCTGGACATTTCGAGTCACAGAAGTGGCGACGGGAAGATCGAGGTCGGTGACCACCGCCTTTTGGAAGCCCGAAGCCGTCACTTCGATGTCATAGACGCCAATCGGCAGGGAGGGGACTAGATAGGCCCCGGCACTATCGGTCTGCGTGTTAAAGGAGACTCCCGTAGCCTTGTTGGTTACCGTGACCTTGGCATTGGGAACCGCGGCCCCGCTGCCGTCGGTGACAATGCCAGTCAGGCTGGCAGTGGATTGGGCTAGGGCAGGAATGGTTGCCGCACAAACAAGAATAAGCAAAACCAAAACGCAAACGCACGCATCTCGAAACGATGACCTGGTTGCGACAGCTTTCATCATGCTGTTCCTCCTGGAGTCGAAGAAAGTTTGGACTTTCTCTCAGCCGTTTCCGTGGTTTGCTGGGAGAATCGCGCCCGCGGAACAAGCACGGTTTCGTGAAAAACTGAAAATTTAGGGGATCGAGGCCCTGCCCCAACACGGCCCAGAGGGAGGCGGGCAATCGGAATGCCACAGACGGTATAGGATCGAGGTTCGGAGAAACATCCTCATATCAACAATTTATAGAGCTTGAGCAGATTCCCGGCTCTTGAGATGTGCTCTGATCTCCAAGAATCAGTAGGCTCCTACGAAATACGGAAGGCAGGATGCGACTGTGCGCCTCGCGTCAAGAGCAACCACAAGCG
>Ga0307471_100001003_pt1 | contig 15085 bp, 13 predicted proteins | sample atmos_gasesAM3C__2_FD_204566 | JGI IMG/M metagenome (GOLD analysis project Ga0307471, IMG submission 204566) | Hardwood forest soil microbial communities from Morgan-Monroe State Forest, Indiana, United States - atmos_gasesAM3C_515 | ecosystem: Environmental > Terrestrial > Soil > Temperate... | reverse complement strand
ACGTCGTCACGGTGATGCGGCAGGGACGGATCGTCGCGACGCTTCCGACCGCCGAGACGACCGCGGAGCAGCTCGCCGAGCTGATGGTGGGCCGTGCGGTCAGCCTGCGCGTCGACAAGACGCCCGCGCGGCCGGGCGAGCCGCTCCTCGAGGTGACCGACCTCGTGGTCGAGGACGCGCTCGGCGTCCCGCGGGTGAAGCGCGTCGGCTTCACCGTGCGACGCGGGGAGATCGTCGGTATTGCGGGCGTCGCCGGCAACGGTCAGTCGGAGCTGCTCGAGGCGCTGGCGGGCATTCGCCCGGCGAAATCGGGACAGATCCGTGTGCGGGGCCGTCGTGTCGCCCACGTTCCCGAGGACCGTCAGCGGATGGGGCTGATCATGGCGTTCGCGGCCCAGGAGAGCGCGATCCTCGGCCATCACGACGAGCCCGCCTACAACGGGGCCGTCTTGATGAAGCAGTCCGCGGTCGCCGCGAGCTTCAGCCGTCAGGCCGCGGAGTACGACATCCGTCCGGCGAACGGCGCCCTGGCCACCTCGGCATTCTCCGGCGGCAATCAGCAGAAGATCGTGCTGGCCCGCGAGCTCGACCGGAACCCCGACGTGCTTTTGGTCGGCCAGCCTACCCGGGGCGTCGACATCGGCGCGATCGAGTTCGTCCACCGGCGCCTGGTGGCGCTGCGCGACGCCGGCAAGGCGCTGCTCGTGGTCTCGGTCGAGCTCGACGAGATCATGGCGCTGGCCGACCGGATCCTCGTCATGCACGACGGCCGCATCGTCGGGGACATGCCCCGCGCCGCCGCCACCGAGCAGACGCTCGGCCTCTTGATGGCCGGCGTCACCGAACCCTCGCCCCGTAATCGAACCCTCGTCTAAATACGTAAAGGAGACTCCCGTGCTCTTCACGTGCCCAGGTCCGGCAGCGCGCGGCGGCGGCTCAGGAAAGGCCCGAGGCCGCCGTCACTTCTGCGTCGATGTCCACTGCCACGTTCACTACCCGCCCGCCGACGAGATGGTGAAGGGCGTCTACCGTCCGGAGAACGAGCCGGCAGCACGCTTCACCAACGAGCTCTCGCGAGCAACGAACAAGAAGCAGATGGAGAACGTGTTCGCCTGTCTCACGTCGGTCGAGCAGCGGCTCTCCGACATGGACAAGATGGGGGTCGACGTCCAGGCGATCTCGTGCTCGCCCTTCCAGTTCATGTACGCGCTCGATCCGGAGCTCGGCAAGAAGACGGCCCGGGCGATCAACGAGAACCTGGCGGCGATCGTCACCAAGCACCCCGACCGCTTCGTCGCGCTGGCGAACGTCCCGCTCCAGGCGCCCGACGCGGCGGCGGAGGAGCTCGACTACTGCGTCAGGCGGCTCGGCTTCCGCGGCGTGGAGATCGGCACGAACGTCGCCGGCAAGGAGATCTCGCGAGGCCGCGACGCGTTCTGGGCCAAGGTGCAGGAGCTGGACGTCATGGTGTTCATGCATCCCAACGGCTTCACCGGCGGCGAGCGGCTCTCAGATCACTACTTCATCAACACCATCGGTAACCCGCTCGACTCCACCGTGGCGATCGGCCACCTCGTGTTCGACGGCATCCTCGAGAAGTTCCCGAAGCTCAAGATCGTGTCGGCGCACGGCGGCGGCTACGTCTCGCATTACCCGGCCCGCATGGATCACGCGTGGGGCGCCCGCGTCGACCCGCGCACCGTCCTCAAGAGGAAGCCCCGCCAGTCGCTCGCCAAGCTCTATTTCGACACGATCGTGTTCGACCGCGAGCAGCTCCGGCATCTGGTAAATCTGTGGGGGGCCGACCACATCGTCGTGGGCACCGACTATCCCTACGACATGGGCTGGTACGATCCGCGCGGCTTCGTCGACGGCTGCAAGTTCCTGAAGGACGCGGACCGGGCGAAGATCCTCGGGCTCAACGCCGCCCGGCTCCTGAAGCTCAAGCGACGCCGGACCACCTGAGCGCGGCCTCCGGCGTGCCGTCCTTCCACGGCAGCTCGACCGGGTAGGGCCGCAGCAAGCAGTCGTCGGGCAGGCATTCGATCGGCGCGAAGTCGCGGTGGGCGATGTACTCCGGCCGCTTGAAGCGACGGATGTGGTTGGACACCGCGCACAGGCTCAGGTAGACGCTCACCCGGTTCCACGGCGACAGGTTCGACGTCGACGCGTGGACCAGGCACGAGTGGAACATGATCAGCGAGCCCGCCGGGCCCTTGGGCGCCACCAGGCCGCCGCGCGCGACGAGCTTCGTGATCGTGGCGTGGTCGATGGTCCACAGGGGATAGCTCGTCGTCGTGGTGTCGTGCCCGGCATCGAGCACGCCGAGCTTGTGGCTGCCGGGGATGAACATCAACGGGCCGTTGAACTCGTTCACCTCGTCCAGGAAGATCGCGATGTTCATGGCGCGGGCCTCGGGCATCTCGTCGTCGTTGAACCACGTGCCGAAGTCCTGGTGCCACTGCCAGACGTCGCCGTCGAAGGCCATCTTGCCGTTGATCTTGAACTGGTGCATGTAGACCGGCTCGCCGAAGACCTGCACGACCGGCTCGATCATCCGGGGATGGCGCGCGAGCCGCGCGAACGGGGCGCTGTACAGGTGGGCGGCAAAGTTCGTGCGCACGGCGTCGCTGCCCTTCTCGCGCACGTTCTCGGGACGATGCTGGGCATAGAGGCTCGGCACCTCGTCCGTCAGCACCTTGATCTCATCCGCCGAGAACATGCGCGGAAAGAACAGATAGCCGTCCCGGTCGAACGCCTCGAGCTGCGCCGTCGTGAGCTTCATCGCATGACCTCCGTCAGGCCTTCGGCGCGCGGCGCGCGATGGCCGCGATCTGGTCGGCGAAGTTCACCTGGCTGTCGTCCTGCGGCTCGTAGCCGATCTTCGTCTTCGCGCTGGCGAGGCTCCAGAAGCGGTGCGTGTTGCCGCTGATCCCGTAGACGATCAGGAACGGGATGCCGTGCTCGTCCTTGATGTCCTCGGTCTCGACCATGCGGATGGCCTGCTGGACCTGGTCGCGCCGCGAGAGGTACGCGCCGAGCGCCCGGTGCATCACCTTGATGTCGCCCGGCTTCACGTGCTCGATATCGTCGTCGCGCGGACCCCCGATGCGCCACTGCACCACCTCGAGCTTCTTGCCGTCGACCTTGCCGGTGGCAAAGACGAAGCCGAGCAGCTCGTAGGCGGCCTTGGCCCAACCGTACCAGTTGTCCGAGCGCGGCGGCATCTCAGGCGTGACCATGTCGACCCGGCCGTCCCAGACCAGCCGCTCGTAGTAGTCGGCGGCGTGGTTGGAGCTGGCGACCACCACCCGGCGCACGCCCTCTTCGAGCGCCACGCGATAGACGTTGTAGGCGAGCGCCACGTTCTGGTGCTCGGCCCAGAACTTCGCGTCGTTGTTCTCCTGCCAGGTCGTGGCGTCCATCCCCACGGCGCGCACGTAACCGAGATGAATGACGGCGTCGGCGCCCCGGAAGTGCTGGCGGTACGCGTTGCGGTCGGGGTTGGTCAGATCGGTGACGACGAGCCCGGGCACCTTCTCGCCGCTCCGGGTCGCCGGGATGACATCGATCGGCACGACGTCCCACCGCTCGGCGAGCTCCTTGAACATCCGCTGGCCCACGTAGCCGGCCGCCCCCGTGATCACCACCCGTCGCTTGGCCATCCCCGTCTCCTAAGTTCATAAGCGCGCCTCGGCCGGCGGGGCCCCAGCCCCGCGACGGCCTGCAGCGCGCACAGCCGATCAAGTCACCTGCAGCTTACAATGGTTGCCCTGGGAGGGAGACGGTGAAGATCACGCGCGTCGAAGCGTTCCACGTGAGCTGGGGTGAGGGCCGCAGTCGCAGCGCCTGGGTCCGGATCTGGAGCGACGCGGGCACGTACGGCCTCGGCGAGGCGAGCCCAATGGTGCACGGCAACGCCTCGCTCGAGATCGTGGCGAGCGCGTTCACGCCGATGCTGCTCGGCGCCGATCCGCTGGAGACGCGCGTGCTTCAAGATCGGCTCTTCCATCAGCACATCAAGCTCGGCCCGGAGGGCGCGTACACGGGCGCCCTCGCCGCCGTCGACCTCGCGCTGTGGGATCTCAAGGGCAAGGCGCTGGGCCAGCCGGTGTGGAAGCTGCTCGGCGGCGGGTGGCGGCGCCAGATCCCGTTCTACGCGTCGATCGGCGGCAACGGCGAGCGCACGGTCGACGAGGTCTGCCGGGTCGTCGAGCAGCGCCTCGAGCTCGGGCCCTCGCAGGTGAAGATCCGCTTCGACGCCGACAAGACGGCGCGCGACGTCGATCTGGCCGGCGACATCGCCAAGGCGCGAGCCGTGCGCAATCTGGTCGGTGACGGCTTTCCGCTCGCCTTCGATTCCAACAATGGCTACTCGGTTCAGGGCGCTATCCGGGTCGGCCGCGCGCTGGAGGAGCTGGGATACGTGTGGTTCGAGGAGCCGGTGCAGCACTACCACGTCGAGAGCTTCGCCAAGGTCGCCGACGCGCTCGACATCGCGGTCTCCGCCGGCGAGCAGGAATACACGCTGCAGGGCATCAAGCGCCTGATCGAGGCGGGCGTCGACATCGTCCAGCCGGACATCGTGAAGACCGGCGGCTTCACCGGCCTCGGCGACATGGCGGCGCTGGCGCGGGCGTACGGCGTCGACCTCGTGCCGCATCAGACGCAACCCTCGATCGGCCACACCGCCAACCTCCACTTCGTCGCCTCTCTCACCCACTCGCACTATCCGGCGGAGTACAACGGCCCCTACGGAGTCCAGGACGTGGTGTTCCGGACGCCGGTGCGCCCGGTGAAAGGCAACTTCGTCCTCTCCGACGCTCCGGGGCTCGGGCTCGAGGTCGACGAGAGCGAGCTGCAGAAGCGCATGATCCCCTGGACGTCGTCGGGAGCGCGCGGCTCGGACTAAGGTCGGATGGCCGAGCGCACCCTCGCCATCTATACTTACGCGGCTCGAAATCCAAAGAGGAGGATCTCATGCGAACCGCATGGGTTACAGGGCTGATGCTGCTGGCGCTCGTTCTCGTGACGGCCGGATGCACCACCTACTATCGCGTCACCGATCCCTCGTCGGGCAAGGTCTTCTACACCAACGAGATCATACGGGGCTACAACCAGAACATCCGCTTCACGGACGCCAAGTCAGGATCGGACGTCACCCTGACGACCTCTGAAGTGAAGGAGATCACGCAGGAGGAGTACCAGAAGAATACCGCTAAGTAGCGCCCCACGGCGTCGACATCAGGCGCAGAAAGCGGCTCGCGTTCTCCCACATCAGTTTGCGCGTCGCCTCCTCGCCCAGCACCTTTCGCCACCCGATCACCGTGTCGGCGTGGTCCGGAAAGATCGTCTCCGGGTGGGGATAGTCGGACGCGAACATGAACGCCTGATCGCCCAGGAGATCGATCGCCGCCTTCGTGAGCCCCACCCCTTCTGACAGATCGATGCTGACGAACACGCGTCCCGCCTGCGCGTACTCGAGAGGCGTGTGCTTGAGCGCAGGCGACACCGAGCCGCGCACGTAGTCGATCTGTCGCGTCAGCCGCACGAGCCAGTGCGGCAGCCAGCCGTGCCCGCTCTCCAGCGCGCCGACACGAAGACGCGGATAGCGATCGAGCATTCCGCCCATCAGCATGAAGGAGAGAAACCGCTGCCCACCCCACGTCTGGCCGGCGCAGCGGCCCATGGCCGGGTTGTCCCAGATGTCGCGATAGCCCGGGAAGTACGGCGTCTCGATGGTGAACGCGTGGTACATGATCGGCAGGTCGGCCTCGTCGGCGGCCGCCCAGATCGGCTCGAGGTCGGGATCGTCGACGGGCATCCCCTCGGGCAAGAGCGGCCACACCGCCGCCACCCAGTCCTCGCGGGCCCGCTCCTTGATCACCCGCGCGCTCCATTCCGGATCCGTCGCAAGCGCCAGCACCATGCTCTTCAGCCGCCGCGAATCGGCCGCGCAGTATTCCGCCATGTAGCGGTGATAGGCGCGATAGAGACCGTGCGCGAGATGCGGGGCCAGCGCGGGCGCACCGTACGCCCACGGCCCGGGAATGATGAAGTCGATGTCGCGACCCTCGAGGTCCATGTCGCGCAGGCGCCCGCGCGCGTTGTCCTCGGCGACCCGCGGCGTGATCGGCTCGCGCGTGACCATCTGCGTGCGCCCGGAGAGAAATCCGCGATCGCCGTCGGCTTGCGCCGCCGTCGCCGGCTTCTGGCCTGCCACCCGCTGCAGCCGCACCGGCTTGACCGACAGGATCGTGGACGAGCCCACGTCTTCGGCGTCACCGCGGCCGGCGACCGTCTTGACCGTGCGCCGGTAGGGCGTCAGGTCGTCCATCCGCTCCGCAAGCTCCTTGTCCGCGTAGCGGAGCAGCACGTCCAGGGACGGGTTCACGTGAGTGTCCGAATCGATCACTCGAAAGCCCTGTCTCATCGCCCCCTCCGTGGGCCCGACAGTACCACGACCATTCTGCTAGGATCGCGCCTGGTGCTCGGCCACCCCTCCTTCGCCTTTCTCCTGTGCTCGCGGGTCCTCGCCAACATGGGCTTCCACATGCTGGGCGTCGCGGTGGGCTGGCAGCTCTACGCGATCACCGGCAGCGCCCTCGATCTCGGGCTGGTCGGGCTCGCGCAGTTTCTGCCGATCGTCTTCCTGACACTCCTGGTCGGGCAGGTCGCCGACCGCTACGACCGCCGTCTCATCGCCGTCGTGTGTCAGCTCGTCGAGGCGGCCGCCGCCGTCGGCCTCGTTGCCGCAACGGTGACCGGACGCCAGAGCAGCGCGACCATTCTCGCCATCGTCGCGCTGATGGGCGCCGCGCGGGCGTTCGAGAGTCCCGCGACGACCGCGCTCGTGTCCGACGTCGTGCCCCGGCCGCTCATCGCGCGCGCCATGGCGTGGCTGGTGTCGGCGAACCAGACGGCGCAGATCGTCGGGCCCGCGCTGGGCGGGTTCCTCTCCGCACGGAGCCCCGAAGCCGCCTACATCGCCGCGGCCGCGCTCTTCGTGGTCGCCGGCGCGTGCGCCGCCGTCATCCGGAGTCGCCGGGCCACGCGCGCGAGGGAGCCCCTGACGCTCGAGAGCGTCTTCTCGGGAGTCGCCTTCATCTGGAGCCGGCGCGTGCTCCTCGGCACGATGTCGCTCGACCTGTTCGCGGTGCTGCTGGGCGGCGCCACGGCGCTCCTGCCCGTTTACGCGCGCGACATCCTCGACGCCGGACCGCGCGGGCTCGGCCTCCTCCGCTCGGCGCCCGCCGTCGGAGCCCTGGCGACGTCAATTTTCCTCGCGCGCTATCCCCTGCGGCGGCGCATCGGGCCCGCGCTCTTTCGTACCGTCATCGTCTTCGGCGCGGCCACGATCGTGTTCGGCCTCTCGACCAACTTCACGCTCTCGCTCGTAGCCCTTGCCGTTCTCGGCGCATCGGACGTGGTGAGCGTGGTCATCCGGGCGTCGCTCGTCCAGATCCGGACGCCGGACACGATGCGCGGCCGCGTGAGCGCAGTGCACTCGCTCTTCACCGGGACCTCGAACCAGCTGGGCGCGTTCGAGTCGGGCCTGGTCGCCGCGCTCGTCGGCACCGTTCCGTCTGTGCTGCTCGGAGGCATCGGTACGGTCGCCGTCGCCGTCCTGTGGATGGTTCTCTTTCCTGAATTGCGCCGCGTGCGCCAGTTCGAGGAGCCTGGCGACGCGGCTTGAGGCGTGGGAGGCGCGGTGGGGTCGAGACGACCACGCGGCACGCGTTCGCTGCTCCGGGGCGGCTGGGCTCCATCCCGGCGCGCCTCTTCCGCCGCCCACTTTTCGGGAACGGGTCCCTTCGACCCCACCGCGCCTCCCACGCCTCAAGCCGCGACTCCCCGCGCGTCGACTTGGAACTAGGAGCGGAGGATAATCCGCAAAATGACGGCGTCGGCGCCCCGGTCCGCGGTTCGCGCCTGGATCGCACCCGCTCTGTTGCCGGTCGTCAATCTGGCGCTCGCGCTGTTGCTGTCGGGGCTTGTCGTGCTCGCGGTTGGGGAGAATCCGGCGCGGGCCTTATGGCTCCTGGCGAGCGGGGCGTTCGGTGGCGCGGAGGCGATCGGGTACACGCTGTATTACGCGACGAGCTTCGTGTTCACGGGGCTGGCCGTCGCGGTCGCGTTTCACGCCGGGCTCTTCAACATCGGCGCCGAGGGGCAGGCGTACCTCGGCGGCCTCGCGGTGGCGCTGCTCTGTCTGGGCGCCGGCGGCTGGCCGACGACGCTGGTCGTGGCGGCTGCGATCGTCGTGGCCGCGGCCGGCGGCGCGGCCTGGGCGTTCGTGCCCGCGTGGCTTCAAGCGCGGCGCGGTAGCCACGTCGTCATCACCACGATCATGTTCAACTTCATCGCCGCGGCGCTAATGACCCATCTCCTCGTCAACGTCCTGATCAAGCCGGGACAGCAGTCGCCGGAGACACGTGAGTTCGCGCCGAGCACGTGGCTACCGCAACTCCACGACGTCGCCCGAGCGCTCGGCTGGGAGATCGGCCGCTCGCCGGTGAACCTCTCGCTGCCCCTGGCTCTCGCCGCCGGCGCCCTGGTCTGGGTCTATCTCTGGCGCACGCGCTGGGGCTATGAGCTCAGAGCCCTCGGCCACAACCAGACGGCGGCCGTCTACGGCCGCATCCCTCCTGCGCGGACGATCATCGTGGCGATGGCGATCTCGGGAGCGCTCGCCGGGCTCATGAGCCTCAACGAGGTGATGGGCGTGCAGCATCGCCTGCTCCTGAACTTCACCGGAGGCGCCGGCTACGTCGGGATCGCCGTGGCGCTGATGGGACGCAATCACCCGGTGGGCATCGTGCTCGCGGCGGTGCTGTTCGGCGCCTTGTATCAGGGCGGCTCCGAGCTGTCGTTCGACATGCCGGCGCTCACCCGCGATATGGTGGTGGTCATCCAGGGGCTGATCATTCTCGTCTGCGGCGCGCTCGAGCACGCGCTGCGCGGCCCGGTGCAGGCGCTGCTCCGTTCATGAGCGACCTCTTTCCCTTCGCGGCGCTTCTGGCGGCGGCGACGGCGCGCGGAGCGGTGCCGCTCGTGCTGGCGGCGCTGGGCGGCCTCTTCGCCGAGCGCTCGGGCGTCGTCGACATCGGGCTCGAGGGCAAGATGCTGGCCGCGGCGTTCGCGGCCGCGGCGTCCGCGGCGGTCACGGGCTCGGCCTGGATCGGGCTCGGCGCCGGCGTTGCCGCGGCCGTGGCCGTGAGCCTCCTGCACGCCTTCGCGTGCGTCACGCACCACGGCAATCAGGTGGTATCGGGCATGGCGCTCAACATCACGCTGTCGGGACTCACCGCGGTGCTGGGCTACGCGTGGTTTCACGAGGGCGGCCAGACACCGCTCCTCGGTCCCGGCGCCCGCTTCGCGCCTATCGAGCTTCCGGGCGCGAGCGCGCTGGGAAGCCTGCCGGCGCTAGGCCCGATCTACCGCGAGGTCGTGAACGGCCACAATGTCCTGGTCTACGTCGCCGCCGCGGCGGTTCCCGCGGTCGCGTGGGTCGTGTACCGCACACGATTCGGGCTCCGCCTGCGCGCTGTGGGCGAGAATCCCGGCGCGGTCGACACGGCGGGCATCTCCGTCGCCACCACGCGCTACCGCGCGCTCGTCCTGAGCGGGGTGCTCTGCGGCCTCTCCGGCGCGTACCTGTCGACCGCGCATCACGCGTCGTTCATTCGCGACATGTCAGCAGGTCGGGGCTATCTGGCCCTGGCGGCGCTCATCTTCGGTCAGTGGCGGCCCGTGCCGACGCTCGGCGCGTGCCTGCTCTTTGCCTTCGCCGACGCGGTGCAGGCGCGCCTGCAGGGTATCGAGCTGCCACTGGTCGGTGTGATGCCGGTTCAGCTCATCCAGGCGCTGCCGTACGTCTTGACGGTGTTGCTGCTGGCGGGCTTCGTCGGGCGCGCGGTCGCGCCGGCCGCCATCGGTGTGCCCTACGTGAAGGAACGCTGAGGAGAGGCGATGAACTACGACATCTTTCTGGCGCCGGCGGCCGATTCCTGGAAGGTCGTCGAGCGAGCCGAGGCGCTGGGCTTTCGCCGTGCCTGGTTCTACGACACGCAGCTGCTCAACGCCGAGGTGTTCGTGGCGATGGCGGCCGCCGCCATGCGGACCTCGACGATCCGCCTCGGCACGGGCGTGCTCATCCCGTCGAACCGGATCGCTCCGGTCGCCGCGAGCGGGCTCGCGAGCCTCAACGCGCTGGCGCCCGGCCGTATCGACTTCGGCGTCTCCACGGGCTTCACCGCCCGCCGCACGATGGGGCTGCGTCCCGTGAAGCTCGCGGACATGGAGGAGTACATCCGCGTGGTGCGCGGGCTCCTGGCCGGCGAGACGCTCGAGTGGACCTTCGAGGACAAGCGCCGGAAGATCCGGTTCCTGAACCCCGAGGTGGGCGCCTTCAACATCACCGACCCCATTGCCCTGCACATCTCTGCACTCGGGCCACGCGCCCGACGGCTCACCGCCAGGCTGGGCGCCGGCTGGATTCACGCGACCGCGAACCCGGGCCACGCGCGCAACGCGATCGCCGACATGCAGGCGGCGTGGCACGATGCGGGCCGCGATCCGGCCGGGCTGACGGCGACCGCCGCCATCGCCGGCTGCGTGCTCCGCGAGGGCGAGGCCGCCGACAGCCCGCGCGCGCGGGCGCACGCCGGGCCGACCGCCACGATCGCGCTCCACAGCCTGGTTGAGCGCGACGAGTTCGGCGATCTGGGCCGCCCGATTCCTCCAGGGCTCGCGCCGCTCATCGAGCGCTACCGGCAGATCTACCTGAAGTACGAGCCGGCCGACGCGCGTTACCTGAGCAATCATCGCGGCCACCTCATGTTTCTGCGGCCGGAGGAGCAGGCGATCTGCACCGCGGAGCTGATTCGCGCGACGACGTTCACCGGCTCACCGGCCGAGCTTCGCGAGCAGATCCGCGAGCTGGCCCGGGCCGGATTCGATCACGTCGGCCTCACCGTGCGGCACGGGCATCCCGAGATGCTCGAGGAGTGGGCCGACGTGTTCGAGGGTGTGTGACGGCGCGCGCGACGACGGCGGAGCTGATTCGCGCCAAGCGCGACGGCGCGGCCCTGAGCGAGGAGGACATCGGCCGCGTGGTCGCGGGCATCGTCGACGGGTCGGTGAGCGAAGGTCAGGCGGCCGCCTTCGCGATGGCCGTCTACTTCCGCGGCATGTCACGCGCGGAGTGCGCGTGGCTCACGGGCGCGATGACGCGCTCGGGTACGGTGCTCGCCTGGCCCGACCTCGGCGGCCCCATCCTCGACAAGCACTCGACCGGCGGCGTAGGCGACAAGGTCAGCCTGATCCTCGCCCCGGTCGTGGCCGCCGCCGGCGGCTTCGTGCCGATGATCTCGGGCCGAGGTCTCGGCCACACGGGCGGCACGCTGGATAAGCTCGGTAGCATTCCCGGCTACGACACGACGCCCGACGTTCGCCGCTTCCAGTCGGCTGTGCGCGCCGCCGGCTGCGCCATCGTCGGCCAGACCGCCGATCTCGCGCCCGCCGACCGGCGGCTCTACTCGATCCGCGACGTCACGGCGACGGTCGAATCGATCCCGCTGATCACGGCATCCATCCTCTCGAAGAAGCTCGCCGCCGGGCTCGACGCGCTCGTCATGGACATCAAGGTCGGCTCGGGCGCGTTCGCTCCGTCGCTCGAGACCGCCCGCGCGCTCGGCGAGAGCCTGCTGGCGGTCGCCGGGGACGCCGGGCTCCGCACGACAGCGCTCTTGACCGACATGAACCAGGTGCTCGGCCATCACGTCGGCAACGCGCTCGAGATCCTCGAGGCGATCGAGTTCCTCACGGGGGCACGGCGCGAAGCCCGGCTTCACGCGGTGACGTCGGCGCTGGCGAGCGATCTCCTGGTGCTGGGCGGGCTCGCGCGTGACGACGGCGAAGGCGTCGCCGCGGTCGACAAGGCGCTGGCGTCGGGGGCCGCGGCTGAACGCTTCGCGAAAATGGTGAAGGTCCTCGGAGGTCCGGCGGACCTCGTCGAGCACCCCGGGCGCCACCTTGTCCGGGCTCCGGTCGACCTCGCCGTCGCGCCCGAGACATCCGGAGTCATCACGCGAATCGACGCGCGTGCGGTCGGGCTCGTGGTCGCCACGCTGGGCGGCGGACGTCAGGCGATCGAGGACGCTATCGACCCAGCGGCCGGCCTGGCCGACGTGCGCGGAATCGGCGAGCGCGTCGGCCGCGATCGGCCGATCGCCGTGGTGCATGCACGCTCTCGCGGCGCGGCGGAAGCCGCTGCGGCGGCGCTCCGTCGCGCCGTCAGTGTCGGCAACGAGCCCCTCGCACCGGCGCCGGCGACGCCGGTTCTCCACCGAATGAGATCGCCCTCGGCTACTTGAGGTTCCGGCCGAAGAACGCGACGACCTCGCGAATGCTGTCCGCCCAGGCCTCCGGATCGCCGCCGGTCGTGGCGCCGCGGCCGGTCGGCGAGCTCGCGTTCACTCGCGTCTCGACAAACCGAATCGGGTTCGCGCTGTCGAACGAATGATAGGCGCCGGGATAGATCTTGATCGTCATCGGCGCGCCCGCCTTCTGCGCGGCTTCGGTCAGTTGGCGGCAAGGCTCGGCAGGGGTCCAGTCGTCCTTCTCGCCGATCAAAATCAGCACCGGTCCCGCGGGCCGGTACGGCTCGCCGCTTCGTAGCCACTGCGCGCATCCGGGATAAAGGGCCACCGCGGCCCTGAAGCCCGGCGACGCGCCGGGCGCGGCCATGGTGGCGAGCGTCGTCGCCCCGCCGTCCGATCCACCCATGAGCCCGACGCGGGATCCATCGACGAAGGGCAGCGTGCGCAGATGGGCCAGCGACGCGTAGGCGTCGCTCACCCGGCGCGAAGGGCCGACGTCGGCGCGGCGCGGCGAAGGGTTCGTGCACACGCCGCCGGGAAAGCCGCGCGTGGTGAAGCTGTCGGGCAGCATCACGACGTAGCCGCGCCCGACGAGCTCCGTCGCCCAGCGACCGGGCGCCCCGCTCGAGCGCGGCCCCAGACCGCTGCAGTCGTGCATGATCACGATCGCGGGAAACGGTCCGGCGCCGTCCGGCTTCTGGATCTGGATCGGAACGTACTCCGGCGCCCCGGCGGGCGAGGTGGTGGCGAGGGTCGGTCCCTGGAGCCCGCCGACGGTGCAGGCCCCGAGGACTCCGACGCCGATGCCGAGCGCGAGCAGGACGAGCGCGGCGCGTGTCATTCGCCCGATGTTACTATCGTCCGAGCCAGGGAGGGTCCATTGAGCGACGAGATCAGCATCCAGTTCACCCGCTTCTCGGCTTTCTACTCGCCGTTGATCGCCACGTTCGCCGGCGGGTTTCTCCAGGCGGAAGGGTTGCGACCCGCGCATTCCGTCGCGCCGGCGGGTAAGTCCGCGATCGACGGCTTGCTGAACGGCACCGTGCACGTCTGCCAGTCGGCGCCGTCACAGGGCTTCGGGCCGCTCGAGAAGGGTCAGACGCCGCCGGCAGTGCACTTCGCGCAGATCAACGAGAAGGACGGCTTCTTCCTCACGGCGCGCCGGCCCGATCCGGCCTTCACCTGGGACAAGCTGAAGGGCGCGAAGGTCCTCGTCGATCACGGCGGCCAGCCGCTCGCCATGTTCAAGTACGCCTGCCACCGCCGCAGTCTCGACTACTTGGCGATCGGCGCCGTAGACGTTCCGAGCGGCCAGATGGATCAGGCATTCCGGAAGGGCGAGGGCGACTACATCCATCAGCAGGGCCCGGCGCCGCAGCAGCTCGAGCACGACCGCGTCGGTCACGTCGTGGCGTCGGTCGGCGAGGCGATCGGCCCGTGCGCCTTCTCGAGCCTCGCCGCCACGCGTGAGTGGCTGCGCACCGACATGGCGCGGCGCTTCATGCGCGCCTACCGCAAGGCGCGCGCGTGGATCGTTGCCACGCCCGCCGCGAAGATCGCCGAGGCGGAGGCCGAGTTCTTCCCAGGCATCGATCGGACCGTCCTCGCCGCGACCATCGAGTCCTATCAGAAGCTCGGCTGCTGGACGCCGCACGTCGAGATCACACGCCCGGCGTTCGAGGTCGCCCTCGACGTCTTCCAGCACTCGCGGCTGATCACGAAGCGGCACCGGTACGAAGACGTCTGCGCCGCGCCGCCCGAGGGGGCATGAGATGACCAAGGCGCTGTCCGGCATCCGCGTGGTCGACATCACGAACAATCAGGCCGGCCCGTCGTGCGGTCAGATGCTCGCCTGGCTCGGGGCTGATGTGATCAAGGTCGAGGAGCCGCTCAAGGGGGATCCCGCGCGCGAGACTCACCGGGACCGGCCGGACGCGGACAGCCTCTTCTATCTGTCCTTCAACGGCAACAAGCGGAGCCTCACGCTCAATCTCAAGAACGACGGCGCCAAGGACGTGTTCCGCGCGCTGCTCAAAACCGCGGACGTGCTCCTGGAGAACTTCGGCCCCGGCGTGCTCGAGCGTCTCGGCTTCGGCTACCGCGAGGTCAAGGCCCTCAACCCGCGTCTCGTCTACGCGAGCATCAAGGGCTTCGGCTCGTACGGTCCCTATCGCGACTACAAGAGCTACGAGCCGATCGCGCAGGCCATGGGCGGGGCGATGTGTGTCACCGGCTTCCCCGACAGCCCGCCCACCTACGTCTGGCCGTCCATCGGCGATTCGGGAACCGGCATGCACTGCGTGATCGGGATCCTCGCCGCGCTCATGCAGCGCCACGCCACCGGCGAGGGCCAGCAGGTCGAGGTGGCCATGCAGGACGCCGTCGTCAATCTGATCCGGGTCAGCATTCGCGATCACCAGCGCCGGGGCAAGCCGGGCGAGCGCACCGGCAACCAGCTCGGCACCAGCATCCCCGGGTCGACGTACCGCTGCCATCCCGGCGGCCCCAACGACTACGTCTTCATCTTCACGCAGCAGCAGATGTGGCGGCCGCTGCTCAAGGCCATGGAGCGCGAGGATCTGGTCGGCAACCCGAAGTACGACACCGCCGCGGCGCGCTGGGAGAACCGGGACGAGGTCAACGCCATGATGGAGGCGTGGACGCTCAAGCGCACGAAGCACGAGGTCATGAAGATCCTGGCC
>Ga0307471_100001002_pt1 | contig 15095 bp, 10 predicted proteins | sample atmos_gasesAM3C__2_FD_204566 | JGI IMG/M metagenome (GOLD analysis project Ga0307471, IMG submission 204566) | Hardwood forest soil microbial communities from Morgan-Monroe State Forest, Indiana, United States - atmos_gasesAM3C_515 | ecosystem: Environmental > Terrestrial > Soil > Temperate... | reverse complement strand
TGGAATGGTCTCTTGCAAAATGGCAGGCGTGACCGCGAGCATTTGTGCGTTAGCGCGTGCAATCGTCCATCCGGGTTTCAATCGGCCGATGGAGGCAAGCCACCAGGCATGTCGGAGCGTCAGGCGATTGTTGCGGGGACTGAGTATTGGCTCGACGCAAATGGGCAGGGCCACGTCATACGTATCGCCCACGGAAATGCCATTGAAACCCGGCCGCGTGACGCCGATAACTTCGAACGAATTGCCATCCAGGGTGAACCGTTTTCCAACCACCGAGGGGTCGCCGCCAAAATTCCTCTGCCAGAAGGAATAGCTGATGTCTGCAGCTGAGGCACTGCAACCAGGCTGGTCATCCTCCGGACCAAGCAGACGCCCGAGAATCGGCTCGACGCCCAGGACGTGAAAGAAATCGCCGCTGACCCGGATTCCCTTTGCATTGCGGACTTCCCCACCCGTCGCCAGATTGAATCGCTGGTCGGACCAAACGGCGATTTCGGCGAACCCCTCCTGCCGCTTGCGGATCTGCTCCCACATGGCAAAGGAGAGCTGAGAATACTGGCTGGAAAACTGGCCGGAACCCCAATGGCGGTCGGCAATCCGGATGGTGCCGAGCTCCTGGGGGTTCTTGACCGGAATCGTGCGGAGGCGGACGGAGTCAATGAGCTGAAAGATGGCAGTGTTGGCGCCGATACCGAGCGCGAGGGTAAGGACGGAAACGATGGTGAAACCAGGGCTTAGGCGCAGAAGACGAAGGGCATGGCGAAGGTCCTTCCACAATGAGGCCATCGGAACCCCCTGCCAGTATAAGACGACGGGGAATCTAAAATGTCACGTGAGAAAACACGACGCTGGCGCACAGCCTGGCCTGAAGGCGGAAGGTTTCGATACCACGAGAATGTTCTAAGTTGGATGGGAAGGTGCGCGTAATACGAAGGTACGGTTAGCGAGAGGGAGAAAAATTTCGTCGGGGCATTTTTTTCTTGCATGGGGGGACGACTCTTGTATTCTGCCAGTGCGAACTCGCCCTACCGCAGCGACGAGAGCGAGTTCCCTTAGGAGGACGAGAGTAAAAATTGAGTTCTATATCGCTTCCCACCCAACTACCTTCCCGCGTCATCCCAACAACAAGAAAAAGAGCCGCGAAGCTCACACTCTGGCCGCTTGTGGCCGCCACCTTCTTCATGGTGTCCGGCGGCACGTATGGCACGGAAGAAATCATTCACGCCGCGGGGTATGGCCACGGGATATTGATTCTGCTGTTCCTGCCGGTGCTGTGGTGCCTGCCGACGGCGTTCATGATTGGCGAACTCTCGAGCGCGCTGCCGCAAGAAGGCGGCTACTACGCATGGGTGCGGCGGGGCTTGGGAAATTTCTGGGGATTTCAGGAAGCGTGGCTCTCGCTGGTCGCAAGTATTTTTGACATGGCGATCTACCCGACGCTGTTTGTTTTTTACCTGAAGCAGATGGCGCCATGGTTTGGAATTGGGAATCACGGAGTCTACGCTGGGCTTTTCGTCGTCGCCACCTGCGCGGCGCTGAATCTGGCGGGAATTCGCGTGGTGGGGATTACGTCGTTGTGGCTTTTCTTCCTGCTGTCCGCGCCGTTCGCGCTGATTGTTGTTATGTCGCCACTGAAAATGGGCGCGCTGGCCGAAGCGCATGCTGTGCCGGCCGAAACTGGCCTAAGCTTGCTTGGCGGCGTGTTGGTGGCGATGTGGAATTACATGGGGTGGGACAACGCTTCGACGATCGCGCAGGAAGTCGAGCGGCCACAGAGGACTTATCCGCGGGCGATGATTGCAGCGGTGATCCTGGTGGCGCTGACGTACGTGCTGCCGTTCGCGGCGGTGTATTTGACGGGGGTACCCTCCTCTGTTTTTGGAGGCGACGGCTCGTGGGCCGCGGTGGCGGGAGCCATCGGCGGAAATTTCATGAGATTCGAATGGCTCAGGTTCCTGATCGTGCTCGGGGGGATGATGAGTGCGTTCGGAATGTTCAACGCGCTGGTGCTGAGCTATTCGCGATTGCCGCTGGCGATGGCACGAGACGGCATGCTGCCGAAATTCTTTGGCAAGATTAGCGCAAGGACTAAAGTGCCGTGGGTGGCCATCGTTATCTGCGCAACCTGCTGGGCCCTTTGCCTGGGCCTGGGGTTCAAGCGGCTCATCACTCTCGACATCATGCTGTACGGCGCGAGCCTGATGCTGGAGTTCGTGACCCTGGTGGCGCTGCGCATTCGCGAGCCGGAATTGAAGCGCGGGTTTCGCGTTCCTGGCGGGATGGCCGGTGCAGTTCTGGCCGGCGTGTTCCCCTTGGCGCTCCTCAGCCTGGCGATAGTCGAAAGTAACCACGAAACCGTGCTGGGCATGAATGGCCTTTTGTTCGGCGTGCTCATCATCGTGGCCGGTTTCTTGATCTATTTTGTCACCGGCAAGTTGAAGATTCGAAAGACGAAACCAGTGGTGATCGAAACCATCGAGGAGTTAGAAACAGCGTAGCCCGCTTTTCTCCCGGGATTCTGCATCTCATCCCAAAGCTCAGCAAATGGCTGGACCTCAGTGCTGCCGAAGAACAGCTAGAATTTATTGAGGAAAATGACGCAGGCGTTATAGACGGCGTGTGTAAGGATGGGGGCCAGCAGGAAACCCGACTGCTGAAAGCAGATGGCCGCGGCGATTCCCAGGCCGAAGACCGGCACGACCGAAATCGGCGGGTGTACCAGAGCGAAGAGCGCGGCGCTGCCCAAAACGGCTAGAACGGGACCGGCGGTGCGGCGTAATCCCTGAAAGATCAGCCCACGAAAAAGAAACTCTTCAAAAAGAGGCGCGACCACAATCGCCAGAACGCAGATCCAGATGGGGCGATCGGCGCGCGAGAGGAAGGAACTGAGTTCCGCGTCTTGCTTCCAGATTTGTGCTTGGGGGAATAGGTTTAGCGCGCGGAGATAAACGGCTGAGCCGAGCGCCGCGAGGGCGCCCCAGGCTACACCAAGAAGAATGCCCCGCCAAAGGGAATGCGTGTTTCTCGCGCCATCCGTCCGGTAGACGCCAATCTTCTGCCATAGAAGCGGGACGTTGTGCCGCCAAAAGGTGTAGAGCGCGAAGCCTGCAACGATGAGGCCAGCGAAAATGTAAGCAAAAGTAATTTCCGCGGGCAGAGAAGATTCGGCAATCGAATGGAAAAACAGGAACAGCAATCCTTGCAAGACGAAGAACGCCAGAGCCGCAATCATGCCGTCGGCAAGGCTGACGCTGCGAGGAGGAAGCGCGACGGGGTCGAGCAAGTAGGGGGAGTTGTCCTTCACTTTCTGCCAGAGGGCAAAAGCAAGCAGAGTGGAAAGGACGAGCTGCGCCAGCTTGGTCCAGAGCGAAGGCGAATAAATGGTGTTGGCGTACATGGCCGCCAAAATCATATAGAGGTAGATCATGTCCGTTCGAGTGCGTGCGCGAGTCTCGGTCTCCAGAACGTTGGTGGCGAGGATGCCAATACCGGAAGCGACGAAGGCGTAGAGAACGATTCCGTAAAGCGCCAGAAAAACTTCTCCCCAGGAACTGACATGCAGATGGCGGTTGAAGCGGGTGATGAACAGCAGCACGGTTATGCCATAGAGCAAGCCAAGCGCGGCCCAGACCATGGCCTTTTTCACCAGGATAGTGGATAGAGATTGCGGGAACGTCAGCAGTTGCCAGAGCGTCTTGTCTTCTCGGTTCAAAAGCGGCATAGCGCTGCTGAGGAAAGAATAGGCTCCGACGCCGAAGGCCAGCATGGCCGCGTGGCGAAAATTGCCGCTGACCGCGGAAGCCATGTCCGAGTAGATGAGCAGGTAGAAGGCGGGAAGCAGGAGAGGAACGACGAGCACTTGGACCAGGAGATTGCGGTCGCGCGTCAGAAGAAGCAGTTCCTGGGCGGCGACTCCGCGCAGCCAGGTGTTGCGGGAGGGCCCTGATGAAAGTCGGCGAGTTCCCTGATAAGGCCCGCCGGCTTTGACGAGGCCGTCGCGGGTCAGCCGCTCGCTTCCCAATAGCGCCAAAGAGGGAAAGGAAAGAGTGAAAAGAATCATCAAAGATATAACGAGTGGCGCATGCGAAGCAGCGGCCGACGGAATCCCAAGGAACAACGGCAATGAAAAAGGATTCCAGGCCAGAAGCGCGGGCATGGCGGTGGCACGCGCGACAAGGAAATCGTCCAATGGCTTGGACAGGCAAGACGCGTAGATGATCAGCAAGGAAACAGTCCCGAGGATGGTGAAGAGCGCCTGGACGTTCTTGAGCTGGCTGAGAGTCAGAAGTTTGCGCAGGGCCACTTCGAGAAAGGTGCAGAGGGCTCCGGCAAGGATGGAGAGATAGAGCAATACGGCGAGTCCAAGTGGAATGGCCATGAAGCCGAATCCAGCGGAAACATAGATAAGAACGAGAAAAGGATAGAAAAAGACCCAGACGAGAGGATTCAAAAAGGAATAGACGAATAACTTGGAGGTGAAAAGGGCGCGGGCAGAAGCGGGGAACGAATAGAGCCACTCGAAATTCCATTCCACCTCGCCGAGATTCTTGTTGTTCAGGCCTAGGGAGCCGAAGACGATGAAGGGCAGCCAGAGAAGGACGATCAGGCTGAGGGCGCGGAGAAAGACGGAATTCGGTTGTGCCTCGCGCGGCCACGTATCGCTGGAAACCCAAAACGTTTCTCTTGTGGTAGGAGTGAAACCGGCAGCGCCCTTTTGGGCGAAAACTTCGCGCATTTGACCCAGTCGGGTGTTTTCGTCGTCTTCAGAAAGGCCTTCTCCCCGAACTTCCGAGCGGAATAGTTGATCGACGTAACGTTCCCACCGGCCAACGTACTTCTCGCGCTCGCTGGGATCGGGAAGGCGGCGAACGATCTTGAGGCTCTTTTCGGCTTCGACGAGTTTGCCTTCCGTATAGGCGCTAACGGGGATCATGCCGGAAGGTACGGAGAGATTGCGGGAAGTGCCGGAGAGACTGATCAGGCCGCGAGAAGCGATATTGAATCCGTTTAAAGTCATCATCAGGAGAAGAAAAATACTCAGGGCGGATTTTCCCGTAGACTTTGCGGGAGTGCCGGAGCGGATCGACGCTTCGCCCGGAAATGAGCCGGCCGGATTCTTTTTCCTGTTCCAAAGGCGCGCGCTCTGCCAGAGATTGAGCTGCCGGCGCAGGGATAAACGGGCGATCAGCCAGACTGTTCGGGAGAGACCGATGGGCCGCGATGAGATCATGGCGTCGGCACGCCGCCGGACTCACCGGCTATGGAGAAAAAGATCTCTTCGAGCGAGCTGTCAGCGGCGACGCGCGCGCGGAGTTCGGCCAAAGTGCCGTGAGCGGCAAGCCGGCCCTTGGCGACGATGGCGATTTGCGTGCAGAGTTTCTCGGCTTGATCGAGGAGATGGGTGCTGAAGAAAATTGTTTTGCCTACAGCGGCATTGGCGCGAATGATTTCGTGAAGCGCGCGCGTAGCGAAAGGGTCGAGCCCGTTGGTCGGCTCGTCCAAAATCAGCAGAGCGGGATCGTGGACCATGGCGCAAACTAAGGCGAGCTTTTTCTTCATGCCGCGGGAGTAATTGACGGCGAATTCTCCCAGAGCATCGCCGAGCTCCAGCTGTTGGAGCAAGGGCCGAGTGCGGTCCTCGATTTCGCCGCGCTTTAGCCCATGCATTTCTCCGGAAAAGCGGACGATTTCGCTGCCCCGCAGATAATCATGAAAAATCGGCTCATCGGGGAGATAGCCGACGCGGCGCTTGACCTCGACGCGATCCACAAAGCAATCCAGATTGTCGATTTTCGCGAAACCGGCGGTGGGAGCGAGAATCCCCATGAGCATCCGGATCGTGGTGGTCTTGCCCGCGCCATTCGGACCGAGGAGCGCGAAGATTTCTCCGCGGGCGACAGACAAATTGAGGTCTTTCACGGCCTCAAATGCGCCATATCTTTTGGTCAGACCCTGGATTTCGACCAGTTGGGGCATTCGGGAGGGAGGCATGGCGGAAGTGTCAGAGTTCAATGGAAACGCTGCCTATCTAAGGAAGGTAGCCGAAACCTAAGTTCTTTGCATGGATAAATTAGGCGCTTGTAACTATTTGTAAAATGCTGCCGCCCGGTTCGAAAGAGCCGGGCGGTTTTGTCATGCGCTGCGATATACTCAGCAGTCTTTGTTGAAGGTTGATTTCTGTCGGGAGACTTCCGTCGTGAAACTGTGCCGCCTTAGCCTTGCAGTTGCTGCTTTTTTGTTGTTGCTCTTTCCGTCCGTTCGGCTGTTTGCCGGAACTGACGCGCCAAAGCAGTACGATCCACAATTATTTCAAGAACTGCGCTGGCGGCTGATCGGGCCACCACGAGGCGGGCGCACTCTGGCGGTGATCGGCGTGCGCGGGCAGCCGGAAATTTTCTATTTCGGGAGCGTTGGTGGAGGCGTTTGGAAAACGAATGACGCAGGGCGAACGTGGAAGCCCATTTTCAATTCGCAGCCGATTGCTTCGATTGGGGCCATCGCCGTGGCGCCGTCGGATTCGAACGTTATCTACGTCGGCTCTGGCGAAGCGGACATGCGGTCGTCTATTTCCTACGGCAACGGGATGTACAAGTCCACGGATGCAGGCAAAACATGGACGCCTATCGGGTTGGAAGATTCGCGGCAAATCGGAAGGATTCTGGTGGATCCGCGCGACTCGAACAAAGTTTTTGTGGCGGCCCTCGGGCATCCTTACGGGCCGAACCAGGAGCGCGGAGTGTTTCGTTCGAAAGATGGAGGAAAGAGCTGGCAAAAAATTCTTTTTCACGACGAAGACACGGGCGCGATTGACCTGGCGTTCGAGCCGGGAAACCCGAAGACGATTTACGCCGCGCTGTGGCAAACGCGAAGGCCGCCGTGGAGCATCTATCCGCCTTCGAATGGGCCGGGCAGCGGACTTTATCGCTCGGGCGATGGAGGCGATCACTGGGAACGCGTGAGCGGACAAGGATTGCCGTCGGAAGGGCTCGGGCGGATCGGCATCGCCTTCGCACCGAGCAATCCACGGCGGATTTACTTGATTGTGGACGCCAAGGAGGGCGGGCTGTTTCGCTCCGACAACGGTGGACAAAGCTGGCAGCGAGTTTCGAATGACAAGCGCATCTGGCAGCGCGGTTGGTACTTCGGCGAAGTCAGCGTGGATCCCAAAGATCCGGACACGGTGTATGTGCCGAACACCACGACCTACCAATCGCATGACGGGGGAAAAACATTCACGGCGTTCCGGGGCGCGCCCGGCGGCGACGACTACCACGAACTATGGATTGATCCCGATGAGCCGCGGCGAATGGTTCTGAGCAGCGACCAGGGCACGATCGTGACGCGCAACGGCGGCGAGACGTGGAGCTCCTGGTACAACCAGCCGACGGCGCAGTTCTATCACGTGATAACGGACAACCAGTTTCCTTACTGGGTGTACGGCGCTCAACAGGACAGCGACTCGATTGCCACGCCGAGCCGAAGTAAGTACCGCTCGCTAAATTTTCATGATTGGCGGCCGTTGGACGTCGGCGATGAAAACGGCTACATGGCGCCGGACCCGTTGAATCCGGGAGTGATTTTCGGCGGGTTTGTGGCGCGCCAGGATTTGGGCGACGAACAGCTCCAACAGCTGCCGCCGTCACTGGCGCAGCCTGGCGAATACCGGCGCACGTGGACGCTGCCGCTTGTTTTTTCGCCGCTCGACCCGCACGTGCTGTATTTCGGCTCGCAGGTTTTGTTTCGAACGGCGGACAGCGGAAACTCCTGGCAAGCGATTAGTCCCGATCTCACGCGCGAAGATCCCGGAGTGCCTGCGAATCTGGACGCAGCAACGGCTGCGGATGCTCCGAAAGGCAAACGACGCGGCGTAATTTACACGATTGGACCATCTTTCGTGCGGGCCGGAGAAATCTTGGCGGGCACGGACGACGGCTTGATTCAATTGACGCAAGACGAAGGGAAAACGTGGGAAAACGTTACGCCGCCGGAATTGACGCCGTGGAGCAAGGTGACACACATCGAAGCGTCGCATTCGGATGCAGGGACGGCGTACGCGGCAGTGGACAGGCATCGCCTGGATGATTACCAGCCGTATCTCTATCGCACGCGGGATTTTGGCAAGAGCTGGCAGCGCGTTACGAATGGAATTCCCGACGGGAGCTTTTTGAATTGCGTGCGCGAAGATCCAGCTCGAAAAGGACTGCTATACGCGTGCACGGAGAAGGGCGTCTACGTTTCGTTCAACGACGGAGACAACTGGCAGTCTTTGCAACTCAATTTGCCGACTACGTCGGTGCGCGACCTGGTGGTGCACGAAAACGATTTGGTGATTGCCACCTTTGGCCGGTCGTTCTGGATACTGGACGATATGACGCCGTTGCGACAGATGGACTCGCATGTCGCGGCAGCGGATGCATGGCTCTTTCATCCGCAAGCGGCGATTCGCATGCGAGCGCCGTCAGACCAAGGGAGCCCGGTCCCGATGGACGAGTCTTTGGCTCCGAATCCCCCGGAGGGAGCCGCGCTGGATTATTACTTGAGGGACAAACCTTCATCGCCCATTCAACTGGAAGTATTCGACTCAGAGGGAAATCTGGTGCGGCGATTCGCGAGCGACGAGGTGTTGTACAAGACAAATCCAAACGAAGTTCAGCTTCAAGTGGCGTGGATTCGGGACCCGAAACCGCTTTTGGCCGAAGCCGGAATGCACCGATTTGTTTGGGACCTTCGTTACGCGATGCCGAAAGGGATGCGCCGATCGTTCTGGGGACCGGCAGGACCGTTGGCGACGCCGGGAAACTATACGGTGAAGCTTACGGCGAACGGCAAAAGCAGCACGCAGCCGTTGACGATCGAACTGGACCCTCGCGTGAAAACGCCGCGGGACGCGCTCGAACGGCAGTTTGGGTTGGCGTCAAAGCTGGCAGCAAGATTGGGCGAAGTCTCGACGGCGCTGCAACAGGCCGGCGACCTTCGAAAGCAAATCGACGCGCGTAAGAAAGAGGCGGGCGGCAACGCCGAACTCTTGGCGGCCTTGCAGGAATTGGATAAGAAAATGGAAGCCGCGGTCGAGGCCGATAGTGATGCTGAATTCGGGTTGTTTGGACTCGCGCTTCCGGGCAAAGAGCACGAGCCACTTCCCAAAGTCGAAGGGGCGCTGACTCGGCTGTTGATCATCGTGGACAGCTCCGATATGGGGCCCACTGCTGACGCTGCAACTGCAAGCGTGCGGTGGGAAGAAGCGGCCAGAGAGGCGCTGGGAGGCTGGGCGTCGTTCCAAAAAGATGATCTCGCGAACGTTAATGGTTTGCTCGAAAAAGCAAAACTGAAGCCGTTGGTCATTCCTCCGTGAACTCAGGCGTTGCCGCGAAACGTCGCTAATATGCAAACGTAGCCGCTTCAGAATCACCAGCCAGCTTCCCAGCAGTTCCCTTTTCGGCGCTCATGCAGGTATTGAGCGACGCGAATCGGGGAACGGATTTGGTATGCTGCTGCAAGTGAGAAACATTCTGCGAATCAAATCTCTCTTTCCGATGGCTCTTGTGGCGGCCGTGTTGGCTTCCCCGTCGCAAACTCCCCCGCAAGCCCAACAGCCGGCAACTAGCACGCCGACGACAGCAAGTCCCACTGCGCCTTCTCCACAAGGAGGAGCCGCAGGATCGGCGGCTTCTCCGTTTGGCGCGCAAACCCAGCACGCCGGGCTGAACGTCGTGGTGCTTGATCCGGCGCATGGTGGAACCGACCCGGGCGCACGCGGAACTGGCGGCATTCGCGAGAGCGAGATCGTATTGGATTTTGCGATTCAGGTTCGGCGCGCACTGGAATTGCAAGGATTCCAAGTGGTGCAGACGCGACAGGGGAACGAAAATCCTTCGTTTGATGACCGCTCGGCTACAGCGAATGCGCAACGCGGAGCGGTGTTCGTCACGCTGCACATCTCATCGACAGGATTGCCGGGCACGGCGCGCGTTTATGTGAACTCGGATTTGCCGCCGGTCACGGATTCGAATGGCTTGATTCCCTGGGACCGTGCGCAGGCCCCGTTTCTCGGACTGAGCAAGAAATTCGGCGATCTCGTACAAGGATTCCTCTTCCAGCGTTTCAAAGGTTCGCCTGAGGCGGCGCAAACCGCCAGCGTGCGACAGTTGCGAACTACTGCGGCGCCGGCCATCGCCGTGGAAATTTCCAGTGTGACGGTGGAGAATCGCACCGACCTGGATCGTATGGCGCCGGGAGTGGCGGACGCCATCGCGCGTGGCGCGGCGACGTTCAAGCCCTCCTATGTTGTTCCGAGCATAGCGGGAGCACAGCCGTGACGCCGCCCTGGAAATTCTGGGTGATCGGCGGGTTGGTCGTGGCCGTGCTGGCCGCCGCGATTTATTTTCCGATTCTGCGCCGGCGGGTCAAGCGCGCCGCCAGGCTTCAGCAGCAAAGCGAAGAACAGGCACGGCGCGAATTGGCGCAGCCGATCGCGGTCAATCCGGGCGATCCTCGAGTGAAGACGAAACTCTTCTGGGCGTCCGATGCGATTGATCCGACGCTGGCGCCGGTTACGGTCGAGCTACCGCTGTCGAATGACCCGGCGCTGCGATCGAAGCAGGTTTTGAATACTCTGCTCGCAGGTCCAGTGGACACGGAGTTGCGCACGCTGCCGCCGGACGCTTTGCTGCTGGCGTTTTATCTATTGCCGGATGGAACAGGGATCGCGGATTTTTCCGAGGCGCTGGCGACTTCCGTTCCGTCTGGAATCATGAGCGAGCAGTTGGCGGTGAATTCCATCGCGCGGACGCTGGAAGCCAATGTGCCGCAAGTGCAACGGCTGAAAATTCTGATTCATGGGCAGGAAGTGGAAACGCTTGCAGGGCATGTAGACTTGACGGGAACATTTGTTGTGAACACCAAGCCGGCTCAAGCTCCTGCGATACCCGCGTCAACGCCATCAGTTGCTGGCAAACCGGCGACGCCGGCGACTAAATAGGCCGGAATGAGCTTCAGCGAAGTGGCGTAACGCGAGCGCAAGCCGTAGAATTCGTGAGACGGAAACATGAACGCAGGAGGAAGAGTGAGAGCCGACGGCCGGACCGCGGAGCAGATGCGTCCCTTGAAAATCACGCCGGACTTTATTTCCACGGCCGAAGGCAGCGTCCTGATCGAGTTGGGAAACACGCGAGTCATTTGCACGGCAAGCATCGATGACGGCGTGCCCAGTTTTCTGAAGGGGAGCGGCAAGGGCTGGGTCACGAGTGAGTACGGAATGCTGCCCCGCGCCACCGAGGAGCGAACGCCGCGCGAGGCAGCGCGGGGGAAACAGTCCGGCAGGACGCTGGAAATCCAGAGGCTGATCGGGCGGTCGCTGCGCGCGGTGACGGATCAAGAGGCGCTGGGCGAGCGCACCGTTTGGCTCGATTGCGACGTGATTCAAGCGGATGGAGGGACGCGCACGGCGTCCATTACCGGAGCGTTCATAGCGCTGGCGCTGGCATTCGAGCGACTGACCGCGGCGGGCATTTTGAAAAGTTCGCCGCTGATCGATACCGTGGCGGCTACAAGCGTTGGCATTGTGGACGACCGCCCACTGCTCGATCTCGCTTATGAAGAGGATTCACGCGCCGAAGTGGATATGAATGTGGTCATGACCGGCGGCGGGCACTTTGTGGAAATCCAGGCGACGGCAGAGGGGCGCGCGTTCTCCGGAAGCGAGATGCAGGATTTGCTGGCGCTGGCCGCCGCGGGGATTCGCCGCTTGACGGAAGAACAACGCGCTGTGCTGCCCTTAAAATTCAGTGCGCGCGCCCGCTAAGCTTTTTCTCGCCTCGTCCAATGCAGGCAAACTTGTCGAATATCGTGCTCTGGCAACGGCGTCCTCAAATTCCCTTGTCGTTGATTTGGAATTGTTGCCGGGTTTCGATGCGCTTCCAACGTTCGAGGAAAACGCTCCAACATTCGCCGAGAATGCGGCGGGTAAGGCGCTGCATTACTCGCGGTTGAACGACGGATTGGTTTTTGCCGATGACTCGGGGCTTGTCGTGCCCGCGCTCGGCGGCGCACCCGGAGTACATTCCGCAAGGTACGCTGGATTGCAGGCGACAAATTCGCAACGGATTGAGAAATTGCTGGGCGAGATGTGCGGCAAGACAGGAGCCGAGCGCGCGGCGTATTTCGTTTGCGCCATTGCGCTTGCCAAAGAAGGACGGGCGTTTGCAATCGTCACCGATCGTGTTGACGGAGAAATTCTGGAGGGGCCGCGCGGCTCCGGCGGGTTTGGCTACGATCCGGTGTTTTACTTCCTTGCCCTTGGGAAAACATTTGCGGAGATTCCCGCCGAAGAAAAAAATCAGCGCAGCCATCGGGGAAAGGCTTTCCGCAAATTACTGGCGGCGCTTTCCTCCATGCTATAGTTTTGGCCCTAATGGCCAGCAAATCGAAGAAAAAATCATCGCCGAACAAGAAACCCGCGGTGGCAAAATCAAACACAGCGAAATCCGCCAGGTCAGCCAGGGCCGCCAAGCCGGCTCGTGCGCCTGGAACGGACCCGAAGCGCGTAGCGGCAATCCTCACGAAACTGGATGAAGCATACCCAAACGCGACCTGCGAGCTCAATCACGAGAACGCATTTCAACTGCTAATCGCGACGATTCTTTCAGCGCAGTGCACCGATGTGCGGGTGAACCAAGTCACCGAAACGCTCTTCATGAAATATCCTGATCCCAAGGCGTTCGCTTACGCGACGCCAAGTGAGATGGAACAGGAGATCCGACCGACAGGATTTTTCCGGAACAAGACAAAATCGGTGATGGGCGCAAGCAAAGCGATCATTGAAGAATTTGGCGGGCAGGTGCCGCGCACGATGGAAGAGATCCTCACGCTGCCTGGTGTCGCGCGAAAAACCGGGAACGTCGTGCTGGGCACGGCGTATGGGATCGCCAGCGGAGTGGTTGTGGATACGCATGTGCTGCGACTTTCAAAGCGCCTGGATTTGTCGCGAAATGAAGATCCGAAGAAGGTCGAAGAAGATCTGATGAAGATCATTCCCAAGGAAAAATGGATCCAGTTTTCGCATCAACTGATCTGGCACGGGCGCCGAGTCTGCTTTGCGCGGAAGCCGAAATGCGTCGAGTGCAATATGGAATCGCTGTGCTACGCGAAGGATAAGACAGTTTGAAGGTCAAGCTTCCGGAATCCCTTTTGGATTCCTGGTTAACAATAACTAGCCCTTCCCCCGGGTTTTTCGTAAGTGTTGCAGCTAAAGGACTTAGTGTTTGGACAAGTGGTTTAGAATCAACATTTAACATTTACGGGCATGCCTATAAGGGCTGATTTTAAAGGCAGTTAGAGGCGCGTTTTTGGCACAATCTTGCAACTGTTGATTCTAAGTAACTTAGGCTGAGACCCGCAGATGAGGAGATTCATCCACGCCGGGACCGCGAAAACCACTCTGATGGAATTGGAAAATGAAAATGTGGCTGAGAAGCCGCCGCATCGAGGAAGGCTGACAGATCTACCTGACCAGTATAGTAGCAAAACAACTATGGGCAGTCAAGCTGTTCTTGCGCGGCGTTCGCCCGAGCAGATGTGATGGCGCTGTGAATCTATCCGGGCTTCTTAGGCGGAGTCTGGTCCTGAGCGCCAGGCTGTGAACTCGGGGGCTGCGAAGTAATAGGTGGATGGCCCGGCGGCAATTGGCCCTGGGGAGCCACGCCGGCGGGGTTCACAATGTCGCTGAAATTCGGCAAGCTACCGGAATGAACGTCGGGATTCTGATGCGGATTCTTGTTCGGATCGGGGTGCTGAATCATCCCACCGGTTGACTGCGTTTTTTGCACGACCCACGCGCCATCGCGTTTCTCCATGTTATAGGCAACCTGCATTCCAGCTCCCGAAGGCGCGCCGGTCTTTGGCCGGAATACAACTTCGGCATGCGCTTGATTGCCATTTATGGAAACGCTTCGGATATCCATTTCCATGGCGCTCATATTGAGAGTGCCGACGCCGTTGAGGTGCTGGAGGATACCAGCGCGAATGGCGTCCTTGTCGCTCGGCTGCTTCTTACAACCGCCCGCAAAAAGGGCGGCAGAGAGCCACACTGCGAGCGCAAAGCGCCTCGTGACGGAATTGTTTGTGATTCCAGGATGACCGTGCATTCAACAATCTTACGCGGACCGAAGTCCATTGGGAACCATTGGCAGATTGTTGAGACGAACGCCGGTGGCGTCAAAAATGGCATTGCCGATGGCCGGGGCCACGGCTATGATCGGCGTTTCGCCAGCGCCAGCGGAAGTAATATCTTTGCGATCCAGCAAAACGGCTTCGATTTCCGGAACGTCGCGGAAGCGCGGCACGCGATAGCTCGAGAAACGCGGATTCTCGATGCGCCCATTTTCAAATTCGATGGCCTCAAAGAGCGCCCCTCCGAGCCCCTGAATCATCGCGCCAACCACCTGGTTGCGCAGGCCATCCTGATTGACGATGGCGCCGCATTCGAACGCTTCGACAAGCCGGACCACGCGTACAGCCCCAGATTTCTTATCCACAGCCACCTCGGCGCAAGTCGCCACGTAACTGCCTTTCTCGTCGCCGCACGCGAATCCGAATCCTTGCCCTTCTTGCGTTTTCTTGCGGGGCCAGCCGAAGGGCCCGGCTGCCGCCTCCAGCACCGCGCGCAGGCGTGCATCGGAAAGATTCTTCATGCGAAAGTCGAGCGGGTCCATCTTCGCAGCATCCGCCAGTGCATCCATGTGCATTTCCCGCGCGAAATGATTCGCCGTCGCCGCAAGCCCGCGATAAGAACCGCTCCTCAGGATCAACGGCACGGCATGATATTCCGTTCGCTGATTCGCAACGGCGTAGGGAGTCTCGATTCCGGAAGCTCCCGAATGGTAGTTGTGAAATTCCCATGCGGTCAGCGTTCCGTCACTGGCGATGCCGCTTTTGACTTCGATGACACCGGCGGGCCGGAAATAGGCCCAGGTGAATTCTTCCTCGCGAGTCCATACGACTTTCACGGGACGCCCGGCGGCGCGCGCCAGCCGGGCGGCTTCGATGGCAGCGTCGCTGGTGTGCTTGCCTCCATACGCCGAGCCGGTATCCGGTACGAT
>Ga0307471_100001001_pt1 | contig 15095 bp, 11 predicted proteins | sample atmos_gasesAM3C__2_FD_204566 | JGI IMG/M metagenome (GOLD analysis project Ga0307471, IMG submission 204566) | Hardwood forest soil microbial communities from Morgan-Monroe State Forest, Indiana, United States - atmos_gasesAM3C_515 | ecosystem: Environmental > Terrestrial > Soil > Temperate... | reverse complement strand
AGCGGGTGGATGAAAAAACGGAATGTCCCATCATACTGCCCGGCTGAGGAATTCCAAATTGCGCAAAGATGGTGGGTGCGATGTCCGTCAGCGCCGGATTGGCTGCGTCAATCGTGCGATTGCTCAAGATCACTCCCGGAACCAGCGTGAAGTCGATGCAATGATCTCCACTCCAGGGATTGGCGTTGTTCTCGAAGACATCAGCGGGGAAATTCCCGAGAATGGTCTGCCACCCCGCCCGATAGCCGCGATTGTAACCGACGATCAGGTCGGGCCCCTGCTGCGCATTCGGCCCTTGATAAACTTCGCTGGCCCGATCGACCCGCGTAATCACCGTCTGATTGTTCTGATCGCGCACACCGAGCAACTTTTCCTTAAGTTCATTCAACAGAGAATCCGCCGCCGTACCTGACTCAACAATTCCGTCGCGTTCCCGGCCCTTCAGATTCAGATAAAGACCATTCAATCCCAATCCGTAGGCGCGAGTGCGGCTCCAATCCACATTGGCGAAGGCCTCATTCTGATTCTGGTTGGACTCGCTCTTCAACGCGATGTAACCCTGATTGAGCAGCCACGTGTTCAAGTTAAATGATCGGTTGTACGGCGCGAATCCGTGATCGGAAAGAATCAGCAAAGTTGTACGGTCATCCATCCCCTGTAAAACTTCGCCCAGCACCTGATCGATCTGTTGATAGAACTCGGTCAGCGCTGACCCGAACTGGGCCGCCAGCGCCGTATCGTATTCCGGATGTTGCAGATCGATGAGGCGCCAGAGCATATGCGAATTGAGATCCAGACTGGAGAAATAAAAAAAGAAAAGACCCGAGTGGAACTTGGGAAACTCGGCGTCGAAAATCTGGCGGTGCTCCGCCAGCACCGTGCGGGCCTGATCGAGATATTCTTTATCGTCGAGCACGCCTGCCGACAGAGCTTTCGTGTCTTCGGAAATGCCCTGGGTATAGAACTCACCTACTTCTTTCGAGAGCTCGCGTGAATAACTCTTCGGAGTGGAAAGCGGCAGCGCAGGGTCGGCGGGGTCGATGTTTATCGGTGAAACGTACAACTCGAATCGCGGATGGGCCTGCTTGAAATAAAACCGGCAGATTCCTTTGACGTTGCCGATGAATGCAATCAGCTGAAACTGGATGTGGATCCAACCGCTCCACTCGCCCTCGCGCAAAACGAACTTCTGGTCCTGCACGGTGAATGTCGCGACCGCCTCCAGGGGATCGACGGAAACTGTGAAAGGTTCGAGCGCCGGCGGGGACCCTTTGCGAAACGTGTTGTCCGGTCCGATCAAATGTGCCCTTACCTGGGACTCTTCCACTCTGACCGGAATGATCTGACCACCCTCCACGGCTCCCGAAGCAGTCATCGGGTCATCGGTATAGAAGGAGAACGTGCCGTAGCTTCCGCGCAAGTCGGGCGTTCCCATGCCGGACAAAGTGTGTCCCTTGGATTTCACCGGAGGAAAATTCGACGGCATACGAAAAATCGTGTTAGGGATGCCATAGTCGTCGAGCGTTTCCCAGAATGCTTTGCCCTGGCGGAGTTGCTCGGCGCTGCCGCCTCCAATCGGAATGACCCAATTGCCCAAATGAATGCCGTGCTTCGGCGGTTCCACTCGCGAAGCCGAAAAATAGGGTTGCAGCGTCCTGGGATCGCGATGGATGAAATCGAAGATGCCGTGTCCCCCCGCGTTCATGCCGGTAATGAGGTTCGACCACGCCACCGGACTCTGCGGCGGAATGCTGGTGGTGAGAAGACGGAACGATCCCTTCTCGACCAGGGCGGAAAAGTTCGGCATCTTGCCCTCGGCCATAAATGTTTTCAGCAGCTGCGGGTCCATGCCGTCAATACCAAGAATGATGACCTTCTGATCGCCCTGCCATTTGCGCGCCTGACAGGAAATCAGCAGCACCGTGGTAGCGCACACCAGCAAGGCGAGGCCAAGGTACCGGATTAGTTTAAAGCGCAAGGTAGGCTGTGCTCCTCGCGTCCATGATAGTTGATATCCCGTGACGGTGTGGTCGCGGGCGACCCACCCGCGTGCATCTACCTCCTCAATCTCTGCGGTAGACTGAACTCCATGTTCCGGAGGATTTTCCAGCTATTCCTGTTGGCTGTCATCGCGTTACCCGCGACCGTTGCGTATGCAGCTACAAAGCCGAATATCGTTCTCATCACGCTGGAGTGCACTCGCGCTGACCGCATGGGCTTCCTCGGCGGCAAGGCGAAGATCACGCCGAACCTCGATGGCCTGGCACGTCAGAGCGTGGTTTTCGAGCAGGCTTATTCCCAGGCGCCGCTGACCGTGGTCTCGCACGCGACCATACTCTCCGGCACCTATCCTCAAACCCACCGGGCCAACGAGTTTGGCGCCAGGCTCCCCTCGGCTTTGCCGTTCATCGCTGACTTGCTCCAGGCGCGCGGATATCACACGGCCGCCTTCGTTGGTTCCATCGCACTCGATCCAAGAAACGGATTGGCTCCCGGCTTCGACCGGGGATTCACTCTGTACGACGCCGGCTTTCAACCGCAGCGGGACAAGAGCGGTCCGGTGGCGCGGTCCGGAGCACAGGTCGTGGCTCGCGCCCAGGCCTGGCTGGCCCGCAATCTCTCCGGCCCCTTTTTTCTCTGGGTGCATATGAATGACCCCCGGGAGGCACCTGCAACTTCGTACAACGCTGCGGTCAGCTCGCTGGACGCGGCGGTCGGAACCCTGATTGCGGCCCTGCGCAATAGCAAGTTGTACGACGACGTGCTGATCGTGGTTGCTTCCGATCATGGTGAAAGCCTGGGCGCTCATGGCGAGGAGACCCACGGAATCTTTCTCTACGATGAAACCGTCCACGTGCCCCTGCTGTTGAAGTTACCCCAAAACCAAAGCGCGGGAAAACGGGTGACGGCGCGGGCTCGCCTGGTGGACGTTGCGCCTACCATTCTCGAGATTGCCGGAGTGCCCATTCCGTCGCAAATGCAGGGACAGTCTTTGCTGCGAATCGCGAAGGCAACCGCCGATCAGCCGGTTTACGCGATGAGCAATTTTCCCCAACAGGCATTCGGATGGAGCGCACTGGAATCCTGGCGTGCGGGTAAATATCTCTACATCAAAACGCCCAAACCCGAGCTATATGATCTCGCAGCTGATCCGGGCGCCACGCGCAACCTGGCGCAGACTTCCAAAGCCACGCTGGAAACCATCGCCAGCCAACTGGATGCGTTCGACCGGCGTTTCACTGATTCAGGCAATGCCGCTTCTGAGCTCACTTCGAGTGAAATGCAGAAGCTCGCATCGCTGGGATATGTCGGTCTGCAGAAATCAACCACTCCCGCCAGCGCGGCAGCGACGGGAGTCGACCCGAAAGACGGGATTGCAACCGCGAACAAGATATTGTCAGCGCTCGCGCTGTTAAGCGCCGGCAAGCCGGACGGGGCGACGGCCATCCCGCAACCTGTATTGGCGGATGGCGCGAAAATGTACCTGCTGCAATTTGTCATGGGAGCGGCCCTGGCCCGCCAGCAGAAGTATTCCCAGGCCATCGAGTATTTGCGCCACGCCATTGAGCTCCAGCCCGATTCGACCTGGGCGCACTACGAGATGGGCTCCAGTCTTTTGAAGACCGGCGACTACAAGACGGCGGTCATTCATCTGGAGATCGCTTCCACCCGAATGCCCGAGTTCGCGGAAGCCCACTCCCTTCTGGCGCAGGCTTATGAACATTTGGGAAGAACTGACGACGCCAGGCGCGAACGGTCCAGATCGATCGCGCCGCAGGGAGCGAAGCCGTAGTCCCGCCCTTCCGTGCCCGATCCTTCGCGATCAGCAGGGCTTTTGGCTGAATACGACAATGTCTATCACATTGGTAGACTTGTGGAAAACGTTCGTGTATATTTGTTCCTAATGGCAACCAGCATCACCTCCATCCTTTGTAACAGCACATGCTGTCGCTGCGCGTGTTGCAGCCGGCGTGGGCCTGGGGATGGAATGTAGCCGAGCAAACATTCAATTTCTCAAGCGGCCCACGAATCGGAATCGTGGGCCGTTTGCTTTTTAGGGGCCATGTGTTCAGGTTCGTGGGGCCGCCTCAACTTCAAAGGGGAAGATGATGCAGAGTAAAGTTTTGGCGGTCATGGGGCTGGCGCTTGCGGGCTTGCTGCTCACCTTTTCGATTCGGGTCCGAGCGCAGGGCGACCAGATTTCGTTACTGAATGTCTCCTATGACCCGACGCGCGAGCTGTATCACGATTTCAACCAGGCCTTCGCGAAATACTGGAAAGCGAAGACCGGACAGACGGTCACGGTTGAGCAGTCTCACGGTGGCTCGAGCAAGCAGGCCCGCGCCGTTATTGACGGTTTGCAGGCTGACGTTGTCACCCTCGCTCTGGCCTATGACATTGACGCAATTTCCCAGAATGCCGGATTGCTTCCCGCGGACTGGCAAAAACGGTTGCCGCAAAACAGCGCTCCCTATACCTCGACCATCGTTTTTCTGGTGCGCAAGGGCAATCCGAAACACGTCAAGGATTGGGACGACCTGGTGAAGCCTGGCATTTCGGTGATCACGCCGAATCCCAAGACTTCGGGCGGGGCGCGTTGGAACTATCTCGCTGGCTGGGCTTACGCGCTCAAGCAACCCGGAGGAAATGAACAGAAGGCGCAGGACTTTGTGAAACGGCTCTACCAGAACGTTCCGGTGCTCGATTCCGGAGCGCGCGGCTCGACTACAACTTTTGTGCAGCGTGAAATCGGCGATGTGCTCATCGCCTGGGAGAACGAAGCTTTCCTTTCGATCAAGGAACTCGGTGCCGACAAAGTGGAAGTCGTCGTGCCGTCGCAAAGCATCCTGGCAGAGCCCCCGGTTTCAATCGTGGACAAGGTTGTAGACAAGAAAGGCACTCGGAACGTTGCCCAGGCTTATCTCGAATACCTGTACACGCCTGAAGGGCAGGAGATTGCGGCCAAGAACTACTATCGGCCGCGGCTCGACTCGGTGGCGAAAAAGTATGCCTCAACATTTCCAAAGATAAAGCTGGTTTCCATCGACGAGGTTTTCGGGGGCTGGCAAAAGGCGCAGAAGGCACACTTTGCGGACGGAGGGGTGTTCGACCAAATCTATCAACCCAACCAGTAGCTATGGCCTTCACTTTCAAAAAACGCAGCAACCTGCCGGGGTTCGGACTGGCGCTGGGTTACACGGTGTTGTACCTCAGCCTGATTGTGCTGATCCCGCTGGTAGCAACGTTTCTGAAAGCCTCATCCCTCAGCTGGGAACAATTCTGGCACATCGCTGCCTCGCCGCGTGCTGTGGCTTCTTATCGCTTGACCTTCGGAGCGTCGCTCATCGGCGCTCTGGTCAATCTTGTGTTCGGCGTCCTGGTGGCGTGGGTGCTCGTACGCTACAGTTTTCCCGGGAAACGCCTGTTCGACTCGTTGGTCGATCTCCCATTCGCCCTGCCGACCGCGGTTGCCGGCATTGCCCTGACCACGATCTACGCGCCCAGCGGCTGGCTGGGCCGGCCGCTGGCTTCCATCGGGATCAAGTCTGCCTACTCTCCCCTGGGAGTGGCGATCGCGCTCACGTTCATCGGACTGCCGTTCGTGGTCCGAAGTGTGCAGCCTGTACTGGAAGACATGGACAAAGAACTTGAGGAGGCCGCGGCCAGTCTGGGAGCTAGCCGCTGGCAGACTTTTTCCCGGGTTGTCTTGCCCACAATTTTGCCGGCTGCGCTGGCTGGCTTTGCCATGGCATTTGCCCGCGCGGTCGGGGAATACGGCTCGGTCGTCTTCATCGCCGGCAACATGCCCATGAAAACTGAAATCACGCCGCTGCTGATTATCACTAAGCTCGATCAGTACGACTATGCCGGCGCAACCGCCATCGCGGTAGTCATGCTGGTGTTCTCGCTGATCTTGCTGCTGCCTATCAATCTGTTACAGAAGTGGAGCGGCAGCCGCGAAGAAAAAACCAGTGAATTGATTCCGGATGTGATTGAGAGCTGATCGAGAATCGAGAATGGGATCCATTACCTTAGCAGCGGGAAAAATTCCGGCGACTCGACGGGTGGCTACGGCCGCGACGGGCGAGTCAGGTGCTGTCCGCTGGATCTTGATCGGCGTCGCCGTATTCTTTCTGGCGCTGTTCATCTTCCTGCCGCTCGCGATCGTTTTTTCCCAGGCTTTTGCCAAGGGGATCGGCGTCTATTGGGCGAGCCTGTGCCAGCCCGATGCGCTGGCAGCGATTCGTCTGACGTTGCTGGCGGCAGGCATCGCCGTCCCCCTGAATCTTGTGTTTGGCGTGGCCGCCGCCTGGTGCATCGGCAAGTTTGAGTTTGTAGGCAAGAGTCTGCTGATCACTCTGATCGATTTGCCATTTTCGGTTTCACCCGTTGTCTCGGGCTTGATCTACGTTCTGCTCTTCGGTCTGCAGGGACTGCTGGGACCCTGGCTGGCGCGTCATGACCTGCAAATCATCTTCGCGGTGCCGGGGATCGTACTGGCTACCATCTTCGTAACTTTCCCCTTTGTGGCCCGCGAACTGATCCCGTTGCTGCAAGCCCAGGGACAGGAAGAGGAAGAAGCGGCCCTCGCTCTGGGTGCCAGCAGCTGGCAAACCTTTTTCCGTGTGAGCCTGCCCAACATCAAATGGGGGCTGCTGTACGGCGTGATCCTTTGCAATGCCCGCGCCATGGGCGAGTTTGGCGCAGTGTCGGTGGTCTCCGGCCATATTCGCGGCCGCACCAACACCATGCCGTTGCATGTCGAGATCTTGTACAACGAATACCAGTTCTCCGCCGCTTTTGCAGTCGCCTCCCTGTTGGCCTTGCTGGCGCTGACCACCTTGGCGGTTAAGACGGTGGTCGAGTGGAGAGCGCGGCGTCAGCTGGCAGAATCCGCTGCCTGGAGCGAAGAGAGGCAAGTCGTATGAGCATCGAAGCGAAAGACATCACCAAGAAGTTCGGACAATTTGCCGCGCTCGATCACGTTGATCTGAATATCCCCTCAGGCGAACTGGTGGCCCTGCTGGGACCGTCGGGCTCCGGGAAGACTACGCTTTTGCGCATTATCGCCGGCCTCGAATTCGCGGATTCAGGGACCATTCTTTTCGATGGCGAAGACACTACGCATCGCAACGCCCGTGACCGCCGCGTCGGCTTCGTCTTTCAGCACTACGCGCTCTTCCGGCACATGACCGTATTTGAGAACATCGCTTTCGGACTCAAAGTCCGCCCCCGAAATGTGCGTCCATCGAAGGAGCAGATCCACGCTAAAGTCCACGAACTTCTCAGCCTCATCCAGCTGAAGAACCTGTCGGGCCGGTATCCATCTCAACTTTCCGGAGGCCAGCGGCAGCGGGTCGCGCTGGCGCGCGCGCTTGCGGTTGAACCCAACGTGTTGCTGCTCGATGAACCCTTCGGTTCGCTGGACGCGAAAGTCCGTCTCGAACTGCGCCGCTGGCTGCGGCAGTTGCATGATGAAGTTCACATCACCAGCGTGTTCGTCACTCACGATCAGGAAGAGGCCCTGGAAGTGTCCGACCGGGTTGCGGTGATGAACGAGGGCCACATCGAGCAAGTCGGCAGCCCGGACGACGTTTATCATCACCCAATCACACCTTTCGTTTACAACTTTCTGGGCAATGTAAACCTGTTCCACGGCCGGGTCGACGAGGAAACTCCCGCCATCCACAATGCGGCCACGGGAAACCTCGTCTACGTGCGGCCGCACTTGCTGGAGATTCAGCGCCATCCCAATGGCGGGAGCAACTTTCGCGCCGTCATCAAACACATCAACTCCGCCGGCCCCTTGGTGAAGATCCAGGCGCTCAGCGAGTGGGGAGCGCCGGTGCTGGTCGAGCTGTCGCAGGAAAGATTCCGGGAACTTCAGCTTCTCAAGGAAGAGACGGTTTTCATCATCCCCAAAGAGCTGAAGATATTCCACAAGAAGGCAATCTAGCGGGGCGGCTGTCCCCACGGGATTAGCGGCAAATTTCACCCAACCACTTTGTCATCCTGAGAACGCGGAGTCGTCCGCGCAGCGGGCGACTACCAACGAGGGACCTGTGCATTTGGCCGGAGGCACTACCGCCGCCGGCGAATCCATGGGTCCTTCGGCCCGCAAAAAGCGCGGACCTCAGGATGACAATGGGGTGTGGGTTTGAATGACCCGCATCTGGCCGCGGGAGAGAGTTACAAGCCGCGATGCCCGCGCCCGGCTTGTATGCGCAGAAGTGCCGAAATCAGGGCGTCAACGTCCTCGCAGGTGTTGTAGAGCGCTAGTGACGGCCGCACCGTCGTCTCAAGTCCCAACCGGCGCAGGATGGGCTGGGCGCAGTGATGTCCGGCGCGCACCGCGATTCCGTCTTGGTTGAGTGCTTTGCCCACGTCTTCAGTTCGAAATCCGTCGAGGACGAAAGACAGCACGCCAGCTTTCTCTTGCGCGGTCCCGATGAGATGCAGGCCAGGGACAGTGAGCAGCCCCGCAGTCGCATAGTTCAAGAGGTCGTGCTCGTAGCGGGCAATATTCTCCATTCCGATCTGCTCGAGGTAGTCCAAGGCCGCGCCCAGGCCTACCGCGTCGGCGATGTTGCCCGTGCCGGCTTCGAAGCGTGCCGGCGCCACGTTGTAGATGGTCTTCTCAAAAGTCACATCTACGATCATGCTACCGCCTCCCTGCCACGGCGGAGTGGTGTCGAGCAAGTCGGCTTTTCCGAAGACCACGCCGATGCCGGTGGGCGCAAAAATCTTGTGTCCGGAGAACACAAAGAAATCGCAATCGAGCAGCTGAACGTCCACACCCATGTGCGCGATGGACTGTGCTCCGTCCACCAGCACGCGTGCGCCGTGTCGGTGCGCCATCTCGACCATCTCTTTCGCGGGCGTGATCGTTCCCAACGCATTCGAAACCTGGCTGAACGCCACGATGCGGGTGCGCGGCCCCAGCAGCTTTTCGTATTCTTCCAGGATCACTTCGCCCCGGTCATTTACCGGCACCACCCGCAGCCGCGCCCCTTTTTCCGAGCACAGCTGCTGCCACGGGACAATGTTCGCGTGGTGCTCCAGCCATGTGATAACGATCTCGTCGTCCTTCTGGACGTTGCGGTGTCCCCAACTCTTGGCGACCAAATTGATGCCTTCGGTTGCGCCACGCACAAAAACGATCTCGCGGGTAGAAGAAGCGTTCAGGAAACGACGCACTCTTTCGCGCGCGCCCTCGTAGGCGTCGGTGGCCCTCGCCGCCAGCGTGTGCGCTGCGCGATGGATGTTCGAATTCTCGTGGCGGTAGAAATAAGAGACCCGGTCAATGACCGCGTTGGGTTTCTGCGTGGTGGCCGCGTTGTCCAGCCACACCAGCGGGCGCCCGTTTACTTGTTCCTGCAGGATGGGGAAATCGCGCCGGATGAATTGCGGATCGAATGGGCGCGCGGAAACGGCGACGTCCGGCACCAGGTCGGGACGAAATTCGAAGGACGCGATGCTAAGCGGCGGCGCAGCCGCCGCAGGGGCTTTTTCTCCACCAGGAACGAATGACGACGTACCTGGTAGGGTCGGCGCTGAAGCAGCATCCGGGAGGGCGTGAACGTTATTGGGCGGAGCTGACGGCATTCCCGGAACCCCGGGAATCGATTGCCTGCCAGGTACTCCGGGGAGAGAAAACATTCCGGCGACATCCGGAAATGACGGTGTGACGGCCAGTGGCGCAGCCTTATCCAAATCAAGAAAGTACGCAGAAAAATCCAGCGAGGGCAACGATGATCCTGCCGGAACACTTGGTGCGAAACCCGGCACCTTGCCCAGCGATGCCGGAATCGCGCGCAGTTGGGCTTCGGTCAGCGCCGCACCGGGTGCGGATGCAGGCATTCCGGGAATTCCAGGCAAAGGCTGTGCACCCGGCACGCCGGGAAAAGAGAATGCTTCATTCAGCGAAGGCAACGACGGAGAAGCATTCAGCGGCGAGGTCCGGTCAAGAAAGTAAGCCAGGGAGCCGGGGGCTGTGGGAATATTCGGAATTGCCGGATCGACGATCACGCCCCCCGGAGACGATTGGGCGAGCGACGGAGCTGCAGAAACAGCGACGGTGGTGGCACGAGCGGGGACGCTCGCGCCTACATTGTCTGGAGTCGTTGCGCTGCCCGGCAGCGCGGCGAAGAACTCGTTTGCCAGTCGGGCGATTACCGCCGGGTCAGGTAGCGCGAACATCGCGTCGGACCCGTTATCATCCGCCAGCGCAGTTGAATCCTGGTCTGCGGCCCGCTCCGCCGATGTTCGATTACTTGTACCGGAATCCCTCATACCCGGATCACTTGTACTCATGATATTGATCCACGCTGACGCCTTCGAGAACGCCCACAGCATCTTCTGTGAGAATGGCCAGCGAGCAGTACAGCGAGATCAGGTAGGACGCGATGGCCTTGTGATTGATACCCATGAAGCGCACCGACAGGCTGGGCGAAACTTCGCCCGGGATCCCGGGCTGGAACAGCCCGACCGCGCCCTGCTTCTTTTCACCTGTCCGCAACAACAGAATATTTGTCTTGTCTGCCTTTATGGCGACTTTGTCGGAAGGCACCAGCGGCAATCCCCGCCAGGTCAGAAATGGGTTGCCGAATATGGTCACCGTCGGCGGCGGTACCCCGCGGCGCGTGCACTCGCGCCCGAAGGCGGCAATGGCACGTGGATGCGCCAGAAAGAACGCGGGCTCCTTCCAGACTCGCGCAATCAATTCGTCCAGATCATCCGGAGTGGGTGCGCCCTTCCTCGTCTTGACCTTCATCGAGTCATCGATGTTATTGAGCAGACCGTATTGCATGTTGTTGATGAGTTCGCTCTCCTGCCGCTCTTTGACCTTTTCGATGATCAGGCGCAGTTGTTCTTTGATCTGATCGTGCGGGCTGCGGTACATGTCGGAGATGCGCGTCTGCAAATCGAGCACCGTGGTTACCGCGCTCAACGTGTACTCGCGCGGCTTCTCCTCGTAGTCCACATAAATTTCCGGCAGATCGACATCGTCGTCTGGGCTGCATTCAATGGTGCGACTGCCCGGCCGCGTGGGGACGACCTTGTTCACACGATACGTTCCGGCTTCGACCGGAACCCATTGCAGGAAGTTCACCAGCCAGCGTGGCGTGATGGCCTGCATCATGGGGACCGTCTTGGTGACGGTCGCAAGTTGACGCGCTTGTTGTTCGTTCAGCGTGTGACGGACTTCAGCTTTATCGGGCATGCAATTCGCTCCTCAAGTTGGGGCAAGTTAAAAAGTGTAACATCCCATCGCGCAGCCTTGATCGCGTGATGCGCATGAAAATCGGACCTCGGAGCCAGGCATTTCATGCGCTCTGCCGCCGAGAAGTCTCCAGCAGATTCTGGATCTTCACCAATCGCTCTTCCGACAGTCTCGCCGAGGCACCGTTCTTGTGACTCATCACGATCAGCTTCACGGAAACCAGAAACACCCCGCACTCGAGCAGCATGTCGTGAGCGAACCCTTTGACGAACAACGCGATGACGAAGAGCAACAGAGTCAGGGCGATCATAGCGGCGCTTCGTCTTGACCCGACGGAACCGCTGCCTGAGACCGCTCCCCGCAGCGCGATCCTTATCGTTACCTTTGTACTCTTTCGCTGCGGTCCAAGAAATAGACACTATGAACGGGCGGTGTGCGCACCCAGGCGAGACCAAATAGCAACCCCGGAGTTCTGGCGCGCAGCCGATCCAGCTTGAAGCTGGTTTGCACCTACCAGTAACTGCTTGCAACTTAACGCAATGAACCAGGATCCATACAAGGTGTACCGGGTCGCCGCCCGTACGGGCGGCGTGGTGCTGCTAACTCTGGGCGCCCTGGTGTTGCTCGGTTGGCTGTGGAAGATTGAGTCGCTGACCACCTTCCTTCCCGGCCCTATCACGATGAAAGCGAACACTGCGATAGGGTTCGTCTTCCTCGGTCTCGCCCTGTTCCTGTTGACCTGGTACTCGAAGGCCCGCAGCACCCAACTCTGGTGTGCCGCGTCGGCTACGGTCGTCATCCTTGTCGGCCTGGTTACGTTGTCTGAGTATCTTTTCCACTCTGATCTGGGGATAGACCAGTTCCTGTTCAAGGACGTGGTGCAATCGACCTATCCCGGCAGGATGACCCACATTACGGCGTTCAACTTTTGTATTGCTGGGTTGAGTGTCCTGCTGCTCGCTCTCTCGGAAAGGCGGGCCAGTATTGCCCAGGGCCTGGCTGCCACGACCGGCCTGAGTTCGATCTTCGCGATCATCGGATACTTGTACGGCGTACCCGCCCTGTACGGCTCAATCGAGTACACCTCGATGGCGCTCCACACTGGCCTCGGATTCCTAATCGGTTCTCTTTCTGTATTGTTCTCTCGTCCGGACCTGGGACTGATGTCGGTGTTGACGAATCCCTATCCGGGCGGGTGGCTGGCCCGCAAACTCCTGCCCGTGGCGGCGCTTGCTCCCGCCGGACTCGGAGCGGTGTGCATTCACAGTGGCTTGTTTTCGAGCGACGTGCGTCTGAACATCGCGTCGTTGGTGGTCAGCCAGATGGTGTTGTTCATGGCCCTGGTCTGGATCCTGGCCTTCGTGCTGAATCGCGCGGAGGGAGAAAAAGCAACCGCTCAGGAAGCCCTTGCCCGGTCTGAAAAGCTCTTGCAGCAATCCCAGAAAATGGAAGCCATCGGCCTGCTCGCCGGCGGAGTGGCCCACGATTTCAACAATCTGCTCGCAGTGATCAACGGTTACAGCGATCTGCTGCTCGAGCGCGGTGATCTCCCGGAATCCGATCGCCGCAGCCTGGAACAGATCAAGCAGGCGGGCGGCAGCGCGGCTTCGCTTACTCGACAGTTGTTAATGCTTAGCCGTCAGCAAGTAGTCGAGCCCGTTGTCTTGAATATCAACCAGACGGTCGGCAACCTGGACAAGATGCTACGACGCCTGATCAAGGAGAACATTCAATTCTCGTTCGTTCTGGATCCCCAGCTTGATCGGGTAAAAGCCGATCCTGGACAGGTCGAACAAATTGTCTTGAATCTGGTGGTCAACGCACGCGACGCCATGCCCAACGGCGGGACGCTGCGCATCCAGACCAAGAATGTCGAGAAATCAAACTCTCAAGCTGGCCCGGGGGTCTCACCCAGCCGTTTCGTGCTGCTGGAAGTGACCGACACCGGAACCGGGATGGACCAGCCAACCCAGGCGCACATATTCGAACCATTCTTCACCACGAAAGCCGTTGGCAAAGGGACGGGCCTGGGTCTGGCAACGGTCTACGGAATCGTCAAGCAGAGCGGCGGACATATTGAAGTCCAAAGCGCGCCGGGGCGCGGATCGTCTTTCCAGATTTATCTGCCAGCCGAGGCGCAGGCGGCTGCGGCCCTCGAACCCGGCAAAGACGCCGCCGAGCCTGCCTTCTCGGGAGAAACCATCCTCGTGGTAGAAGATGCAGCGCCGCTACGTGACCTGGTATGCCAGGCCCTGAGCGTCTCCGGTTGCACTGTGTTGTCCGCGCCTGAAGCCCAGGAGGCCTTGCGCATCCTCAGCCAGCAAAAAGGTGTGATTGATCTGCTGATCACCGACGTCATTATGCCCGGAATGAACGGCCCGGCCCTGGCCAAACAAGTCCGCGCGATGCGCCCGGAAACGAAAATACTCTACATGACCGGATACAGCGGCGAGTTCGTCCGCTCAGACATGCTGATTCCCGGCGTGTCTTTTATTCAGAAGCCCTTCACCCCAGCCGATTTGCGGCGCAAGATTCGCAAAATGCTGGCCGACAAGCCAGCCTCCGCCAAAAAAGCCGCCGCCGCAGGCAGCGCCGGCTAACCAATGTAGGCGCGAGCGCCCCGCTCGTGCGGCAGCGCCACGAACACCGCTGCACGAGCGGGACGCTCGCGCCTACGTGGTTCGTGGCGTTTCCACATGTGCCGGTGGGATAATGACGACGAGGACATCCCCATGACCGACCCCAATCCCCCAAAGCCCGCACTCACCCGCCGCGAGTTCCTCGAAGCCGCCGCAGGCGTCACCGTGGCCGGCAGCCTGTTGCCCCGCGTCTGGGCGGCCGAGATCAAGAACGGTATCCCCTACCGCACCTTGGGCAACACCGGCGAGAACGTATCCTGCATCGGCCTGGGTGGATATCATCTGGGCAGTCAGAGCGATGAGCAGGAAAGCATTCGCATCATTCGCACCGCGCTCGATGAAGGCATCAATTTCCTCGATAACTGCTGGGACTATAACGGCGGCGCCAGCGAAATCCGCATGGGCAAGGCCTTGCGCGACGGATACCGCAAGAAAGCCTTCTTGATGACCAAGATTGACGCCCGCACCCGCAAAGGCGCAGCCAGCCAGATTGACGAGTCGCTGCGCCGCCTGCAGACCGATTCCATCGATCTCCTGCAATTTCACGAGGTGATCCGCGACAATGACCCCGAACTCATCTTCGCTCCCAAAGGCGGGATGGAGGCGGTCGTCGAAGCCCAGCAAAAAGGCAAAGTGCGCTACATCGGTTTCACCGGACACAAGAGCCCGGAGTTTCATCTCAAAATGCTGGATGCCGCCTTCGCCCGCAATTTCACGCTCAACACCGTGCAAATGCCGCTCAACCTCATGGACGCCCACTACGACAGCTTCGAAAAGAAAGTGCTCCCCGTCCTGGTGAAACACAACATTGGCGTGCTGGGGATGAAGCCGATGGGCGACGGCTTGATCCTCAAGAGCAAGGCTGCGGAGCCGGTCGAGTGTCTCCAGTATGCCCTCACGCTGCCGACCAGCGTGGTCATCACCGGCTGCGATTCCCTCCCCATCCTGCAACAGGCGCTTAAAGTTGCACGAACCTTCAAACCCCTGAGTGGTGAACAGATCGCCGCTCTCCTGGCTCGCACGGCACCGGTAGCCCAAAAAGGCGAATGGGAACTTTATAAGACGTCGCACAACTTCGATGGGACGTATCAGAATCCGCAGTGGCTGGACTAGGGCTGGTTGGTATTCTTGCCCCGAGCAGAACGTTGGGCGGATCATCCATTTGCACCCATGAGAAAGAAGACGATACATCCGATCCTGTTCTTTTTTCTGATCCACCCTGCCATCCTCTC
>Ga0307471_100001000_pt1 | contig 15104 bp, 17 predicted proteins | sample atmos_gasesAM3C__2_FD_204566 | JGI IMG/M metagenome (GOLD analysis project Ga0307471, IMG submission 204566) | Hardwood forest soil microbial communities from Morgan-Monroe State Forest, Indiana, United States - atmos_gasesAM3C_515 | ecosystem: Environmental > Terrestrial > Soil > Temperate... | reverse complement strand
GTGGGGATTGGATATGAGACGCTTGCAGCGATCAATCCGCGGCTGAACTACGCCTCGTTCTCGGCCTTCGGCCTGCGCGGTCCGCGCGGACCGCAGACCGCCTACGATCACGTGATCCAGGCCGCATCCGGCATTATGGCGATGACGGGGACCGCGGACGTCCACCCGATCAAATTCGGCGCGCCGGCGATCGACTACGCGACGGGCATGACCGGCGCCTTCGCTTTGGCCTCGGCGTTGTTCCAGCGCGAGCGCACCGGACGCGGTCAGCGCATCGACATGGCCATGCTCGACGTGGCTATGATCCTGATGAGTTCGCATTTGACGGGATATCTGCGCAATGGCGTGCATCCCAAGCCGCACGGCAACCGCCATCCGCATGCGACGAACGGCGCCTTCGAGACCAAGGACGGACTCATCATGCTGGGCGCAAGCAATTTGCGCCAGCAGCGCCGGCTGTGGTCGGTCCTGGAACGCCCGGACATGATCAAGCGCAGCAACGACGAACGCGATGCCGATCACGATCGCGAGATCGCCGTGCTGTCGGAGATCATGCTGACGCGCACTGCGGATGAATGGGAGGAGTTCCTGCAAGCGCGCCACGTTCCGGCCGCGCGCGTGCGGACTATGGGCGAGGCGCTCGCCGACCCGCAGCTAGCGACCCGCGGCGTCGTTCACCGCCATGCCGCCGCCGCCGGACTGGAGGGCAGCTTCGGCGTGCCCCTCGCGGCCTTCACCTTTGCACATGGCGGGCCGCGCATCGACACGGCCCCGCCCGCGCTCGGCCAGCACAACGAGGAAATCTTCGCCGAGCTTGGTGTCGGCACCGTGGCGCCGAAGAGCCGCGAAGAGAAGCCGGCGCCCGTCGAGTAACCGTTGAACACCCGCAGGGAGATCGAACTATGGCCAAGTACACCTGGGACCACATCCATTTGCGAACCGCCAATCCCGAGGCGACCGCCCAGTGGTACGAGCGCATGCTTGGGGCCGAGGTGATCCGCACCATGCAGCAGGGCAAGCCCCGCATCGACCTCAAGCTCGGCGGCGCCAATATCTTCATCGCGCCGGTGGCGCCGGGCGATGGCGTCAATCCGCCGCCGGCGACGCCTTATCAAGGCCTCGATCACTTCGGGCTTACGGTCAGCGGCATCGACAGCCTTGTCGCCGAACTCAAGGGCAAGGGCGTCGAGTTCACCAGGGAGCCGACCACGGTGCGGCCGGGCGTGCGGGTTGCTTTCCTGCGCGCGCCGGAGGGCGTTTCGATCGAGCTGCTCGAGCGCAATCCGGTCTGAGCGCATGGGTACCAAGCCAAGCTGGTCATTGCCGCGCATCATCCGGCAAGCCATGTGACGGGAAGTGGAACTCTTGCGAAATCCGGGCGATGGGAAGCGGCGAACGAGTTGAGGAGTTGAGAGCCATGGAAGCGAAACGGTTTCCGGTCACCCGCACGGACGAAGAGTGGCGGCGGCTGCTCACGCAGGAGCAATACCAGGTGATGCGTCGGCACGGTACCGAGGCACCCGGCAGCTGCGCGTTGAATTACGAGAAGCGCGGCGGCACCTTCGCCTGCGCCGGCTGCGACCAGCCGCTATTTGTGTCGAAGATGAAATTCGAGAGCGGCACCGGATGGCCTAGCTTCAACGATCCGGTCGCGGGCGCGGTCGAAACCTCGACCGACCGCACCCACGGCATGGTCCGAACCGAGGTGCATTGCAGCCGGTGCGGCAGCCATCTCGGGCACGTGTTCGAGGACGGGCCGCCGCCAACCCATTTGCGCTACTGCATCAACGGCGTCGCCATGAGCTTTCAGCCTGAGGCGACGTAAGCGGTTCGCCCCAATTCCTCGCCCAAGTCCTCGCTCGCCCAAGTCGTCGCCGCCCAACGGGCCGGGCGTTGCTGGGCGACCCCGCGAGGCTCGGCCCGAGCCTTAGCGCACGCCGGCGAGATCTTTTTATGCCGTGACGCAGTCCTTGGGGCGGCCTTCGAACATGGCCCGTGCGTTGGCAAGAATCCGATCGAACCTGGCGCGATCGGAGTCCACGACGCCCTCGGTATCGTTTCCTGTTTCCACCGTTCCACCGACCACGATGTCCCTGTGACGGCAGAATACGTACATGATCCTCCTGTTCCCGCAGCCGCCGCTGAAGAAGTAGAACTGCTTGGGAAGCGTCCTTCGCAGCACCACAAGGTGGCCGCGCTTGGCAACGACGTCCTCGTCGTTCATTAGCGACTTGGCACCATAACCGGTGCAATTGATGATGATGTTTTCGCTCAGCGCCGCGAAGTCGTCCTTGCTTGCAAACTGCCGTTTGCGGAATCGTACGGCGCTTTGCCTCAATTCGACGAACAGACGCGGCAGCAAGATCGTCGGGTTGATCAGCCAGGTCCTGTATTCGCGGCCGGTGGTGTTTAGTTTGGCGAAGGGGAGGGTGCCGGATAGGTACGGGGGCACGACATCGTGCGGCGTGCACTCGTCGTAGGCGCCATTCCATTGGTCGAGCGTGTAGTCTCTTCGCAGCGCGATACCGTACGCATGCCAGCGCGAGGACTTGTGTAGCTCGAGGATTCTGTCGCGCGAACGCCGCAAATAATCGGCGAGAATATTCTTCTCCCCTTCGCCCTCGTATTCCGCGCAGATCCCCGAAGGCTCGAACTGACCAGCGGCCACGAACGATGTCGTCCTGCGGACGTCGAGGTCTTTGGCATAGATGGTGATGGGCAAGTTTCGCCACCTGCGCCGAAGCTCGGCCGCGACGGTCAACCCGATCACGCCGCAGCCGATCACCGCGACGGCCGGCCGGCGTATCTCTCGCCTCAGGGTGGCGACGTGATCGGCGACGACGCTGGCGCATCCGAAGCTGAGCGTGATCCCGGCGCCGCCGTGCCCGTAGTTGTGAATCAGGAACTTGGAGCCGTGCTGACTCGGAATGAGCTCGTCGTCGAGCTTGAGGCAGACGCCGCCCTCGCGGTGCGGCCGAACGCCGACGAGATAGGCGTCGCTCGCCCGCAAAAGTGAAAAATCTGGATCCGGCAGAATCTCTCCGCCGCGCAGCGGCGCAGCAGGGTGGTCGTCGGCCAGACTTCGCGTCGCGGCGGCGGGCATCGCCAGAAGGCCCGCCGACGCCGTGGCGCCCTGAAGGAGTTGGCGTCGTGTCAAAACCACGGCTGTCACGAAGTACAAAAGCCCGGCAGTGGAGACTGCCGGGCTCTTTCATTTTTTGGCTTCGTCTGCTCGATCAGGTGAGCAGGCTGGCGGCCGCGAGCACGATCCCTGTGACGAACGCGGCAATGCAGGAAAACAGCAAGATGTCATTTAGGACTTTGGCCATGACAGCCTCCCCCGTACGGAAGTCCCCCTTCCGCTGGGTATAGGCGATCCCCGCACCATGGCTAAAAGGTGGCAGAGCCCGGGAAAAAATGCATGCCTTGGGGGTCCATGAACCCGCAGAAATTCTCGCGCGGCGTCCGGGTACGGAGCAAAGTCGACGGCACGCCGGGCGAGGGGACCGGGGATATTCAGGTGCTGCTGCCGCGCGTTAGCGACGCGAGTCTGGTGCTGCTCCTGCATCACGCCCAAGGGGTAGCGCGCTGAATCCACGCTGCTTGACCCGTGCTGATGCGATTCGGCCGTCGCTCCGACACAAGCGATGGCGAGAACGGATTCAAGACGCTTGGCAAAGTTGCTTCATTTGCAAAGTAACATCCCAACGGGCGCCTATGAATTGAGTTCATTGGTCGACGGCCTCGGCGCGTGTGTCTACCTAAGTCTGCCGCCCTTGGTCCTGTCGCTGGAGAGGCCGAGCTTTTCGGAACTTTGTGCGATTTTTGCAACGCTTTGTATTTTTTTGAATCGCACCGCAATCCCGCACTCATTTCTATTGCAATGTCGCCCGATCACAACAACGGGGGGCTTCATGAATGTGCAGGCGACGTACTACCGCCGACGAGCAATTGTGGCGAGGCAGTCCGCTGCGGCGGCGATGGATCCGTCCGTGAAGGCGGCGTTCGCAGAGGTTGCGTGCCACTGGCTCGGCCTGGCGGAACATACCGAGTGGCTGCAATCGATGCAGCGTGGGAGCATTCGGCGTGATTGCGGAAGCGGCGCGATGGGGACTGTCGCGGCCGTGCGGCGTATCCGCTAGGCGGCGGAAAAGCGAAAAAAGAACTCTGGGACGAACGACTGCGGCGGGAAGCGGAGCAAGTCTGCTTGCTTCGAGAGGAGGATTGCCGTCATGGATCCCGAGGATAGTCGGATCATCGCCCGGTTCCAACGCTTGACGACCGAGCTGTTGGCCGAAAAGCGGCTGGGGCAGTGGCACCCCGAGTTGGTGGACGAGCTTTATCGGACCTCGCTCGAGCTTGAGGAGCGCGGGCTGAAGAAAAGTCCCGAGTATCGCAACGCTCTGCTGCGGGCAGACCAACACGCGTGGCGGCTGGTCGAGTGTGCGAGACTCAGTGGCGCTGATTCGCCTGCGCCCTCGGCTTCACCGCCGCAGGACGAGGAGGTTTCGCCTTCGCCGGCGCCGCGACCTCCGCCGCCGTCGGGCGAGGGGGACTGACCGCCGGCGCTTGGGCTCAGTTCGCTGGGGTATAGGCGGCGCGGACCTTGCTCAGCAGGGCGGGCGAGAGGTTGCTGACTTCGGCCACGAGCGCCTGCAGCTCTTCCCCCGGCATCGGCGACACGCCGACATTGATCTTCTGCGCATCGGCGAACAATTCGGGATCGGTCATCGTCGCATCGAACGCGCGCCGCAGCGCGGTCAAGCGATCCGGGGGAACCCCCGGAGTTGTGAAAAACGCGGTGCCGACCTCGGTCGCGTTCATGACCGCACCCAGAATCGCGCGCTCCTCGTCGTTGCGTGCGAGTTCGACGGCAGTCGGAATGTCGGGGAGGTCGCCGTGCCGCTTGAGTGCGAACTGCACGAGGATTGTCACGCTGCGATCGCGCAGCCAGTCGGGATGCGCGACCTTGAGGGCCGTCCAAGAGGTGGAGTGGCCCTCGACCTCGCCGCGCTCCACCGCAAGCATGGCTTCGCTCGATCCTTTGTAACCCATGACCAGCTTGAACTTCGTTCCGAACACGTTGTTCATGACGGTGGGATAGATCGAGACGGTCGAGCCGACCCCTGTCCCCGACAGTGTGGCCTGGAGTTTCTGGGCGTCGGCGAAGGTTTTGACCGGCGAGGTCTTCCACATGAAAACCACGTTGACCAGCGAATCGAGTCGCCCGATCCAATTGAGTTCGGCGGACTTGAAGCGCACGCCCTGCGTGCCAAGTTTCTCGTCAAGCGGAATGGTGGGCGCGCCGATGCCAATGACGGTGCCGTCCTTGGGTGCGACGTTGAAGACCGTGTTTACCGCGAGGAAGCTGCCGGCGCCGGGCTGGTTCTTCGGCACAATGGTCGGGTTTCCGGGGATGTGCTTGCCGAGATGACGGGTAAGGAGCCGCCCCAATGTGTCGTTGCTCCCCCCGGGCGGATAGCCGATCACGAAATCGATCGTCTTGCCGGCATAGAACTGCTCCGGTGTTTGCCCTGAGGCAGTCCCACCCGAGCCGACGATGCCGGCGGTCAGGATGATCAAGATTGCGCGTCTATAGACTCGCACGGCACCTCCGCGGGTGGCGCTGCCGTCCAGCGCAAGCACGTTTGTGCGCGGCTTCGACGCGCGACGCGCGCCAATGCGCGAATTGGGCACTGGGCTGACCTACTTCTCACCATACGTCGCACGCGAGATATCCGGCACCGGTATGCCATTGTCGATCGCCTTGCAGCGGGTCGCTTCCGCCTTCGCTTTCTGCTCGGCCGCGTCGAGCACTTCGAGCACGAGGTCGCGCGGGATGAAGCACACGCCGGTATCGTCAGCGACCACGAGGTCGCCAGGCGCAACGCGCACCCCGCCGATCTCTATGGGACCGTTGATTTCCACGGTTTCGAGCCGCCACTTGCCTGTGGCCGGGGTGATATCGCTCGCCCATATGGGATAGCCGATCGCGCGCGAATGGGCGATGTCGCGCACGCCGCCCTCGACGATCGCTCCGATCTCTCCCTGGCGCTTGCCGGTCTGCGCGGAGATGCCGCCCATGTTCGATACGTTCGCCACTCCTTGAATCACCAGCACGTCACCCTGCTGGGCGAGATTGTGCGCTTCGAACTCCGCCATCCGGTTGACATGCTGGCGCGCGCCTTCGATCGGGTCGGCGCGCTGGGGGATGTTGCGCACGGTCAGCGCCGGCCCGACGACGGTGCGGCCGGAAATGGTCGGCTTGAGCACCGATGCGCCGATCACGCCGGAGATAATGCCGAGTTCGTCCATGGTGTCCGAGATGATCCCACTTGCGTCGCCGAGCGCAATGAGGCGCTCGACCGCACCCTGCGGCGGGCGCGGAACGGCCATCAGCTTGATCTTTTCGGCCGCGATGCGGCCGGTCAATCGCTTCGCCCCTGTCACTGCGTACGTGCTCCCACTGGTACCGCTGGGCGGCAACCGCACTCTATATCGATCGCAGGAGGCGAAAAAGGAGCAGGCGCAGGACCGGCAAATCGCCCACGCTTGCCCCGGAGATCGTCGCTCGCTACGGTTGCCGCTCTCCGCATAGCCAAAGGCCAATCCCATGATCGATCTTTACGCGCTTACCAGCCCGAACGTGCAGAAAATCTACATCATGCTCGAAGAATGCGGCCTGCCCTATAAGGAGCAGTTCGTCGATGTCTGGAAAGGCGAGCAGTACAAGCCGGAATTTGCGAAGATCAATCCCAACAACAAAATCCCAGCGATCGTCGATCATGATGGTCCGGGCGGCAAGCCGTACACCGTGATCGAGTCAGGTGCGATCCTGCTCTATCTGGCCGAGAAGACCGGAAAGTTCCTGCCCAAAGACATGGCCAAGAAATACGAAGTGCTGCAGTGGCTGATGATCCAGCTGACCGGCGTCGGGCCCATGTTCGGGCAGTGGACGCACTTCAAGCTGTTCGCCCCCAAAGGCGGCAACGACTATTCGATGGCGCGCTACACGTCGGAGATCAAGCGCCTTTACGACGTGTTGGAGGCGCGGCTTGGCAAGGCGCCCTACCTAGGCGGGGAGGAGTATTCCATCGCCGACATCGCCACCTATCCGTGGACGCGAAACCACGATGCTCAGGGCGTGAAGTGGGAGGACAACCCGAACCTCGCGCGTTGGTTCAACGCAATCAACGAGCGCCCGGCGGTGAAGGCCGCGCTCGCCAAGATCGGCGTGATCAAGTCGAACCGCGAAACCGCCTCCGATGACGACAAGGATCGCTTCTTCAATCGCGGCCGCTATGCCCGCGCGTGAAGTCCTACGCGCGGGGTGTTGAACCGGCGCCCTGCGGACAGCCGATCGCCGGTGCCCTGAAGGACGACGAATGCCCGCATCGCCAGCGGTCGATACCCGCGCCAACATCGACTACGCCACCCACGATGGCGTCACACTGCTCGGCGACCTTTACCTGCCGACCGCCGGCGGGCCGTTTCCCGCGCTCGTTGCCGCCCACGGCGGCGGGTGGCAGGCGGGGGCGCGCAGTGCCTTTCAGTACTGGGGCCCCTATCTTGCCGCGCGCGGCTATGTCCTGTTCGCGGTCAGCTACCGTCTGGCGAAGAAGGGGCATAAGGCGTTTCCGCAGGCGGTCACCGACCTGCTCGCGGCGGTGCAATTCGTGCGTGGCAGCGCGACGCAGATCAAAGTCGATCCCGAGCGCATCGGGCTGTTCGGCGCTTCCGCGGGCGCGCATCTTGCCGCGCTCGCGGCGCTCGGTGCGGAAAGCGCGCCGTTCAAAGATGCCTATCCCAATAATCCTCACGCCTCGCTCAGCAGCAAGGTGAAGGCATTCATCGGCGTCTACGGCGTCTACGATGTCGTCGAGATGTGGCAGCGTTACCTGCTGCAGAGCCCGCGCGAGAACAACATCGAGAATTTCATGGGCTGCGCGCCGATGGACGATCCGCGCCGCTATTTCGAGGCGTCGCCCGTGAACTATGCGACCTTCGCCAACAATCAGATCGGCGTTTTCCTAAGCGTGGGGACCGAGGACGATCTCGTCAACCGGCGGGCGCAGACGGACGCGTTCCTGCTCAAGCTCAAGCAAGCCAACTTCTTCGTGCGCACGTGCATCGCGCAAGGCGCGCCGCACTATTGGCTCAATGACCCGATCGAGGAGCCGGGCAGCTATTCGGGCTTCATGGCGCCGCGCTTGTTGCGCTTCTTGCAGGAGCGGCTGTGAGGCCGAGCAACCTAAACACGTCGTTCCAGCGAGCTTGCACCGGTCGAGGCGCTGATTGAGAGCGGCAGGCGCTAGCTCCCCGCGCCTTTCCCCAAGAACGCTTCGAGCGCCGAAACCTCGTTCCGTTCGTCCTCGAAATCGCAGGCGATCTGTTCGTAGAAATGCGCCGCGCCGAGATAGAGCTCGTGCCCCGCAGGGTCTTCTCCGACAAAATCAGCGATCTCGTGCATTTCCGCCACCCAGCGGTAAGCCTTCGGCGGCATTAATGCCAAACTGCGCTTGAGCCACGCCAGCATCTGCGGCTGACTTGCTTGCAACTCGGCGGAGAGCGCATCCGCCGTCCCGCCGCGCGTCGCCGCCAGCATCATGACCGCGCCCAAGGCCTGGGTGCCCTTGGTGATACCCGCATAGGACATTTTCAGCGCCGAAGCCGCGCTCAGCGGACCGCCCAGGACGCGCACGTCGAGCCCGAAATCTTTCAGCGCGGCAAAGCGCGGCGCGTCCGGGCCGGAGGCATAGAAGCGCGGGCCGGCGTCGGTTCCTTTCGGCGGCGGGCCGATAATGCCGGCATCGACGAAGGGCGAACCCGTCGGCGCGATCGCGGCGGCGATGTGCTCGGCGGTACGCGGGCTCACGGCGTTGCAGTCGACATAGACCGGCTTGCTGTTGCTGGCGCTGAGCGCCGGCGCAAACCGCTGCGCCAGCGCGACGGCGTCGCCCGGCGGCAAGATGGACAAGATGAAATCAGTCGCGGCGATCTCCTCGTCGGTTGCCGCGACCATCCCGGCGGCCTTGGCGCGCTCGCTCGTCTCGGCGCTGCGCCCCGTGAGCGAGGTCAGCACCTTGAGGCCGTGATCGACCAGCCGCTTTCCGACCGCTGCGCCCATCATGCCCGGCGCGATCACGGCGACGAGAGGATGCATGGATCGTCCTCCGTTTATCCCCGCTGCACGGCAAATCTGCTGGGATCGAACCGTCTTGGCAAGACGTCTTTCTCTCGCCTTACGTCGTCGCGTGAGCGTATAGAGGGCGAGATTTGCGTGCGCGGCTTGGCAACAGCGGCTATTTCCGCTTTGCTCCGGTATCATCGATCGCGTCTGTTCCAGAGCAGGAAGCCGTGCCCGACAACTTGTCCGACGCCCGTTATGAAGTCGCCTTGGCCAATCGGATGTTGGCCAACGAAGGCGTGCTCGATGCGTTCGGGCATGTGAGTCTGCGCCATCCGGCCGATCCGAGCCGCTACCTCCTCTCGCGCTCCCGGTCGCCGGGGCTGATCGAGCCGGATGATGTTCTCGAATTTACCCTCGATTCCGAACCGGTCGTGCCGCCGTCCGTCCAGCTCTACGCGGAGCGCGTCATCCACGGCTGTATCTATCAGGCGCGACCTGACGTGACGGCGGTGTGTCATCACCACGCTCCGGCAGTGATGCCGTTCTGCATTGCCGGCGTCGCCATCGTTCCGGTCTTTCATCTTGGGGCTGCGGGAGGTGAAACGCTGCCGTTCTGGAACCAGCGCGACGAGTTCGGCGACACGAATCTGCTGGTGGTCAAGCCGGAGGAGGGCCGCTCGCTCGCTCGCGCGCTCGGATCGCGCGCCGCGGTGCTCATGAATAACCACGGCGCGACCGTGGTCGGGCGCGACCTGCGCGAGTTGGTGTCCCGCTCGATCTTCATGTGTCAGAACGCCGACTATCAGCTGCGTGCGCAGCTCCTCGGCAAGGTCGCGACTCTCACCGCCGGCGAAACGAAGCTCGCCGGCACGCTCAATGCCATGCCCAACGTGACCAACCGCACCTGGGAATACTGGACGCTGCGCCTGGCGCGAACGGGCGGACTTCCGCCGCGCGCCAGCGTTTCCAAGGCGCGGCCGCAGGCCGCATCGAAGGCGCGCACGAGTTCGCCTAGAACGCCGACGCGAGATCAGGGGGTGCGCAAGAACAGGAGGAGGAGATGAAGTTCAACTTCGCGAGCAACGCGGTGAGCGGTTGCCTCGGCCTTACGCTCGTCGTGCTCGCGGCGAGCGGCTTCAGCGCGGCCGCGCGCGCCGAAGACCAGCTCAAGGTCGCGATCGGACAGATCAACAATTGGGAAAACCAGGCGCCCACGCTTGGCCAAGATGCGGGAATCTTCAAGCGTCACAACCTCGTGCTCGAGAACGTCGGCACGCAGGGGGCCGGGGAGACGATGCAGCCCGTCATCGCCGGTAGCGCCGATCTCGGCGCCGGCGTCGGTGTTGCCGGGGTCCTGCGCGCTTTCGCCAGGGGTGCGCCGGTGCGCATTCTGCTACCGGCGTTTACGGGGACAGGAGACCTTTATTGGTACGTGAAAGCCGATTCACCGCTCAAAACCATTAAAGATATTACCGCCAACAATACGATTGCCTATTCCACGAGCGGGTCGAGTTCCAACAACCTGGTCCTCGCATTCGCGGACGAGCTCGGCGTCAAAGCCAAGCCGACCGCGACCGGCGGCCCCGCCGGCACGCTGACCCAGGTCATGTCCGGTCAGATCGACATTGGATGGGCCGCCCCGCCGTTCGGGATGAAGGAACTCAAGGAGGGAAACATCCGCATCTTGATCCGCGGCAGCGAAGCCCCTTCGCTGCGCGGCCAAACCGTGCGCACGATCATCGTCAATGCGGACGCCTTGAAGTCAAAACGGGACGCGATCATGCGTTTCGTCCAGGGCTATCGCGACGCGGTCGACTGGATGTACGCGGATCCCAGGGCGATCGACATGTATGCCGAGAAAATGCACCTCGATCGGAATTTGATCGCAGACTCGATCAAGGAGTTTCATTCCAAGGAGGCCCTGCAGACGGACGAGATGAAGGACATCGCGGGAATCCAGAGAGACGCAGTCAAGCTCAAATTCATTGACGCGCCGTTGAGCAAGGAGCAACTCGCCGAGCTCATCCAGATCCCGCCGCGTAACAAGTAATTGCCGGCCCGCGACTTGAACCGCGCATCCTAGGACGCCCTGCGTCCGGCGAAGACCGGCGGGCGTTTTTGCAGGAACGCTTGCACGCCTTCGGCATAGTCGGGCGAAAGGCTCGCCTCGCGCTGCGCCTCGCGCTCGAGGTCGAGTTGCGTGTCAAGATCGTTGCTCCAGGACTCGTCGAGGAGGCGCTTGATCAAGGCAAGCGCAACTGCCGGCGCGGCGGCGAACCGCGCGCATAGCCCGTGTGCTTGCGCCATCAGCTCGCCGTCGTCGTGCGCCTTCCAGATGAGTCCCCAGGCTTCACCCTGTTCGGCGGACAGCGGCTCGGCCGTGAGCGCGAGTGCGCGGGCGCGGGCGGGGCCGATTAGTCGCGGCAATATCCAGGTGCCGCCGCAATCTGGAACGAGGCCGATCCTGGCGAACGCCTGCAGGAAGGTTGCCGAACGCGCCGCCAAGACGATGTCACACGCGAGCGCGATGTTGGCGCCGGCGCCGGCGGCGACACCGTTGACCGCGGCAACGACCGGAATCGGCAACGCGCGCAACTTGCGCACCAGCGGATTGTAATAGGTCTCGAGCGCGTTGCCCAGCACGGCCGTCTTGCCGTCAGCGGTGACACGCTCCCGCAAGTCCTGCCCCGCGCAGAAGGCAGCGCCGGCGCCCGTGAGCAACAGCGCACGGCAATCGCTATCCTCCTCGGCCTCGGCCAGCGCGCGCCTGAGCGCTTGATGCATCGCCTCGTTGAACGCGTTCAGATACCGCGGCCGGTTGAGCGTAATGACACGATAGCCGGCCCGCCGCTCGGTGAGGACAGGTGCGTCGTCCATGGAAGTCTCCTCGTGCGATGCGGTGGCCATGCTAGCGCGCCTCGACGGGGAAATCGCGCCCGGCCGACGCGGCTCCTGCCAACTCGCACGCACCGAATGCGCAACTGCGTTCGCCGCTGCGCACTCCCCGAGCGCGCTGTCATGGCCCATTGCGTCCGGAAGGGAACTATAAGAGAAAACCGGGCATGCCAGCGTTGAGCCGCCTTGGGAGGAGAGAATGATCCCTATAACAACGAATTCTGCCGGCCTCACCCGCCGCGCGTTTGCCGCAGGCGCCGGGGCTGCCGGGTTGCTCGCCGTTACTGGCACGCCGTTTAACTCTGTGCGTGCACAGGGTGGGCCGCTCAAGGTCGGCGTTCTGCTGCCGCGCTCGGGGGCCCAGGCGGGGATCGGGCAGGATTGTCAGCGCGGGGTCGAGTTGGCCCCGGCGATCCTCAGGGAGCTCAGCCTTCCCGAGCTCGCGATCATGAACGCCGACACCGAAACCAACGTGGAGGTGGCGCGGGCGCGAGCCGAAAAACTGATCAACGAGGGTGCGCAGCTTTTGGTCGGCGCTTTCGACTCGGGCCAGAGCACCGCGATCGCGCAGGTCGCCGAGCAGAAGGGCATTCCTTTCGTCATCAATATCGCAGCGGCGCCGCAGATCACCGAGCAAGGCTACAAGTTCGTTTTCCGAAATTTCCCGACCGCGGGGATGATCTTGAGCGATGCCTTCGCCAATCAGAAGGAGCTCTTCGAGGCGACGGGCGTGGCGCCGAAATCGGTCGTGTTCATGCACGTGAACGACACCTTCGGTACCTCGATGCAGCAGGGGATCAACGCCGTGATGCCCCGCTTCAACATGCCCTACCAGATCGTCGAGCAGATCGCCTACGATCCGACGGCGCGCGATCTCTCCGTCGAAGTAGCCAAGGCGAAAGCAACGGGGGCGCAAGCACTGCTCATGGTCAGCCGCCTCAATGACGCGATCCTGATCACGCGCGAACTAGTGAAGCAGCGCTGGTCGCCGATGGCCGTGCTGAGCATGGGACCGGGCTGGTACGAGGACCAGTACCTCAAGACCTTGGGCAAGCTGTCGGACGGCCCGATAAGCTTCGTGCCCTGGTACGACCCGCACAAGCGATTGAGCAAGCAGCTCGACGCCGCTCTCGCCAAGGCCTATCCGGGCATCAATATGAACACCAACCATGTCTTCACGTTCGAGGCGCTGCTGGTTGCTGCCGACGCCTACAAGCGGGCGCGCTCGACCGACCCAAAGGCGCTCGCCGATGCCATCCGCACGACCAATATCACCGATAACGTCAGCATCGGGCCCGGCATCCAGTTCAACGACAAGGGCCAGAACGACAAGCTCAAGAACGCCGCGATCCAGAATCGCGGCGGCAAACTTCTCACGATCGCGCCGAAAGAGGCGTCGAACGCCAAGCCCGAATTACCGATGAGCGCCTATGACCGGCGCGGCTGAGATGGGCACGGCCTGATCTCGTTCGGACCGGCTGATGGCACAACCACATGGACGGGCATAGAAGCCCTTGGGGCAGGACCGATCGGTGGCCGCAGAGATCTATTTGAACGTCGCGGTCAGCGGTGTTTTGACCGGCCTTGTCTACGGACTGATGGCGGTCGGGCTCTCGGTCATCTTCGGAGTCGTGCGCGTCGTCAATTTCGCGCATGGCGAGATGATGACCATAGCCATGTACCTCGCCATTGTGCTGTTCAATGGCTTCGGCCTCGACCCTTTGGCGATGGTGGTGCCGCTGGCGGCCGTGCTGTTTGCGCTCGGCTATGCGATGCAGGCCGGCATCATCAACCCGTTCATCACCCGGCCCGAGCACAGCCAGTTTATCTTGCTGGTGGCGATTGCGCTCGTCATCGTCAATGTGCTGCTGATCGTCTTCGGTCCCGATGCGCACAACGTGCAGACGGCGTACTCCTTCGACAGCTTCCTCGTTGGGCCGCTTATCATCGACGCCACCAAGGCCTATGTCGGCGCGGCAACCGTCGCGATCACCGCGGCACTGTTCGGCTTCTTTCGCTTGGCTCCATTGGGCAAGGCGATCCGTGCTTGCGCTGACAACTATATCGGCGCGCTGGTGGTAGGGCTCAACGTCAAGCGCCTCTACGCACTCACGTTCGGCCTCGGCGCCGCCTGCGTGGGAGCGGCCGGTTCCATGCTCGTGCTGCTGGTCGACGTGACGCCGGCGCTGGGACCTGCCTTGACGCTACTCGCCTTCATTATCGTCATCACCGGCGGCCTCGGCTCCATGCCCGGTGCAGTGCTCGGCGGGGTTTTGATCGGGGTCACCGAGGCAATGGCCGGCCTGTTCTTCACACCGTCGGCCAAGAGTATGTTCTCGTTTGCGCTGCTGGTGCTGGTGCTGCTGTTCCGGCCGCAGGGCATTCTGGGCACGAGACCATCATGATGGCGCGGCTGCTCGACGGAGTGCCACGCCGAGGGCTTGGACTGTTGGCGGGTTTGCTCGCGGTGCTGTTGGCGGCACCGTGGGTGGCCAACGATTATGTGCTCACGATCCTCATCATCGTGCTCTATTCCACCTATACCGGGCAGGCCTGGAATGTGCTGATGGGCTTCGCCGGCCAGCTCTCGCTCGGTCACGCGCTCTATGCCGGGCTGGGCGGCTACATCGCGGCCGGCCTGTTCTTCCATTACGGCATCGGCCCGTGGGCCGGCGTCTTCGCCGCTGTCGCGACGGCGGTCCTTGCCGGCGCGATCGTGGGCTATCTCGGCTTCCGCTTCTCGCTGGCCGGCGTCTACTTCGCCCTGCTCACCATCGCCTTCAGCGAGTTCACGCGGGTGGCCTTCGATCACTGGGAATGGGCCGGCGGCTCGGGCGGCCTGTTCCTCAAGGTCGACACGACGACCGACATCGTGAACCTGCGCGGCGGGCCGGTGCTGTTCTACTACGTGATCCTGGCGCTGGCCGCCGGCGCCTTCATCCTCTGCCGCGCCCTGCTGCAAAGCCGCCTCGGCCAATATTGGCTCGCCATCCGCGAGGACGCCGAAGCGGCGCAGGCCGTTGGCGTTCCGGTCCTGCGCTGCAAGATGATCGCCATCGTGATCTCGGCGGCGCTGACG
>Ga0307471_100000999_pt1 | contig 15115 bp, 23 predicted proteins | sample atmos_gasesAM3C__2_FD_204566 | JGI IMG/M metagenome (GOLD analysis project Ga0307471, IMG submission 204566) | Hardwood forest soil microbial communities from Morgan-Monroe State Forest, Indiana, United States - atmos_gasesAM3C_515 | ecosystem: Environmental > Terrestrial > Soil > Temperate... | reverse complement strand
GGCACCACCACAGCATAATCGACCTTGGTTCACTTGTCCAGTTATTTGTTGGACAGTACACTAGCTTTCTCCAGCCTAGTCTTGTGCTTATTGTGTCGAGGAAAAAGGCAGGGTACGATTCGCAGCGACTTGCAAACCTGGGAATAGAATTACGCTGGTCCTTGAGGGTTCGGTTAAGCGGGTTAAATGAAGTACAGACTCTTGCATGGTGGGCTTATCGCGACCGCGCTGGTCCTGGCCGTGTTTCTGGTATTCCATGCGACGAATGTGGGCGGGTTGTTCTACCGGAGCAGCCAACCGAACCGACCTGCAAGCGCCTTGCGCTCATTCGAGATTGTCCCACTAGAGACGGCGTCAGAGACCTCGTCGAATGCCAGCATTGGCGACCTGAACGGAGATGGACATCTCGATATTGTATTGGTTAAAGGACGGCATTGGCAGTTGACCAGCCGGGTGTTTTTCGGCCAGCGTTCTCGTAGACTTGAATTCCGTCGCGGCCCTGGCCGGTCAAATGAACGTGAACCCCACAAACGAACAGTTGGCGAAATCTGGAAGAGCGCGGGAAACCAGGAAAACCAATATTCAAAACTGCGTAATACTCAAGGTGTTGCCATCCGGGTCCTTGAACCAGGCTACCCTTGCGCCGCTAGGCGATTTCCAGATACCAAGCTGGTCTTGTTGCATCCCCTCGTAGCGTTCGAGACTCACACGAGCTTCTTTGAGTTTCTTAGCAGTCTGAACAATGTCCGGCACCTTCCAGCCTAAGACGGTATAATTCGCTACCGCGACTTCTTGAACGGTTGCAACCCGCAGCATCGTCCCGCCGGCATCGAACACCAAAGCAAATTGATCCTCGCTTACGAGGTGCAGACCAAGAGTGTCACGATAGAATGTCTTGGCGCGACGGGGGTCGCGCGTGGCGACGAAAGCCACGAGCTCTTTAGCACCAAGCAGTTGCTGTGTTCGCCTGTCGCGAGTCGCTTTCTGTCGAGACGTGCCGGCTGATCGTTTTGCCATGCCCAAGTATCTACCGAAACTCTGACGTATTGCGAGTCATTTGGACTTATGACAGCGTTCGCGGAGAATTGAAATTCCAGAGGAGGGGAACACGACAACTGATGTCCGGCTTCAAACCGTTGGATCGGGCACGAACGTGACGCAATACAAAAAAGACGCCACTTCAAGCGAATTGAACTGCCTTTTGCATGGCCGCTTTCGAATCTCTAGCAAAGCGTCTCTGCAGCAACCTCGTATAAGGATAGGCCAATCGCGCAAGCATGTTGGGCCGAAACGCAGACAAGTCGTACCAAACCGTTTGATCGGAATTCAATTCGACAGTGAATCTCTCTTCCCCGCGTTCGCCGTGGTCCGGCAGAGTACCGTAGGCGAAGCCGTAGTTTTTCGATGAACCATGTTCGTTGATTACGTAGACGATCCTGCAGGCATTCAAAGACCAGAATCCGAGATGTGATATGAGGACAGCAACACTGGCGCCCGGCTCCACAGAAGTATCTGGTCAACACAAGTCGATCCAAGGGATGTCAAACATCTTCCAATTCCTTACCGTACGTTTTGCTCGTTCAAATGTCTCAACACCCTTACCCAATTCGATTCGATGGTGGTCGGCAACATATCCCTTCGGCGTTTGTTGCCGAGAAAACCCGACGTCGGCGTAATGTAAGAGAACGTCTGGTTTTGCTGAGCAGAAAGGAACGCAGCAATTGCGTTTTCATTGCGTCGTGACAAGCAGAACATGCGCCCCCTGCAGCCAGAAATCCCTAGGCAAGGACTATCGCAGGAGTCGCGCATGCGCGGCTAAGTCCCGAGTAATCGGAAAAATGGGCGCTGGTACGCAAGAACCCAAACTGTACCCTACGCGCTAACTGGAAACTGACCCACGACGTCAGCGGCGGGCGCCGGTTCGCTTGCGAGAGGCGGGTTGTGCAGGCCAGCGAGCGAAAATGGAAGTAGTAAGGCCGCCGCGGGGAGTGAATTCGCCTTTAACGACACACCATTCCGGATGCATGGCGGCAACGAGGTCCCGCAGCATTTTGTTGACGGCATTTTCGTAGAAGATTCCCAGGTTTCGATACGCGAGGAGATACATTTTCAGGGATTTCAATTCGATGCAGGCGAGGCGAGGCTTGTACTGGATCGTAATGGTTCCGTAATCGGGCAGACCGGTTTTGGGGCACACGGAAGAGTATTCTGGAAAACGAGTGGTAATGACATAGCTCGGGAATTGGTTCGGCCAGGTCGCCAACGGAGGGAGCTTGGCGGAGAGACCGGCACGAGCGTGCACTTCGGTGTAGTTCGGCATGGTGTGTTCCCCTGAAACTATTGTACCTGTGGAAATGAGAGTTTGTGGGCCTTGCCGGAAAGGCCTGCTTGGCCTATTCTGACCGCAAACGGAGAATCGAAGAGAAACGGATGAATTGCCCCGTCTGCAAAGAAGATGGCGCTCGGCGCTCGCGACGAAATGGCATCGCGGAGTATCTGGTGAGTATCATTGGGCTGTATCCGTGGCGCTGCCGGTCTTGTCACGTGCGATTTTATGCGCGGCTGATGCCGCTGAGCCACTCGATGCACTCACACTGCCCAATTTGCGGCAATTTGAAGGTGAAGCGCATCTCGGCGGCGCATGTGGTTCACCCTTTTACTCCGGCCTTTCGTCTGTTGCGGGTTCCCGCGTTCCGTTGCGAGCCATGCCGGCACAAGTATTTTTCCCTCCTGCCGCAGAGGCAGACGGAAGAAGAAACAGCCCGTCCCGCGGCTGCCGATTAATTCCGGAAGCGCTCGAGCAACAAACGGATTATTCCGTAAGTATTCCCTCACTCGCTCACAAAGGGCATTGTATGGACTTTCCTTGGCGGACGACCTGACGCTCGTCGGAGAACGCAGCATAACCGCATTTCGGGTCGGTGACATCTTCAAGCAATAAATCGTAGGAATTGCCGTCATTTGAGATTTTCAAGCGCAACTTCCAGCCGGGAACGATTTCCGGTCCCCGTCCATAGAGTGCGTGAACCACGGTCTGATAGTCAGAAGAGGCCCACTTGGTGCCCGATTCGGTGAAGTAGCCCGTGCCGACCAGGGTGCCCCAATTAGCATAGGAGCCGTGCTTCGCCTTGTAATCGGATTCGGCGGCGTTGATGGCGCGCACGAGATTGATGGCAAAACTGCGGCGCTCCTGCTCGCGGTCGGGTACCTGGGGAGCCTGTTTCTGTGGCCAACATTGCGAGGCTATTCCAAACATGGCAATTATCAGCAAAAGTCTCCCAAAAACTGCAACACGCTTCATTCGTCCTCCCGTGGTGCACCGGTCAGCCAGTAACGGCCTGGAGAAGCAATTGTTAGAGAATGCCACTGGCCGAAGTAATCACCAAGAGGGTTTCCTGCATCAGATGAAAAGATGGGAAGAGAGGGAAGGTTGGAGTATGATGCGATTCGCAAACTTCCCTGGAGGTGGCAGTGCTTCGGAGGACGATATGAGTACAGCGACGCCAAGCCTGGAAGCGGCACGGGTGGCCGCGTTGAACCGTTACGCGATTCTGGATACTGAACCTGAAGAATCTTTTGACGACCTGGTGACCCTGGCGGCTCACGTATGTAAAACGCCGATTGCGTTGTTGTCGCTCGTGGATGACCACCGGCAATGGTTCAAGTCGAAAGTGGGCGTGGAGATCCGCGAGACCCCCGTCGAATACTCTTTTTGCGCGCAAGCCATCAAGCAGAGCGAGTTGTTTATTGTGCCTGACACGCTCAATGACGCGCGTTTTCGAGAGAATCCCTTGGTCGTGAACGAACCGCACGTTCGGTTTTATGCCGGCGCGCCGCTTATCAATGAAGATGGATACGCCTTAGGCACACTTTGCGTCGTGGACCGGCAACCGCGCGAGCTTGATGACGCGCAGAAAGATGCGCTTAGGGCGCTGCGGGGCCTGGCGCTGCGCCAGATGGAATTGCGGCGGAATCTTCGGCTTTTGAAGGATGCGTTGAACGACCGGACGAAGGAAGAACATGCGCGGGAGCTGGAATTGAAGAGACTGGAAGAAAAATTGGTGCGCGTGCTCGGTTTGAGGATCTGAGCAGAGAATTATCAGAAAGGCAAAGGGATTTTTCGGGGGAGGGCCCCGACAGACGAGCCAGGGCCCTCTTTCTGTTTGTTAGGAAGCGGAACTACGCGGCGTGCGCGTGCGCGGAGCATTGATGACCATCTCCGCCACAGCAGCCCTTTCCGTCCTTGGAGTTGCAAGCATTGGCGTTCTTAGCGTCGCCTTGACCGCAGCAGGACTTGCCGTCTTTCGCAGCGCACATCTTTCCCTCCTCGCCTTTGCAACAATCAGCGGCCTTGGCATTTTTTGCGTCCTTGTCGCAGCAGGCCATGATTTTGCCCTCTTTGGATTTGCAGCAATACATCGGCGCTTGGTCTTGCTTGGCGGAAACGCTGGTGTCCTTGTGGTTCATGTGGCCGGCACAACAGCAGCCGGCTGTGGCTTCGGTCTTAGTCGCGTCCTTGGACGGTGCCGGGGTTTGGGATTGCGGCGTGGGCACTTGTTGAGCGGCCAGGGGCAGCCAAGCTGCCAGAGCGAGAATTACCAGTACAGCAAACATTCGGGATTTCATTTTTTCACCTCAAAGATTTTTAGAAGAGCCTGGCTCAAAACTGTCCTGGAGGAGAGCAAATTATGAGCAGGCTGCAGAATAGATGGTGGGAAACACGTCCCACGCGGACACAGCGATACCAAGGAAATGGTGCAGGAAAGAAGAATCAGAGTCGCAGAACGGCCGTTGAGGTCGAGCCAGAGAGACTGGAGAAATCAAGAGCAGAGAATGCAGAGGCTTCGCCAGTGAGGGGACGCAGGGAGGAAATGGGAGGGCGGTGAAAACGGACGTGTGTGGCGATAGCTTTGGAAACTACCCGCAAGGGACGCATCTCTTGCGCGCTGTTGGAAGCCTGGCAGCAACCAAGATCCGCGACATTACGGCGGTGACATAAGGACGCGGTAAAGGGCTGGGCACTTGCGGAACGGAGGCTCTCGGGAGGGCAGCAGTCATGGTGCGAAGGGGAAGGTTCAGGTCTGAGGGCAGGTGAAGCTCCTGCCGGCGCCAGAACTGCTGCCCGAGGATGCATACCAGAACACGCAGACAGGGGTTGGTTGACGGACCAACCCAGGAGCGTGGCGATCAAGACCACTCCGAATGATCGTCTGGCCATAACGGGTATGATTGTGCGAGGAGAGAAGGGGCGGAAGCTGTGACGGGAGTCACACCCTTGTGTGATGGCCCGGACCGGCCCCCCTTATCCCTCCACTTACCTTTTCTTTTGGGAGACGACCTTGCGAAGGATGAGGACAGCGCTCGCCACGATCTTTCTGCTGTTTATCGCCGGACAGGCGAATGGCCAAGTGCGGAAAAGCTGTGAACAGGGTGTCACGCTGAAATTGAGCGCCGGCGTAACGACGCAGGGGAATTTACTCCTTGCCGAAATCCTCGGCGCGGGAGCACATCCGGGAATCACCGCCGAGTGGGATGGAAAGGCGACTCCGCTGTGGAGAGAGGGTGAAAAAACCGGAACCTTGCACGGTTTGACTGGCATTGACCTGGAAAAGGCGCCCGGCGTATACGCATGGACCATCTCCTGGCGGGACGACGCGGGCAAGCAGTTGACTTGCAGCGCCAGCGTGACGGTGCGCGCGGGGAAATTTCCCACGGAGCGCCTGAAAGTGGAAAAACAGTTTGTGCAACCTGACCCGGAACAACAGAAGCGCGCCGAAGAAGAGCAGAAGAAGATGCGCGCCATTTATGAAACGGTCACACCACAGCGCTATTGGGAGGGAAAGTTTCGCTTGCCTCTGAAAGATGTGACGACCGGGGGAAACTTCGGGCGGCGAAGAATTCTGAATGGAGAGGCCAGATCACCGCACGCCGGAGTTGATTTTCCGGCCCCGAGCGGCACGGCGGTGCTGGCATCGCAGTGCGGGAAGGTCGTCATCGCCGAGGAACTGTTTTATTCCGGGAACACCGTCGTGATCGATCACGGATATGGAATCTATACCATGTACGCGCACTTGTCCGAGATGGGGGTAAAACCCGGCGAAATGGCGGAAGCGGGGGAGGAAATCGGCAAGGTGGGCGCGACAGGGCGGGTCACCGGGCCGCACTTGCATTGGGGCTTGACGGTCGAGCGGGCTCGCGTAAACGCCCTGCGGATCGTGCAGCAGCAACCCTGAAGAGCACGGTGCCGCGCTTTCTTTATTTCAAGTATGTGCGTACAATTTCGATCAAATCTTCCGCAGCCCCGGCGGAAGATTTTGTTTTTTGCGGCATGTGATTGAGGATGTGGTCCTCCATCAGTTCGGCCATAAGGCTATTGATGGCGCCGCGCGCGGCAGCGAGGCGCTGAAGGACGTCGGTGCAGCGCGCGTCCTCCTCCATGGCACGGAGGACGGACTCGAGCTGACCGATGATTTTCTTAGTGCGTGTAACGAGATCGAGTTTTTCGCGAGTTAGATGCGACATTGTTGTTGACTACCATAGGGGGGTATGGTATCAAAGATTGTGCCGGGGAGCAAACGAAGTCCGGCCCGGTAAGAAGAAGGTAGAGCAAATGGGGACGCATAAGCAAGAACCCGTGCCCCCGCGAAGAGCGCGCCGGGCCGTCCATCGCGATGCGCCCGCCTGAGACAGGACTTTACTGCCTTCGAGCGGCCAAGCGTGGCGCCCGGCATATACCGGGCCCAGGGTGGAGAGGCTGGAGAGAAGGCAAGATGAAGTTACAGTTCGTTCATAAGGAAATTCTGCGCGGTAAGGGATCCTCAGTGTACTGCCAGTGGATACGGCATCCGCAGGAAACTGGAGCGCCGTTGGTAGCCGTCTGGATGGATCCCGCAATGAATGTGTTCGAGCTTCAGTTCGCGAGCAATCCGGGACGGAGACTCCTGCCGGAGACCTGCCGGAAGAGACGAATCCCGCAGAACCACACGGGAACACGAAAACGGATAGAACAATAGGGAGAAGTCCGTTGGCCGCGAATGACGTTGAGGGCCCAGTAGCTGGGAAGGGCCGTTGGAAGCGCCTTGCGCGGAGGACACTCTGGGTGTATTTCTCTTGTGCGCTCTGGGGCGTGGCAGCGCAGGCGCAGGATTCTCCATCCACTCCTCCTGCGGAAGGAAGCGAGACCGGGCAGACCGGAGCGCTGGCGGGTGATGAAGGCGAATCTCTGACGACGATGTTTCGTCACCCGGAGTGGAAACGGTTGTGGCTCTCGGGGCAGGCAAACTGGATCACGCAATATCATCCGAGCTTTCCTTCCCCCTACCAGGGCAAGAATAGCCTGACGCCCGAAGCGGATGCGGCAACTTCGCGCGTGCTGACCTTGTTCACGGGATGGCAAGCCACAGGGACGACTGAGTTTCTTTGCGACGTGCAGGAAACGGGCGGCGCTGGACTGGGCAATGCACTGGGGGCAGCTGGATTTTTCGATCTCGATGTAGTGCGCAACCCGCAGTTAAGCAAGGCTCCCTACATCGCGCGGCTGATGTGGCACCAGATCATTCCGTTGAGCCGGAAGAAGGTGGTTGCGGAGCGCAACGCGTTCTCGTTATTCCGAGAATTGCCGGAACGCCGGTTGGAATTACGTTTCGGCAAATTCAGCATGGTGGATTTTTTCGATTTGAACCACTACGGCACGGATTCAAGCTTCCAATTCATGAACTGGACCGTGGATAACAACGGCGTCTACGACTACGCGGCGGACACGCGCGGCTTTACGTTTGGGGCGTTGCTGGAATACCGCGACGGCGACAAGCTGGCGGTCCGGTTCGCGGAGGCGCTCATGCCAAAGGTGGCCAACGGAATAAATCTCGAAGCCGACTTGAGCCTGGCGCAATCCGAGAATTTCGAAGTGGAGCTGCACAGGCGTGTGGTCGGAAAGCAGGCGGGGACGTTGCGGCTGTTGAGTTACGTGAACCACGCCAACATGGGCGTGTACCGTCAGGCGATCAACAATTATCTGGATGGCGTTACGCCAACACCGCAAATTACCGCGCATCCTTTACAAACGACCATCAAGTACGGCTTCGGAATCAATTTTGAGCAGGCCGTCAGCGAGTATTTCGGACTGTTTGGCCGGTGGGGCTGGAATGAGGGGCAGCACGAGTCGTTCGCATACACCGAGGTGGACCAGACCTGGCAATTTGGGGTTGGCGGCAGCGGGGGAAACTGGGGCCGGAAGAATGACCGCTTGGGGCTCGTTTTCGTGAGCAATGGAATCAGCCACGAGCATGCCAGATATTTGGGGTATGGAGGATTCGGCTTCCTATTGGGCGATGGCAAACTGAGTTACGGCCGGGAAAATATACTGGAGACCTACTACACGGTTCATGTGTGGCGGGGCTTTTTCCCTTCCGCGGGGTTGCAGTACATGGTGAATCCTGGCTACAACACGGCGCGCGGGCCGGTGATTGTGCCCTCTCTTCGCTTGCATCTAGAATTTTGAGTGCCGGTGGACCACGCGCCTTAGTGGAATTGCGCGACCTGAGTCTGCGATTCTGCCATGCGCGTGCGTGTGCTGCGGACGATGCTGGCGAAGCGCCGCGTGAGTTCGCGGATGCGATCGGGCTTGTGCAGCAGCATCGATTCGCGGGGAATCAGCTCCTTACCGACACTGAGCGCCGAAACGCCCGCCAGTATGTAATGGGAGACGTTCTGCTGGGTCACTCCGCCACCGGCAATGAAGCGGATATCCGGGAAAGGCCGGTGAAGAGCGCGAATGTAACTGTCGCCACCCACAAGGAAACAGGGAAAAATCTTCACAAAGTCGGCGCCTGCTTTCCAGGAAGTCATGACCTCCGTGGGAGTAAGTGCTCCGATCATCGAGATGACGTCGGGAAGTCCGGCCACGAACTCGACAGTGGGGACATCGAGAGCAGGGCTGCTTATGAACTGTGCGCCAACGCCGGCGCAGCGACGGGCGGTATCCACATCGAGAACCGTGCCTGCTCCGAGGATCACGCCGGGGAATTTCTTGGCCAGTTCGCGGATCACATCGATCGCACCGGGGACAGTCATGGTGACTTCAATGATGGGGATGCCACCGTGTGAGACTTCTTCGACCGCGAAGCGCGCATCCTCCGCCGAAGAGGTCCGGATCACAGGGACGAGCCCTACTTCTTCAACACGGGCGCACAATTCCTGTTTATTCATGACCAAAACTCCCTCCCCCAGAACGATCCGTAAACTTTTGCCAAACACTGCGCCGGCTGATCGTTACCCGACATTATAGTGGGCGCGGCGGGAAATTCCAGTCAGGCGCAAGAACGGCAAGAACGGCAAGAACGGCAAGAACGGCAAGAACGGCAAGAACGGCAAGAACGGGCGGAGTTGCTTCCGGAGTGGTAGACTCAGCGGAGAGGCAGCGCCATGCCAGCCAAGAAATCCCGGCCAAAGAAGCCCGGAACCGGCCGAATCCGCAAAGCCGGGAAGAAGCGCAGCTCAAGCCAAAAGGCGATCACGAAACGTGCCGCATTGAAACGAAAGTCCAAAAGGAAGCGCTTGCAGGGACGAGCGAACGCCGGAGTATTGGTGGCGGTAGAACCACGTGGACTCGGCGCCCGTGGCGCCGGACAGTCTGGGGACACGCAGGGACTTTCGGGGATTGCCGAAGTGGATTCGGAGAGCGTGGAGGAATTGCTCGAAGAAGGACAGTCCTACGAGGCTGAAGTGCTTGACGGCGTACAAAAGGCATTGGACCCGGATGAAGCGGAAGTCTTCACGCGGGAAGTGCCGGAGGACGATGTGCCGGAGGAGTATCGGGGAACAAGCGAGCGGGATTGAGCGATACGGCCTTTGGAAATTCAGGAGGCAGGAGTACAGGAGCAAGTGAGATCCTCATGCGCTTGGGTGTTATCTCCGATACCCATGGTTTGTTGCGACCTGAGGCAGAACGTGCACTGCGGGGCGTCGATTTAATCGTGCATGCGGGCGACGTGGGGAAGGCTGAAGTGCTGTCGCGGTTGAAGAGGATTGCGCCGGTATTTGCGGTTCGCGGAAACGTGGATACCGAGGAGTGGGCGCAGGAATTGCCGGCGAAGACTGTAGTGGAGCAGGATGGCGCGCGGCTCTATGTTTTGCACAATTTGCGTGAACTGGATTTCGTGCCGGAAGCTGCAGGGTTCAATGCAGTATTAAGCGGCCACACGCATCAAGTCGAGCATCGCGAGAGAGAAGGAGTTTTGTACCTGAATCCGGGCAGCGCCGGACCGCGACGGTTCCATCTTCCGGTAACCTTGGCGCTAGTCGATTTGGGAACCAAGCCTTGGAACGTGGAGATTGTAGAGTTGGTCGAGACCGCTTCCAGTGACTGAGGGCAGAGCGAGCGGAGATTGGCGAGGTAAGAGCGGGACAGAGCGCAAGGAAGCGGAAATTGACGCAGCGCAACTCTCGAACTGAGTCGCTCCGGTCCAGTAAGTCATTTTAAATCAGGCTGACTTGTGAAAACGCAGGTGGTGTGCTTCGTGCACCTATAAAAGTGGGGATGCGCGGCTGTCCTGGCGCAACCGTTAGGTGGCGAGATCCCCTAACTGAAGAGTCCGCGCAACCCGATTGGGGGATGCGATGAGACCATATCGAGACATTGCGACGCTCGCTGTCCTGCAAATCCTTTGTTTTCTGCTCTTAACACACTTGGAGCCAAATTTCTTCCTGCTCCACTTTTACCAGACAATTGTTTTTCTGGCCCTCCTCATCTTGCTCTTCTACATGGAAGATCGTTGGGCTTACATGATCGGTATCTTGGCGCCGGCAGCTTGGCTGATTTTGGCCTTTGCCACCGGTTTATTGGGAGCGGCAGGCCGGCAATTATTGCAGTTAGGCCAAGGCAGAGGATTTACGAACGGTGTGAGCTTCCTTGCCGCAGTAACAGCGATCCTGAGCGCGCTTATGATCGCGGTCTGCGCCCGGCACTGGTATAAAGAGTACGCGGGGCTCGGGAAGTCATTGACGACATTTGCCGTTAGCTTCGGTTTCGTGGCAGTGTACTACGGGATTCTGGCGGTGTGGTTCTGGCACATGATCCCGGCGGTAGCCGCGAGCAATTAACCCGTTTCGATCTTCATCGCGAGTCAGCGGCCCGGGCCATGGGAGGTCCTCTCATGGCCTTTGGTGTTTCGAGCCAAGACGCAGCTGTATTGGAGAAAGGCGAATATCTAGGGAAAATGTGAAGAAGTACTAGCGTACTGGAAGATAAGAGCGTATTTTGGTACCTCTCAGCTATTGTCCCAAAGACAGTTGCGAGAGAAACTATCCGCAGAGCTATCCACGAACGGAGTGCCTTTCCAGGCAAGTGCAGGAAAGTTTGATCTGCTGCCGCTGAGAGCCGAGAAAGCACATAGAAGAGTGGTTGGCAGCGGACCAGCAGTGAGAACGAAAGCGCAGGAAGGTCCCCATGGGAGTACTTCATTTTCGATATCGTGAACGCAGGCGAACTCTTCGAGTCGCGCTCTCGCTGCCGGTGGTGGTTCACGGACAAAATGACCAGGGCGAAAAATTCTGTGTGCGGGCGATGACGCGGTCGCTGAATCAGCAGGGCGCGCTGTTGATCATGGATGAGATGGTTGTGGCAGGGCAGCCGCTGCTGCTAGTCAACGAAAACACCAGCCGGTCCGTAGAAACGCGCGTTGTGTATGCCAGGCGCGAACGCGATGGCAAATTGCACGTAGGGCTGGAATTTGTGAACCCCGACACGAACTTTTGGAAGATGACGTTTCCAGTGCCCGGAGCGCGACCCCTCAGGCGCGGTGCCGGATCGAAAGCCATGGCCTGAACGCATTTGCTGCGGCCACCGAGAAGATTCCTTCTGCAGTTAGCCTGTATCCCACCCTTCAATCGAAGTGGTTTTTTTGTCCGCACTCTTCAACGTAGCGCTGATTTTTATGCCAGCCTCTGGGGCCTTCTCGCCAAGAAATTCAGGTTAGACACTCCGCAAGGCAATCCCTGAGTAACGAATGAGAACGAGTTTATCCCCGGACTAATGTGTTTGGATTGGGCGAAGATCACCTTCGTGGTTTCTTGGAGGGAGCACGTCCGCTCGGTTTGGTCCGGCGCGAATTGCTGCGGGCATTTGATTCGCTGAGGGACGCTCTGGCCTTGCGGGAGGGCTTGGCGACGATTAGATCGTAGGAAGTGCGAAGCAACTGCGCGAGCTCAGCCGGGAGAAGTGCCTGGCGGGATTGCAGTGCGGCCCATTGCGCGCGCGCCAGATACGGCGCCGGGATGATGCCGGGCCGCTCGGTTAGCTCGGCGAAATTCTCAGGTGTGACCTTGAAGGAGAGCCATACCGAAGCGGGTTCGAGCGAGACAACGGCAAACATTTTGCCCGCGACCTTGAAGACAAGGTCGTCGCTCCACTGGATTTGTTCTTTGACTCCAGGAAACGAAAGGCAGAGTTTGCGAAGCTCCTCGAGGTCCATGATTCTCCCAGCTATTTCAGATCGCGCTTATCGTGGAGTAATTTCACGGCTATGCGGGCGGCCGAGCTAATCTGCCGCGTAACGGCGGAAGAACGACTCCGGCTTCCAATGAGGCGCGGGCGCATTGGCCGTGTCGATGAGCAGGCGTCGCGTGAACTCCTCGTATAACGCAGCGGCCTGGAGTTCCACGGGCTGGTTGATGTCGTCGGAAGGGGCGTGGTAGCGGTTGGTAAGCCAGTCCTTGAAGATTATCTCTTCCGGAGTTCCGAGCTCAAAGCCGATATCAATCTTTACCGCCGGAACGCCTTTCCGGATGAAGCTGTACTGATCGCTGCGGATGAAAGCATTGCGAAGAGGCTGGGGATCCGCGATGGGTTTGATGCGCATGGATTGAGCGATGGCGGCAGCGCGAGTGCCAAGATCGGATTCATCGAGCCCCAATATCTTCAAAATCTTCATTGGCACGATGGGAAGGAACATGTCCACGTTGATATCCGCGACAATCGATTTTGCTGAGACTGTCGGGTGAGCAGCGAAATATCTGGAGCCCAGCAGACCTTTTTCTTCCCCGGTGACCAGCAGAAATAGCACCGAGCGCCCCAGTTTTTCCGGATAGGCCTTGAAGCTGGCGGCCACATCGAGGACAAGAGCGCTGCCAGAGCCATTATCCATGGCCCCATTGTAATTACTGTCGCCGTTGATAGGCGCGCCGATGCCGAGGTGGTCGATGTGCGCAGAGAGAACGACGTATTCATTTTTGAGGGCGGGATCGGAGCCGGGAAGCTTGGCGACGATGTTGGCGGATTCGACCTTCGTGGTGAGGATGACGGCGTCCGCTTTCAGCGAGACCGCTAGCGGGAAACGCGGCAGCGGCTTGCGGTCTTTGCCGAGGTCTGCAATCTCGGTGAAGGTGTGGCCCGAGCCAACAAACAATTTCTCCGCAGAAGCGGGATTGAACACGACACCAAGCTGAAGGCCGGGGGTCTCGTTGAACTCGGGACCGTCCAGATCCATCGAAGGATGGTTGCGGTTGAGCGAGATGCGCGGCCAGGGAATGTCCATCGATGCGGGATTGGGAATTGTGATGATACCTACAGCTCCTGCGGCGCGCAGCGATCTCCACCGTTCGGCAGCGCTCTGGTAGTGCGAGGAGAGGGCCGTGGGAATGTTGGAAGGCGAGCCCGCGAGATAAACAACGATTTTTCCCTTCAGGTCGAGTCCGGCAAGCTCATCGAGATTGTTTTCGGGAATCTTCAAGCCGTAACCGACGAAAACCAGAGGCGCCGTGAGCGATGTCGAGTCACGGGTCGAGCGCGAGCTGATGAAGGCGTCGTCGGCAAAGGAAAGCGCCTTGGACTGGCCGTCGCCAACGAGTGCCAGAGACGATTTGGCTTCGTCCAGTTGAAACTGAATTAAATGGACGGGCTGATAGAAGCCATCGGTGCCTGCAGGCTCAAGACCGGCTTTCTGAAGATGCTCGACGGCGTAAGCCTGAGCTTTACGAAGACCGTCGCTGCCAGTGTCGCGACCCTCGAGGGAATCATCAGCGAGGAATTTGACATAGGACCACCACGCGTCGCCGTCGAAGTGGTTGGTCACGGCCGGTTGTTGCGCGGAGCAAAGGCTGGCAAAAAGAAAAAGCTGGGACACGGTGAAAAGTTTGTTCACTCGATTCACCCCGAAAGCAAAATGTGAAGGTAGAGAATAACATACGCGCACAGGGCAGGCGCGGCGCTGGCGGCAGCGGGGCTGGCGATTTGTTGAAGTCAGAAGGAACGATGGGGGATTAGCGGCAAGGCTACTGGCCTTTTTCGTAAGCGTAGCCCTTGTTGGCCCAGTCCTCTTCAAAATTCGTGGGAAGCAGCAAGACGCGCAGCTTGGTGAATCCTAGATCGCGCAGTACGGTGAAGGCCGGACGAATGTTGGGGCAGCGGTCCATGGGGCAGCAGCCGCAATAAATCACGAGATTGGAGGAGCGGGGAAGCGCGGCGGCCCAGCTCCTGAGTTCATTCAGGCCCTCGGCGCTCCCCGTGGTGCCATGAACCTGGGCGCCTTTGATGTGCCCGGAAGTGTACAAGCGTTTGAAGCCAACGAAAACGATGGTGGAAGCCGATTTGGATGCGTTGAGTTCCTTGAGCAGGTCGCCGGGCTGCACGGTTTGCGAGGCATTCCACGGATCGGCCGCTGTAAATCCGGGGCGAGGAGAAAGAAGCAACAGGGCCACGGCAAACGTGCCAAGAATTCCAAGCGCGAACATGCGTGATGCATGGCGAGAAAACATGATCAAGGGCCTCCGGGGAAAGTCGCTAGGGCCAGTGTAGCGCGAAGAGTCAGCCCGGGCGCCGGTTTGTGTGTCGAAGAGCACGAAGCGGCCATCATTGCCGCGAGCGCGAAGGAAAAATAATGAATGGATGATCTCAATTTAATTTCTCCTTCATCAGCGAAACAAGTTTTGTTTCGAGAAGGCTTCGATTTGTCATAGAGCCTTCTTACGGGGCTATTTTTTGGGTTTTGGCGGGAAGTCCTTCAGGATTTTTTCAACCGCATTTTGAATCTTCTGGTAGTTCTTGTCCGGGTTCTTGCTCGGGTTGATGGTGTCCGTGCCCTGGGAGCGAAAGACAAGTTTCTTGTTGCTGGCGTTCACG
>Ga0307471_100000998_pt1 | contig 15119 bp, 29 predicted proteins | sample atmos_gasesAM3C__2_FD_204566 | JGI IMG/M metagenome (GOLD analysis project Ga0307471, IMG submission 204566) | Hardwood forest soil microbial communities from Morgan-Monroe State Forest, Indiana, United States - atmos_gasesAM3C_515 | ecosystem: Environmental > Terrestrial > Soil > Temperate... | reverse complement strand
GACCACGTCGCCGCGATTCATGTCGATGAGCTCGACCGCGTCGTCGGGGTGCAGGTTGTGGTCGTCCGCAAGCGCGTCCGCGATCGCGACGACGTAGGATTGGTAGGTCACGACGGTCCCGAGGTGGGCGGCGCGGTCGACCACGTCTGCCCGTCAGTCGAGTACCCGGCGACATTGGACGCGTCGAAGACGGTTTGCGAGCTGGACCCGATCTCGCCGAGCTGGGTGCCGTACCACGCGCTCACCGAGCCGCTCGAGTTGATCATGTACCCGCTGATCTGGATCGTGTGCGCGTTGCCGGCACCGTCCACGATCTGCGCGTACACCAGCTGGGAGGCGTTGCCGGACGCGTTGGGTGCCGTGAGGTTGAGCAGATCCTGGTTAGTGAAGCGGTTGTACTGCGCGAGCGCGCCCGTCGCGGGGCCGACGGACGGCGGCTGCGCCGGGCCGCCCACCGCCCCGCCGACCGCCGTCCCCACGGCGGACCCGAGCGCCCTGCTCGACTGGTAGATCGCGTAGGCTAGGACGGCCGCGGTCCCGATCCCGACGCCGACGAGGAGCTTCTTGGAGGCGATCGGGTTCTCGAGCCCAGCTTCCGTGCGCTTTGCGCGCGCGATCCTGGCCTCCCAGTACTCCGCCCTGAGCTGGGCCTCCCTGAGCGAGCGGTGACGACTGGTCCTCTTCGACTTCCCCACCCTGCCGGCGCGGCGCGCGCGGCGCGACGCTCCCGGCGGGTACAGTACGAAGCTGGGCCCGTCCGTGACGATCTGGTAGATCCCGTGCGAACTGCGCGCCTCCCAGAGGCGCTGTCCGCGGTCGGTTCCCCAGTCGACCCAGCGGAGCGGGAGCGGGTTCTTTTGCGACGCTCCCTCAGGAACCCCGTAGTCGCTGAGACCGTGTCCGGGCGGCCCCCACACGGGCTTCTGGTCGCGGATGCGTTGCGCACGAGCGAGCGCACCGGGACCACCGGGGACCCACCCGCGCTGCTGGTTGAACACGAACAGAGGAGCACCGCGCTCCGCGAGCTCGATGGCCCTGAGTCCGCGGATCATTTTCCGCGGCTTCGGGTTCTCGAAGATCTTGTCGTCGCTGCGCACGTTTACCGCCTCGCGCTCGAGCTGGTCCGGCGTTCCCTTGGCGAAGTCGGTCCACTTGCCCCTCTCGTCGAGGCGCTCCGTGTAGAGGAGGACCGTGTTGTACGAGTCGCTCCAGTACGACGCGCGCTCTGACACGCGGAACGTGCCCGAGTGACCGCGCAGGTTGAACGTCTTGCCCGACCATTTGGCCACTTCGTCACGCACGGCGTCCTGCTGCTGTTGCCAACCGGCGATACCCTTCGGAATCGATCCCTCCGCACATCCGCACGCGTTCATGGTCGTCTCCCTCGGGTTCGGCAACACCTTCGCCCGCTCGCGGGCCTCGTAGATCCGGTACTCGAGGTCCGAGATCGCCATGCCCAGTCGCTGGACGTCGCGCTCCCACCCCGGCGGCCGCGCGCGGGACACCTCCTCGGCCGCGCGCTCGAGATTGGCGACGGCGCGCTCCGCCACGCCGATCGGCACGTTCTTCCCCGACATCACGCTCGAGGTCAGTGCGTAGATCGGGTCGCCCTGCCCGACGTGCCAGTGCTGCGTCACGACGACGACGTCGATCAGGTCCTCGTACGGGATGGACGTCCGCGGGTCGCGACGCGACGAGCTCTCCATCGCGGCGCGGACCGTCGTGAGCGACGGCGGGAGCGGCGACCTCACGGCACGCGACCCTGGCTGTTCGCCTTGATCTCGTACCGCTCGAAGACGCTCGCGTCGGGGTCTTCGAGGTACTGCGCGACGCCCTCGTCTCCGGCGAGGTGCCTGGCGCCCGACCGCGACCAGACGAGGACGTCGAGATGCACGTTCGGTCTCCCGCTCAGGGCGATCGCCAGGGCGAACCCGGCGGCCTCGTCGAACGTCTTGAAGGTGCGCTGTCTGCCTGCGGCGTCATCGACTGCGAATTCCACGTCCGGATGCGACTTGCGCGCCATGATCGAGCTCCGTTTTCTGGTGACCGTCTACTTCGTCAGCTTCGAGAACCCGTACGCGATCGCCGAGGCGAGCCCCACGCCCACCGCAATGATGCCGGCGGACGTCCCGATCGGGTTGCGCGCCGCGGCGCCCGGCGGCTCGCTCCTGCGGTACCTGGGCAGGTCGTGGTGGCGCTCCCATGTGCGCGCGTACTCGAGCGCGGCGATCTCGGCCAGGTCCGGCGGCAGGCGCTGCTCGAAGTACGCGAGCGCCCGCGCGTGGTCCATCTCCGCGCGGCGCGGGTCGCCGACGTTGAAGACCCTGAGCTGGGTCTTGGCGTGGTCGTGCCCCGCCTGCATCGTGAGCTTCACCTGTCGGCGCTCCTCGCGGCTCGCCGTGATCGGGTTCTGTCGCGCCGCGGGCAAGACGGTCCACTCGTAGGGGTTGCCGGGGACCAGGTCCTTGTGCTCGGCGAGGAACGCCTTGATCTGGTCGATGCGCTCCCTGGAGAGGGAGCCGTACCAGCCCGGCTCCCCGAGGTAGATCCAGCCCCTGCGCGCGGAGGAGTGCTCGCTCTTCCACAGGTGGATCGGGGCCTGCCCCGGGCGCAGGTCGTACGGGATGCCCCAGAGCGTGAGCGCGTCCGGGGCGCGGAACAGGACGCGGATGGTGCGCAGGTCGTCGTCGACCGGGTTCTCCCGGACCCCGCGGAAGTAGTCCGGGTAGCGACCGGCCTGCCGCGCGATCTTCCAGCTCACGCCCGAGCAGTACGACTCGCGGCGCGCCACCGATTTGAAGCGCTTCGCCGTCGTCGAGGCCATGCAGTCGCCGTAGTAGCGGTCCAGGTCCTTCTGGATCGCGGCGCGGCGCGGGTAGTCGCGGCGGGCGAGCGGGTTCGAGCGGTGCATAGTCACAGCCTACCAGATGTCAAGCCCCGAGACCATCGATCTCCGTGCGCCTCGAGCAGGGCGAGCGCCCCCAGCACCGGCGCGGCCGCCACCGCCGAGATCGTCCCCTCGCCGACCTCGCGCCGGACGTAGAACGCGTAGCTGCTCGGCCTCTCGTACGGGTTGTGCTCGACCTTTCGCCCGCGGATCACGTCGACCGCGTGGCGCAGGAGGTTCTTGCCGACGCGCTGCGCGAGCGAGGCGTCGACCAGGACGGGCCCCCGGTCGGTGATCACGTATGAGTCGCGCTTGAACTCCGGCGCGGTCCACCCGCGCGCGAGCATGCGCTTGCCGATCACCCCGTAGTGCAGGTCGAACAGGGCGTGCTCGTCGACGCGCGCGCGCTCGTCCGCCGGCATCGGGCACGACCGCTCGATGACGTACGACGGGTGGAAGCGGATGAGCGCGGCGACGTGCTCGCGCACGCCGGGCGTCCTCGACGCGTCCCGCAGCCACTCGGCCTCGTCGAAGATCATCCCGTCGGAGGAGGCGCGGCGCGACACCTTGAACGCGCGTCCGCTCGCGTCGCAGAAGACGATGCCCGTCATTCCGGCGCCGACGTACTCGAGCGGTGGAGCAGCGCCGACCGCGAGCGCGCGATCGGTCGCGTCGGGCATCTCCCGCAGGTGGACGCCCGTGACCCACCGCGCGTTGGAGACGACGCTGCGCCAGTCCATCCCGGGAAGACTACCAGCGCTGCTACGATCGGCCCATGCCCGACCTCGCCCCGCAGGACGTCTTCCACCTCGCGTTCGTGGACTGGATCTCGGCGCTCGTTCTGGCGCGCAGCGTCGGCGGCGCCCCCGAGATCGCGACGGCGCTCGACGCCAACGAGCGGATGCGCGCGGCGATCGAGACGTACGCCAAGGTCCTGCCCGCGGGCTCCGCGGAGGCCGCGCAGACGATCGGGCGCCTGCGTGGCCGCGTCGACGCGGCGGCGCGCTGGCTGTACGGGCGCAAGTCGGGCGCCATCCGCCCGCCGAAGCCGTCGTCGCCGTGATCTTGCCCGCGCGGGCGGCGACCGAGTACCGTCGCCGGTTTCAAAGGAGCGCAGGTCATGGTCTACGTCGGTCTCGAGACACTCTGCGTCTGCGGTCACGCCTTCGGCGAGCACAGGAAGCGCGCGCCGCACGGGTGCACCGACGCGCACCTCACGCGTGCGGGCCACGCGTGCGCCTGCGAGGCGTTCCGGCTGCCCAACCGCGAGCCGCGACCGGGGATGGAGATGTGCGACCGGTCGGCGTCCGAGCACGCCGAGCACGCGGCCGCGACGCTGGCGTACGAGGGCGCCCTGCGGAGCCTCGTCGGCGTCACGCTGCCGGGGGACGGCTTCGGGAGCCTGCTGTCGTAAGGGCGTCCGTTCTGCGGTATTCTTCGGGGATGGTCGCCACCGCCTCGATGCCCGAGACCCCGCCGTCCGCCTCGCGACTGTCCGCCATCCTGGCGTCGCTGACGCCCACCCTGCGGGACGACCTCGCGCCGCTCCTCGGCGAGGTCGAGGCGCTGCGCGATCGGATCGCCGCGACGCTCGGCGACAAGAGCCGGTCCTACATCCACGACGCGAAGCTCTACGCGGAGCTCCTGCGCAAGTACGCGATCGTCGCGCGCGACTACGCGCAGATCCGCCTGGCGAACGCGGAGCTCACCGAGCAGGTGACGGCGGTCCAGGAGAGGTGCACGGCGCTGCTCCTGGACAACCGCGAGCTCGCGCGCGCGCTGAAGGAAGCCGGAGTCGCCTCGCCCAAGGAGTACTAGCCCATGTCCGCGATGCCCTCGCTCCCCCCGCCCGGGACCACGTACGAGTGGATCCCCGAGATCGACCGCGTCGTCCAGAAGGTCGGCCGCTACCGCTTCGCGGTACTTGTCCCCGGCTCCTGGGACGCCGCCACGACGCAGGCGTTCCTGACCGGCCGCGGCTGGGACGTCTCGAGCATCGGGGCGCCCCCGCCGGACGTGGCCGCGGTGCTCGCCGGGATCACCGTGCAGGGGCTGCCCTCGCCCACCGGCTGGTGGGTGATGGGGACGTGGGCGGGGCCGGACAACACGGCGCTGCCGAAGACGGACGGCCTGCTCACCTACGCGACGCTCGACATCCAGACCGCCGTGCCGCCGGGCGACGCGCCCCTGGGCGCCCCTCCACCGGCGCCGTCGAAGCTGCCCGCGGTGCTCGCGTTCCTGGGCGGCGGGATCGTCGTCGCGACGGCGATCGCGGTGGTGCGAAGCGGGCGCGGAATGCGGCGCGCGGTGGCGATGGAGAACCCGGTATCGCTGTCGCGATGCGTTGGGTGCGGGATCAAAAAACGAGCGAGCGGATCCTACTGCCAGAAATGCAAGAGTGCCGTGCATCACGCGATCAGGCGCATCGAAGACGAAAGCCTGATCGTGGACACAGCCGGAGGAGCGTGGTGGGTCTGGACCGCCAAGGGCGAAGTTCTCGTTGTTGGCAAGGATACCAAGCCAGACGCGATTTACGATCTCGCGATGGGCGATTCGTCAACGACGGAGAATCCGATCGGAAACAAGATTCATATCGGGCGGCGCGGATCTGGGTCTGATCCCGTGTGCAGTCACAGAGCGTCTCGCACGAGTCAGTTGACGATGGGAGTGATCGATTTCAGCAAACAACCCGTCGAGGATCGCTGCTCTCGTTGTGAGGCGAAGATGCCGACGCTGCTCCGCATGGCGCTCAAGAAAGATGCTCCGAGTGAGAACCCTGTGCGACATAGCCACCGTCTCACGCCGGACGTCCTCCCGTACGTCGGCTACGGCATGATGACCAAGAGCGAGTACGACGCTCACATGCGCATCCTGCGCCGCGTGCGCGATCATGGAGCGAAAGGAGCGACGGCCGTCGACGTGTTCGGAGATAACGACCAATACGCCACGGGCGACCGCGAGTACCAGGCCGGTATGGCGATCGTCCGCGGCGGCCTCGTGAAGGAGGACCGCGACTGGCGGTTTCGACTCACGCCCTACGGGCGCGTCTATCTAGAGCAGCGGTCGTGAGAGTGGTCCCCCGCTTCCGTTCGCGCGTCCGGTTCGATCCTTTTCAAGGTCCGGCGGACGCGAAGTTCGCCAACGTGTACGAGGACGGCGTCCTGATCGGCTGGATCGAGCGCGAGGTCGACAGCGAGCAGAAGCCTGGATCTTCGCGCGCCTGGACGCACGCGGTCACCGGCTACACCGCTTTCCCCGTGGCCGAGGGAGCGGAAGAGAAGACGTTCGCGAGCCTCAAGGACGCGCGCGCGTACATCGTGGCGAGAGGCAAACCATGAGAACGATCCCCAGGTTCACCAATCCAGTCGACCCTAACATCGTTCGATCGGAGCTGAAACGGCTTCGTGCAGAGCGAAAGACGCTCGTCAACCAGTACGGAGACAAAGGCCAGTACCACCCATCCGCTCGCATGATCGGTGGGCTCAATCCTGCGGCGCAACGACTGCACGTCGTTCGTGCTCAGATCGCTCAGCTCGAGGCCTCGATCGCGCCTCCAAAGGCGACCGTTCGTAACAAGTTTCCGTGGGCATCACGATGGGATCGTCGCGGCGGACTCCTATACGACGTCGAGCTTCAAGGTCGTCAGGGGATGATCGGACGCAGTCAGGGTTCACCGCCGCACCTCTTCTACGTCGTGGTAGACGGCGAGATCGTGTCGGAAGGTCACAAGACGCTCGGCGCGGCCGTCAAGGCCTTCGAGAAGATGTCACCATGAACACCGTCCCGCGCTATCGGTCCAACCCGACGTTCAACTCCGACGTCCGCAACATCGCCTCTCAGCTGTCCTACGGGCTGTCTCGCAGGACGATCGTGGCGAACCTCGTCGCCAACGGGCGCACGGTCGAGCAGGCGCACCTCCTCGTCCGCGCGGCCGAGACGTACCTGAAGTGGCAGCAGAACCCGAGGCCGTCGGCCGACGTCGCGAGGCAGCTCGTCGAGGCGGCGGCGAAGTACTTCCACAGCGACGGGGCGCCCGCGGCGGTGCAGCAGCGCCTCTATCGTCGGTACAGCAGCATCCTCGAGAGGCTGCGGTCGAAGCACCCCGACGTGGACCTGTCGTCGTCGTCCTTCGTGGACGACCTCAGGAGGCGCGCCGACGCCTGGTGGACGTCGAGGGCCGCTCGCGGGCCCGGAGTGGACTGGTGAGCGACGGGAAGGTCACGCGGCGCGACGCGACGTTGCTCGCGGCCGCCGCGGCCATCGGAGGAGCCATGGTCGTCGAGGGCAAAGAGGTGACGGACGACGAGAAGGACGTCGCGAAGGAGACGATCGCGATCTTCGTCGCGTCCAACGGGATGGGGTTCGAGCCGTCGCCGGAGCAGGTCGCCGAGCGCGGCAAGATCGCGATCCTGGCGTGGCGGCTGCTGAGTAAGTCGTGAGGGCGATCCCCCGCTTCGCCGGATCTAGCGCAGCGCCTTCGGTAGCGCCCACTTCGCCCCCGGGTACAGAGCGGATGTTAAGGTCCACGGCTCGACCCCAACGAAGAACGCGTGCCCGCCGGAGATGCGCCGGATCTCCGCGATCGCGGCCTTCGGGTCGTGGACGTACTCGAGCACGCACGACACGAAGACGACGACCGAGTCGTCGGCGAACGGCAGCGGCTTGGTGACGTCGGCCCTGATCGCGCGCGGGCACGACGGGGAGCCGGCGATGTCCACCGTCACGTCGCCGCACCCGTACCCGCTCGTGACGCCGCCGTCGGGCGCGCCGATGACGACGAGCTGCCGGCCCATCCGGCGCGCCGTCGCGAGGGCCTGCTGATAGACGGAGGCACGGCGCGCGCGACGGCGCAGCCACCAGCCCCCCTCCCAGGCCGCGACCGCGGCGAGGCCGCTGGCGACGAGTGGGAGAAGCGCGGGGAGCGGGTTGCGGCGCGCGCCCCTCATCGGCTCGCCAGGTCCTCGCTGCGCGACAGGAAGTAGCTGCGCACCTGGTCGCGCAGGCGCGGCTTGTTCGACGTGAGCTGCAGGACGCCCTGCCAGTCGTAGAAGACGTCGGTGACGGGCGAGTACTGGTTGTCGACGAGGATCTTGTCGCGCGACCCGTAGGCCCGGTCGCTCTTGCGACCGTGGAAGTGGTGGATGACGTGCGCGTCGACGTACCCGATGTTCTTCTTCAACTGCGCCGCGCGCTCCTGCCACGCCTTGATGTACCCGATGTAGTCCCTCGAGTAGCTCTTGACGAACGGGAACGTCCCCGGATCGCCGGCGAGTCCCCACGCCATGAACCAGTCGCCGCTGCCGAGAATGCACCGGTCGAGCAGGCCGCCCACCGTGTCGAACGCCGATCGCCGGAACGCCCACGCGCCGCCGGTCGCCCCGGGCGCCCCGCGACCGCCGCCGTAGGGGTAGTACGGTGGGCACGTCCCGTTGGGCGCGAAGCCCTTCGGTAGTCGGTAGTCGTTCTCGATGTACGTGTAGACGAACCCCTTGCGCGCGGGGCCACACGGGCGGTGCGCGACCCCGCGGATCGTCTCCCCGTCGAGATCCATGATCGACGAGTACATCTGCACCCAGTCGTAGTGCTGGAGCTGGTGGATCGTCTCGAGCGCCATGTCGTGTCGCGTGAAGTGGAAGTCCGCGTCGATGATCGCTCCGTATCTCCAGTCCGGCGGGAAATGCCGAATCGCGATATTGAGCAGGTTCTCCTTATGGAACATTTCCGATCGCGTGCGCAGCTGGATGTCGTTCGGGTACAGCGTCGGATTCGTCACCTCGAACGGGCGGTCGCCGTACGCCAGCTCGATCATGTGCAGGTCGACGTTCGACTGCACGGCCATGTGCCGTCGGAAGTCGTTGGCGAGCTCGCGCCGCGTGCGCCATCGGAACGGGTTCGAGTGGCACGCGGCGACGTGGAGGGTCTGCTCCTCGCTCCAGGCCGAGGCGGCCGGGTGCAGATCCGGGTGGTGCAGGTGGCGATCGATCATGGCGCGCGAACCTCCGAGACTTCAGGCCTCAGCCTCTCCCTCGACTTCCCCCCCCTCGTCCTCGTCGTCCTCTTCGTCGTCCTCCTCGCCGGGCCCGTCCTCGTCGTCTTCCGGCGGCTCCCAGTCCGGCTCGTGCCAGAGCGGGATCTCCGGCGGCTCGCCCTCGAGCAGGCCGTTCTGGTGGTCGTCGGCGATGTCCGCGGCCGCGAGCTCGCAGTACTCCGGTCCGAACCCGAGCGCCTGGAGCGTCTTATAGACGCGGCCGTGCGCGGCGTCCCACTGCGCGTCCAGGTCCTCGTTGACCCGGTCGATGCGCTTGACGATCTGGTCCTTCTTCGCGGCCATGGGCGAGATCCTCCGAGGCGAGACTATCATGGTACGCTGCGGGCCCATGGAGCTCACGGAAAAGCGGCTTCCCGACACGCCGGGATGGTGGGCACGGCACCGCGGCGGGCGCGTCGACTGGTTCCTCGTGCAGGACGTCGACGACGTCGAGGGCGGACTGGCGATCTGGGCGAGCGATCTCGAGGACTTCGTCCCGGTCGCGCGGTTCTCTCGCCCGCTCGTCCGGTGGGCCGGGCCGGTCTCGATGCCGCGCGGCTGGGAGCAGTAGGCCCGCGGCCCACCCGACTTCACCGCTGATGCCGCGAACGGCGCCAGCTCCATCGGGAGGCCACTTCCGAGGGGGCGTCCGGACGCGCCCTCAGCACTTACCGGCGGCGCCGACGTCGCGGCGCGGGTCCGACGACCTCGCCCTCGACGACGTCCCCCGCCTTGCGCGACTGCCGGCGCGAGACGACGCGCTGCCGCGCCTTCGCGACGCGGCTTGTGACGACCTGCAGGCCCGCCTCCGCCTCGTCCAGGAGCGCCTCCGCGGCGCCCTCGGCCATCGTCTTGAACAGCTGTCCCCCGAGCTGGGCGACCTGTTCCAGTAGCGGCGGAAGCTGTCGGGGAGGCATCGGACCAGCGTAAGTCGCGCTGGTGCGCGAGGCTAGAGCCACCGCCGCAAGATCCAGCCAGCAAGGACCGCCGTCGCAAAGATCAGCGCGACCCGCACCACCGCGCGCGCCGCGCGCTCGTTCTTCGATCGCAGGTGCTTGCGCAGCCACCCGGCGTCCGGCATCGTCTCCTCCGAGAGCGCCGTCACGAGCGACGTCTCGTCGATGGGTTCGAGCGGCGGTGGCGGCGGAATCGGCGAGCGCTTCGCGGCCGCGCGCAGCTTGTCGCTGTCGTGGCGGTCTAGGCGTATCGTGTCCCGACCCGCGAGCGGAAGCGGCTGACCGCACTCCGGACAGTACTTGGGCGCAGCCATCCTGCGCTCAGTGTAGCGCTACGCCGCCATCGGCGGCTTCGGCTCGTCCGGTGGAGGTGCGACCGGCACCGGTGCAGCAAGAGGCACGTCGTTCGCGGGCTTGGTGAGCCACGGGACCGGGATCTCGACCCCGCCTCGCAGCCCCTCGACGATCGCCTGGTGTCCGAGCACGGCCGTCGCGAACGCCATCAGGGTCTGCTCGATCGCCGACTGCCACGGGATGCCTCCCAGGACGCCGGCCGCGGCGACCCCCGCCGCGGACAGGACGAGCGCGAGGTACGGCCGCGCCCACGCGGGCACGGAGCCGGTCAGCTTCGCGTCGTCCTTCGCGAGGCGCACGAGGAGGCCGACGACGACCGCGATGATCGGTACCCACTGATGGAGTTTCACCCAGGCCAGGAGCTGCGCCGGATCGATCGTGCTCGAGCTCATCGTTTCTCCTTCAGTCCCACCAGAGGCGCAGAGTGTTTCCGGCGCGCACCGGCGTGTTTTCGTCGATGCGTTTGCGTACGCGTCCACGGTCGGTGCCGGTGGAGACGACACTGAACTCGTCCGGGCGCATGGGTGACCCGAGGATGAACTCCGCAGTCTGTCTCGGGTTCACGCCGAGCGTCACGAAGAGCGTGTCCGCGTACGGGCCGCCCTCCTCCGCGATGCGCCACGCCTCCCCTGAAATGCCGGCGACAACGACCTTCTTCGCGCCGATCGAGTAGAGGCGCTTGACGAAGTTGGCCGCCGCGTCGCGACCGTCGAACGTGTTGCCGGCGAACGGGTGCCTATTCGGGTTGTCCTGGATCCAGGACAGCGCCTCCGCGCGCCCCGACGTCTTGACGACGCTCTTTCCGATCGACTGGTCGCGCGGAGCCGGTGCGGGGCCGCGCGTCGGCGGAGCCAGTCTTGGGCGTCCCGCCGAGTCGAAGAAGAAGTACGAGCCCGCGACGATGGCGGCGAAGACGCCACCCGCCAGCAGCCACCCGCCGCTGCCACCACCGCTCGTCGAGGCGGCCCCGACGCCCACGTGTCCGCGGACGCCGGGGAGGTGCCCGCGCGGCGGAGTGACGTGGACGCCCCCACCGGGGTACGGGCGAAGGTGCAGCGTGCGACCGGGCGGGGGGCTCGGCGGCTGGAGGCTGCCGCGCGCGCACCCCGGCGGCGCCGACCCGAGGACCGCGCTCACGGCGGCCGCCGTCAGCTGTCCGTAGAAGCCGTTCGTCTCGACGGGGTGGCCCGGGTAGAGCGCGACCCACGCGTTCTGGAACGCGAGCACGCTCGGGTCCATCGTCCTGCAGGAGTAGTCGCCCGCCGCGATCGCCTGCGCGAGCTGCCGGAGCGTGGTCGCCCCGAGCCCCGCGCCGTATACGCCCTTCGACCCCTCGGACACCGCGTGCCTCGCGAGGTCGATCCTGGATTTATGATCGCGACCCGCACCGACGACCGACCCGCACCTACTGCAGCTCATGTAAGTCCACTCCTTCGAATCGCGTCCGTCTTTCGGTCGCCCGGCGTGGGGCCGTACCCCTCGACCTTGACCCACTTGCTCGCGTCGTTCGCGTCCTCCTCGCGGTAGACGTAGAAGCGCGTCACCGTCGACGAGCCGTACTGGCGCTTGATGCGCGCGCCGCCGTTGTACCGCTCGTAACTCGAGGCGACGATCTTCGAGCCGTAGACCGGGTTCGGCAGCAGCGGCGTCCGTGACTCGTACCGGCGCCACAGGTTGAGCCCGACGAGCCCGCCTGCGACCGCGCCGATGAGCGCCACGATCTCCGTCGGCAGGACGGCGCGCTGCAGCGTCGCGACGTCCGCGTTCGGGTCCGGCGGCGCCGACAGCTGCGCGCCGATCGCGGACCCGATGAACCCGCCGAGACCCGCCCCAGCGACGACGGCCGCCGTGGTCTTGCCCGCGTCGACGCCCTCGACGGCCGCGACGGCCGCCGGGACGCCGACGTAGGTGAGGCCGCCCATGAGGAGCGAGGTCGAGTTCATGGGATGTTGACGACGTTGAGCGCCTGATGCTTGGCGGCGCTCGTCAGGGCGTGCGCCGCGCTCGCGTTGAGCACGATGTCCTGGGCGACGCCAGCGACGGCCGGTACGAGTACCGCGAAGCTGGCTCCCGCGTTCCCCGCGGAGTCGCCGATCTCGGTCCATAGCGCCACGTCGGTCCCGTTGACCGTCAGCCGGAACGCGACCGCCTCCGCGGGCGTGGCGTCCACCACGTGGATGAACGCCGTGATGAGCAGCTGCCCGGTCACGGCGGGCACGTACGCCGGGAACTCCAGTCCGATGCTGGTCGCCGGACCGGTCGCCCCGTTCTGCCCGATGCTGCTGGCCAGACCGGCCGACGCGGCCGCGCCGATGCGCGGGTTCGGCGTGTCGTTGTACGTCCCCGCGGAGAACCGCGCCTTCTTGTCACCCATGATCTTCGTCCCTCCCTTTTCAAGGCATCTCGAACACTGTGATACCGCCCTCGCCGTTGGGCCCGGGTCCCGCATTGGGCCCCCAAGTACCGGCCAGCGTCAGCCAGTCCACCTCGATGGACACGGGTACTCCCGGCGTGAGCCCCTCGACGATCATGGTCCCCGAGGACGAGACCGTGAACCCGGCATTGCCGCCGGGCGCGCCCTCGAGCGTCATCTGCTGCACGCCGCCAACGACGATCGTGAACGCCACGTCGCGGTTCGCCGCGTCCGCCTGCCCCGACACGCAGTACGAGATGAAGAGGCGCCCGCGACCCGACAGGGTCGGCGTGAAGTTGAACGGCGCGGTGATCGACCCGGACCCTGCGGGCGCGGGGGGCGTCGCCGACACAGGAACGAACGTGTTGTTCGACAGCGCGAGGATCGCGTTGCCCCCGCGAGCGGGTCCCTCGTACCCGTATTCGGAGAATCGCGCGTCCGTCTTCATGAGTCCCCCTCTTTCTTTGCTGGAGGCGGGATCGACTCGATCTCCTCCTCGATCTTCTTGGCCTTCTCGACGGCCTCCTCGCGCACAGCTCTCACCTGCCTGCTCGAGTCGCGGCGCTTCAATCTTTGTTGAACCGCATTGCGAGAGCTCCCTCGATGCGACCCAGCGACCTCTGCATCTCCTCCCATGACGTCTTGTCCTCTCTGCGCGCGGCGTCGAAGTCGTCCTCGAGCGAGGTTATCCTCGCCTCGATCCTCGCGATACGCTCCAGCGACTCGCTGTCGAGGGAGAGCTCGACCTTCGCGCTGCTGCCGCGCGCGATAGCGGCGAACTGGCTCTTGACGCTCTGCCTGAGCTCACGAATGTCCTTCGCGAGGTCCTCAAGCTGGGACCGGACCTCGTCCGCGCGCTTCGACGCGAGCTTGGCGAGGACCTCGGACGCCCGGAACCTCTTGTAGATGACGCCGACGAGGACCCCGCCCACGGTCCCCGCCCCGCCGCCCGCGGTGTGGAGTAGCTCCACGATGTTGTCGAAGAACGGCATGACATCACGGTACCATCTCCCCCACGTGGCCAGCATAGGGCCGACTGTGTAGATGAATCAGGTCCAGGAAGTACCGATTGCGCAGCGCGTGCTGCCCGCGCGCTCGCCGAATGAGTCGCACGGCGACGGGCGCCGACATCCCCATCTCGAGCATGGCTATCGCGGTCACGACGCCGGACCGATTGCGACCCATAGCGCACGTGACCAGCACTCGCTCACCACCGCGCACGCGCCTGGCGACCTCGCGACCGAGTCGGATGGCGCGCGACATCTCGGCGACGGTCATCGGCGACCCGTCGTCGTTGAGCAGCGCGCGCAGGACCCGCACGTCCGGGAAGTTGGCGGAGCTCGGCTGGTACTCGACCGCCGTCAGGACGAGCGTGTCGAAGGGCAGGCGCGCGCCCGCGGGCGGCGCGGAACCCATCGAGAGTCGTCCGGGCAGGATGGTGTTGTACCCCACGGCGACACCTAGTCCCTCTCGTCGAGCGCTTCGTCGGCTAGGTCGATCGTGCGGTAGCTGCCGGTGTCGCTCGACCTGTCCGACTTCGACTCGGCCTCCGCGAGCATCTTCTCGATGCGCGCGGCCGCGGCGCGCGCGGCGCGCTTCGGTTCGGACGCGACGGGGTGGGCGTGGTTCAAGGGATCTCCTTCGGCGGGACGAGGCTGTCGAGCCAGTCGAGGGCGAGGTGGGTGGCGTACGCCGCCAGGCTGACGGTGCACGCGACGAAGAAGTGGGCGATCGGTGCCGACCAACCGAGCTCGGCGAGCGACCCGAGGAGGCCGACCCAGAACCCGACGCACATCGCGCACGACAGCATCGCCGGGTACAGCGACCGGACCTTCGCGAAGAGCGGGCTCCACACGAAGATGATCGTGGCCCCGACGAGGCCCGTGTACGCGACGGGCGGCATCAGGGCAGCCGCTCGTTGAGCGTGTCGCGCAGCAGGCGCACTTGCTGCGCGTCGAGGACGATCCGCTCGTCCTTGCCGTCGTCGGTGTCGACGATGTCGACCGAGCCGTCCTCGTGGATCTTGACCCGCGGGCAGCACTTTCGGCCGCTGCACATGAGGGTCACCTCCGCCCGCAGCTTCTTGTCAGTCTCCATGGTTGGCCTGACCTTTCTGCGCGGCGTCCACGACGGCCCGGGGCGCCCCGGTGCCGCAGAGTCCGCGCTTGTTCGGGTTCGCGTTCGTGCTCTGGAGCGCCTCGTCGATGAGCTGGCGGGGCGCGTTGTTGTAGCGGGGGCGGTAGCGGCGCATGAATGAACTCCTTTAGTGACGCTTCGGTACAACGGAGACCGATTCGAGTAGTCGGTGGGCCCGATCCTGTAGCTCGCTAGCCAGTTTGAAACGGTCGACTTCGTAGGCGCGCCTAGCGTCGTCAAGTAGGTCTTCAGCCTCTGCGTAGATGGCAGCCACCTCTCGTCGCGACAAGCGCTGGATCGGGTTCTCGCGTGCGGTCATCGCCTTGTGCGCCTCGTACGCGAACC
>Ga0307471_100000995_pt1 | contig 15136 bp, 8 predicted proteins | sample atmos_gasesAM3C__2_FD_204566 | JGI IMG/M metagenome (GOLD analysis project Ga0307471, IMG submission 204566) | Hardwood forest soil microbial communities from Morgan-Monroe State Forest, Indiana, United States - atmos_gasesAM3C_515 | ecosystem: Environmental > Terrestrial > Soil > Temperate... | reverse complement strand
TGACGAAGGATCCGATGCATATGATTCTTGACGGTCTGCTCTGAGAGATTCAAAGTGCTGGCAATCTCCTTGTTGGTCCTGCCCTTTGCGACATGAGAAAGGAGTTGCTGCTGCCTGGGTGTAAGACCGAATTCTGCCCTAGTTCGGAAGCTCGGCACTTCTCGGGCTCGCCTTGAAATATGACGAAAGAGAGAGAGAGTCAGTTGAGGCGGGCAGACCGCTTCGCCGCGCGCCACGGCTCTCACGGCGTTAACGACATCCATTGCCGAAGCCTCTCTCGGAATATAGCCGATCACTCCGGAGCGCACGGCGTTCAAAAAGTCCTCTTCCTTCTCATCGACGCCGATCAAAATGACGCGTAATTCCGGGATTGCCTCCAGAAGGTTACTGATTAGAGCGGGCTTCGAGCTGGTCGTCGTGTTGTCCAACAGCAAGATCTCGCAACAGGACTCCGCAATCTGCTGAACGGCGGCATCCGTATACCCACATTGGCCGACGATGGAAATCCCGGATTTCTTGCGCAGCAGGCGTGTGATCGCTTCGCGAAGCAAGCGGTTCTCCGCGACCAGGAAAATCGTGCTTGCTTCCATCACATCGAGTTTGCCGGAGTCCACCACTGTCTGAATAACCCTCAGGTCAGACAATCAAGATTGCGCTCAATTGGCAAGGATTCCTCAGCAGCCGCTGACATCACGGCTCGTTGGAATCGAAATCCAGTTACGCCGAATAAGAACCCGAGCGGTGAAAAGGCCTGTTGCCCATGTGACAGGGTTCTCTGCGGATCACGATGTCCATGGGAAACACCGCCCTCCCTGTTTCTGTGCACGAAGAACTATCTCGAGACCACCTTGTTCAAATCGCTTGTTGCACCGGGTCACCCGAGAGGAGGGGAAGACCAAGGACTGCCTTTTATCTTTATTATTTGCAGTTGTCAATCGAAAATTCGATCTAAATATTAAACACGTTTTTTGATTGGACCCTGGCTGGGCTTGCTCTTAGTGAGTAATTTTTTCTCTGCACGCTACGCTCACAACGAAGGCAAATCTTTAGTACCAAGAAAGTACCAAGCTGGGACGAACGGGGTTGAACCCTGGTGGGTACTCACCTAGCCCAGTCTATTGGATCGGATTTAAGCCTTTTATTTCTAACTGGTTCCCGGATACTTGGCGGACTGAGAGGTGTCCGATGGAAAAGAGGATCCGCGTTCTCGTTGCGAATCGCCCCCGCCTCATCCGCGAGCTGATCCTCGCAACATTTGCAGACCAGCCGGACATCGAGATTGTGGGTGAGATTCGAGACGGAGAATTCGAAATAATTGCCCGCACGGTCGACGAGACGCAACCTGAATTTCTTATCCTAGGACTCGACAAACCTGAAGCGCGCCCTCCACTGTGCGACGCCCTGCTCCGACGGCACCCGGAAATGAAAATTCTGGCGGTCGCCGATAATAATGAAAGCAGCGTTTTCTACTGGGCAAAGCTCGATATCCGATCCTCTCCTCTTGAAACCTCAGAGTCCGCAATCCTAGACGCACTCCGCGGAGGAGTACGTGAGTTTGGGAGGTACATGTGAAGAGCCATGAAGAAAACCAACCAAAATTGTGGAACCTAAGGGTCGCCTATTTGAGAGCCATTGCGCTACGTCTTCTGCTTGCTTCTTTTGCAGTATGTTCAATCGCCGCGGCGCAAACTCAACGAAATGCTACACAGCGTTCCGATTCAGCTACTCAGGCGAGCCCATCGGTTCGTCCTCCAGATATTATCGCCGACAATCTCGATCGGGTGGCAGCCTCGGCCGGCCAGATTCTCGACGTCTTGAACAGAGAAGCAGGTCTGATGGTCGAGCTGAAGCGGCTTTTGGCGCAGGAGGCTGGCGAGAGCGGTCAAATTCTGGAGGAGTCAGATCTTACAGATACAGCAGTCGCGGAAAGACTGAGCTCCGATCTTCGCGCCCGAGTCCTCGCAACCCGACTACTGCGACGATATGGTTACCTTGTGCCGCGGCTTAATCCGGACTCCGACCTTAAGGTGGAGCAAAGCCTCTTGCAGCAAGAGAGGGCGAAGATCCTTGCTCGTGCTGCAGAACGGCCTGACACCCTTGGTGAATACTTATCCCACGGAGAAAATGCTGCCTGTGATACCCTGCGTGACCCAGAGTGCGAGCGTCGGTCATTCGTTCCGCAGGAGCGACGAGACTTGCCAGCGGAGCCCAATCCCCCCGAGCGGTCCCTGCATTCGTCGGCTCCGGTCCAACGTGCCGCCGAAGCTCCCTCGAACGATGGGAACAGTTTCGATGGTTCAAGTAGTCTGCGAGATCAGGGCTCAGAGTATTCAAGGACTTCAGGAGTACCGGAGACGATGCTCACTTCCGCGGAGATGGAAGTGGATCCACAACGGAACGATACCCAGCGTATTCCCGGATATGGGATTGGAGACAATCTCTCGCCTCCGCCCAATACCCAACTCGATTCACAGCCGTCCCCAATCTCCCAACCAGAGTTGCCTCTGGCCAACTCCCCTGTCCGAAGGATGAGGCGCCACTTCAATGCATATCCAGAGGAACCTGGCACCGCTCCTGCGGGATCCGTAGAAATAGAGCCCGTCAAAATGCTGCGCCAGCCAAACCCTTATGCCAACGTCCCTTCTCTGTATGACCTTTACGTACAAGCGGTGCCGAACACGCGGCCGCTCGAGCGATTTGGCTTAGATGTGTTTCGCAAGAGAGAGGCGAATGCAACGTATCTACCGATGGATCTACCGGCAGGCCCAAGCTATGTGGTTGGCCCCGGCGACAGCCTCTCAATCGACCTGTGGGGCGGCGTTTCACAGCGTTTACTTCGCACTGTAGATCGCGAAGGACGCGTCCTCTTGCCCGAAGCCGGGCCGGTTTTGGTTTCCGGTCGGACACTTGGTGACGTGCAGCAGGAAGTGCAACGAGTGCTTCGAACGGAGTTCCGCGATGTTTCTGCTGACGTATCACTCCAAAAGCTGCGGACAGTCCGAGTTTATGTAGTTGGAGACGTGTCTTCCCCTGGAGCGTATGACGTGAGTTCGCTTTCGACGCCTCTAAACGCGCTGTTTGCCGCTGGCGGAGTCACACAACAAGGTTCTTTGCGACGGCTGCAGCACTATCGCGGAAATCAGTTAATCGAAGAAGTCGATGCGTACGATCTATTGCTACACGGAGTCAGGGGGAACCTCGAGCGACTTGAAAATGGAGACTCGCTATTAATACCACCGCTCGGTCCGGTGGTACGGGTGGATGGCATGGTGCGCCGCCCGGCAATGTATGAATTGCGTGGCGAAAAGACATTGGAGGACGTCCTCGACCTGGCGGGCGGAATTCTTCCGGCAGCGGCTCTGAAGCATATCGAGGTACAGCGTTTAGTTGCTCACGAAAAACGGACGATGCTGAGCGTGGATATTGAAGAGGTGAGCGATGCCGAGGCAATCCGCGCACAACTGCGCAGCTATTCGATGCAAGATGGAGACGAGATTCACATCTTCCCTATCGCGCCCTACAATTCCGCCGCAGTTTATCTCGAAGGGCATGTCTTGCGTCCAGGACGCTACTCGTACAAACCAGACATGAAGCTGACAGATCTGGTGTCTTCCTACAGCGATCTCCTTCCAGAGCCCTCGGTGCGTTACGCCGAGATTATTCGACTGCAAGCACCGGACTATCATCCGGTCGTCGAGACCTTTGATTTAGCAACCGCTCTCAATCATCCTGAGACTGCCCCGAAACTCGATCGACTCGACACGGTGCGCATCTTCGGACGGTATGACTTCGAGTCGGCCCCTGAGGTTCTTGTCACTGGGGAAGTTAGAGCACCAGGGCGGTACAGATCGTCTGGCCAGCAGCACCTGCGCGATGCGCTCTATCAAGCAGGGGGTTTAACGCCGAATGCCTGGCTCGATTCGGCACAGCTTTACCGCAGGCAGTCGGATGGGACGACTCGAGTTTTTAACATCAATCTTCGCGACGCGCTTGAAGGCGATCCTCTAAACAATGTCCTAATTCAGCCGCGCGACCGCATCTTGGTTCACCGGGAGCCGATAGAGGTTTCCCCTGCGATTGTTAATGTGCGCGGGGACGTGGCGCGACCGGGCCGTTATCCACTCGCTGCCAATATGCGCATATCAGACTTAGTGCAATCGGCTGGCGGTTTGCTGCGGAGCGCGAATCCCAACAGCGGGGACCTTACGCATTATGAGATCTCCAATTCGTCGGGGGAGCGTATGCAGCCTCAGCATCAAGATATAAACTTGGCCAGCGCGCTTGCGGGAAACGAAGACCAAAATGTGACTTTGCACGATGGGGATGTTTTAACTGTGCCACAACAGGCCAGCTGGAGTGACGTCGGAGCGGTGGTCACCTTGCGCGGGGAGGTCCGGAGACCAGGTGTCTACGGCATTCGCCCGGGCGAACGTATGAGTTCCCTCCTTAAACGGGCTGGCGGGTTGCTGCCGACCGCGTATCCGAGAGCTGCAGTATTCGAACGAATCGAAGTCCGGGAACTCCAGCAAAAGAGCCGTGAGGAACTGATTCAACGGCTCGAACAAGAGTCAACGGTCGTGAAAACCTCGGTCACCACGACAGGAACGGAAGAAGCAGCATTACAGCAATCAGCGGTTCAACAGCGCCAGCGCGTTTTGGATGCCCTACGCAGAACGCCCGTTTCAGGGCGCTTAGTGATTCATCTTCGCATGGACCGCAAGGGGTTTGAGGATTCGCGAGACGACATTGAACTTCGTGCGGGCGACTCACTTATGATTCCCAAGCAGCCCGGTTCCGTAGTGGTTATCGGCCAGGTGTATAACGCAAACGCTCTCACGTATACGCCAGGAAGGAATGTTAGTTGGTATCTCTCCCAAGCAGGTGGCGCTACGCAACTAGCAAACAAAGGAGGGATCTTTGTTATCCACTCAGATGGATCAGTCACGAGTGGCGGAAAGGGAACTCCGTGGTCCGGGAACTCGTCTTCGGCCAGGATTGGGCCTGGGGACACGATTGTAGTTCCGGAGAAGGCCGCAGGCGGCAGCAATATCTGGAAGAACCTGGTTGCCGTTGCACAAATCGCACAGGCGGGAGCGTTGGCAGCTGCCGTAGCAATTCCGTAAGTACGGTTGGAAACCACTTCGAAGAAACATAAGTTTCTTGGAAACGGATTCAGATACTTCTCATATGGTAAGAATAAGAATTATCCAGAACTGGACCTGTTGCCAAGATTGAACGAACCGACTTGAACCCAGTTTACGTTTTGATTTCGTTCCTGGAAGAGAGTATCTGCTTCCGCGTTAGGAAAGGAAAAGAGGAAGAAAAGGAGAGTCGTGACGCAGACAGCTACCAAAAAGCAGTCTGACGCGGTGCCACAGCCGGACGCGCGAGAAATTTCGCTCCCGGACATGTCATTTGAGGATTCGCGCGCGTGGCAAGCGGAACAGCTTCGTCTGCTCTGGGATCATCGCCAGTTTTTTCTTCGAGCTACCGCAATTGGTCTGATTATCTCAACCCTCGTCGCGTTCTCGATTCCGAAATCTTACACCTCGACCACGCAGCTCATGCCGCCGGATCCGCAATCGGCCTCGGGCATGGCCATGAGGGCCGCAATGGCGGCGAAGGCCGGAATAGGCCTGGGCGCAGCGGCGGGGGATCTGCTTGGATTGAAAAGTTCCGGCGCCCTGTTTATTGGTGTCTTGCGGAGCCAAACTTCTCAGGATCGCCTCATCCAGCAGTTTGACTTGAGGAAAGTTTACGGCAAGCGGCTTGTCATGGATGCACGGGCGAAACTCGATGAAAATACAACGATTTCGGAAGACAGGAAGAGCGGCATCATTACCATCAGCGTGACTGATCACAGCCCAAAGCGAGCGGCGATCCTGGCGAGTGCCTATGTTGACCAGTTGAATTATCTCGTTTCGGAGTTGTCTACTTCTTCCGCACACCGCGAACGAGTGTTTCTGGAGGAGCGTCTCAAGGTCGCAAAGCAAGATCTGGACGATGCCTCCAACCAACTGGCGCAGTTCTCCAGCAAGAACAACACACTCGATATTCAGCAAGAAGGCAAGGCGATGCTGGATGCAGCTGGAACAATCGCGGGTGAGATGATCGCGGCGCAGTCGCAGCTTGAGGGTCTGCGCCAAATTTATACCGACAGCAACTATCGTGTCCGTTCCTTGAATGCTCGCGTCAGGGAACTTCGCACGCAACTTGAAAAACTTGGCGGTACTCAGGCAAGGGATGAGAAGGATGTAAGCCCGATTACCAGCCAACCGACGGATCAATCCGTCGCACAGGCCAGTGGCCTACCCTATCCGACCATCCGGAGTCTGCCACTCCTCGGGGCGAAATATGGGGATTATTACCGTCGCGCCAAAACTCAGGAAACCGTCTACGAACTTCTGACCGAGCAATACGAACTCGCAAAAATGCAAGAGGCAAAAGAAACACCAAGCGTCAAAGTGCTGGACCCCGCCACGATCCCAGAGAAGAAATCATTTCCGCCACGCCTGGCGATCATGTATATCGGTACCTTTCTAGTTTTCGTCACGTCCGTGGTTTGCGTGTTGGGAACGGAGCGTTGGAGGGAGATTGATACGCAGGATCCGCGCAAAGTCTTCCTTCAGGAAGTAGGTGCTAAGCTGAAGGCGCGTACACCATGGACGTCACGAAACGGGAACGCTCAGGAATTGGGCACACAAGAGATTGAGATTGGACTTGACGACCGTCGCCAACGGGCAGGTTGATCGGTAGAGTGCCTGTAAGCAATTGAAGAATTAAGGGTTAGGTCACATATTCCCATGTAAGTGACGGGGCGAAGCTGTATACAGGCAAGGGACCTAGGTGAACTGAAAAATGGCAACCGCACTGTTGAACCCCAGTACTGTTGAGGGCAGAGCGTTCTTCCCTGAAGCGCATATAGAGGAGCGCTGGTACGCTGTGCATACCTTCGCGAACCACGAGAAGCGCGTAGCAAAGCAACTCGAAGAGCGAGCGGTGGAACATTTCCTGCCGCTCTACGGTTCGGTTCGTCGCTGGAAAGATCGAAAAGTGAAGCTTGAGTTGCCTCTCTTTCCCGGGTACGTCTTTGTCCGCCTCGCGCTGCGATATCGGCTTCGCGTGCTCCAAACCCCAGGGGTTGCAAGACTTGTAGGATTCGGTGGATTGCCCACGGCGCTCCCGGACCAGGAAATAGAAGCGATGCACAACAGCCTGCAGAGGCAGTCGCTTCTCGAGCCGTATCCTTACTTGACCATCGGACGCCGCGCCCGCCTAAAGAGCGGGCCTCTACGGGGACTCGAAGGGATCTTGGTCCGCAGAAAGGGCCTGCTTCGCCTGGTTCTCTCGCTAGACCTGATTCAGCGGTCCGTAGCCGTTGAGGTGGACGCAGTTGATGTCGAACCTATTAGATAACGCACGGCCACAGCGCGCCATCTAGGATTCTCTGATTGGAATCGCCGGATAGTCGATTATGTACGCTGGATGGATAATTTAGAATATTAGTGACTTTCAACCGTTTCGCGAAGCAGAAATCGCCAAAATTGATGAGACGAAGAGTGGGGCCATCATCCAAGTGGTTGACACCCCCGTCCCGCCAGCATCGAAATTCTTCTGCGCTGACACTACCGCAATCGAGCAAGTGTAAGCGTAACGTGGAAAGACATGGCAAGAGTTTGCGGTTCGGTTGTAGTTGTTGAAGAAATATTTGTTTGCGAAATCAGACGAAGTTTAGTTTTGAGATCCAAAGAGGCAGGACGAGAGACCAAATGAAACAGGTTCTAGTCCAAGGTGGTGGAGTATCGGTTCAGCAGATACCCGCTCCAGCCACCAGTCCGAAGAATGTGCTGGTTCGTGTCTGCCATTCGTGCATCAGTGTAGGAACCGAAATGGTGGGCGTGCAGAACTCGGGACTCCCACTTTACCGCCGAGCGCTGAAGCAGCCAGAGCATGCCAAGAAAGTCGTTGAACTGATGCGCGATCAGGGTATCAAGCGCACCTGGGACCATGTTATGGGCAAATTAGCTGCGGGACTTCCGACAGGCTACTCAGCCGCCGGCGAAGTTATGGAGGTCGGCTCGGAGGTTAATGGCTTTCGCCCGGGCGATATGGTTGCGTGCGCCGGCGCAGGAATAGCCAATCACGCTGAGTTTATTGATGTTCCGACCAATCTTGCGGTGAAAATCCCTTCTGGAGTAAGTACTGAATGGGCCTCAACGGTAACGCTTGGTGCCATTGCTTTGCAGGGCGTGCGGCGGGCAAATCCCACACTCGGCGAGTCTGTGGTTGTCGTTGGACTCGGTGTGTTGGGGCAGCTCACGGTGCAACTTCTTAGAGTAAATGGATGCCGGGTCATCGGGGTGGATCTCGACCCAACGCGAATCGAGCTCGCCCTTCAAAATGGGATGGAGTCAGGTCTCGATCCTTCTGTAGAGCATTACATTGACCGCGTCCATAAGCTTACGGATGGATTTGGGGCTGATGCTGTAATTGTAACGGCAGCAGGTTCGAGTAATGAGATCATCAGCCAGGCAATGCAGGCGTGCCGCAAGAAAGGTCGAGTAGTCCTGGTCGGCGATGTAGGGTTGAATTTGAAGCGCTCTGACATTTACAAGAAGGAACTCGATTTCCTCATTTCGTGTTCCTATGGCCCCGGTCGATACGACGCGACGTACGAAGAGGGTGGCCAAGATTATCCGTTGCCGTATGTCCGTTGGACAGAAAACCGTAACATGGAAACCTATCTTCGATTATTGGCTTCGCGCCAGGTTTCGCTCGTCAACCTTTGCAAGCATAAATATCCAATCGAGCAGGCACCCCAAGCTTATGAGGTGTTGAAGGGTGGTAGCGAACGACCGTTAATGGTCATACTTGAGTACGCCAATAGTGAACCGGAGCCAGTGCGAACAATCGTCCTCCGGCCCGCGCGGAAGGCAGCCAATAAGATCCGCGTCGCACTTGTGGGGGCTGGCAACTTTGCCGCTGCGATGCACCTGCCCAATATGGTCAAGCTGAGGGATCGTTACAACCTCCATTGCGTCATGAGCCGAACTGGTTCGAATGCTCGTGCCATCGCTACTCAATTCGAAGCTTCTTATGCGACCACGGATTACGATCGGGTTCTCTCTGACGAACACGTCGATCTCGTACTCATCGCCACTCGCCACAATCTCCACGGCGTTATGGTTCTGCGGGCACTTGAGGCAGGGAAGCACGTCTTCGTTGAAAAGCCTCTGACGCTCTATCCGAATGACCTTTACGAAATCGAGCGCTTCTATCAGAGTGCTCGGGCTCGGACTCTCCTTATGACTGGGTACAACCGACGCTTTTCACCGGCTGCACGCAGGATTAAGGAGATCCTTCGCACACGTACCACACCCCCGATCGTGAACTACCGGATGAGCGCGGGATATATACCTCTGGATCATTGGGTCCACTCTGCCGAGGGAGGCGGAAGGAACATCGGCGAAGCTTGTCACATCTATGACCTCTTCAACTTCCTTACTGAAAGCAAGGCAGACAGCGTGCAAGCTGCGGCAATAAGTCCTACTGGTAAGCAATACGCTCGCAACGACAATTTCGTTGCCACAATCACGTACGCGGACGGTTCGGTGTGCGGTCTTACCTATACGGCCTTCGGGGATAAGTCATACCCGAAAGAAACCATGGACATTTTTGCGGACGGCAAAGTTCTCTCATTACTTGATTACAAGTCGCTAGCGATCGTTGGCGGCAAGTATCGCGGTTGGGAATCGCTTACCTCGCAAAAAGGGCAGCTTCAAGAACTTGAATGTCTTGCAGAGTGCCTGTTGAACGGCGCCGAATGGCCAATTTCGCTTGAGGATCAACTTCAAACCGCGCGCATCGCCTTTGAAGTCGAAAAACGTATCATGTGTTTCGAACCAACTGGGTTTGCAGCTAAGGCATAGAGATATATCAACGTGTGGAATTGGCGGGACGTCCGCGCCAAATCTGACCCGGGGCTATGGTCGGCCGTTTTGATAACATTTTTGTTCTGCCTGCCAATATGAGTGATTTCGCTCAAGTGAGAGTACATTGAGTTTCACCGAGATACTCGATACCCGTTTTTATCCACGATCTTCGTCAAGCTGGGACGAGAGCTTATTTCGTATTCGCATCCTGTCCCATCTTCGGCCCGAGCATACGATCCTGGATTTGGGCGCAGGACGTGGCCGGCTAACACACATGAATTTTCGGGGCTTGGTGGCACGCACATGTGGATTGGATCCGGAAGAAGTGGTGATGAGCAACCCTCATTTAGATGAAGCCAAGGTTGGTTTTGCTGAAGAGATCCCTTGGCCGAATAATACGTTCAATGTTATTATTAGTGATAATGTAATTGAACATGTAACTACACCGATTTCTGTATTCCGAGAAGTTCACCGCGTTCTTAAGCCTGGCGGGTTTTTTCTCGTCAAGACGCCCAACCGCTACCACTATGTTGCTGCGGTCGCTTCCGTTACCCCTTACCGGTTTCACCAGTGGTTCAACGTCAGGCGAGGGACTGAGAGTCACGATACCTTCCCTACGCTGTACCGAGCAAATACGCAATGTACACTGCGTAAGATAGCCCAGAGCGCGGGACTCCTGGTGACTGATATCACTGCTACGGAGGGTCGCCCCGAATACATGCGTTGGAGTCCATTGACCTACGCCTTCGGCCTACTCTACGAACGAATTGTCAATTCCACCGAGCTCTTGTCACTGCTTCGGGTGGTATTGCTCGCGACATTCCGCAAACCTCCGGAGTAGTCTAAGGCAGAGCTTAACCTCCAATTAATGCGCAAAGTGGAATTCTGTAGCTGAGGCGAGAGACATCAATGTGCGGCATTGTCGGGATCTTTCATTACCGGAGCAAGGCGTCTGTCGATAGCTTCACTCTTACGGCGATGCGGGACACGATGATCCATCGTGGGCCCGATGGGGGCTCGAATTGGATCTCTCCCGACAAGCGAGTTGGTCTAGCTCATCGGCGACTGTCGATCATTGATCTCAGCCAGGCTGCCTCTCAGCCGATGTGCAATGAGGACCAGTCCATCTGGGTCACATTCAACGGCGAAATCTATAATCACCTGAAGCTGCGGTCGGCTCTAATCCAAGCGGGGCATCACTTTTCTACGCCACACTCGGATACCGAGGTTTTGTTGCATGGATACGAAGAGTGGGGAATCAAGGGACTGCTTCAGTGTATTTCTGGTGACTTCGCATTTGCGATTTGGGATCAGCACAAGGCGGTTCTGTCCCTAGCTAGGGACCGCATTGGCGTTAAGCCCCTCTATTTTTCATTGCAGAGAGGCACTGCGCTATTTGCTTCAGAAATTAAGGCCATTCTCGCCCATCCTAACGTAGAAGCCGACATCGACGCTTCCGCGATGTACCACTATCTATCTTTTCTAACTACGCCAGCCCCGCTGACGATGTTCAAAGGCATTTTCAAAATCCCTGCTGGATTTTTCGTCCAAATCAAGAAGTCCGGGGAGTTTGAGACGGAGCGTTATTGGGACGCAGTTCCCGGCCAAGGAATTGACGCAAGTGATGTCTCGGGTTTATCTCAACATGCCCGAGAGCAGTTCTATATTGCAGGCATTCGCAAACGCCTCACCGATGCCGTTGAGGAACGCATGATGTCCGACGTGCCATTCGGGGTTTTTCTCTCCGGCGGCATCGACTCGTCCACGAACGTCGCGCTGATGGCGCAATTCATGGATCGTCCGGTTGATACGTTCACGGTAGGATTCAAGGATCACAAACATCTCAATGAGCTGGTCTACGCAGATCTCATCGCCAAAAAGTTCAGCACGAATCACCATGAAATCCTGATCGACGAGGCCGACATGATTGGCTACCTCGAAGATCTCATTCATCACCAGGACGAGCCGATCGCAGACTGGGTCTGCATCCCGCTTTACTTCGTTTCCAAACTCACTAGGGACACTGGAGTTACAGTCATTCAGGTTGGCGAGGGCTCCGATGAGCAATTCAGCGGATACGCCAGCTATATGGCATATTTGGATCTTTACCGCAAATACTGGCAGCCGTTTCGAAAATACTTGCCAGCGTTCGTACAAAAAGGAGTTGCTGCGGGTGCGACCCTCATGGCTTCGTTTCGGCCAGAACTTGAGGTTTACGCGGACATTATCAATCGCGCGGCGAGGAACAGAGAGCACTTCTGGAGTGGAGCAATTACGTTTTGGGACACGATGAAGGAGCAGCTCGTAGTTAGCGGGACCATTGACCCTTCATCTGATCTGCCAGAGGAACTCTGGCGAAGTGGTCTTCTGCCGTTGAGCTATTTGGACGCCGATACATTCAATGTGGTGCAGTCCTTCACCGGGCCTTTCGACCAGCAGCATCCGGGTCAAGATGTGCTGACCCGCATGATCTACAACGAATTTAAACTCCGGCTTCCAGAACTCTTGCTCATGCGAGTCGACAAAGTGACGATGTCCGAATCCCTAGAAGCTCGCGTGCCATTCCTGGCGCACAAATTGGTTGAGTTCACCATGGATATTCCCATGGAATGGAAGGTCAGGAATAACACCGCCAAGTACCTGCTGAAGAAAGCAGTGGAAGGTCTGATTCCAGATGAAATCATCTACCGCAAGAAAATGGGTTTTGGCGCGCCGATGAGCCAGTGGCTCAAAGGCGAGTTCGGCAAGAAGGTTGAATCAGCGCTGCTGCGATCCCCATTACTCGATCGCGGATTCTTCAATCGCGATTACATCGCCGGTCTTTGCTGCGATCATCGCAACGGGCGCAGAGACAACAGTCTGTTCATCTGGACGTTATTCAACCTGACTGCCTGGTACGACTACTGGGTTGAGAAAAGATCGGCGCTTGTGACCTATGCCTAGCGACAGCTTATTCAGAGTTCGCCGCAGCTTACGCAAGTCGCCCAAGTACATAGCCCAGCGATTGCTCTCAGAAGGTCGCAGCCAGACCGAACGCTTGTTTGCTGTTCGGCGTGGTGAGCGTTTCGATGGCGCAGCGTTGCTCGCAGCAACCGGGGATGTCAGCATTGATGATTGTTGGAACCGCCTTGCTGCCAGACCCTATGTGGCTCAAGCGTCACCTGTCGAGGCAGATCTGTATGACCGATTTTGCGCTGGAGATCGCCAGCGCATTCTCTCTGCAGCGAATCGCGCGTTGCAACATGAAGTCGATTTAATGGGTTCGGGGCGAATCTGTCTTAGTGAAAAGATCGACTGGCATCGCGATTACAAGACTGACATCCGTTGGGAGCCTGAGTTTTTCAAGGACATTGATTACAACAATCCGGGCCAGCCGAGCGATGTGAAATTTCCGTGGGAGCTGTCACGGGTGCAGTGGCTGATCCCTCTAGGGCAGGCCTTTTTGCTGACAGGCGAAGAGCACTACGCTGAGAGCGTCCGAGACGTACTGGAATCCTGGATTGAAGCCAATCCGTATGCTGGCAGCGTGAACTGGTCTTGCACACTGGAAGCTGCCATGCGAATCTTCTCCTGGACATGGCTATTTCATGCATTTTGTAGGAGCCAAGCATGGAGCGAACCTGGTTTTCGTGTTCGATTTCTTTGCTCCTTGTACCTGCACGGCGACTTCACTATCCGCAACATCGAACGCGCTGACGTCAACGGCAATCACTACACTGCCGATGCCGCAGCGCTAGTCTTCGCCGGACTCTTCTTTTCAAGCGGTCGCGTCCCGCAGCGTTGGATCGAGGATGGCTGGCAGATTCTGCAGGAGGAGTTGCCGCGCCAGGTTTTCGCTGACGGAGTTGATTTCGAAGCCTCCATTCCGTATCACAGACTGGTGATGGAGTGTTTCCTGCTCCCAGCTCTGTACCGCAAAGCGCTCGGGCTCGATGTGCCGGATTCATATCGTGATCGCCTGGTCGCGATGGCCGATTTCGTCGCCGCGTACACGCGTGCCGACGGCTCCGCCCCCCTCTGGGGTGATAACGACAACGCGCGTGCCCTCCCCTTCGGCGCACAAGATGTCAGCGACCATCGCTATCTGCTTGGCCTCGTGGCGTCGGCGTTCGCGACCGGACATCATCCATTGGAGACATTCGGCCCCGGCGCGGCAGAGGTCTTCTGGGTTTTCGGAGCCAAGGCTGTCGCTGAAATCGCTCGTGATACGGGCACTGTCCGCTGCGACTCTACAGCTTTTCCCTATGGGGGTTTCTACGTGATGCGCAATAAGCGCGACCACGTCTTCATCGACTGTGGTCCTCTGGGCCTTGCAGGACGCGGCGGACATGGCCACAACGATATCCTGTCGTTTGAAGCGATGCTCGATGGTGAGCCCTTGATCGTCGATTGCGGCTGTTACATATATACCGCGTCGTATGCGGAGCGCAATAACTTCCGCTCGACGGCATACCACAACACGCCGGTGATCGACAGAGAAGAAGCGAACCGCTTCATTCGTCCCGATTATCTCTGGTTCCTGCACAACGATGCACTGCCCGAAGTTCGGCAATGGACGCCAGGCCGTAATCGAGACGTGTTCCGCGGGGCGCACAGCGGATATCGCCGACTGTCATCGCCTATTACTCCCATCCGAACCATCATTCTGGAACACAGTTCGCACATGCTGACCGTCATCGATGAATTCGAAGGCGAAGGGGAGCATACGGTCGAGATCCCCTTCCACTTGGCGCTCGGGGTGCAACCCGGACCGATTGCTGGAAACAAAATCCCGCTGAGGGCTGGTAGTAAAGATTTCGTACTTACCTGGAACGAAGCGAGAGACGCGAATGCATGGAAAGCGAGCATCGAGGGCGCGCGGGTGGCGCCGAGCTACGGCATAGTGCTTCCGACAAGGAAGATCGTCTTGCGGGGACCCGCGAAACGGATCACGACGATCATTGTTCCCGCGGTCGTTAATAACGAGCTCGCGGCGACTCAAATCACCGCTGGTGTACCGAGAACATATGAGTACTCTCGAAATGATTAGTGATCCAACTCAGCCTGCGAGCCTCAATATGGGTGGAGAGGGAACTCGGGGCACACTTTTATTCGATGCACTTCATGCCTTCTCGGCGCGTTGCATAGCAATCGTTTCGGCGCTTCTGGTGAGTATGATGACTGCGCGAGCGTTGGGGCCATCTGGCAGAGGCGACTACTTCCTG
>Ga0307471_100000994_pt1 | contig 15142 bp, 8 predicted proteins | sample atmos_gasesAM3C__2_FD_204566 | JGI IMG/M metagenome (GOLD analysis project Ga0307471, IMG submission 204566) | Hardwood forest soil microbial communities from Morgan-Monroe State Forest, Indiana, United States - atmos_gasesAM3C_515 | ecosystem: Environmental > Terrestrial > Soil > Temperate... | reverse complement strand
TCGGCGCCGCTCGGAACCGGGTCGATCGGGCCCACCACCGTGACGCTCCGGATGACGCCCTGCTTGTCGACCAGGAACATGCCCTGCTCATGCGCGGTCATCGCGTGGTGATGGAGGCGTCGCACGAAGTTCCGGTTCATGACGTCGAAGAACGCCCCGCGCGTCTGGTTGACGCTGTCGCCGTGCGTGAACGCGTGGGCGAAGCTCACCACCGCGGTGCGGGTCGCCTCGAGCACACCGCGATCGCCCAGGCCGTAGACCGCGAAGAGGCGCTTGTCGGGATCGCACACGAACGGGAACGGCAACGGCGAGGGCCCGAAATAGCGTCGCGCGCTCTCCAGGAGGTTCGGCGCCACCTGGATCACCTCGGTTTCGACACGCAGGAGCTCTGCGTAGCTGCTCCGGATTCCGTCGGTGTAGGTCCGACAGAACGGGCAGGTGAATCCGCGCGAGAACCAGACGACCACGTTGCGGCGCTCACGGTAGGAGGCCAGGTCCACCATCGGCCCGCGGACCGATGGGAGCGAGAAGAGCGGCGCGCTCTCACCGAGTGAGGGGCGTTCGAGCTTCGGCTCAACGGACGTCAAGGTCGCCATCCCTCGTCATCCGAGGCAAGCACCGTACCAATGGTAACCATCTGTTTTATGTGGCTTATCGGGTCGAAATCGACTGATGATGACCGGTCGTTTCCAACCGAGGTGGTAGGAATCGGCCAGGACCGTGGCCGATGGACCTACGAAGCCGCCTCGACGGCTCGGCGTTCGTCAAGGACAGTGAGTCCCGCGATCCGAGTCACAAGTGTCACGCGACGATGCCGGGACCCCTAGCGGCATGCGTTTCGATGCGGACACAGTCATATTACCTTTTTATATCAAAGACTTGTGCGTCATCTTAAGGGGGCGTGTCTGGCTCGTCGCTTGCAGATTCAGGCAACTTCGGTGGAGCGCGGCGACATGAGTGCGATACGAGCTGAAGGCCTCCTCGAGCATCCCGAGGTCGTCCAGACCGCCCCCGCGCTGGGGCTGTCGCTGACCGAACGAGTGGCGCGAGCGGAGCGTCCGCTCGCGATCGTGCTGTTGCTCCAGGTCGCCCTGTCGGTCGTGCTGGTCGTCCTCATGGCGGCCAGGAGCCCTGGCAACGCTCACCCCGACGAGGTTTTCCATTTCGCGGCCGCTGGGTATTTTCGCAAGCACTGGCTGCCGCCATCAGTGGGCGCGCCCGGCACCGAGTCGTCGTATAGCGCATACGGCTTCTCCTATCTGAACGAAGGTGACATCGTCTACTTGGCCCTCGGAAAGGCCGCCGCAGTCGCCGACGTCGCAGGGATCGGGCGCGGCCTCGGAATGCGATGGCTCCAGGTGATGCTCTACTGCGGCCTGGTCGCTTGGATGATCTTTCGCGCCAGACGATTCACCCCGGCGCTCGGCTTCCTGCTGTTGACTCCACAGATCTGGTACGTCTTCTCGTACATCAACGGAGATGCGTTGCCCTTCGCGCTCCTCACGGTCCTGCTGGTGGAGCTGGGCTGGCCCGACTCCAGCGTCCGTCGCTTCTTGAACGGCACCGAGGCGAAACCGACGCCCTGGGTCTTCGTCGTGGGCGCGCTGCTCGGCCTCCTCGCCATCTCCAAGCGGAACTATCTGGTCAGCTTCGTCTTCCTCGGCTGGGCCGTGCTGTGGCTCAGAAGCGAAGTTCGAGACTGGAGGCGGATCGCGGTTCTCGCGTCGACCGCGGCCGTCATCGTGGTGCCGTGGGTTACCTACCACGCCTGGGTGAACAACTGGGACACCGAGACTCGCGTGGCGGAGTATTCGGAGCTGGTGGCATCACCAGAGTACAAGCCGTCAATGCAGACGAGCCGCAGCTCGTTTCCGTTCCGAGCCCTGCGGACGAAGGGGGTATCGCTGTGGGACACCCTGGTGACGAGGGACTGGGTGGGGCTGTCCTTCCGGAGCTTCTGCGGTCTCTACGGGTGGATGACCATCGCCGCGGACCCGGTGGTCTACGGCGTATTCGGTGGCCTCTATACCGTCTTGCTGGCGATCCTCGTCTTTCCGTCGCTCCGGCGAGGGTCGCGCGGCGCTCAGTTCCTGCTGCTCGGCGTCCTGGTCTGCGCCGCGCTCGTCTTCGCGCAATCAGCCTACCGGTCCTGGGTCTACGACTTCCAGCCACAGGGACGGTACCTGTTTCCCATTCTCCCGATGCTGTTCTTCTACTGGCGGCAGTGCGAGGCGGCGCCTCTACGCCTCCTCGCGCTCGTCGTGACGGCGCTGCTCGGCACCAACGGGCTGCTCTCCTTCGCGCTGATCGGACTCGGCAATCTTGGTTGAGGACTGGAGCCATGCCGGACACGGCGAACGCCCGACGCTTCGTGTCGACTCTCCGGAAGGCCCCGCGGTCGTGAGCGCGCGCGCCTTTCGCGATCTTCGCGAGTTCAAGTCGTGGAACGACGCGATGGTCGCGAAGTACGACGTCGAGCAGTTCCACGACCATCCGAGCCCGCTGATTCGGTACATCGAGCGCAAGCGGGTCCGTCGCATCCTGGCCCTGCTCGCCGCGCACCCCGGCGATCACGTGCTGGAGATCGGCTGTGGGGCCGGAAACATCCTGGCTCAGATACCCAGTACCAAGCGCTGCGGGATCGATCTCGCCGAGTCGCTGCTCGCGAAGGCGGCGCGCCGACTGGCGAAGCGCGACACCCTCGTGCAGGCCGACGCCGAGCACCTGCCCTTCCGGGATCGGGCGTGGGAGCGCGTCTACTGCTCGGAGGTCCTCGAGCACATCCCCTCGCCGAGCACGGCGCTCGCCGAGATGCGGCGGATCGTCACGGATGGAGGCGTGGCCGTCGTCTCGGTGCCGAACGAGCGGCTGATCAACACGCTCAAGGCAATGCTTCGCGCGAGCGGCCTCTACCGCCTTCTGCTGGGGGCCCGTTCGGGCGACTATCAGATGCCGGAGCGCATGGACGACGAGTGGCACCTGCACGTCTTCGATCTCGCCGGGCTCCTGGCAATGATCCCGCCGGGGCTGCGCGTCACGCGAATCGAGGGCATTCCGTTCCGGTGGCTCCCGCTTCGCTACGTGGTGCGCTGCCAGGCCGATGGGGAGGCGCGATGACAGAGCTCGAGGGCGTCTCGGTCGTCCTGCCGGTCCTCAACGAGCGCGAGAACCTCGAGCCGCTCCACGCGCGCCTCACCGAGGTGCTCAAGCCGCTCGGTCGCGACTACGAGATCATCTACGTGGACGACGGCTCCACCGACGGATCGTGGGAGGTGCTGCGGGCGCTCGCCGCGGGCGACTCGAGCGTGCGGCTGGTCCGGCTGCGGAAGAACTTCGGCCAGACGCCGGCCTTGTCGGCCGGCATCGCGCACTCGCGCTACCCGATCCTCGTCACCCTGGACGCAGATCTGCAAAACGATCCGCGCGACATCCCGAGGCTGCTCGAGGCGCTCGGCGATTCATACGACGTCGTCTCGGGGTGGCGGCGCGACCGCAACGACCTCTGGCTGTCACGGCGGCTGCCCTCGAACGCGGCGAACTTCCTGATCCGCAAGGTCAGCGGCGTGCCGCTCCACGACTTCGGGTGCACCCTCAAGGCCTACCGGCGCGAGGTCATCGAGGACGTGAGCCTCTACGGCGACATGCACCGATTTCTCCCGGTGCTCGCCGCGTGGGTCGGCGGCCGGGTCACCGAGATGGAAGTGACCCACCATCCCCGGACTCGCGGCGTGTCGAAGTACGGGCTGACGCGGATCTATCGGGTACTCGTCGACCTGATCACCTTGAAGTTCATCGGTGATTTCTCGTCGCGCCCCAATTACGTGTTCGGCGGCTTCGGGCTCCTGAACCTCGTCCTCGGCGCCCTCGCGTTCGCCGTGGTCGCCTATCGTGTCCTGGTCCTGCGCCACCTGGAAGCGACGCCGCTCGTCTTCCTGATGGTGCTGTTCTCGATTACCGGCATTCTCTCGTTGTTCATCGGCTTCCTCGCCGACATCGTCATCCGCGGCTTCTACGACACCACGCGCCGCCCCACCTACTACGTGCGCGAGTCGGTGGGAGTCGATCGGCCGGACTAGGCGACGTGTGCGGGATCGTCGGTAACGTCCTCGCCCGCGCGGACCGGACGCCGGACCCGGCCGTCCTGAAGCGGATGAACGATCGGCTCGTTCATCGGGGTCCCGACGACGACGGATTCTTCATCGAAGGCCCGGCCGCGCTGGCGATGCGCCGGCTCAAGATCATCGACCTCGCGACGGGCCATCAGCCGATGAGCGGTGAGGACCGCCGCGTCTGGACGGTCTTCAACGGCGAGATCTACAACTACCGCGAGCTGACCGCGGAGCTCATCGAGCGCGGCCACACCTTCCGGACGCGGTCGGACACCGAGGCCATCGTGCACGGATACGAGGAGCGCGGCCTCGCCTCGCTGGGCGACCTCGAGGGCATGTTCGCCGTGGCGCTGTGGGATGCGCCGGCGCGCACGCTCGTCCTGGCCCGCGACCGCCTCGGGATCAAGCCGCTCTACTACGCGGTTCTGGGGGACCAGATCGTTTTTGCCTCCGAGCTCAAGGCCCTCGTCGAGCACCCCGCGATCGACCGCACCCTCGACCTCACGGCGCTGTCGCGTTACCTCGCCCACGAGTACGTCCCGGCGCCGTCGTCGATCTTCCGCTCGATCCGCAAGCTGCCGGCCGGCCACTGGCTCACGTACACCGACGGGCGCGTCAAGGTGGAGCCGTACTGGACGGTCGCCTTCCGCCCCGATCCCACCATCGGCGTGGCGGACGCGGTCGAGAGGCTCCGGAGTGTCCTCGACCTCGCCGTGCGCCAGCATCTGGTCAGCGACGTGCCGCTGGGGGTCTTTCTGTCCGGCGGGATCGATTCGAGCGCGGTTGCGGCCTTCGCGGCCCGACACGTCGGCGGGCGTCTGAAGACGTTCTCGATCGGCTTCGAGGATCCGTCCTTCGACGAATCCGCCCACGCCCGGCGCGTGGCGAAGGCGCTCGGCACCGAGCACCACGAGGAGGTCCTCGACGCCCGTGGGGCGCGCGACCTCGTCGAGCGACTGCCGGATCTTCTCGACGAGCCGCTCGGCGACGCGTCGCTGATCCCGACGTTCCTGCTCTCGCGTTTCACGCGCCGCTCGGTGACCGTCGCGCTCTCGGGGGACGGCGGCGACGAGCTGTTCGCCGGCTATCCGACGTACCAAGCTCATCGCGTCGCCCGCGCGGTGGAGGTGATACCGCGATGGCTCCGGCGTGGGCTCGTCCGGCCCGCTGTCGAGCGGCTTCCCGTCTCGCTCAGCAACCTGAGCCTCGACTTCAAGCTCAAGCGGCTCTTCGAGGGGATGGACTACGCCGACGTCGAGCGCCATGCCGTATGGCTCGGCTCGTTCACGCCGGCCGAGCAGCAAGAGCTGTTCACACCCGAGGCGCTCGGGCGCATGGAGACGCCGCCGTCGTACGCCGCGTTCCACGAGATTCTCGCGTCGGCGCCGTCGGTGGAAGGCCTCGAGCGGATGCTCTACCTCGACCTCAAGGGCTACCTCGGCGAGGGCGTCCTGACGAAGACCGACCGCGCCAGCATGGCCTGTTCCCTGGAAGTTCGGGTACCGTTCCTCGACCGCCGTGTCGTCGAGCTGGCGGCGCGACTTCCGATGGACCTGAAGCTCCGCGGCCTCACGACGAAGTGGGTGCTCAAGCGCGCCGTCGCCGGCGTTCTGCCCGCCGAGACCCTCGCGCGGCCGAAGAAGGGCTTCGGGATCCCGATCGGCCACTGGTTCCGCGACGAGCTCCGTCCGCTCGTGCGAGATCTGTGCGGACGTGACGCGATCCGTCGCGGCGGGCTCTTTCGCCCGGAGACGGTCGAACGGCTCGTGTCCGAGCACGAGAGCCGGCGCCGCGATCACCGGAAGAAGCTCTACACGCTCCTCGCGTTCCAGCTCTGGGCTTCCCGCTACCGCCTCGAGTGAGCTACGGCGTCTGGCGGCGAGCTACGCCCATCGGCGGGCCGCCTTCCGGCACTCGGTACCAGTGCAGGTGCGGCTCCGGAATGTTGTCCCACGGCGTGTCCGTTGCGGGTGACGGCATCGCAATGTAGTGATTCGTGCCCAGGATGGGCTGAACCCAGGCCTGTTTCCGCTCCGTTTCGGTGCGGTGCACCGGCCTATCGACGAACGAGAAGGGGTATCGGATGACGATCCACTCCGGTTCCGGCCACCCCTCGAGCGGTCGACCCGTCTGGCCGCCCCGAACCTCCAACCCGGTGTAGAACACCACGATCAGGTCACCATAGCTGATAAAGACGCGATCGGTCGGCTTCGCGGAGTGCGCGAGCAGGTTCAGGAGCAGCTCCATGGGGCCCGGGTAGGGACGGGTGAACTCGTGCAGGACATTCCCCAGTGGGAAGAAGACATCGTAGACCTGGAAGGACCGGCGTCTGGCCAGCTCGTTCAGCCTGAAGAACGGCTGGGGTAGAGGCAAGACCATATGGGCCATCGCCGTCAGCAGGAGGCACGCCGTGATCGGGGCGCCCACGAGACGGCTCCAATGCAGCACGCGCACACACATGAAGGCCAGCAGGACGCCCGCGACGGGAAGGAGGCCCACCGTGTAGCGGTAGAAGAACCACGGGGCCGCGGTGACCGCCAGGAGGTAGGCGCCCAGGAACACAACCAGCACGAGAAATGGGCGCCAAGCCCAGGACTCGACGATCGGACGACGGCGCGCCCACCACGCGAGTGCCAGGAAGAGCGGGAGCGTGACGAATGGGAACGTGTAGCGGTTCGTCAGCGCGAGGTGGACGCGGACGGTGTCCCAGACTCTATACAGCCGCGGCTCCGACGTTGCCGGGCTGAAGAGGTAGATGGACGGAGCGTTGAGGAGGAGCACCACCGCCGCCGCGAGCGCGGCGCGCCGAAGGGCCGGCGCGTCGAAGCGGCAGACGAGCACGCAGGGGACAAGGGCCACGGCCGTCGCCGCGGCGTTCAGGATACTCGACTGAAAGAGCAAGGTCATCGCTGCCACGAACCCAGCGACGGCGAACCGGCGCCCGCGCGCCATACCCACGAAGAAGTACAAGACCCAGATCGTGCACAGGATGACCGGGCTGTAGTAACGGCACTGGCGGACGTGCAGAATGAACGGAACGGACAGCGCGAGAAACGCCATCGCGAGGACGCCGATCCAACGGTCACGGAAGAGCGCCAGCGCCAGAGGATAGACGGAGATGACGCAGAGAAGACCGAGCAACGCGAACGGAAAGCGCGCCGAGAACGTCGACTCTCCGAGGACTGCGAAGGCGACCGCGGCAATATACTTGTCGAGCCACGGCGTCCATCGCCACACGTAGTTGGAGCCGTACTCTTGACCGACTTCCTGCGAGACGAGGTTGCGTCCGTCGAACGCGGTGGGCACACCGTGTTCGAGGATGCTGCGGCCCAGAAGCGCGGTCTCGGCCTCGTCCATCCAGAGGATGCGGTGATCGAGTGCGGAGAAGATGAGGAGTGCGCTGACCAGGACCACCGCCACCGCCGCCGCCGTCACCGCATCGGGCGCCCTCGCGGTCGCGCGGGCGGCCGCGACGTCGGTCACTGACGGGCGCCGCTTCACCGATGGGATCAATCGCCGCAGGAAGAGCCCGGCCGGACGCATATGATTCATTATTCAACGCCGGCTGATCGAACCCACCATCAAACGTGCCGATGCAATCGGGCCTGAAGATGGCCCGACGGATCGTCAGGTTCTGACGAGCGTGGAGGTCAGGGCCCCGTGTTGGTGACCGTCAGGTTGGCGCTTCCGATTAACGTGAAGGAGTTGGTCGCGGTCTGCCGCCAGACCTGAGCCTGTACCGGGCCAGCCGACAGCCCGGGCAGATTGGCCGTGATCGCCGTGGCTTGGGTCGGGAAGGGTACGGTCAGCGCCGTGTTGCCGGTGAGCGCGGTGGCCCGCGCCTGCGCGAGCAGCGTGTTACTGCGCATGAAGTTCACGACCGGCAGGCCGTAGCCGAGGTTCGAAAAGCCGGTGCCCGTGATCGTGAACGTGGCCGGCGGGTTCGAGAGGGCGATCGAGCTCGGCGTTATGCCGTCTACGGCTCGGGTATCGGTGACCGTGAGCGTGGCGGTACCCACCAGAGTGAAGGAGTTACTCCCGGTCTGCTGCCAGATCTGGACCTGAACGAAGCCGGCCGACAGTCCGGGCATGTTGGGCGTGATCGCCGTCGCCTGCGTCGGGAACGGCACCGTCAGGGTCGTGCTTCCCGTGAGCGCCGTCGCCCGCGCCTGCGCGATCACCACATTGTCGCGCGTGAAGTTCACGACCGGCAGGCCGTAGCCGAGGTTCGCGAAGCCGCTCCCCGTGATCGTGAAGCTCGCCGGCGGGGTCGCGAGCTCCATTGGGCTCGGCGTGATGCCGAATCCACCCCGTGTGTCGTTGACCGTCAACGCCGTGCTTCCGATCAGCGCGAAGGAGCTAGTCCCGGTCTGCTGCCACACTTGCGCCTGAACCGGGCCGGCCGATAGCCCGGGCATGTTCGGCGTGATCGCCGTCGCCTGCGTCGGGAACGGCACCGTCAGGGTCGTGCTCCCGCTCAGGGCGGTGCTACGTGCCTGGGCGATCAAGGTCGTGCCGCGCATGAAGTTCACGAGCGGCAGACCGTAGCCGAGGTCCGCGAAGCCGCCGCCCGTGATCGTGAAGCTCGGCGGCGGACTGGCGAGGTCGATCGGGTTCGGACTGATCCCGCTCACCCCGGGCGCCGGCCGCGTGTCGTTGACCGTGAGCGTCGCGCTCCCGATCAGACTGAAGGTCGTGCTCGAGGTCTGCTGCCACACCTGGGCCTGCACCGACCCCGCCGACAGCCCCGGCATGTTCGGCGTGATCGCCGTTGCCTGCGTCGGGAACGGCACCGTCAAGGTCGTGCTCCCGCTCAGGGCGGTGCTGCGCGCTTGCGCGATCAAGGTCGTGCCGCGCATGAAGTTCACGACCGGCAGGCCGTAGCCGAGGTTCGCGAAGCCGCCGCCCGTGATCGTGAAGCTCGCCGGCGGGCTCGCGAGGTCGATCGGGTTCGGACTGATCCCGCTCACCCCGGGCGCCGGTCGCGTATCGTTGACTGTCAACGCTGCGCTTCCGATCAGCGCGAAGGAGTTGGTCCCGGCCTGCTGCCAGACTTGCGCCTGCACCGACCCCGCCGACAGCCCCGGCATGTTCGGCGTGATCGCCGTTGCCTGCGTCGGGAACGGCACCGTCAAGGTCGCGCTCCCGCTCACGCCGGTGCTGCGCGCTTGCGCGATCAAGGTCGTGCCCCGCATGAAGTTCACGACCGGCAAGCCGAAGCCGAGGTTCGCGAAGCCGTAGCCAGTGATCGTGAAGCTCGCGGGCGGGGCCGCCAGATCGATCGGGTTGGGACTGATCCCGCTCACCCCGGGCACCGGCCGTGTGTCGTTGACCGTGAGCGTTGCGCTCCCGATCAGACTGAACGTCGGCGTGCTCGAGGTCTGCTGCCACACCTGGGCCTGCACCGACCCCGCCGACAGCCCCGGCATGTTCGGCGTGATCGCCGTCGCCTGCGTCGGGAACGGCACCGTCAAGGTCGTGCTCCCGCTCAGGGCGGTGCTGCGTGCTTGCGCGATCAAGGTCGTGCCCCGCATGAAGTTCACGACCGGTAGACCGTAGCCGAGGTTCGCGAAACCGTTGCCCGCGATCGTGAAGCTCGCCGGCGGACTCGCGAGGTCGATCGGGTTGGGGCTGATCCCGTTCACTCCGGGCGCCGGCCGGGTGTCGTTGACCGTGAGCGTTGCGCTCCCGATCAGACTGAACGTCGGCGTACTCGAGGTCTGCTGCCACACCTGGGCCTGCACCGACCCCGCCGACAGCCCTGGCATGTTCGGCGTGATCGCCGTCGCCTGCGTCGGGAACGGCACCGTCAAGGTCGTGCTCCCGCTCAGGGCGGTGCTGCGTGCTTGCGCGATCAACGCACCGTTACGCAGGAAGTTCACGACCGGCAGGCCGTAGCCGAGGTTCGCGAAGCCGTTACCCGTGATCGTGAAGCTCGCCGGCGGGCTCGCGAGGTCGATCGGGTTGGGCGCGATGGCGCTGACACCGGCGCCGACGCCGGTGACCGCAACAGTGACGTTGCCTCCGTTGGAGGTAAAGGTCACGTTCGCCGAGAAGACACCGGGCATCGTCGGAGCGAATCGAACCACCACGGACTGGGTCGAGTTGGGGCCGCGGTTGAATGAGCTTCCGGAGACGATGCGGAATGGAGGATTCACGGAGACGCTACCGGTGAGAATCCCGCCTCCCGTGTTCTGGGCGGTCAACGTTCGGTCCGCCGAGCTCCCGGCGGGCACCGTGCCAAAATCCTGCGAGAGCGGGGTCACGGACAGGACCGGAGGACCCTGGTTCTCGCCGAGCAGGGCGCTCAACGCGAGATCGACCTGGATCCTCGGAATGGTCGTGCCCGTTCCCGCTCGAGGGTCGGTGATCGGCAGCCCCGTGCTGGTGAAGGCCTGCAGGATGTCGTCCACGCTCGCCGTCGGCGCGGCTTGTTTCAGGATGGCCCAGGCGCCCGCCACGTGCGGTGCCGCCATCGACGTGCCGCTCGCCACCGCGAAGCCCCCGCCGGGGTACGACGAGAGGATCTCGTCGCCGGGAGCGAACAGCGACAAGAAGGGCGCCACGTTCGAGTAGCTCGCAACCTGGTCGTCCTTCGTCGTGGCGCTGACGCTCACCGCGCTGGACACGCACGCCGGGGCGCTGATCTGGCTGGTCGACCCGTCGTTGCCGGACGCGATGACCGTCGCGATGCCCACCGCGCGGAGGTTGTCGATGAAGGGCTTGTACGGCTCGTCGTCGCACGCCGCGCTGAAGAGCCCGCCCCCGAGACTCATATTGACCGATGCGAAGTCGTGCACGGTTCGCAGCTCGTAGACGTGCTCGAGGGCGGCGAGGATGTCGGATGTGTACGCCCCCAGGCACGGCGGCGCGCCGCCGCAGTCGACGAAGCTGTTGATCCGCGAAAAGACCTGGACCGACATGAGGGTGGCGCCGCGCCCGACGCCCCAGATGGGCAGGTCGAGCGAATCCCCGTTGCCGGCGACGATGCCGGCCACGTGCGTCCCGTGCCAGCAGCCTTCGAGGTCCAGCGGGCAGTACACGCCGGCGCCGGGCCCGATCTGCTCGTCCGCGCCGTTCGGGCAGAGCGTCGTGCTATAGGTCCCGGAGGTGGTGGAATAACACGCCTCTTCCACGACCTTCCCCGCGAGGAACGGATGCGCGGAATCGACGCCGCTGTCGATCACCGCCACCGTCTTGCCGGTGCCGTCGAAGCCGGCGGCCCAGGCCTGATCGGCGCCGATGAGCGGAACGCTGTCCATCAACACCGGCTTGTGGAGCCGGTCGGCCATCACGCGCTTGATCGGAAGGTTGGACGCCTCGAGCTCTTTGAGCGCCGAGGGCCCGACGCCCAGCGCCATCAGCGGCGACGTCACGTAGCGGCGCAGCACGCGATATCGATGATTCGCCAGCTGGCTCAGGACGCGCGCGCCGGTGTCGACGATCTCCTGTCGGTACGCCCCGCGAGCCTGGATCGCGAGCGGGCTCTCCGCGACGCGCCCGGAGGGAAGCGCGAGCTCGACGAGCACGCGCACCTCGCCCTCGGCGAGCGCCTGGTCGTGGAGCGCGCTCGGCACCGCGCGCGGCGTTTGATCCGGCGGCGCCGCGAGCGCCTGAGCGGGCAGGATGACGCCGAGCAACAGCAGATTTACGGAAATTGGCGACCGTAGCCAGGCCCACATGGCCGGTTATAGTGCGCAACCCTCGTGCCATCCGCAACCCCCTTCTCCAGAAGGGTTTCGCGGCGTGGGACGCGTGACGCTTTGGCAGCCTGGGTGCCCGAAGACGTCACCCGTGAAAGTTAGCGATGAGAGTCAGCGGCGCGGCGTGCGGCCGTCGTCGAGCGGAATGATCCGATCCGTGCGAACGCGCGTGACGAGGTCGCGCATCGCTTCGAGGCGGGACAACGCCGGCGCATCGATCTCGAGCGCCAGCAACGGAGCGCTCGAAAAGCGACGCGCGAGTCGCGCGCCGGTGCCGGCCAGGCGGCGCAGCGCCTCGTCCTGAGCGCCGCTGATCGCCGACGCGTCGGCGGTGTCGACGCGAAGATCGACGAGGACCCGCACGGTGCCTGCGCCGATGGCGGCGCGGACGTCGGGGTCGATCACCGGATCATCCGCACCGCTCGCGCTCCAGGCGCCGGGCGGCGCGACGCCGGTCAACACGACCAGGACCATGGCGACGCGCGAGATGCTGAGCCTCTTCATGGCCCCATCTTACTCGCGCCGCCACGCGGCCTCTCGCGTCCCGAAATCGCGCGCCGACCGGCCCAACGGCTAGTGCTCATCGTTCGCATCTCCCCTCGGGGTGCCACCGAAACGATTGTTTGTCGCCCTCTCGCGCCCACGCTATTCCTTGAAGATGGGTTGTGCTCGGCCTTGGGTGCCGACGCTCGGCGCTCTGGGCCTCGTCGCTCTGCTCGCCGGATGCGGGATGTCTCGGCAGGCCGGCGCCGCGGTCGACGCGGGACGTCGAGCGACGGAGCAGGGCGACCTTCTCGTAGCCCTGGAGCACTACCGCACCGCGACGAGGCTCGCTCCGGACTCCGCCACGGCGCAGCTGGCTCTGGGAGAGGCCGCCGAAGCCATCGGAGAGTTCGACGAAGCGCTGAGCGCCTACCAGGCGGCGGCTCGGCGCTCTCCTTCCACGAAGACCTGGCTCCGTCTTGGCGCGATGGCCGATCGGATGGGCCAGGTGGACGTGGCGATCCAGTCCCTCGAGCACGCGTACGGGCCGTGGCGCGAGCACGCCTCTGTCGGTCTCGAGGTCGGCGCGGTCATGTTCGGGACGTGCGTGCCGAAGGTCTGGCCGCGCGTGTCCGACGTGTGGGGCCGGTGCCTGCCCTCGGCGTCTCGAATCGGCCGCGCGTCGTTCCGGTCTTCGCGTGAGATGGCTCCGCAGTACATCTTTCGCGTCCTGGTCGAGGCCGGCCGACGCGAGCAGGCCGTCGCCCTCGCGCGCGCGCGCGGCTGGCTCCGGGATCAAGGCGACTACTGCCGGGCCGGCGATCTCCCCGTGTCGGGCGAGACGGGCGCGCTGCTGGCCATGGTGCTCGAGCCCGCCCGCGCCGAATGCCTCGCGCTGCTCGGCGAGCGGATCGCCGATGACGGGCTCGCGCGACTCGCGCGGCTGATGCTGCGGGACCGAGCGGAGCGCTCGCCGCGGCCCGAGGTCAGGGCGCAGGCCGAGTGGGTGCTGCGCTATCGCCTGCCCGATCACGAGGTCCCCAAGCTCGCCGAGTCACTGAACGTGACGGGCTGGCAGCTGCAGAACCGCAAGAACAAACCGCCCGAGGCGCTCGCCGCCTACACGAAGGCCATCGCGGCCGATCCCGCGTTCTCGTGGCCCTACAACAACATCGGCCGGCTCTACCTGAGCCAGAACGACGACGCCCAGGCGCTGACCTGGTTCACCAAGGCGCTCGAGGTCAACCCGAATCACCTGCGCGCCCAATCCAACCGTGGCCTCGCCGCCGCCCGGCTCGGACGCTACGACGAGGCGCTGGCCGCCTACGAGCGCGTGCTGGCGATGAACCCGACGGACGCACACGCGCACGCGAGTCTCGGCTGGCTCCTCCTCAACGCCGGCCGTCAGACCGAAGGCCTCCGCGAGCTTCAGGTCGCGGTGCGGCTCGAGCCGGGCCTCGAAGACGCGCGGAGAGTCCTCGACGCGCACTACGGGCGCGACGCCCGTCGCGGACCGACGCCGTTCAGCGCGCGATGACCCTCCGGACGGCGCGCGTCATCGCCTCGGCGATCACGCTGACGCTCTGGATCGCGTCGGCCGACGCCGCGCAGGAGCGTCCGGCGCCGGCGGGAAGCGATCTCGACCGGGCCCAGGCGGCGTTCGAAGCTGGCCGCTATACTGAGGCGCTCAGCCTGGCGCGCCGCGCGGCGAACGCGGCGCCCACGTCGGTGCGCGCGCAGACCGTGCGGGCCGGCATGGCCGAGTTCATGGGCGAGTTCGACGAGGCGCGCACCTTCTACGACCGCGCGGTCGCGCTCGCGCCCGACGACGCCGAGCTGATCTACCGCACGGCCTCGTTCGCGGTCCGCGTCGGCGACTACGATCGGGCCCTCGCCCAGCTCGACCGACTCCTCGCCCTTCACCCGGCCCACGTGCGCTGGCTCTTCCAGTGGGCGCCGACCTCCATGCAGCCGGCACTCTTGCGCGATCATCCATCGCTCGAGCACATCGTGCAGATCAAGCTCGACATCCTCAGCGAGAAGGGCGATCTCGCGCAGGCCCGCCAGCTGGCGCGCTCGTACGCGATCGTGAAGCCTGGCGAGAACTACTGCGGCGACGCGCAGGCCAAGTCCCGCGCGGGCGCGGAGCGCGAGGAGACCTTCAAGGCGTTTCGGCTGGCCACCCTGGGCCAGCCCGAGGCGGCCGACTGCATCTGGTGGTACGGGCAGTGGCTCTCGGACGAAGGGTACGTGCGACTGGGCCGCCTCATGGTCATCGAGGGCACGCGCGTGACGGCGTCGGCCGCGAACAAGGAGTCCGGCGCCCGCTATCTCAAGATTCGTCTGGGCGGCAACCGCGAGGTTTCCAAGCGCGCCGAGCAGCTGTTTCTCATCGCGCGCCAGCGCTACCTGCGAGACGGCGACGTCGACGGCGCAACGCGGCTCTTCGACGAGACGATCCGCCTCGCGCCGACGTTCGCGCGCCCCTACAGCTATCGCGCGGCGATCGCGGCGGAGCTCGGCGATCGTGAGGCCGCGCTCGCGTGGCTGCAGCGCGGACTGCAGGCCGATCCCGACTCGTGGCGCACCCACCGGAACCTCGGCAAGCTGCTCTCGGATCTCGAGCGCTATCCCGAGGCCGAGATGCACCTGCGACAGACCGTGCAGCTCTTCGGGGACGACGCGGGAGGCCGCTTGGCCCTCGCCCGCGTGCTCTACGCGCAGGGCAAGTACGACGATTTCGCCAAGGAAGCGCGCGCGGCCCTCGCCTTCCTCGCGACCGGCAAGGTGCCCGTACCCGAGGTGCAGGACTTTCTCGCGAAGTTCGATCGCTGGGGTCCGGGTGCC